>Ga0183095_10341_pt1 | contig 182659 bp, 169 predicted proteins | sample BioMet4_FD_130346 | JGI IMG/M metagenome (GOLD analysis project Ga0183095, IMG submission 130346) | Microbial communities from bioreactor (seeded with sewage sludge) at LBNL, California, USA - Biofuel metagenome 4 (v2) (version 3) | ecosystem: Engineered > Bioreactor > Anaerobic > Unclassified ...
TTGTGTTGGCGCTGGCTTTGATGTGGGTTCCGTCGATGAATACCGCTTGGGGTGAAAGATAGCCCGCGTTCGCGGTTTCCTCCAGAATCCACGCAAAGATTTGACTGACTGTTTCCTCTGTGAAGCGATGACGAAAATTGTAGCTCACTGTGGAAAAGTGCGGAGTTTCCTCCTGAAGCGTATAACCGATAAACCAGCGATAGGCAGTGTTTAAATAAATCTCATCCGCTGTTCTGCGCAGAGAGGGCAGACCATACAGGTGCTGGATCAGCACGATCTTCACCAGTACAACCGGGTCTATGCTCGGCCGACCGTTGTCCCCGCTGTACAGCGGCTCGACCATCTCATACAGCCGTTCCCAGTTTACTGCTGCGTCTATTTTCCGCAGCAGATGATTCTGCGGTACCAGGCTTTCCGTATCCACTATTTCCAACACGCCGCGATCTAATTTCCCTCGCTGTAACATTCCTCATCACCCATACCTATTTTACCGTTTTTAAATGAAAAAGCCCAGCTTTCGCTGGACCTTTTTCGACAGACTGAGAACTGGCGGGGTACCCAGATACCCCGCCAGTTCTTTCCTCTATTTAGTTTCCCTTGGCTCTAGTCGGACAAGGTGCGGCAATAATTCATCAAAACCGGAAAGCTGACATTGTCGGCAATCATCTGCCGAACCTCGCCTTCTTTCCCCGCGGGCACCATGCGCCGTACTCGTGCCCACAGCATCTCCGGCGTGAACCGCTGGTCGTAATCAAAGGGAACCACATCATCTGTGGCCTGTAGCCACTTGAGCATATCCAGCCTCATCCTGCTTAACACCGGCATAAGCGCCGGGTCTTGGACACGGTTTGTCGTTTCGCCGGGGTCTGCCTGCAAATCATACAATTCATCGCCGCCCAGCGTGCGGCTGATATATTTATACCGTTCGCCCCGCATCATAATACCCTTGGCATGGGCTTCGTCATCCTGCTGGGCCATCATTTTGGGCCAGTAAGGGGTTGTTTTCGGCGCCCCATTTTCCCCCGCCTGATGGTATTCGTCACAATGTTTCTCATTCGGCTGTCGGCCACCCTCGCAAAAAGCATAATCTCTTATTTTGACCTTTCGGTCGGCCAATACAGGCAGCAAGCTGCGGCCAAAATGGGTGTGACTAGGTACGACATTGGCCACTGCCATTGCCGTGGCGTAAAAATCCACCAGCTCAACCAAGCTGTCGCTGATACCCGCATCCAACGGCATCCCCTTAGGTGGTTTCACTAAGAAGGGAACCCGGGTAAGACAATCCTCAAAGCTGTTCTGGCATTTTTCCGGCAAATCGTAATCGCCAGCAAAATCGCCGTGATCACTCAAGAAAAAGATTGCGCAGTCATCATAGATGCCTTCCTGTTTCAGTGCTGCCACCAAGCGGCTAAACTGAGCATCAACTTTCATGCACATGCCGTAATACACGGCCCGCAATTCATCCCAATCTGTTTCGGTGTATTCACCCATACCGGTATAGCTTCGAATTTGGGACAATATTTTTGCCTTACCTGTGCAATCGGCAGCGCGAACCCGTCGCGGCAGCTTCGCCCGATCAATGGCAGAAAAATAAGGTTCTTCTACCCGATAAGGGGCATGGGGATAAGTAAGGCCCAAAAACATACACAAGGGCTTGCCTTGCGGCCGGTTTTGAATACGGTCAATTGCCGCATCCACCACCTCGTCATCCCCATTGTAGTTAACGCCGTGCTCGTTTAACTTCAGCTTGCCCTCGTAGTGGGAATAATAGTTTTTATTCCCCGGCTCCCCGCGTAGGCCGTGGTCCTCAACCCCAGGCCCCTGGTTTTTTTGCCCGCCGTAATAGATCTCATCCGCATGACTCTCGGTCCAACCGGGGATCTGGCCGGCGGTCAAATCATTGCGGTCATTCATCCAAACGTGATACCCTGCCTCTTTCAGCTCTTTTAACAAAGTATCCTCCCCGGGGCGCAATAAATAGCTCATCGTGCGATGGCCGTGCACATGGGGATATAGCCCGGTGAAGAAGCTGCACCGGCTGGGCACACACACCGGGTTCTGGCAATAGGCATTGCGGAAAGACACTGCCTCACTGGCGGCAAACGCATCCAGATTAGGCGTGGCGGCAGCCGGGTTACCCAAATGGGACAGGACGTCAGCGCGCATTTCATCTGGGTTGAAAATGATAATATGGGGACGATTTGCCATGGTGAAAGCTCCTTTCGGGATCAATACCGCTCTTTCAGTTCTTCCGGGTGGCGGCGGCGCAACTCCTCGGCACAGTCGGCGCGCCCGGTCTGCTCCAACCGCTCGCAGTAGTCATACAGATACCCGCGACAGTGGAATGGGCCACCCTCGGCAATGACATTCCAAAGCGGGTCTTCGTGGCTTTTCTGGATATTGCTGAGCATGTTGTCGGCCACCCAATGTTCCAAATACCATACCGCATGCCAGCATATTTCCGGGTGTTCTTCAGCCAAGTTTCGGGTCTCATGGGGGTCGTCTTTTACATTGAAAAGCTCTTCTCCCTCTGTTAGGTGGTACCCGTCATGGTAAGTGCGGATATACATCCAGTCACCAAAACATACGCTGCGCTGGCACACATGGGCACATTGGCTGACGATCAGGTGGTCGCGCCCACCATCCACGCCTTTGCGCACACAATCGGCATAGCTTTCGCCATCATATTGAACAGGGTTTATTTTGCCAACCACCCGGTTACCGGTAAACTCCGGTACACCGCCCAGCAAGTCGATCAGGGTGGGCAGCAGATCAAGGTTATAGTGGAAGCCGTGGGATACTGCGTTTTGAGCACAGCCGGGCCATTTGATGATCATAGGGATATGTGTGGTGGTATAATCTGCCTCGCCGTGCTCGCAATAGCTGCCAAGCTCACCCAAATCTTCACCATGGTCAGAACTGACAATGATGACCGTATCTTCATAGAGCCCCTGCTCTTTTAGCTTTTGAAACACGCGGCCCAAATGTTGATCTGCATACCAAACACCCGTATCATACTCGTCTACCATGCTTTTGAAATCATCAAGGTCTTTAATTTCAGTGATTTGGCGCGGCGTGGCCGGGTTGGGGATATTATCGTAGCCCGTCACCTCACAAGCGCTGTGGCCACCCGGCTTAGTGCGCCGGTGCACGCCCAGTAGCTCTTGGGTCATCCATGGGTCGGGCAGCGGGCTGTTTTCAAAGGGCTTGCCATAGCTTTCCGGTGTGCGGTATGGAATATGGGGGTCCCACAAATGCAGGTGCAAAAACCAGTCCTTTGTCTCCTTCTTGCGCTCCAGCCAATCCAGCGCCAGTGGCACCACCTCGTGCGCAGGCTCTAACCCGCGCTTGCCCACATTGTAGCACTCGTCAAACCCGCCGTTGAACCACCATGCGGCATGCCGGTCCGGGAAGCTGCTGATGGTGGCGGTTTTCATTCCGGCCCGGCGCATCACTGCCGGCAGGTTATAGCGGCCGTTGAAATCCGCCATACCGCGCTCTCGGCCTTCCCACCGCATTTCGGCGTTGACTCCTCCGTGACCCACACAACCGGTGTGGATGCCAAAACGGCCTGTCATTAAGGCCGCACGGCTGGGCAGGCAGGGCGCATCGGAGCAATAGCAGTCGGTAAAGCGCACCCCCTCAAGTGCAATGGCATCAATATTAGGGCTGGTATTTCGTGCGTACCCATAACACCCTAAATGGTCTGGGCGCAGAGTATCAATATCCACATACAAAATGCGCATCAAAATTCTCCTCTCAAATAATAGCTCTTATTGTCATGCAGCCTATCAGCAGAACGCAAAACGCAGAAAATCGCATCTGCCCGCGCCAGCAAAGCAAAAGTAAAGGCTGTGCGTGCCCTTTGTACCTGCCGGCAGTACCAGCGTTACCGGCTGCCAGTCGGCAGTGTCCACTTTTAACTGGCCCTTCGCCGTGGGCACTGTATTGGGCGCATCCAGACAAAGGCTTAGCATGCCCTGCATTGCCCCCCGCAGCCACAGAACAACGGTGGCTGGCACACCGGCGGCAAAACTAAAATATTTATATCCTACTACGCTGCCATTTTGCAGATTGCAGATGAACTGCTGAGGGGCTGGCCCGCCCGTACCTGTCTCGGTAATATAGGGGATCGTATCTCGATTTAAATTGGGTAAGTCCAGCATTGCCTCTGGCAAGGCACCATAAAGCTGACAAGAAATAGCAGCAGGCCATTCCCCTTTGGCGGGCAACGGCGCGCCATTTAACCCGCACGAAGTGATTTCCACCTGGGGGATGCTTCCGTCCGGCAGTACTTGCACCTGCTCGGCACAACCCTGCCGCGAATAAGCGTTTGTGTTGGTATGCCGATGATAAAACAAATACCACGTGTCATTGACGCAAACCAAACCTCCATGGTTGTTGCCCGGTATACATACCGGCACTGTACGCCCTTGAAAGCCAATATCAGTATTATCCACAATAACACCGCCATAGGTAAAGCTTTCATCCGGCCGGCTGCTGACGGCGTAGCACAGCTCATGCCACCATTGGCTGGAATAGATAAGATAATACTTGCCTTTTATTTTGCGCATCGACGGGGCCTCAAAATAAGCGTGGCCCTCAAAGGATGTCCCAACCGCCAGCTCCTCCCATGGGATACAGCTCTTTGGCGCAGCTTTCACTGTCAACATATCCTGCTCTAGTTTCACCACCATTGCGCCGGGGCTAATTTCGATATGATAACGCTGCGCCAGCATGGAAGAAGAAAACCCGTAATACAGATATACGCATCCGTCATCGTCTACTAACACTGAAGGATCATAGGGCATGTGGTCAGCAAAAGTTGCACCGTTTGGCCACTGCACATGCCCGTAAAAAGTAAACGGGCCCGCAGGCGAATCACTCACTGCGACACCAAACTCAGGCAACAAACGCAGGCAGTAATAAAGATAATAACGCCCATCTGTGCCCTGCACCACATCCGGGGCAAATAGTTCCAGCTTACCATCCGGGTTTGAAGGGTCCTGATCTTTGCGATAAATCACCCCTTCATAGCGCCAGTCGCCAAGGTCTTCTTCCGGGGCAGACCACGCCACATAATCCTCCTGACAAAAATAGTCCCCACCTGCCGTATCATGAGAACCATACACGTAGACCCGCCCATCAAAAAGGCGCGGTTCTCCGTCGGGTATGTACTCATACAATGGCAGGTAGGGGTTCACTGCTGCGTGCTTCATCTCCATTCGCTCCTTTAAAAGCGCGGCACAGCACGAGCATCCACTTTTTTGTCTCTGCCGGCACCTTATGTGCCGTGCTCCAGCCAGATATCGAGCTGTGCCTGCTTTTCTGTTATCACATCGTCGATTCCCGCTTCCTTTAGTTCCTCAAGGAAGCGCGGCAACGCGTCCTGTGGGTCTAAATAGCCGCTCATCAAAGCGTTATGATATTTATCCGTTACCGTTTTGCAGCGGTTTACTGCCGGCTGCACCGGTGTGGAATCAAATACAAACCCCATTGCAGGCGAACGTTGCGCACCTCTCTCCGGCAAATGGTATATGATCTTACCGGGCAAGGTCCATGAACTGGCCACCTGTCGGTTCGGCCAGCCCCAGTGAACCGTACTCCATTCGTCCGCAGGCAGCGTTTCAATATTCGTCACCGTGTTCTTATCCAAACGCACATAGTCCATGTTTTCCTGCCCATAAATACACAAGTCCGCTGCCTCTTGGTCAATATATAACAACTCGATCAACCGCAGTGCTTCCTGTTTGTAGCGGCTGGTTGAAGCTACGCACCAGCCCAAATTCACAGAAGAGCTGTTTGCAATGGGGTCACCAAGCACAAAAGCCACCAATTCTTCGCCATAAGAACGTGTATTGCTCATAATATTGTTGTCGCTCAAGCGGGGAAAAAAGCCAAAACCATTACACAGCTTCATCATGCGGGGCGCTGCATCATCCGTAAGCGAAGCGTTTTCCAGTATCAACCCTTCTTCATACCACTGGTGCATACGCTGGCACATTTCGGCATATTGGCTGCTGGCATACAGGTTTTCCACCTTTGTGCCCTGGTTTGCAAGTAGTACGCCCAAATCATCTCCAAGCGGGTCCTGCCCCAGGCTCTGCAGGGTTTGGCCAAAGTGAGGCACCACGGGTACGATATCAGGGTAAGCTTTTTTTACTTTCACAAGCACATCGTGAAGCTGGTCCCACGTGGTCACCTCGCTGGGCTCAATCCCCAGCTCTCGCACAATATCAGCCCGCGCCAAAAAGCCAAGGCTATAGTTCACTTTGTTATTGGCCGGCACCGCATAAATTTGCCCGCCCACACGCACGCAGTTCCACAGTTCTTGCGCAACATAACTGTTCAGCCACTCCGACTCTTTCAGCATATCATCCAACGGGGCGACGTATCCTTCCTCCACACAGTTCAAAAGGTACTCCGGCTTCATGTAACAGAATAGATCCGGTGCATCGCCCAGCAATATATCGCGGGATAATGTGTTGTCATATGCAGACATGGAAGCCTGCTGCAGCTCCACTGCAAACCCAAATTTTCTCATGGTGATTTCACTGAGGGCCTTACTGACACGTTGGCAAGCTTTCTCGCCAGAAGACCCGACAGAAAGGACCCTCAGGGTAATGGCTGGCTGTTTTGCCTCGTCTTGCGGCTGCGCCGTGCGGGCGCAGCCAATCAGTGAGGCTAGGCAAACCAGCGTTAGGCATACTGCAACTGCACGCACTGTAACTCTATTCTGTAGTTTCATTATACGTCTACCCCCCTGTGCACACTACCAAAAAAACGAGCTTCTCTTATCGAAATCAAGACCTTCTTCAATTATCACTGACACCTTGACGTTCTTCTTGAGGAGTGATGCCAAGCACTTTTTTATAAGTATAGGAGAAATGAGAAAAATTACAGTAACCCACCTTGGCAGCGATAAAGCTAATGGGCAGGGACGTGACCCTCAACAAGTTTCTTGCTTCTTCTAATTTCTGGCGGATCACATATTCTTTGATGGTAAAGCCCGTTTCTTTTTTGAAAATGCGCGTTAGGTAATCAGGGTTCAGGTGCACATATTCTGCCAGTTCATCCCTGCGAAGCTCGCCCTCCAAATGCTCGTTGATATATCGTTGCACTTTGTCTACTAGGGTCTTCTGGTCATTCACCGAAACAGGTGCCGTAAAATTCACCGCCACGTGGTGCAGCAGATTTTTCATGTTATACACCGATTTCATGCCGTTTCGGTAAAGCTCTAAATCCTCTGGCCGGTGAAACATTTCATGCATCTTGTCCTCGCTGCCCTTTAGTGTAAAATAAATCATCTGTAAAAAGTCCTGGTAAAAAGCACGCAGAGTTGCGGCATCCAACTGGTGATTTTCCACCAGCTTATCCAGCAGGGCCACACCTTCTTTTTCCATGGCCTCGGTATAACCCTCTTTTAAAAGCGCACTCCAGCCTCGAATTTGCGGCACCCGAAACGTGTGGGGAATGCGAGATTTTTCCTCTACCTGGAACACGCCGGCCCGCAAGGATACGTTGTCATCTCTCATGACCTTCAGTTTTTCCCAGTGCTCTGGCGCATCCGCCAAAAGAATCGGCTCATCCAGATAGCATGCCATAGAACAGTGGATATATTCCTCGCAGACACTTTTCAAAAACATCAACTGCTGTACCACACTTTCCATCGACATTTCTTCGCCCTCTGTGTTTTGCAAAAGCAGCACAAGGCTGTCATCATCCATAAACGAAATTGCCGACAACTCGCCGTGCGGCTCAAACATTTCTTTGGCCATGTTACCAATTGCCACGGTCATCAGCGGGCCAACCCAGGGCTCCACCCCATCTTTCCATTGCACAATATGCAGCAGCACAATATACCCTAATTTACTGCGCAAGGGCAAAATGCCAAGGTTTTCGAGCGTAGTTACATCCCGGCCATTGGGTTGAAGGCGCAAAAATCCACGCAATACATTCGCTGCAATGGCCAACTCCTGTTGGTGAAATGCCTTTCCCATCTGTTGCAACTGCACTTGCTCTCTGCTGCTAAGCACATCTTTTGCCGCTTTCGCTACCGCCCTGCCGATTTCGGAATAAGGAGCCGGTTGAATAATATAATCGAACCCCCCCAAGCGAACGGCCTCTTGAGCGTAGTTGAACTTCGTATGGGCCGTCAAAAAAATGCAGCGGGTCTGCATCCCCTGTTCGCGCATCCATGCAAGCAGTTCAAGGCCGCTTTCCATCGGCATTTCAATATCACACAGCATTACATCCACCGGGCTGTTGCGCAGGCTGGCCCGTGCATCCACTGCATTATACGCGGTATCCACTTCTGAAAACCCCATGGCTTTCCAGTTAACCCCTCGCTTTAACCCCTCTACAACACTCATCTGATCATCCACAATCAGCAGTTTCATCGTGATTTTCCCCCTTTTATCGCAGTTTGCAACGGCAAAAACAATTCTATTTTTGCACCACCTTCGCGGCTGTTGGCAAACGCCACGGCAAGCCCATCCCCATATAGCAGCTGAAACCGTCTCATCACATTCGCCAACCCTATGTGATGAGCCTTTTCCTCCAGAGGCAAGGTTTTATTTAATTCTTCCAGTTGTTGTGCCGTAAAACCCTGACCATTGTCACTCACCGTGATATTTGCCAGAGCACTATCCTCCATTTCTAACCAGTGGGCGGTAATCAAAATTTTTAGAATCTTACCCTCGCACGCACCGTGTTTGATGCTGTTCTCCACTAAAGTCAAAATTGATACCGTCGGTACGGGTAACCCTTCTAACCGGCCGTCCAGCTTCACACTGCACGTAATAGGGTACTCCTGCCCCACGCCGTTCAGCTCAATATAGTTTTGGCACAGCTCCACTTCTTTTTCTAACGGCATCGTATCTTCTTTATAAGAAAGCACATACCGCAAGTGCCGGGATAAAAGCAAAATCAAAGACTGAATTTCACTCGTGCGCCCCGTGCCCGCCAACGCATATACATTTTTGAGACAATTAAGCATAAAATGTGGCCGAATTTGCATTTTTAATGCAGTCATTTCACTGCGTTCGGCCTCAAGCTGGCGTTCATAACTGTCTATTTTTAAATCGGTGATCTGGCCGATCATGTTGTTAAAAGTATCATTTACCTGCTTAAATTCTTTGTTTCTGTATTGTGTGCTGGGGCGGGCTGTCAACTCACCCCGGCTGATTCGTTCCATCGTGCCCACCAGCGAATCCAATGGCCGGAATACTGTGCGACGCAGATAGGCCCACATTACCGGGATAACCATCAGCACCAATACCAGACACACCACCAACACCAGTTCTAATGGTTGAATGGCTTCGCGCCCACCCGAAAAAGGCATCAGATAAAAGAAGTACAGTTGTTTTGCCGATGCCGTTACCACTAGGTAGGATTGCCCCTTGTAGTTGAGTGTCCCATATCCGCCTGTTTTCCACTGCATCCGGCTAAAGTCCAAATCATCATCCCCATTGAGAATGAGGCTCCCCGTTTTATCCATCAAAATCATATGACCATCAAAGCTATACTGTTTGATTACTTTATCCAAAAACAGGCCCAAGTCGATCGTACTCACCAAATAAACTGAACGATAGCGAACCACTCTCACCCAATAGGTGCGCCCGCCAACTTCGATGTCAAACCAGTTTTCTGTATCTAGTGGCCCAGCATTTGTCAGCTCTGTGATTTTCTGCTGCATTATCTGCTTTATTTTTGTTTTCTGTTCCGGCCCGCCACCAGCCACTGTACCATACTGTGCCATGAAAAGCTCATTGGGTATGCTGTACATCATCACACCCATCAAAGCTTCGTTGGCAGAGATCACCGCTGAAAACTCTTGGCTCGTCTCATACCCATCCAGATACGCCTGAGTGCGATTGGTCTTTTCCCCCAAACGGCGCAAGCTTTCACTGTGCAGGGCAGTATCTACCATGTAGGTCTCCACCGTATTCATCTGTGTTTGCAAAGATGAGGCAACCAGTCTGAGAGACGACTCGCCCGCTTTGGCAAACTTTGTGCGCAACTCCGTTATCGCCGTGGTCGTATAAACCCCCAATACTAAGATCATCGGTAATGCGATGGCCAAAAAAATAGCCATGATCCGGCGCTTGACAGACATATTGCGAATTCGTCTCAACACAGACCACCTCTTTTTGCCGTTCTCTATTTCGTTCAATGTAACATTCATAAATCTATTTTGTCAACGAAAACACGTGGTAACTATGGTAGGCAGCCGTCACAAATCATGCGGGCTAACTGCTATAAGCAAGCCATAAGCTTGTTGATACTTATCCCTGCGAGGCCTGTTGGTTATTTCAAACACACATCTTGATTTTTATAATGTTGTGGGTGATTTTATGGCTTCAAATGGCCTTTTACAAGGCCTACCCAACTTTATTTTTTTATTGCTTGACTTAAAATTTTTATTGGGTTACCCTGTGGTACACAGTTATCGATAACTTACATTTTAAAGTATGGGAGACACGAAAATGAATCACGTTACATTCTGCGGTACCCATCAGCAAATCGGGTATCGCTGGGGCAGCATGCTCCAAAAAAATGGTAAGTTATTGCTGGAGACTGTCCCTTTCCCGCTGACAAGCGAACGCCGGGCATTTGCCCGCGCCTGCCTGCCTTTTTATGAGCAGTTTTACCCCGCTGTATTGCAGGAGCTACACGGCATCGCCGACGGGCAGGGCTGTAATTTTGAAGACCTTTGCTGTGTGCTGTTCAGCATGTACTGCATTTTGCCGCAAGCCGACACCCATTGTTCCTGCTTTGTTGCCCAAAACCAAAACGGCGGGCTGTTGCTGGGGCGCAACAGTGACTTTTTTACCGCAATGGAAGAGCTTTATTTGAATGCCTGTTACCGGCTGGATGGCCCCGCTTATAGCTTTAACGGCAACACGACCGCTTTTGTGGAAATGGAGGACGGCATGAACTGCCACGGCCTTGCCATGGGGCTGACCTCCGTCGCCCCGGATACTCTGCAACCGGGGCTCAACGTGGGCATGTTGCTGCGCCTTTGCCTTGAGCAATGCCGTACCACAAAAGAAGTAGAGCAACTACTGCGCGCCGTACCACGCGCCGGCAGCGGCACCATGGTTGTAGCCGATGAGACCGGAGACGGGGCCCTGTTTGAATTCAGCAGTGCTGCCTTAGCCGTGCAATACCTTAATAATACTCACTCTGCCGTTTATGCCACCAACATGTTTCACACCACTACTATGTGCCCGCACAACTGCCTGCCGCAGGACACTTGGCAAGCACCAGAACGCTATGACACCCTGAAAAGCTATTTTACGGCACACCCCGGCAACTTGACACCCAGCCATGCCAAGGCCCTTTTGGCCGGCAAAGAGGGGTTTCTTTGCCAATATGACAGGACTACCGGCAAAGACACTGTTTGGTCGGTGCTCTACGCCCCACAGCAAAAACAAATCTGGCGGGCGGATGGTAACCCGGCAAGGCTGCCCTTTGTAAAAGACTCGCGCCCTCTATTTTAATTGTTGTAACCACCTTTTATGTATAGCTTCTTGTCTCAGTTCTCACCACGGTTCCGCCGTCTTTTGCTTTGGGGATTGACTTTTTTTGTTTTGATGCTACCATTAAAACAAAAACAAAGTACTTTTACAAAAGATACTAGGGGTTTTTAATTATGGAAAAACTGACCGCACCAATCACCGAACGCCGTCGTCAAACCAGAAACAGTATCTACCAGTGCCTATACAATGCAAAAGAGCCGCTCTCCAAACAGGAGATTGCACAGCTTCTTGGCCTCAGCCTGCCCACGGTACACCAGAATATCGGTGAACTGGTAAGTGCCAGCCTGATTCAACATGGTGGCATGCAGCGTTCTACCGGCGGGCGGCGGGCCGTGGGCTATACCATTACACAGGGGGCCCGGTTTGCCATTGGCGTTTCGATTACCGATGACCGGCTGCGGTTTCTTGCAGCAGACTTGCAGTTGCAGGAGCTTGCCTACAAAAAAACCGATGAGATTGAAATGCATTGCGTGCCGGACCTTGGTCTGCTACTTGCCGATGAACTGGAAAAGTTTATAGACGAAAACAGGTTAGATCGCTATAAACTGCTGGGCATTGGCCTTGCGCTGCCGGGCGTGATCGATGAAGAAAAAAAGCAGATCACCTTCGCCCCTACCCTGCGCATGACCAACATCAGCATTGACGGGTTGATTGCGCATCTGCGTTACCCTGTTTACGTGGAAAACGACGGTACCAGCGGCGGCTATGCAGAATATTTCTTGCAGCCAGAAAAATCCAGTATGGCATACCTGTCACTCGAAAACGGCGTGGGCGGTGCGGTGCTGCTCAATGGGGCCCCCTACTTTGGTATGCACCACCGCAGCGGTGAATTTGGGCATATGTGCGTCGAGCCCGGCGGGCTTGCCTGTGCCTGTGGTAAAAATGGCTGCATGGAATGCTATTGCTCTGCAAAACGCATCAGCACCGACCTTGGCATTACGCTGGAAGAATTTTTTGCAGGCCTAGAACAGCACAACCCGGAGTATGAAACCTTGTGGGAAGACCTGCTGCAGCACCTTGCAATCGGCATCAACAACATTCGCATGGCATTAGACTGCGATGTTGTGCTTGGAGGATTTCTATCACAGTACATGACACCTTTTTTGCCGGACCTTCGCCGCCGCACCGCCGCGCTAAATACATTTGAGGACAACGCCGATTATATCGACCTGTGCCTCTACCCGCGCAGAGCGGTCATGCTTGGCGTTGCATTATACTTTATACGCGACTTTATTGAGACTATTTAAATCTGATTTCTTACTGGCCTTTTTAACGCTTGACCATGCGGGAAAACCCGCATGGTTCTTTTATTGCCAAAAATAATTTTGCAAGATGTCGAAAAGTATATATTTACCAGATATGGTAAATATTGTTTTCTCATTACTTTTTTAAAATCATTTTGCTAAAGTTACAAAACGCACAGTTTCTTTTTGTATGCTGTTACAAAGTTAACTATTTATGCCAAAAAACCGTTGACTTTTTCTCCCATGCACAGTAAGATAAAAGCGCAAACTTTAGTAAAGAAAGTTAACTAAAGTTATTCACATGGCAATGGTTGTTTATTAAAAGGAGGCAAAGAAAGATGAAAAAATCACTTGCATTGTTCGTCGCATTAATGATGGCACTTTCCCTTGCAGCCTGCGGTGGCAGTTCCTCTTCTGCTGCAGCATCCTCGGCCCCTGCGGCATCCGCCGCTTCTACCGCTTCGTCCAAGGCTACTACCGGTGGCGGCAAAGTGGGTATTGCAATGCCCACCAAGTCTTTGGAGCGTTGGAACCGTGACGGCTCTTTCCTGCAGAAACAATTTGAAAGCAAAGGCTGCGAAGTTGAACTGGTTTATTCGGATAACGATGTCAACCAGCAGGTCAACGACATTGAAAACTTGATTGCAGACAAAGTGAATTTGTTGGTGATCGCGGCAATCGACGGTGAGAGCCTGTCGAATGTTCTTGATTCAGCCGACCAAGCAGGTATCCCCGTTATTTCGTATGACCGCTTGATCATGAACACCAAAGCAATCGACTATTATGTCTCCTTTGACAACTACACAGTTGGCAAGCTGCAGGGCCAGTTTGTTGTTGACACCCTGAAACTTGACCTGAAGGACACTTCCAAAACCTACAACATCGAATTCACCGCCGGTGACCCCGCCGACAACAACGCCGGGTTCTTCTTCAATGGTGCATTTGATGTGCTCAAGCCCTACATCGATGCCGGCATCCTGAAAGTACCGTCGGGCCAGACCGCCTTTGAGCAGGTTGCAACCGCTTCGTGGTCTACCGATACCGCCCTGAGCCGTATGCAGAACATTCTGGGCTCGTACTATTCCAATGGCACCAAACTTGATGTTGCGCTGTGCTCGAACGATTCGACCGCTCTTGGCGTAACGCAGGCAATCGCATCCGATTATGCGGGCGGCAACCAGCCCATCATCACCGGGCAGGACGGCGACGAAGCCAACCTTGCCAATATCATTGATGGCAAGCAGAGCATGACTGTTTACAAGGCAGTTGCAAACGAAGCCGTTGTCACGCTGGATGTTGGCATGGCAATTATGAACGGCGAAATGCCGAACGAAAGCCTGATCAAATCGGCCGGCTGGAAATTCGACTGCACTTATGATACCAAGAGCTACGACAACAACACCGGCATCATCCCCTCTTACCTGTTGGTGCCTACCGTTGTAACAAAAGACAACATCAAAACTGAACTGGTTGACACCGGTTACTACACGATGGACAGCAACGGCTACCCGAAAGCAGCGGGCTAATTAAAAACCGTAGCAGCCCAAACATCAGTGGCCACACGCACGGACTGGGCGGGGCAAGAGGCCCCGCCCTTTTGGTGCATAAAACAATGGTGTCTATCGGCTGTTATCTGCCCCTAACAGCAAAACAGGAGGGCGTTTATTTTGGCTGATAATATTCTGGTGATGAAAAACATCACAAAACTTTTCCCTGGGGTGCGTGCGCTGGACAATGTCAACCTAGAGGTTAAACGCGGCGAAGTTCACGCCATCGTGGGTGAAAATGGTGCTGGTAAATCCACTTTGATGAATGTGCTAAGCGGTACGTTTCCTTTTGGGAACTATGAGGGCGAAATTCTTTATAACGGTGAAGAGTGTCACTTTAAAAATGTGCGGGACAGCGAAAAGGTCGGTATCGTCATTATCCATCAGGAACTTGCTCTGGTGCCGGAGCTTTCGATTGCAGAAAATATGTTTCTTGGCAATGAGCGGCGTGGCCGCTTTGGGCTTGACTGGGATGAGACGTTCAACCAGGCGGCAACCCATTTGCGGGAGGTTGGGCTGAAAGATGCCCCCACAACACTCATCAAGGACATCGGCACCGGCAAACAGCAGCTTGTAGAGATTGCAAAAGCCCTTTCCAAAAATGTAAAACTGTTGATTTTGGACGAGCCCACTTCTTCTTTGAACGAAGAAGATTCTAAAATGTTGCTGGATATGCTATTACAATTTAAAACACAGGGCATGACCTCTATTCTGATCTCACACAAATTATCCGAAGTTGCCTATGTCGCTGACAAAATCACCATTTTGCGTGATGGCGCAACGATTGAAACGCTGGACAACAGTGACCACCACGTGGATGAGGACCGTATTATCCGTGGCATGGTCGGCCGGGAAATCACTGACCGTTACCCCGCCCGAGAGCACCACATCAGCGATGAAGTAGGCCTTGAAGTGCGTGACTGGAGCCTTTGCCACCCCGTATACACCGACAAATGTGTCGTCAACCATGTTTCCTTTCATGTGCATAAGGGGGAGATTGTCGGTTTTTCCGGCCTGCAGGGCGCCGGCCGTACCGAGCTTGCCATGTCCATTTTTGGTAAAAGTTACGGTGCAAATATCAGTGGCAAAATGTTTGTCAACGGCAAAGAAGTGCGGCCCAAAAACGAGCGCGAAGCCATTGAGGCCGGTATTGCCTATGTCACTGAAGACCGCAAGGCCAATGGTCTGGTGCTGATTGACACAATTGCGCGCAACAACACGATGGCCCGGCTGGAAAAGGTGTGTCACCGCGGCATTGTGGATGTGGACGAAGAAAACCGCGTTGCCAATGAGTACAAAGAGGCACTGCAAACAAAAACCCCAACGGTACAGCAAAAGGTCAACAATCTGTCCGGTGGCAACCAGCAAAAAGTGTTACTGTCAAAGTGGATGTTTGCCGACCCGGATATTCTGCTGTTAGATGAACCGACCCGCGGCATTGATGTCGGCGCAAAGTACGAGATCTATTGTATCATGAACGACCTTGTAGCTAAAGGCAAATCCGTCGTGATGATCTCGTCCGAACTGCCGGAGCTGCTGGGCATGTGCGACCGCATTTACGTCATGAATGAGGGCGCCATTGTGGCGGAAATGACAGCAGCTGAAGCAACACAGGAAAAAATCATGGCAGCAATTCTTCATTCGGACAATAAGGGGAACGAAGAAGATAACAAGGGAGCGTAAATATATGAAAGTATCTGCCTTTCTCAAAAAGTATACGATGACGATAGCCCTCGTAGTGGTGTTCGTCTTCTTCACCGCACTCACAGGCGGGCGCCTGCTGTATGCACAGAACATTTCAAACCTGCTGCTGCAAAACGCTTATGTGCTGGTGATGGCCTGCGGCATGTTGCTTTGCATTTTGACCGGCGGCAACGTTGACCTTTCGGTCGGCTCTATTTTGTGTCTTGTTGGTGCCGTATCGGCACAACTAATGTCAAAGCTGAACTTAAACGCTTTTTTGACCATTGTTCTGTGCATGGTCTTTGCTGTGCTGATCGGCATCTGGCAGGGCTTTTGGGTCGGCTACATCCATATTCCACCCTTCATCTGCACGCTGGCCGGCATGTTCCTGTTCCGCGGGCTGGGCCGTGTGGTGCTTGCCTCCAAAACCGTCAATATTTCAAATGACTCCTTTTTAAATACCTTTACCTCTTACATCACGGTGCCCGGTATTGATGGCGACTTACACTGGTCTGCTTTGATTACCGGTATTGTTGTCTCTATATTATTGGTGCTGTTTACTGTTTTTGGCCGCATCAAAAAAGCACGTAAAAATTATGAAACGGGCTCTGCCGTGGTGGCGTTTGCTCAAATTGCAGTGATTGACGCATTGATCATTGCCTATAGCTGGAAGCTCACCAATTACAAGGGCATTCCCGTCATGTTGCTCTGGATTTTGCTGGTCATTTTGATTTATACTTTTATTACATCAAAAACAGCGTTTGGCCGCTATTTCTACGCAGTGGGCGGCAATGAAAAAGCCACAAAGTTATCCGGTATTGACACCCGCAAAGTGTATTTTGCAGCTTATTGCTCGATGAGCGTGCTGGCCGGTTTTTCAGGCCTGCTTGTTGCAGCGCGCATTGGCTCGGTCAACGGCGACACCGGTATGTCTTACGAGATGGACGCCATTGGCTCCTGCTTCATCGGCGGCGCATCCGCTTATGGCGGCAGCGGCACGATCCCCGGTGTGATGATCGGTGCTATCCTGCTGGGCGTTATCAACCAGGGCATGTCGATTTACGGCCTTGATAACAACTGGCAGTATGTCGTAAAAGGCACTGTGTTGTTGATCGCTGTTATTTTTGATGTCGTGTCGAACCACAAAACCGGAAAAGCTTAACCAATAAACAGGCCGGTACAGTAACTGTGCCGGCCAGGGAGGGAACTGTTTTGCTGTATATTGGGATCGACCTTGGCACCTCTGCTGTAAAACTGATTTTAATGGATGAGATGGGACAGATTCACAACATGGTATCGCGTGATTACCCCATTAACTACCCACGCCCGGGTTGGAGCGAACAAAACCCAGAGGACTGGCTGCGCGAGACCATCGCTGGCATTCAGCAGCTGACACAGGGCTGCGATAAAACACAAATTGCCGGCATTGGCGCAGGCGGGCAGATGCACGGCCTTGTAGCGCTGGACAAAAACGACCAGGTGCTGCGCCCCGCTATTTTGTGGAATGACGGCCGCACCAGCGAAGAAACTGCTTGGCTGAATGAAGTAATTGGCCGTGAAAAGCTGTCTGCCTACACTGCCAACATTGCGTTTGCCGGGTTTACCGCCCCAAAATTGTTGTGGATGAAATCACACGAACCAACGCTGTTTAGCCAGATCGACAAGATCATGCTGCCCAAAGACTACATCAATTACAAGCTGACCGGGGTGCACTGCACCGATTATTCCGACGCCTCGGGCATGTTGCTTTTAGATGTCAAAAACAAATGCTGGAGCAGCGAAATGCTAACGCTTTGCGGTGTGCCCCAAAGCTGGATGCCGCGCCTGTACAACAGTTACGAAGCCGTTGGCACCTTGACCGCCCCCATGGCAGACCTGCTGGGCCTGCCCCGCACAGTTAAGGTGGCGGCGGGTGCCGGGGATAACGCCGCTGCCGCCGTGGGCACCGGCGCCGTTGGGCCGGGGCGCTGCAACATCAGTATTGGCACATCGGGCACCATCTTTATTTCAAATGATCAGTTTGGGGTCGACCCGCACAACGCGATGCACTCTTTTGCACATGCCGACGGCGGTTACCACCTGATGGGCTGCATTTTATCCGCAGCATCCTGCAATACCTGGTGGCAGAACTCCATCATTGGCACAAGCGATTACAAGGGTGAAGAGGCTAAGATACCCAAAGAACTGCTGGGTAAAAACAGCGTGTATTTTCTGCCCTACCTGATGGGCGAACGCAGCCCGCACAATGATGCAGGTGCCCGCGCGGCCTTTTTGGGCATGACGATGGACACTACCCGGCCCGCTATGACACTGGCCATGCTGGAGGGTGTTGCCTTTGCCATTCGCGATTCTCTGGAAGTAGCGCGCAGCCTTGGGGTTGCCCCCGCACGCAGTACGATTTGCGGCGGCGGTGCCAAAAGTGCGCTGTGGCGTGAAATTTTTGCAAATGTGCTGAACATGGAGCTGGACAGCGTGGAAACCGAAGAAGGCCCGGGCTATGGCGGTGCCATGCTGGCAGCCGTTGCCTGCGGGCAGTTTGAAACTGTGGCACAGGCAGCACGGCAACTGGTGCGGGTCAAAGCGACCACTGCCCCCACGCCGGCACTTGCCGAACAGTATGAAGCGCGGTATCAAGTGTTCCATCAACTTTACCCCGCACTGAAGCCGCTGTTTCCTGCCATGACAGTGTAACTTCTGCCCATCGCAGATACCATTGAAAACAGGAAGAAGGATCTGTATGAAAATTGAACGGGTGACTGACGCTTCTTTTGCCCCCTATGGCAGAATTTGTGACGGGCATACGCTTGCGCCATTTTTGCACGCGCTGAACACCACCCCCCTGCCTGCGGGCACCGACTATGTACCACAAGAACCGGCACTGGAAACACTGCCCGATGCGGCGGTGCTGGGCCCCGCACTGTACGGCGGGATGCCGGTACAGTTTGGCTGGTGCAACGGCCACAACACGAAACTCAACTGCCTCGAATATCACCGCGACAGCGAGTTTAACCTTGGCACTGAAGATTTTATTTTGCTGGTCGCGACCCTTGCCGAAGTAAAAAAAGGCAAGTTGGATACCGCAAAGGTGAAAGCGTTTTGGGTGCCTGCCGGCGTGTTGGTAGAGGTGTATGCCACTACCCTGCACTATGCACCTTGCCAAACCGATGCCAAAAAAGGGTTTCGGGTGATGATCGCGTTGCCACGCGGCACCAACGCCGAAAAGCCCCATCTCGCAGACACCGCACCTGAAAACCGTCTACTGTGGGCACAAAACAAATGGTTGCTTGCCCACCCGGATTCTGCCGAGGCTGCTGCCGGTGCGTGGATTGGCCTTACCGGTGAGAATATTACCCTCGCCGATACTTTGTCCTAATTTTGATAAAATTGGAGGTAATTACTTATGATCGGCAATCTTCCCACTATGGTTCCAGGCATCATCGCTGTTTCACGCGGGTGCTTCCCCGTCAGTTTGGCCGAGCGGCGCCGCAACGCCATTGTAAAAGCATTTGGTGAGGGGCTGTATGAATGCCCCATTGCGGTGCAGACCGAACAGGATGCCCACCTTGCAATGAGTGACGTAAAAGACCACAATGTGAATGCCTTAATTGTCTACCTTGGCAATTTTGGGCCGGAAACGCCAGAAACCATGCTGGCTGACTGGTTTGACGGGCCTATTATGTACGTTGCAGCGGCAGAGGGCGACGGCGATTTATACGATGGCCGCGGCGATGCCTTTTGCGGCATGCTGAATTGCAGCTATAACCTGAATCTGCGCCACCGCACCGCCTATATCCCCGAATACCCGGTTGGCACTGCCAGCGAAGTAGCGGAAAAAATCCATGAGTTTTTGCCCATCGCCACCGCCATTGTGGGGCTAAAAGGCTTGAAGCTCATTGCGTTTGGCCCGCGCCCCAACGATTTTTTGGCCTGCAATGCACCCATTAAGGCCCTGTACGACATTGGCGTCGCGGTTGAAGAAAACTCAGAGCTTGACCTTTTGGCTGCTTACAACAAGCATAAGGGGGATGCACGCATCGCGGCAGTCGCGGCAGAAATGGCCGCAGAGCTTGGGGCCAGCAACCCCTATGCCGGTGTACTGCCCCGCCTTGCCCAATACGAGATCACCCTTACCGATTGGATGGAAGAGCATAAAGGCACCAGCCGCTATGTTGCGTTTGCCAACAAGTGCTGGCCCGCATTCGAAACAGAATTCGGGTTTGTACCCTGCTATGTCAACAGCCGTTTTACCGCACGCGGTATCCCCATCAGTTGCGAAGTTGATATTTACGGCGCTCTGAGCGAGTATATTGGCATCTGCGTTTCCGGCAAACCGGTCACGCTGCTGGACATCAACAACACCGTGCCCGCCTCGATGTACAAAAAGAACATCGAAGGCAAATATGACTTTACGCTGCCGGAGACTTTTATGGGCTTCCATTGCGGCAACACCTGCACCAGCCTGCTGCGCAACCCGCATATGGGCTACCAGCTGATCATGAAACGCGACCTGGAGCCTGACCTGCCGGAGCCGGACATCACCCGCGGCACCATTGAGGGTGACATCAAGGCGGGCGAAGTGACGATCTACCGCCTGCAAAGTACCGCAGACACCCAGTTGAAAGCCTATATCGCACAGGGTGAAGTGCTGGATGCCCCCACCGAGAGCTTCGGCTCGATTGGCATTTTTGCCATCCCCGAAATGAATCGTTTTTACCGGCATGTGTTGATCCAAAAGCATTTCCCGCACCATGCCGCCATTGCATTTGGGCATTATGGCAAAGCATTTTATGAGATTTTCAAGTATCTTGGCATTGGCGATATTTCGTACAACCAGCCCAAAGAGCTGCCCTACCCCACTGAAAACCCTTTTGCATAACGGCAATGGCAAATGAAATGTTGTTAGAAAAGCTGCCCGCATTGATACAAGGTTACCTTGCCGAGGTGGAGCAGCAGGCTGCAAAACGCGGCCCGACCGACGGGCTGCTGGGGTTTGGGGATGCGCTGCGCAACGACGCCTGCCACGACCGCTTTGCCGACGGTTTGCAGGCACTGATTGAACAGATGGTAACCGCTCCTGTTTCCCCTGCTCAGGCTGCCTTTGCACTGCGCTGCTTGTGCGAGGCGCCGCTGCAATGCCCCGACAACACGCCACAAACGGCTTGCGCGCGCTGGATGCTGGAAGCTGCACAGTCCCTTGCCCTGCCGCTGGTACCGCTATTACAGCCGGGCGACGCTGCACAGCTGTTTCAGTGGTACCGCAGTGCTTACCCACGTAGCAGGCAGTTGCCCGCTGAAAAAAAGCTGGCAAAAGCGTTGCATCAGCAAGCGGGAAAATAATCAAGTCTCACACCTTTACAAAAACGAAAAGAAGCCCCGCGGGAAGCAAATGGCTGCCTTTGCGGGGCTTCTTTTATATTCTGCTCTACTTCGGCTTCATTTTGCTTTTGCCCTCCTGCTACACAGGGCAAAAAAAGCCCCGCGCCAAAGGCGCGGGGCTTTTTACTTTGAAACGTTGGGTATAATAGCTGTAGCTTACTTAAGCAGCTGCAACACGCTCTGGGGCTGCTGGTTCGCCTGGGCAAGCATTGCCTGAGCGGCCTGAGTCAGAACGTTCATTTTGGTGTACTCCATCATTTCCTTCGCCATATCGGTATCACGGATACGGCTGTTCGCGCTGGTCATGTTCTCCGAAGCGACATCCAGGTTGTTGATGGTGTGCTCAAGGCGGTTCTGCAGGGCGCCAAGGTCAGCACGGGTAGCAGAAACAACATTGATTGCGCCGCCGCCGGCAGCGTTCTTCAGCAGGCTAAGGGCAGCCGCAGCCGAATCCTGGTCAGCAACCGAAAGGCTGGCAATGCCAAGGCCGGTGGTGCTCATGTCGGCAACCGAAACATTCACCTGGTTAAAGCTATCGGCAGTATCACCGATCTGCAGGGTCAGCCCGCCGCCAGTGGCAGTAGCAGCAATCGTAACAGTAGAATCCGAGCTACCAGCAATTGCAGCGTGCTTGACGGAAAGGGTCGTGCCCTCCAAAGCTTCAGCCTGCTCTGCGGTCAGCTTGGTCTTGTCATCGACAACAAAGTTGTAGGTCAGCGTACCGCCGTTGGTGCCGTCGCCGCTCTTGCTGCTCAATGCGAAGTGGCCAGCGCCAGAAGTCAGCGCAGTAACACCAATAGTAACACCGGTACCAGCAAGGTCGCCGGGCTGGGTGGAAGCAGTCAGTGTGCCAAAGTCAATAACAACAGCTTTGCCCAACTTTGTGCCAAGCTTGCCACCGCTAATCGAAGCGGAGGTAAAGTCGCCGGCAACTGTGTTGGTATAACCGCCGAGGTCACCGTTCAGCAGCTTAATACCGTTGAAGTTGGTGCTGTCTGCAATGCGGTTAACTTCGGCCTTCAGAGCAGTGACTTCCTTCTCCAAAGAAGCACGGTCCACGCTGGCGTCCATTGTGCCGTTGGCAGCCTTGTCGGCCAGCTCAACCATACGGTTCAGCATGCTGTGCACTTCAGTCAAAGAACCTTCAGCGGTCTGGATCAGCGAAACGCCGTCCTGGCTGTTGGCGGAAGCAGTCTCGAGACCTTTGATCTGTGCTTTCATTTTCTCGCTGATTGCAAGACCGGAAGCGTCGTCGCCTGCGCGGTTGATGCGGAAACCGGAAGACAGTTTCTCCAAGCTCTTACCAACCTGTGTATTGTTCATGCCCAACTGACGGTTTGCGTTGACCGCCATGATGTTACTTCTAACAACCATTGCCATAATAAAGAACCTCCTTGTAATTGTCCGCAGCCGTCCATGGCCACGTGCGTTTAATCTATCTTCAACCCTTATACCTGCGGGCCCTGCAGATACCGGGAAGAAAACCTTTTATTTAGGCTTTCACTAATCATTTTCGTCGTATCCTATTAAAACTAAAGCGCTGGTATGCTGTTAATTATGATTTTTTATTAACTCTCTGTACAGCGCAATGCGGATATGATAAACTTAAAATCGAAATGAGGTGAGTTGCCCATGCGCCCTTACCGCAATGTAATGGAGTTACTTGTAGAACAGCAGTTGGATGCCATGGCCCCTACGCTGCACTGCTGCATGTGCCCTATTTGCCGCAATGACGTGATTGCCTACGCGCTGAACCAGTTACCCCCTCACTACGTTGTGAGCGACCAAGGTGAACTTTATTTAAAAGTCATGGCCTTGGACAGCCAACCCGCCACTGATTTGATTACAGCCATTACGCTGGCGGTGCGCGTAGTGTCCGCAAAACCCCGTCATCCCGCACAGCCCCCTTTGACGCCGCCGCAAGCAGCCTTTGCAAGCGATCTACCCCCTATAATTTAAAGGCTTTTCAGGGCAAAGCTGACGGCCCTTGTTACTTTTGAATGGTGTGCCTTTTTTGCAAGAGTTTGCCGGGCAGGGGGCTGCAAGGCCAGCTTTTACTTCGATTCAAATTTTAAACAAACCAGCGTCAAACCCTTGCCGTTGGTTTTAAGCAAAAAGCAGAAACGGGTTTTTATAAACCTGTTTCTGCTTTTCTTTATCAACTCAAGTTCGCTTGCCTTTATTCTGGCTTTTACGCATGTAAAAGTTGTTCTTTGTAATTCTCGTATACATGCAGTGCTTCCGCCTCGTATTCCATACCAAAATACGAGGGCACCAAATAGGTGAAAATATAGTCCGTATCCTCTGAACGACTGATCGCTAAAATGGTCTCGGTAATAATGACGCAATTTAAAAAGCGCTGATTGCTGACATAGTTGGATGAAAAAATATAATTATACAGTACCTTACGAATCAGCTCTGGGCTGGAGATTTCGACAACCAAGCTGACGGCCTTACGCAAAAATGCGTCAGAAAACCGGTTGTCCTCCCGGATGAGCTCTTCCATTTTCAGCAACCCGTTTTGCCTTGCCGCAAACGCAAGCTCCAGCAACAGACGAACTGTAAAAAGGCATTCCTGCTTGCCCTCTCGTGTGCACTGAATGTGCTGTGCAAAATATTCGGTATCCATATCCATGCTATGCGCCCTTTCACCACATACGCCCCAGCACCGGTCTTGCGGGCTGAGGCGCACCTTACTTCATTTTATTTGCCAATTTCCAGCGCTTTGAGTGCCAGTGATTTTACAACCGAGAGTGCCGTGAGGTTTGCCTGATACGCATTCGATGCGGCCATCAAATCGACCCGTTCTTCGGTCGTGTCCACGTTCGGCATCAACACATAACCATCGTCATTCGCGTCCGGGTTTGTGGGGTCGTAAACCAGGTTAAAATCTGCTTTGCTGTCCACGACCTTAGTGACACGCACGCCGCCGCCGGTCACCCTAGCTTCTTCGTTTTTCAGCGCCTCATTAAAATCGACCGCGCGCTCTTCATAAACTACCTGTTTGCGGCGATACGGCTCGCCGGAGGCTGTCCGCGTTGTACTGGCGTTTGCAATGTTTTGCAATGCAACATCCATACGGAAACGCTCTGCCGTCAGCGCAGAACCCACGATATTCATCGAATCAAGCATTGACATTTCGGTTCCCCCTTGTTAAGGCAAAGCCTTATTTTGCCGACTGGCCGAGCACATATTGCAAATTGCTGAACTGTGCGCTCATTTTTTGGTATAAATAAAGCTGCTGAACGTAGTTTTGGTAGAGTTTCATGCTTTCGGTATCCGTATCCACATTGTTGCCGTCCGTGCGCAGGGAGGTATTGTCCTCCGTAACGATTTTTGCTTTAAAATCGTATTTGTCACTTGCCCCCTGCAATGCATCTTCAAACGACACCGACTTTGTTTTATAGCCCGGTGTTTCCACGTTGGCAATGTTGTGCAGAATCATCTTTTGCTGAATAGACAGCGCATCTAAGCTGCTCTCCATTGCGGCAAATTGCTTTGAATCCAAAAACATGACAGTTGCCTCCCTTACTACTGTGCGCCCTTTACGGTAATCGCCGTTTTTTCGGGCTCCGGGTCATCCTGCCCCAGCAGGCGCCCCATCACGACAAAACGATAATTGTGGTTATTCACCCCATACTGCACGGTGCAGGTGGATAAGGTCAGGATGTGGTCGTCGTTTCCCACATTCACCCCATAATCATAAAGTGACTTTTCTTTTGCCGTCGCAGCCAGTGCGGCGATACCGCCGCTGGGCTCCGGTTCAATGTAATCAAACCCGACGTCGGTATAAAACACCGCAAAAATTTCAAACCGCATGGCATCGGTGGGGGTCACAAAGGTAATCACCCTGTTTTCCTGTGCAAAATCCGGGTCGGTAAAATGATGCAACTGCGAAAACCGTTTTCCATCCGGGCTATCCTGCAAATCGCTGTGCCCATAAACAATGGTGTTATGCGAAAGCACATCCCGCGCACCAATCGAGCACTCGTAATCCGCAAAATAGCAGCCATAGACATCGGCATGCCGCCGTTCATCCTGCCGCAGGTAGAAAAAATTGTCATGCGCCTGTAACACACTGTTGCTGATCTGTGTACCCGGCACCTGCAACCATGCCACCGTGTCCGGGTTCTGGCTGATCTCGTAATCCAGCGCTTCCTGAATATCGGCCAAGGTGTCGGCTTTTTTGTATACATTCAGCTCTGGTTCACTTTGCTGTGAAACACTTTCTGACGAGGAGGAAGCCGCCGGCTTTTCTTTCATGAACAGCAATACATAGGCAAGTGCCGCAACACAAAGGGTAACCAGCAGGCCCAGTGCAAGCTTTTTCATCGGCCCGCGCCCCCCTTGCCGGTATTGGGGTTCGCCTTACTGCCACTTGCCAGTGAAGTGCCCGCAGACAGCCCCACTTTGTTTTCGGCGCCATCGATCGAGTGATACTGTGTCAGAATGTAGGTTGAAAAATGGTCCAATGTCAGCGAAATCGTCCCTTTATTGTTGCTGTTCACCGCCCCATAGTAATCGATGCGGTTTCTATCCTGATTAAAATAGTGCCAATACAGGGGCTGGCTAGCATATTTGGCACCAAGGCTTAAATAAAATTTTGCCGGGCCAGGCAGCGAGCCATGATGATTGAAATAGACATATACGGTATGGTCTGTCAGGTCCGCATTGGTGGCATATTGATTGATCAGTGCACTGGCGGCCGCCTCGTCCGGGGAAGTAAACGACATGCGGAAATCATAGATTTCTGTCTGCGGAATCACCCTTGTCAAATCCGAAGCTTTGAACTCCAGCGAATAATCGTTGCCCTGGAAAATGATCGTCTTTTCCGGGTACTTTTTCAGTTCGGTAAACACGTCTGCCGCAACACGGGGGTACTGATCAATCATTACTATAATGATATCATCAGAATTCTTAAAGTCAATATCTTCTGCGTGCAAAGGGGTCAGCGTTTTCAGTTGATCTTCTTCGTTGCGGTAGATGGTCACCGTATAGGTTTTCTTGACTGTTTTGTCGGGTGAAGTCACCTCTACCGTGATCTCATTTTCGCCATCCACCAGTGTTTGTGAGTAGTTGCCGCTGTAATCGCCGATTTCCTTGCTGCCATTGAGCACCCTCATTGTGGCAAGCGGGTCCGCAGGCTGCGGGATGATGTCGACCGAATACGTATCCTCCGTCGTCGCGACCGCGTATTCAGTTGCTGCCGCCTTAAATGACGGTGTCATCACACCATCCTTGACAACCAGCGATTTTAAGTCTGCATTCGACGTTTTTTCAACCAGATTGGGGTTGGTAAAGTTGATCGAATAGGTCAATTGCGTCGTGCCATCCTGCGCCGTGACCACAATATTGACCTTTTGGTTTACATCGATCAATTCAATTAAATCTGACTGCTTGCCGCTTTCTACCAAAGCGCCGTTGATCGTAATGGTCGCAGCAGCGTGGTTTGCCGTCGCGGTGATAATGACCCCCTGTGCTTTGTCGTTCACTGTCGCACTGTACTCCAGCTTGTTTGCAACAAATACCGGTGTAAAGTCGCTGGCGTTCTGCACATTAAGCCCCTTGAGGCGGGCGTCACTGCTGGGCATGCCACGCGTAATTGTGATCTGGTAGGATTTCTGCGTCGTGCCGTCCTGTGCGGTGACCACCACGCCGAAGGTCTTACTCTCCCCGGCGCCCTTGAGTTTGAATTGTTTTGAAGTTGCGCCACTTGCGACCTTATACGGCAAGTACGCCTGTGTCAGGTTGCCCTCTTCTTCAATGCGAATTGTTGAAGTGGCATCGGTGGCAGTCGGGGTAAACGAAACCCCGGTTGTCTCATAGGGCACACTGAGCGCATATGATGTCTCGTCTGGATGGAACACGAAGTTTTTGACTGTGGCCCCATTTTGATCTTTAATTGCAAGCGATTTCAGCGTATTTTCTGTGCTGGGGCGTGAACGCCGCACCTGAACTTCATACTGCTGCTGTGTTGTACCATCCTCCGCGGTCACCACCACAATAATAGAGTGGTACCCTAGCTTGTTCAGCGCCGCATTCGTCTCATCCAGAATACTGATCGACGGGGTCTGCGCACCCGCCTTAAAATCGCCCCGCGCAAGGTCAAGCAGCAGATTGTCCGCTTCTACCGCGCGCGAATAGACCTGAATATTCGCAGTATTGCTATCCGTTGGGGTGAGGTTCAGCCGTATTTTATCCGTTGCGTACGGGATATCCATCGTATAACTGCCCACATCGGTCTTAAAGGCCGGCTGAATGGTAAGCGCCTTGTCATCCGTATCCGTCACTTTTAGTGCTTTCAACGAGGCATCAGTGTTGGGGTCTGCACGGTGGATATGCACCGTATACATGCGGGTCCCCGCATCCCCTGCCGCTGCACTGCCGTCGGCACTGTACAGCTCTGACATCACTGTAAAAGTGACATCCAGCACGCCGTTTGCGCTGCTGGGCAGTTGCTTAAAGCGGTCGGGCAAGCCATCCAGCCACTGCTTATTGGTATCAAACGGGCCGCTGGTCGAAAGCTCTGGCGAAATCGTCGGGCCCACCGCATTGGCATCATTTTTTTGTGCCAATACCCGCAGCTTGCTGGTCGAAAATGGGACTTCGATGTTGTATTCAAGCACATCCGGTGAAAAATTCGGGACAAGGTTTCCCGTTAATTTGGCATCGCTTTCGTAATAAATGCCAAGAGATTTCAGCGTGGCATCCTCACTGGGGCGGTCACGCACAATATCCAGTTTATAAGTAGAATAATATTCTACCCGCGGGTCTTGTGAGGGGACCAGTAAGTAAGCCGTCGTCAACTTGTCCACATCATCAAAGGCGATCATACTGCTGTTTTCGCCGCTTTTTACCTTGATGGGGTTTGCCTGCGTATCCCCTATCACCTTACCGGACGCATCATACAGCGTGACGGCAATCGGCGTTTCTGCACCGCGAATGTCATTCAAAACGGGCTGCAACGAAATTTGTTTTGACGCATAGGGCAGATGGATCGTGCCTGCAACCCCCTGATAGGTGAAGTTACTTGACGAAAATGGAAAATCAATGATGTTCCCCGCCTGATCGCGAATCGTAAGGCTTTTTAACGCGCTGTCCTGGCTGGGGTTATTATCGACCATGTCCAGTGTAATCGTCGCTTTGATCTGGCTTTCTTTTGGCACGCCGTTGCGGTCTGGCACATAAAACGTAATGTTCAGTGTCACCGCCGCGGAGGCGGTATCCACCGGCAGGCGTTGCGCTAAAATCGTCAGGTCCACCGTACCGGATTCGCTGCTCTCCGTCTGCCCAAAGCGCGGGTTGTTGATCTGCTGTCCGGAGACATAATCTACCGGCTGTGCATCGCCCGTCTGTTGTGTTTGCAGTGCAATAGCGCCGGTATCCCCAGTTGCTTTCACGATGGCATATTTGGCAGCACCGTTTTTAGCACCCATATTTAACCGCAATACATATTTATACGGGCCTTCCGGGTCTCGCTCAAATGCCGCTATATTACCGCGGTAGGCATCCATTTTTTTGCGGCCGGGCAACGTGGCAGATTCCTGATTACCGACGCCAAAGTAGCTGGTTACCCCGTTCTCTGTCTGGCTGTACTGCGTCGCACCCACCGGCTTGCCGGTACCGCGCACGGTCACTTTTTTAGAGACGAGCGGCACCGTGGTGGACGGTATTGAGGTGCCGCCGGATTTGTCGTAAATCACCTTTGCCGTAATCGTACCGGTGATGTTATCCTCTTGCGGGGTGATCACGGTCTCTTCCCAGTCCTGGTTTGCACTGGTAATCTGCACCGCGCCGGTAAACAGCTTTTTCGTGCCGTCGTCCAAAGACGAAAGCGTTACCGGGTTTCCCTCAAACACCTGATTTTCATCCGGGGTCCACTCCCACTGAATGCGAAAATCCGCATTGAACTGGTGGGTGCGCGCGCACAGGTTGAAATTGTTGGTGATGTAATTCAGCGAATCACCCGAGGCAAGCGAAATAAACGACTTTTCGCGCTCACCATCGCTGTCGTTGATCTGCCCCTCAATCAATTCCATCGCATATTGCGGGGTCATGACATTCAAAAACAGTGTATTCGATTTTGGCATGCGGAAAATCAATTCAAATGTCGTGCCCTTGCGGATATAGTTGTCCGCCGGGCTTTTGGTCACGGGTTTCGTGAGGGCAGGTTCACTGTCACCAAGGCCATACCGCAGGTCCGGGGTGCCGGTGTCCTCCTGCGTGTTGATATTGGTAGTATAGTAGTCGTAAGTGGATTTTGGGTACATGACAAAATTGATTTTCGAGTTGTCTTTACCAACGTAAAACCGCAATTCTTTGGGTTTGTTGATCTCTTTTGTAACGCTCTCCACAATAATTTCGGCGCCATTGTAATTTGCAAATACACCGGTGGGGTCTGTTACGTTGCCTTCCGTGCCGGCGTCCGGGTCGTTTACGCCGCCCGCAATGACAAAGCGGGGTGGCGATGCGGAGGTCTCTGCCTGAATACACTTAATCGTACAGGCACTGTACTGCGTAATTGCATTTTCTGTTTCTGAGGCGATTTTGGTGCCCCATGTGCCGCCGTAAGTGCTGCGTTCCACCGCTTCACCAGCTGCCAGCAACGCATAGTAGTTGCCGGTAATATGGTAGGTATCATGCCCCGAAATTGCCCCGGTGCCCGTGCCGGTTTGCGGCACAAAATCCTCTGCGACCTTAATAGTGCTGTACGGGGCGGGAATCGTGACGCTGTCTTTAATCTCGTTGCGCACATCACCACTGGCGCTGATCACCGTAAACGGTTCAACGTTATCCGATGAATAGCCGGATGGCCGTACTTCTTTAATACCAATGCTGCTGCCAGTCAAAATTGTGGCAACCGTGGTATCACCATTATCGCCGGAGGTAAACCCCAACGTAACACTTTGCGCTGCATATATGGGATGCAGCGCAAGTAGTACACTGCTTGCAAGCAGAATGAGTGCCGCACCAAACGTTTTTACCCGGACTTTTTTCATTCTGAACCTCTCTATCGCAACGGGGAACACCAAACCCCTGAAATCGCCCTCAAAAACTACGGGTTACCTATAATTATCGTCCAAAAAGCACAAAACACTACTACAAACAAAAAACAGCCGAACCATTTCGGCTGTTTTTTAAATTTTCACCCGCACCTTGCAGTGCGGTCTGCTTTAATAAAGGTCTCGCGCAGATCTGTGATCATCGGCAGCACCTCTTCAATCGGCGCCTCGTCTTTGTGCAGGTTTGCGTCGATAATGCGCCGAATAAAATAATCGTACAATGCATCCAACGATTCAGAAACTTCATACTTTCTGTCCAGCGTAACTTGCAGGTGTGCTAAAATGCGCTGTGCTTTTTGCAGTGCTTTGTTGACTTCTTCAGGGTTTTCCTGTGCAATAAATTGCTTTGCCGCACTGAGTTGCTTAATGATTTCATCGTAAAGCTTTGTCAGCATTTCCCCTTGCGTCATCGTCATTACCGACTGCTGCTGATATTTCTGGTAGGGGTCCAGCACCATATTATCTCACCTCATCACATCGTTATCGTTGGTCAATCAACTGCTGAACTGTTGTGTCAGCCACGAGCTTTGGCTGTTCATATTCGAGATCAGCGATTCCATCGCGTTGAATTGCTTCCAATAGCGTGCCTTTTCCGTTTCATATTTTGCCTTCAAATCATCCAGCTTGTCATCGATCTCTTTGAGTTGGTTTGTCAGTGTGTTCGTGGTAGCCGAGGCTTTTCCCTTCACACCGGCCAGCTGTACCAATGCGCCCGGCGAACCCGAACTGGTTTTGGCAACGCTGTCTATAATGCCGTTCAGCTTGGTAGCAATACCGTTATCGCTGTCGGTAAACAGGTTTAGTATCCCGGCAGAATCACTCTCGATCATCTTGCGCAGTTGAGTCTCCCCGTCACTGGACAGCACGAGCTGGCCCTTAGTCTCCCATTCGCCGGTATCAATACCAAGGTCATAAATTGCAATGCTGCTGCCCTCCGGCCGTTGATAGATCGCCGTGCGCATCGACTGCAAAAAGCCCTCGATCGTAGCATCGTTATGCAGTAGCCCCTGTTTGGATTTTTCTTCCCACAGCTCGATTTCTTTGTCGCTCATTTCTTTTTTCTGGTCATCCGTCAAGGGGGCATAGCTCTTATAGTTGGTATCTTCATCCAGATAATCATTGAGCGTTTTGATCAGCTTGTTATACTCGTCAATAAAGCCCTTGATCCCATCCACGATCTGGTCCGTATCACGGGAAACCGCCACTGTTTCAGTCGTGCCGAGGAACAAGTTGCCATTGGCATCGATTCCCGTTGCGCCATTGATGACGTTGCCGCTTTCATCTTTGAACACAATGTCGGAAGAGGTATACCCCCAACCATCCACCTTTTGCCCGTAGGCATCATACAAAGTACCGTCTTCAATGTAATTGCCGGCAGCCAGCGTGATCTCGTCCCCAGTGGTATTGTAAACCTTACCACTGGTATAACTGCCAGAGGTTTGCAGTAAATTAAAATCGATCCCATTCGCCGAGAAAACATTACTGCTGCGCTCGGTCAGCAGGCCATCAATTTTAACAAGCGCATTTTGCCCTGCGCTCAAGGCACTGACAGACCCCTGTTCCGCGCCCAACGTCAGAGAAGAGGTGCCAAATAGCTGTTTGGTCTGTTCGGCACTGCCAACCTGTATGCCGGTGCCGCTGTCAGTCAATACCAACCGCCCGTCTTCAAACTTCAAGTTATTCGTCAGGGTGGCAAGCTGGTCCAGTGTCGTGCTGCCATCCAGTGTATTGCCGCCGCTTGCCAAAATGCCGCTCAGGCCCACATCATTCAATGTGGTTGCCCCTGTTGCGATATTCGTGGCGCCACCAATACCAAAGAAAGCAAGGCCCAAATCACCACTTTTGGCTTTTAGTTTGACAACACTTTCTGATGTATCGGTCAGCGGATCCACCTTCACCGTAACCGCTGAGCCGTTTGCCACGGCAAGGTTGCCTTCTGTTGTCAGTTTTATTGCCCCGGTACCAAATTTTGCGTCAAATTGCTTGTTTAACTCCGTGATCAGCTGGTCTTTTGTATAATTGCTGCCATCTGTTTTTTTTGAGACAGAAAAGCTATAGTTGCTGCCGTTTACCACGAGCGAAAGCTTACCCTCTGCAACCTCAAATTCGCTGTCGGTTAGCACCGGGGCCCCTGGAATATCCCCCGTTGTCAGTGTTGTGCTGCGCACGGTACTGCCGGCAGTAAGGCTTGCACTGGTAACACCATCTGTATAACCACTGCCAAACATCGCGTTCAGCAGGTTGCCCTCCTGCTGGCTCATCGTGATGTTGCGCCCTTTACCGGATTCTGTGGATTCGATCGTAAAGATATCGTCCTGCGTTTTATAGACGACACGCACACCGGCATCACTACCGTTGATGGCGTTCATCACTTCTGTCATTGTGGTTCTTTCATTAAATGAAAACTGCTGCCCGTTAATAGCAAATTTAAAGCTGCCGCCCTGCAATGCATTGCTAAAATACAAATCTTGCAGTGCACCGCCCATACCGATGCGGTTCGACTGGCCGTTTTTCACGTCAAATGCCGTCAGCGTCGTTTGGTTTCCGCCAATCATTACCTTGCGGCCTGCCGAAACTCTCAGCTCAAACGCACCCGTACCCGCGTCCAAGGCCAGATTCACCTGCCCGGCCCCATGTGCGGCATCTAGTTCACTTTGCAACGTAGTGCCCACCTTTGCAAGGTCGACACTGCCGTAAGCATCCGTGATATCGTGCAGCGAAAGGCTGATATCTTTGGAAAGTCCATCTAAAGAAACCTGAAATTTAATTGCCGGAACAGGGTCCAGCGTCGATTTGAGCACTGTTTGAGTATTTGACGTATTGGCTTGAGAACGGTTGCCCGCACTAAGGCCCAGCCGCGCCAATGCAAGATCACCAGACGCAGATGAAACAATGATCGGGCTGGCTGCATCGGCACCGGTAAAGCTTAGCGCACCATTTTCAACTGCCGCACTGACATTGACCCCTGCTGCCGAAAACGCACTGTTCAGTGCATTTTCGATTTCTTCGCCAATTTCCTGCTGCCCGGCTGCACCGCTGGAATAGGCCCGCGGCACGTTGACGGGATTGCCGCCGCCATCGGTAGTTTGCGAAACAAACACAGAGCGCAGGTCTGCGGTGACCGCCTGCCCGCCAACTGTAAGGGAAAGCGTATAATTTGCATCCGCCCCTACCTGCTTTTGTATCAGCGCATTGAGCGCGTTTGCATCCATGGTACCGGCCAGCTTACCGCTGACGGTACTGCCAGAAGTAATGCTGGTGCTGGTAGCGAGGCGCCTTACCTGCAAATTTGTATTACCTGCCGCAGCCAAACTGCTGGCCGTTGCTTTAAACGACGTTGCAGTGCTGGCCGCTTTCATCGCGTTAAAAAAGGACTGGTTCGTTAAACTGGTGCTGGAACTGGTGCCAAAGTAGCTTGTTTGAAAAGTATTGATCTTCGAAATAATATCCCGGTAAATATCCTGCCGCCACTCCGTCTGCTTGTGCAGTGCATTTTGCTTATCTATTTTAGACTGCGTGCCGGAAAGCAGGGCTTTAACCATGGATTCCGTATCAAGCCCTGAAGCAAGCCCCGAAAGACCCGCACTGCTGTAAGCATGGGTGCTTGTGGTAGAGCTGGTGGTTGAAAATTGCATCCAAAAGCGCCTCCTTTTCTTACTTGTCTATATCCACTTTTCGTCTACTTTTTTTAAAACCAAACCTGGGGTTTGCAAACATACGTGACAAAGCAAAAATTTCACGATTACAACAGAAGTGCCCCTGTAAAACAGGGGCAAAACTTATACGGCCTTTTATTGGATAAGCGCACCAAACTACCGGCTCGTTGCGTCTTTTGTTGTTTGCCGCCGCCCCGCCGGTGAAAAGGCCACCCGCAACCAAGGCCCCAACGGGCCGTTTGTCTTTGATTACGCTTTGCCCAGCTTGCCCGGCCCACGCTGGGCAGTGGGAGACGAAAAACGGGCTGCTTGTGCCGCGGGGCTTTTGTTGGTCGCTTTGATTTTTTTTAAAATCTGTTTTTGCTCATTGCGCAGCCGAAATGTGGCCTGCATATTGCTTTCTTTCAGACGAAAGACAATGGTTTTGATCTGCATGCCCGCATCGTAAATTTGCTGCAACTGCGCAGGCAAAGCAGCCCGGTTGCAGTCATTTTCTGCTGCGGCAAGTACCATCGCACCATCTTTGCCACCACACATTCCCTTTATTTTCGCATCCAGCGCCTGCATTTGCAGCATTTTCTCTTCCCTCTGCAAAACCAACGGCTGTAGCTGTTCAAACGGGCAAAACAGCATCTCTTCGGTAGATTCTTCAAAAGAGAGCATCAACTGCTTTTTTTCCGCCAAAAGGCGCTGTATCTGTTCAAAGTCAATCATCTGTTTCCCCCTGTTTTTGTATGTTTGCCCCCTATGCAAAGCCCACCTTTTGTATTATCATAAAGACAGAACAACCACCCAAGGAGGCTTCACCTTGAACGCTACCAGATTCGACCCTAAATTTTCTGCCGTGTTAAAGTCGATTACCGGCAAAACTTTAGAGATCGGCGCTGCGCGAGTTTATCCCGAACAGCAGGCAATTGAATTTTACAGCGAATTTGTGCCGCTGTTTCGCATGGGCACCCCACTGCAGATCATACAAGTGAAAAACGAGCTCGAAATTCAGGCTTTTCGCGGAGAGGTCTACCTTTCGTCGGCCAATTTGCTGCAACTGGTGTCTTTGACCGATGAAGTGCTGCCCGGTGCACAGGCCGCGTTTTTATATGACACAAAGCTGGACGGCTGCATCCGTGGCAGGCACTTGGCCGAACCGCCAAAGCGCAAATTTTTTGAGTTGCCACACCGCAGGCTTTTGCACCCCACCGAACAGATGCTGCCCGTTGAGGTGCACGCCATTTCTACCGCACAAGTCAAATTTGATTGTAGTGCAAAGCTGGCACAGGACCAACAGGTGACCCTGACCCTGCCCGGCCCGCCCCACATTGCGGCAGAGCCCGTAGTGGTGGAACAGGCCGTTATTTTTGGGGATAGCGGGCGCTATACTTACCGCTGTCGTTTTTTACATCTTCAGCCCCAAACGCGCACCGGGCTGGAGCCTTTTGTCGGCAGGCTGGCGCAGCTTGAGCTTAAAATGTTTCCGCCCGTGCTCACTGAAGCTTCTTCAACAGCTCCTTGACCGCATCGGCCGAGGCGCTTTGTGCCGCTGTTTTGTTTTCGCATACCGTCTCGTACAGCTCTTTGCGGTAAACACGCACATCCGGCGGGGCACTGATGCCTAATTTGATCTTGTCCCCTGATATTTCAGTGATTTTGATCTCAATGCCTCCGTCGATCAAAATCGATTCACCGCGTTTTCTGGTCAATATCAGCATTCCGGCTCCTCCTTTTTACAAAACAAAGGGTGACGGATGGGAAGCTCATCCTCCAGCAGCAACTGCGCCGCTTTATGGCTGGCCGGGTTGACAACGAGCGGGCTTTTTAAATTGACGGTAGACTGCTCCAGCGGCTCGCGCAGGGAAGCCAGCAGCCAACACATGTATTCACCCTCCCCCAGCAGCTCTTCCGCCTCGGGCGGCAACTGCGGGGTGTACTGGCCCACTATATGGCTGGGCTGCACTAAAATAAAGCAAAGCTGCGGGTCCTCTACCGATTGCAGCCATACAAAAAACTCGCTGACATCTTCCTGATACAAAAACGCAAAGCGGTGGTATTCCTCAAACCCAAAAATCGGGCCTGCAAAGGTGATAATATCGCTTTCCTTGATCTCGATTTCTCCAAAATCACGCGTTTTTAATTTCATAAGCTGTTCCGCCTTTCCTATCTCCAAAACAAAAACAGACGACTATGCGGAAAATCCGCATAGCCGCCTGTTTTTCTATGCGAGCTTCGCCGCTTTACACGGCTTTATGCGCTGGTTTCAGTATATTCGGGGTCTGCACTGGGCGGAACATAATTCGGCCCTCCCAGATATTCCACTTTTACATCCGGGTATTGCAAGATTTTCATATGAAACTTGCCCGGGATATACTCCATCTGGTTTTTCATGATCTGCCAGTCGGTCTCAACAGAAGCAGGCTGATAATCAGTAGAAAGATTACCGGGCTCCCACGAAATATCCGGCCCGGCAGTGGGCAAAAACACCATTGCGCTGTCTGGCTGGTCCATCATTTTTTGCTGAATGATCTGCGCGATCGAAACCCCATCTTCAATACGCTGCATTTCACTTCCCTCTTGCACCGCATCGTCAATCGCCATACTGGCCGCCTGCCTGCCAAGGTCCGCCGTATACATCGCAAAGTCTGCACTATTGCGCTGGTTCAAGCTTGCCCGCAAATCAGTTGTATCCAGCCGGACCTTGATATCGTTTGAAGAGAGGGTAAGCCTGGACGGCGTGACTGTTACCTGCTGGCGCGGGTTTTGTGCGCGTTGTACCTGCAACCGGGCAGGCTCTACCTCAAACTCGCACTTCATGGGTATTGATGTAATTCTAATCAGCTGCATTAAGAAGCACCCCCCATACGTCCAATCAATTTATTCGCAATCAGCGAATATAATCTAAAAGAGAGGATGGCAGTATTTGGCTGCCCAGTTGCAGAATCGCCTTCCACACATAGTTCGCATCCTGAAGCTTGATTGCCTCATCGGTTGGCTTTGAGGAGATCAACTCGGATTCCATCGCGCTCATGTTGTCAATATCATCGCTTAACCGGGTCTGCATTCTTTCCAAAAAGCTGTCTCTTGTGCCAAGCTCCGTGCGTTGCATCCCCACTTTGTCAGTCAGCTTTACCAGCTTTGTCTGCGCATCTTTCAGCCCGTTTTCATCATACCCAGAGGAGAGCGAAGTTTCAATTTGGGTCAACAGGTCATACACATTTGACGGTACGCTGGTGCCGTTTTCTCCGGTCGTCGCAGCGCCATACCCCATCAGCTCCAACCCTTGAAAAGAAACTTCAAATGCCGTACGGCTGTCTGGCATACCAGTGCTTGACACCTTTAGCCCAAGGCCGATATCCGCATAAACATTGCCGCTGTTTGGTACGACTTTGGTAAGGCTGGGGTCGCTGGGGTCCGGGTAAACGTAAGAGCCACCCTGATAACTGATCTTGTCCACATCAATACCATTGAACTGCAGCTTACCCGATGTCGCATCTACGGTAAACGGCGCTTCACTGTTATTGGTACCAGCAAACAGATATTTGCCACCAAACTGTGCGTTTGCAAACTGTAAAATCTGATCTTTGCTGTTTGCAACTTCTTTTGCAAGAATGTCACGTTTGCTTTGGCCATAGTTTTCGCTCATGCCGGACAGCACTTTTTCCTGCAAATTTTCCATGATCGACTGAATCGAATCCATATTGCTGTCGACCGATTTAAATTCTGACGCCAGGTCTTTTACGGTGCTGAGCTGTTGCTCGCTTTGATAACGCTCTTCCTGAATATGCATGGCACGGGTGCCATCGGCAACATTCTCTGAAAGTTTTGAAAATTTCAGTCCAGAAGTGCTGCGCTCAAGGCTTTCCGCCTTTTTGCTCATGCTGGTATTCAGTTGGTTCAGGTAATTACGGCTGATCGTACGCTGTGAAATACGCATGGTTGTCACCCTTTCTTGCCCTGCCCGGGCAACTTAACGGCCTACAATGCCGGTTTTATTGATCAGTACGTCCAGCGCTTCGTCCAACACCGTCATCAAACGGGACGCCGCCGCCAGCGACTTTTGGTACAGCATCATGTTCGTTACTTCCTCATCGACCACCACGCCCGAAACCTCGTCGCGGCTGTCCTCCAAATCGCCGATGATTGAAGAGCTGGCGGTTTTTCGGCTTTCTGCAAAGCTGACATCTTCACCCAGTGTGGAAGAGTAGTTTTTTACATAATCCAAAAATGTCCCTTTAAACACATCGCCGTTGGCATCGAAACCCTGCGAATCACTGGTGATGGCATTGGCAAAAGCCAGCGCGTAATTGCCCACGTTGTTGGCATCACCATCCGCGTTTTTCTGGTAGATAATATAATCGGAATCAGCGGCCCAAGCGTCAGAAAGAGAAAGATTGTCCGCAGTGATGGGAATATCATTGACAACATGGTATTCACCGTCTGGCCCCGCTTTGTCGGAAAGTGCGCCCAGCAGCTGCCGGTATATGGTTTTGCCATTGCCGTCCACCTTGGGGTTGCCGTCCGCATCTGCCTCTGGGATGACGTTGTTTGCAACATTTGCTATGGTTTGTGCAAAAGCGTTCAGTTTATCTTGATAATATAAAAAGCCGCGCTCGGCACTTTCGCCTGTGTTCTGCAAATTGGGGCCACGGCCATTGATGTAGTCCAGCGATGCTTTGAGCGACCCGCTGGCCGTTTTGACATCGCCGTTGCTTGAAATCCATTTCAGGCTGACAACGTCGGTCGTCTCGTCTTTTTGCAGCTCCATCTTGTCATATTTGCCACCGGACACCGCTGTCTGGCCGTTTACGGTCACCGTTACCGTACCGTCTGCATTGTCCTGATATTGAAAATCGCTATACTTCGACAGTTCATCCAAAAGCAGGTTGCGCTGGTCAAGCAGTTCATTGGGGCCAAAATAGGCGTTGTCCTGCACATTGCTTGCATCTTCTAAAATCGACTGGTTGATGCCGGCAATCTGCTGCAACTTTTTATTGACCTCTTGCGTCGAAATATCCAAATCGTAAACCTGCTGCCCACGCGCACTTTGCAGTTTGCTGCTGAGCTGCTGCAATGTTTGGGTCAAGCTTTTGAATTCTGTTGCGACAATGTTGGCATGTGTGCTGGAATACGCATTGGTTGAAAAGTTTTTCAGCGCTGAATTGATATTCAGAAGGCAGGCCCGAAGCCCGCTATCGCTGGTGGGGTTGAACTCATCCAGTGACGATTGAATATCACTTAAAATATTATCCGACTGGGTATAGTACCCCACGTCCGTATTTTCTTCCCGGTAACGGCGGTCTAAAAACGAATCACGCAACTGTGCAATACCGGTGATATCCACACCCATACCGGCAACCCCAATGCGGCCCGAGGTGGAGGCGTAGCGTGAACGGTACGAATCCGTTGCCACCGCAACCTGAGTGATGCGCTGGCGCGTATACCCCGCAGAATCCCAGTTGGTCAGGTTCTGGCCGGCAATATCAATGCCCTTTTGTGCGGCTGTCAGGCCGCTTTTGGCAGTTTCAAACCCTAAAAAAGTAGGTCGCAGCAACGTAAGCCCCCCTGTCTATACTTCTGTTTCGAACATACTTGTACCATAAGGCGTGTTTGACTTGCGGCCGCTGGCCCCGTAAGCAGCGCTGCCCTGCTCGTTTGCATGGGTGATGCGCAGCCCTTCACGTGCAAAAGCAATCGATTTTGCATTGAAATATTTGATGTCATCCACAGCCTTGCGAAACCGTACAAACAGCGCGACAAGCAGTTCGTGCTCTTCGCCCTGTACTTCATCTAAAATCTGGGCAAAGGTCAACCCTTCCAGCCCTGCGCTTCGCTGCTCTTCTTCGCGTTGCGCTTCCATGCGAGCAAGCCGCATGTTGACCGCCTGCTGGTTTGCGATCGCGTGGTCCATCCGTTTGGCATCATACGAAAGCAAAGAGGCATATTTTTTATCTTCGCCAGCGGCGGCCTGTTCTAAAAATTCGACATACTGCTGCATAAATGCGCAAAAAGCATCGCTGTTTTTCATGGGGCTTGCTCCTTTTAAGATTCTGCACCAAACCAACGCTTGATAATCGCATCCACAAGGTCGGGTGTTGAAACACGATAAGTCTTATTTTGCACCGCGTCTCGCAGAGATTCTAATTTTTCAGCCGACGCGGGCTCGTGAATTTCAGAAACGATCGCATCGGTGATCTGCTGAATGCCCGCCTTGCGCGCACCTTCTGCGCTGATCTGCACCTGGTCGGTGTGCTCGGTGGACGCAGCGCGCGCAGCGGCATTTTCTGCCGCCGGGTGAACTGCCGCAGAAGGCTGGGTCGATGAAATTTTTTCCACTGTCTTATTATATGCGTTAAACGCCGCAGCCGGATTGATTTTCATATAAATCCTCCGTTTTGTCATATGTCTCAAAAAATACTTCTCTATCCTCTTTTTCGTTCAAAATGCTGAATACTAAACCCCTTGGCTCTCATTTTTAACAAAAATTCAGATTGCTCGCTTGCTATGCCCTGTTGTTATTTGTATAATGATAACAGTTTTGTCAGTTTTGGTCAAAAAAAGGAGCAACGAGATTTATGGGTAAGATCCTCTGCGTTTCCAACCAAAAAGGCGGTGTGGGCAAAACCACCACCACCAATGCTTTAGCAATGGGGCTGCGCAGAATGGGCCACCGGGTGCTCTGCGTTGATTTCGACCCGCAGGGCAACCTTTCTTTCAGCCTTGCGGCCGACGCCCGCGTTGAGCTGCAAACGTCCATTTATCATGTGCTGAAAGGGGAACTGCGCGCCATTCAGACCATTCAGCACACCCCACTGTGCGACGTGATCCCTGCAAATATGCTGCTGAGCGGCATTGACTTGGAATTTACGGGCAAAGGACGCGAATATCTGCTGCGTGACAGCCTGCGGCCAATACGCGGCATGTACGACTACATTTTGATTGACTCGCCCCCCGCGCTGGGCATTTTGACCGTGAATGCCTTTACGGCCGCCGACTGGGTGCTGATGCCCGTTTTGTCGGACCTGTACAGCCTGCAAGGCATTGTACAGCTGAACGAAACATTGCAGGCCGTGCGCAGCAAAAGCAACCCCGATGTAAAAGTGGCGGGCATTCTGCTCACCCGGTTTAACCCGCGGGAGTGCATCAGCAGCGTAATTCGCGAAACTTCTGCCGACATTGCGCGAGAGCTTAATATTCCATTGCTTCACACCTGTATCCACACCGGCGTGGCACTGACCCGTGCACAGATCATGCGGGCCGATATGACCGCTATGGCCCCCAAAAGCCGGGCTGTTCAGGATTATGCCGACCTGCTTGATGAATTGTTTCGCCGGGAGGTGCTTTAACCATGGCTGGCCAAAAGCCGGAGTTCAATAAAGACTACGTATTCAATTTGATTATGCCCTCCGCCCCGGTACAGCAGCCGCAGGCAGAGCCGCAGCCCACGCAGCCCGCTGATGCGCAGGCCAAACCCGCCGAAGAAAACGATACCTTGAGCCTGCTGCGCAAACGCCTGCTTGCCCAACCGGACGCAATGCGCCTTAGTACCCCAAAAGAGATGGTACTGGTCAACCTTGCCGAGCAACTGGTGGCCGACCGGCTGGATGCGGTGTTTGAAAAATTTAACTGCTGCCGCTGTAATAAATGCAAACAGGACGCCGCCGCACTGGCACTAAACATGTTGCCGGCCCATTATGTGGTCGCGGCACCGGACGAACTGCCTGCCCTGCTAGAGCAATGCCCCACCAAAGAAGTTTCTGCCGCACTGATCAAGGCTATTTTGCAGGTAAAAAACCACCCAATGCATTAAGCCGCCAGCACCTGGGACTGCAAAAACTATTGATTACAGTATAACATGCGCCTTGCAAAAACGTTTTTTGCAAGGCGTTTTTTATATCCGGCTGCCAAAGACTGCACACAGCAAACCAATAATAATGCCGAAAGGTCTGCCCGAGGGCGGGCAGACCTTTCGGCTGATAGCAGACGCAAGATCTATTCAAAATCCGCCTTCAAAGACCCTGCAATTACAATATTCGCCACAAAGCAGACGAACACAAGGCCTAGTAAAACAGGAGGTAAAAAACTGTGAAATCGTCACTATTTTTCACCCATTTCAGGCGCTAATTCCGTTGTTTTATCGAAAACGTGCCGCAAAAAGCACATGTTTGCAGTAATTCTTTCGTTCTTTTATGACAAAATGAATCAATTACCTGCCGATTGCAACTTGCCCCAAGTGCGGTCCACTTCTTCCACACAGGCAATATACGTTTCACGCAGCGCTTGCTCTGGCAGTTGCAGCGCTGCCGCCCGCGCGTTGACGGTCGCCCAGTCGGCCTGCTCATAGCTCACCATCAGCTGGTAAAGATCACCGCAGGGGCCACTGCCCTCCAAAAGGCCGTCCTTAATGGGCTGCGCAATGGGCAGCTCGGCCAACGCCGCCGCCAGCGGTACCTCCATCAACGTGCCCAAAGTCGAAAACATCCCAAGCAAATAGGCCTCTGACGGGGTAATTGGCAGTACGCCGGTCTGCTTTGCAAGCTGCATACAAAAATTACCCCGCAAAAACGACAGCCGAATCAACTCGTCCTGCCTGCCACTGCTGCCCTGGCGGAAGCTGAGCAGATACACCCATTGTTTGAGCTGATGCAGCCCCAGCACCACCAGTGCCTGCTGCACCGAATTGACCCGGTTGGGCAATGCAAAATAAGCGGAATTCACCAGACGGATCAGCGAAAACGCCAAGGTGACATCGCGGGAGATGATTTTACTGATCTCGTCGATGTTGGGCTCTTCTTTCGTCGCCTCTACCATCAGCTGAAAGAAATTGCTCTGCATGTGGTCCATGCGGTAAACGCGCGACTCTTTGGGCTGCGAAACAAAATTACCCTGCACATAATCGCAGCCAAGGGCCACGGCACGCTCCAGCATCTGCTGGTTTTTTACATTATAGGCAATAATTTTTTTGTCAAGGCTGTGCGCAACTTTAATAATGTTTTCAAGTGAGGCGCTCTCGTGCATAAAGTCCACTTTGATAAAGTCGAGAATATCCATTATACCAAAATAGCGCGGCGAAAACTCAAACCCTTTCAGGGCAATGCGGTAGCCCTGCTTTTTAAACCGGTAGACGCACCGCTGTGCGACCGGGTGCAGGATGCTGTTCTCTTCAATTTGAATGACGAGGGACTGCGGTAAAAACAGCTTGGGCACATTGCGCATCAGCAAATTGGGGGTAAACGTGAGGTAGGCCGTGTGCCCACCCAGGATTTTTTCGTCACTGATCTGGGTAAGCACTTGTTCTATCGCATCCGCCACCTGCATATCCTGCTGGCTGTAAAGCGAATTTTCGTCCTGTCGATATAAAATTTCGTACGCGACCACCTGCTGGTCTTTGTCCAGAATCGCCTGTCTTACAATATAGGTGTCCATAAGTCCCCCTCCTCCTACAGGAAAACGGTCTTGGTTTAACCCCGCAGGCCATAAAGCCGGGCACGGCGGGCCGATTTGGAACATTGCAGTATCCTATCAGGGCTTGACCCAACGTATCTCTATATTGTCTCCCTCTTGCAGCGCGTCAAGGTACGAGGCCATGCTGCCGTTGCGCCGCAGTAAAATCTGCCCCTGCGGCTTGCTGGGGTCAATATCCACATAATTGAACAGGTCAAAAAACAAGTGCGGGCTGCCGTCCGGTTTGGGCAGCAACTGAACATTGCGCCCATTGAGCACAATTGTTTTTACAACCGCCGCACCGGGGGTTGCCACCGGGCCGTTTGTGGCGGCCTCTACGGCGTCTGCCGGCGCCGGTGCCTCAACGGGTGAGAGCCGGCTTACTTGTTTTTTGGGGGCCGCCGTTTTAGTTTTTGGCGTTTTTGCCTTTTTGGCGGCGCGTTTTTTCGCGATTGGCTTTTGTTTTGGCTCAGGTGCTTCTTTCCTTTTGGGGGCTGACTGTGTGCCCGGCGGGGTCAGCCGGTCCCCCGGGGCAAGTAGCTGCTGCGGCCCACCGCAGGGTTTGCCGTTGATCTCGATTTGCGGCAGATCGCCATCCCAGCCGACATCTGCCAGCAATTGCCCTACTGTCGCAATTTGCGCCGTGCGCACATGGTCCGCACGGCCGATAGGAGTATCCCCCTCTGCCGGCTGGTCATTGACCCAGCCGCGGCTGCCTGCTGGCACCTTTTGCCCAAACAGCTCCACTTCAAACGCCTGCCAGGGGGCTGCGACATCGCGCAGCAGCGGGGCGGCATCCTGCCCGTCCTGTGCGGGCTGAAACGTAATCTCATCCCCCGGTTTTAACGGGGCGGAAAGCCCGGCCAGCACCCCATTTACCTCTACTTTGGCAAGGGTGGGCAGCTCACCGCGCACCATTCTGCGCTCGCCGTTATACTCAAATACCACACTCTCGCCGCTGCGGGCCATGATCTGGCTGTACTGGTACCCGCCGCGCAGCAACGCTTCCATCACATTCATGGCGCCCGCACCAATCAGCTGTAATTTTGTGCCGTTCAGTGTCACTGCAAACCCCTCACCACCGCCTGCCGTGATGGCAGTGACCGCGATGCCGATGGGGGTGGCATATTCCGCCTGTAAATACTGTTCGTCGGCCAGCACCATGCGCTTCATATAATTGCTGCCGCCAACCGCAACGCGCTTTTCATCCACACCCAGCGCCTTTGCCACCATGGTGCAAAGGCCCGGCGTGCGGCTGCCGCCGCCGACAAGAAACACCGCCTTGGGGGTGTTGCCACCGCCCGCCTGCCGGATGCCCGCCGCAATGCTTTGTGCCAGTTCTTCTACCGCCGGGGCAATTTTACCGGCAAGCTCATCGGTTGAGATTTCATATTCAAAGCCCAGCACATCGCTGTAAGGCAGCAACTTACCGGGTTGTGAAAGCTGTAATTTCATCTGTTCTGCCGCCGTAAAATCCACCAGCAGTTCCTGCATAATGCGCTCGGTGATCTCATCCCCTGCCACCGTTGCCATGGTATAACCACTCACCGTGCCGCCGTCCGCCACCGCAATATCCGATGTGCCCGCACCCACGTCCACCAGTGCAAGGTTTAACAGCCGCAGCTCCTGCGGCACCACTGCGTTCATTGCCGCAATGGGTTCCAGCGTCATGCTGGCAATCGAAAGGCCAATGGCCGACATCGTCGCGTACAGGCTTTCCACGACTTCGCTGGGCAAAAAAGTGGCAATCAGCTCCACGGTTGCCTCTTTGCCCCTGTGGCCCACAAGGGTCGAAAACGAAAACCCATCCAACTGGTACCCTACCACAGAATGCCCCACACAGCAAAACTCTGCGGTCTGCTGGCCATCCAATGTTTGTGCAAGCTGTTCATATGCCTGTTGTACCGCACCGGCTTCCAGTTGCAACAGCTCCCTTGTCGTCACGGCCCGCCGCTCATCCAGCTTCAAGGCAAACCCGGCGCGCTCGGTTTTCAGCACACGGCCGGCGGCCGCAACATGCACTTCGCGCAGGGTAATGCCCATGCCCTGTTCAATGCGCTGTTTCACCTGCCCCGCAATGCGGGCCGTCTGTTCAATATTCTGTATCTGGCCGTCCACCACGGCGCGCTGCGAATGCTCTGCCGTTTCGACCCGCAGCACTTCCAGCAGGCCGTCTTTTACACGGCCCACCACCCCAATTACACTGCGGGTGCCGATGTCGAGCACAAAAATCAGTTCATTTTCTTTCATGCGACGCCCCAAATCCCTTTCTGCGACCACAGTATTCACTTGCCACGGGTGCGGCGGATCTGCTTTTGCTGCTCGCGAAACAAAAACGCACACAAGCTCTGGTCGACCCTAGACGAAAGGTCAAGCAACTCTGCCCCATAATCTACGCGCCCATCTTTTTGCGGAATCACACGGACGATGCGGATATTTAGCGTTTCCATCTGGTTGTTAAACAGGGTCATGCGCAGCTTTGCCTCTTGCCCGTCGCGCAGCTCTTTTTCGCTGGTGAACATCATCCCGCACAGGCTCATATTGCGCACACGTATTTTCACTTCACCCTCGTGTACTTCACCCATTTCATCCTCTGACGGTACGATTAGCAGCGCACTGTGGTCGATATCCAGCCTGAAAAACCGCCGCTTCTCATATTCGGCAAAATCAATAAGCTCTACAAGGCGTAAAAAATATTCGTTGGAAACATACACCCTGCCGGAGAGCACCTGTAACTCTTTCGTTTGCTCTGCGTTATGTATAATCAGCTTCACCGGGGTACCCAGCCCCAAAATCGGCATTTGGCCACCTGGGTTTCCCAGTTCAACCTGCCCGTTTTGTTGCGTTGCAATATGCCCTGTGGCAAGCAGGCGGTTATCCATCGTCTTTACTTCGCACGCCGCCCCGATTTGTTTTTTCACACCCATTCCCCCTCTGTTCTTCCCTCGTGCGCCTGTTCAATTTATGGCCTCTATCCCATTGTGTCCTTTATTCCGCCGGTTCCTGCGGCGGGGCCGTTTTCCCGTTTTTCAACTCATTTGCCGTGCGCAACAGCTGCGCATACAACGCCGCCACAACTTCGTATAATTCCGGCGGGATATTACTGCCAACTTCCAGCATGCAAAGCAGCGAGGCCGCACTGTCGTCGCGAAACACCGGGATACCCCGCTGTTCTGCAATTTCAATAATGCGACCCGCAATATCCCCGTACCCCGACGCAATGACAATCGGGGCCAGGTCCTCTTCAGTGTTATATTTTAAGGCGACTGCCTTTTGGTCCTTATACTGTGACATCGACACCCGTCCTTTTGTACGGCAGCGAGCGAAACACGTCCATCAACGAGCGTGGGCGCTCCAGCCGCTGTACATTGATCTCGCCAAAATGATAGCCTGTCTGCCCCACACAGGCCCGCAGTTCTTCTACCTGTGCCTGATACAGCGAAGCATAGGCCGGCGGGCAAAACAGTGAAAGGTCAATCTCCTGCCCGCGGCAGAACAGCTCCAGCTCAAAACGCCCCATGCCCCCAATTTCGAACACCAATAAAAAATGGGTAGCCCGGCCTTTTGCCTTGGTGCCGGTGCGGTCGTCCTCTTCCCCGTTTGGGTTCACCCAAATTTCGGCAAACGCCTGCATATCCTCGTACCGCACCGGCACCACAAAGTGCAAAAGCGGGGTGAAGTTACAGGGTGACGACAACAGGCTGTGGATGATTTTTTCCATCTTATCCCCATTCAGCGCCATCAGTTCAGGGTTTTCAGCCTGCTGTTTTAAAATGTGGGTCAGCACCTGCATCACGTCGGACTTTTCGACCTGTTGCTGGTCGGCTTTGCTGAGATAATCCGTCAATGCCGCGGTGAATTGTTCCCGCGCACGGTCGCCGTGCAACTGGGCAAGTACCCGCATCATCGCCTCTTGCAAAAAGTCTGCGTTATCATTATACCGCGACAAATTGTAGATTACCATCTTCACAACTTTTTCTGTTCTGGGGCCAAACAAAATGCTGTCCTGCACCTGCGCCATCAGCTCCATAGTCTGCTGGCGCAGGCCTGCAAACCCGGCCACAGCCCCTTGCTGCTGGTACTGGCTTGCAAGCTGCGCAAGGCTTGCCGAAAGTGTTTTGCTGGAAGATAACTCAGACGAGAGAAAATCGAGGCTGTTCCCCACCGACCCCAGTGACTCGCGCCGGGTAAGCGCCAACGTCAGCGCCTTTAAAAAGGCCACCTCGGCCTGCCGCAACTCGACCTGCTCGGGGTTTTGCTCCAGCGCGTGGCGCAGCAGATCAAACAGGGGGCCCTTGAACATTGTGGAGGATTGCTCTTGCTTTTGCAGCTCGGCCGCAATTTGCTCGGGCGTAACGAGCAGTTGTTCAAATAGTTGCTCAATTTCCTGTGTAAAAGGGTTGTTGTTCGCCGGCAGCAACTTGATAAACGCTTCCATCGACGAAATGTTCTTTAAAAAATGTACCGTCACCGACGGGTCTTTTAACAGCCGCAGCAACAGGGCAGACGTATCCTCCTGCTGCTGGTTCATCCCATTGTTCTGGCCAAGCAGTTCCGGTTGGGCGGCGGGCTTGTTGACCCGTGTCGTATCCTGCAACGGAAATTGGGACGAAAGCTCTACGTTCCGCTTCGCTTCAGGCGTTTGGGTTTTATTGATCAATGGGGCTGTTACTTTTAAAATATCCGCCATTTGCAGCCTCCGCCGGGGCGATGCCCGCAGCGTCCGTCCTCCCCGCTTATCTGAAATTTGATTCTACTATAATTATCGCACAAAATAACACGAACACAACTGTTAGCCATTTAGTTTCTGCCTAACGTGACGAATACTTCTTTAAGAAGCAATTTCTCAGGACGTCCAAAAATGTAGAAAAACAGTAGGTGAGCAATATGGCAATTGACCCCAGCATGGAGCCCATGCTCGAAATGTTTATTTATGAAACCACGACCCTGCTTGACCAGTTGGATGAGATCCTTCTTGAATCTGAAAAATCCAAAAACCTCAGCAGCGACAACATCAACGAAATTTTTCGTGTGATGCACACCATCAAGGGCTCTTCCGCGATGATGGACCTTGGCAGCATTTCCACTCTTGCACACGCGGTGGAAGATGTCTTTTTTATCATCCGTGAAGACCCCGCCCGTCTTGAGCCGGTCAGTGAAGCACTGTTCGATTTAGTGTTTCAGGCATCCGACTTTTTGAAGGCTGAAGTAGAATCGGTTCAGAATACCGGCGAAACCACGCAGGACCCCGGCGCGATGATTGCCGAGCTGGAAAAGCTGGCCGCGATTATGCGAGGGGAAACCGTTGCCCCAAAAGCACCTGCCGTGGATACCGCCCCGGCCGCATCCGAAGCTGCACCTGGTGGCGCTCCGGATGCCAGCGACAAGCCGGGCAAGGTGCGCGTCTTTTTTGAAGAGGGCTGCCAAATGGAGAACATTCGTTCTTTCATGTTGCTGACCCAGTTGCACGATGTGTGCGACCGGCTGGACTCTGAACCGGCACACCCTGAAAAAGATTCTTCTTTGAGTGCCGAAATTGTCAAAAACGGGTTTACGGTATTGTTCTGGCCCGCCTCTGCCACAGACGATGTGCTGCGGGTAATTGAAAGTTCCGTCAATATTAAAACCTACGAGCTGCTGGAAGAAACGGCAGCCGCCCCCGCTGCGGTAGCGACCACCGGGGCAAAGCCCACTGCCGCCGCTACCGCAAAAGCTGCCACAACAGAAGATGCAGCCCCTGCTGTATTACCCGGCAAGGCAAAGCAAAACCTGCTGAGCGTCAATCAGGTCAAGCTTGACCAGCTTCTTGATCTGGTCGGCGAACTGGTGACCACAGAATCCATGGTGATCGGCAGCCCCGATTTGCGCGGGCTGTCACTCGATAATTTCAACAAATCATCGCGCGAGTTGCGCAAGCTGACCGACGAATTGCAGGACGTTGTGATGTCGATTCGCATGGTGCCGCTTTCCGGTGTGTTCCAGCGGATGAATCGCGTCGTGCGCGACATGTGCAAAAAGCTGGGCAAAGAGGTGGATCTGATTACCGAGGGTGGCGACACCGAGGTGGACAAAACCATCAACGAGATCATTGGCGACCCGTTTTTACACATGATCCGCAACTCGATGGACCACGCGATCGAGCCGCCTGAAGAGCGCCTTGCACTGGGCAAACCCGAACATGGCCAAATCACAATTTCGGCCAAGAATGCGGGCGGCGAAATTATGATCACCATTGCAGACGATGGCCGTGGGCTGGATAAAGCCGGTATTCTGCGCAAAGCACGCGAAAATGGGCTGCTTACGAAAGCAGAAGAGGATTACACCGAAAAAGAAATCTACCACATGATCATGCTGCCCGGTTTTTCGACCAACCAGGAGGTCACCGAATTTTCCGGGCGCGGCGTCGGGATGGACGTTGTGCGCAAAAACATTGAGCGGGTCGGCGGCACATTGTCGATCGAAAGCAAACAGGGCGAAGGCACCACTTTCATCATCAGCATCCCGCTGACGCTGGCCATCCTCAACGGCATGGCGCTTTCCGTCGGCAATTCCACCTTTACACTGCCCATCACCTCGATTCGCCAGTCGTTTAAGCTGGGCAGCGAACAAAAGCTGATTTACAATACCGACGGCTCTGAAATGATTTTGATGCGCGGTGAATGTTACCCGCTGATTCGTCTGCACGAAGTATTTCATCTGGACACCCCTGTCACCGAGCTTTCGGAAGGTATTTTGATCCAGATCGAAAGCGGCGAGCGCATTGCCTGCGTTTTTGCCGACGAACTGGTGGGCGAGCGGCAGATCGTCGTCAAACCGTTCCCGCCTTTCCTTGGCAAGTACGAAATCAAAAAAAGCGGGCTTTCCGGCTGCTCCATCCTGGGCGACGGCAGCATTAGCCTGATTCTGGATGCCAACAGCCTGATGAAGGCAAACCTGTAAACGGGAAGGGAGTTTCGGATATGAGCGAATTTGAAACAAGCACGATCACCGAGCAGGAGGATGACCTGAGCGGGCGGTTTTTGACCTTTTATGTGGGTGACACCATTTATGGGGTGGAGCTTTTGCACGTCATCGAAATTGTCAGCGTGCAGCCCGCCACCCATGTGCCGGGCCTGCCCCCCTATTTTAAAGGTATTATCAACCTGCGTGGTAAAGTGGTACCGGTGGTCGATATTCGCCTGAAACTGGGCTTGGAAGAGCGCGCTTACGATGATAAGACCTGCTGCATTATTGTCACAATGCAAGATATGCAGGTGGGCCTGATTGTGGACTGTGTGGATGAAGCGATCACGGTCAACAGCGACCAGAGCAGCGCCCCGCCGATGGCAAACGGCAAAAACGCGCGCAAGTATATTGCCTCTGTTGCCACCATTGGTGAAAAAATTATTTTAAACCTGGACTGCGAAAAATTCTTTCAGGACGACCTGCACCCCTGATTAGGACCGGCCGTACCTGAAAAAGGAGCAATTCGATTGTTTACCCAAACCCCTACCCCGGAACCGGTATTCCCGCTGTCGCCCCAACTTGTGCGGCTGACGGATGACGAGTTTTTGACCCTGAGCAATTATGTAAAAGATCATTATGGCATCAACCTCACCAAAAAGAGGGGCTTGATTGAAGGGCGACTGAACCAGGAATTGCGCCGGCGCGGGTTCAAAACCTTTAGCGAGTATTTTAAAGTGCTGTTTGCCGACAAAACGGGCAATGAAATGATTACACTGCTCAACCGCCTGACTACCAACCTGTCCTACTTTATGCGCGAAAACGAGCACTTTAACTTTTTGATGAAGCAGGCACTGCCCGCCTTTGAAAAAGCGCGTACCGGGCACGAGCTGCGCATCTGGAGCGCCGGGTGCTCTACCGGGCAGGAAGCATATAATACCGCGATGGTCATCAATGAGTACTTTGGTGCCCGCAAATCGCTGTGGAAGATCAAGATTCTGGCGACCGACCTTTCGCGTCAGGTGCTTGCCAAAGCGGAAAAAGGGGTGTATACTCCGGAAGAGCTCAAAGACCTGCCCGCTGCTTGGCGCACAAAATATCTGGTGCCGGTAGAGGGCGGCAATTTTCAAATTATACCGGCACTGCGGGCAGAAGTTGAATTTAAGCCCGGCAACCTGATGGAACCGTTTCAGTTTCCGCGGCCATTCGATTTGATTTTTTGCCGCAATGTGATGATTTATTTTGACGGCCCCACCAAGGCAAAGCTGGTCAAAAAGTTTTACGATTGCACTGCCGAGGGCGGATATCTGTTCATTGGGCATTCTGAAAGTATTTTAGGTACCGGTACCCAGTATGGCTATATACAGCCCGCTATTTACCAACGGAAAGGATAACCTTGCATGCCTGCCATGAAAAAAATCCGGCTGCTGATTGTGGATGATTCGGTCTTTTTTCGCACCGCCCTTGAAAAGGCGTTGGAAACAGATGACCGGGTAGAAGTGATTGGCACCGCCGTAGATACCAACGATGCCATGGCGAAAATTGAAAAGCTGGAGCCGGATGTCGTGACGTTGGATGTAGAAATGCCCGGCATGAGCGGCATCGATTTTCTGAAACAGTTAATGCCCAAACACCCCACCCCTGTCGTCGTGGTCAGCTCGCTGCCGATCCGGGTGCTGGATGCTCTGGACGCAGGCGCTGTGGACTTTGTGCGTAAACCGCAAATTCAATCTTCCAGCGACATGAAGTTTTTTCTCTCTGAGCTGTCGGTCAAAATTCGCATTGCGTCTGCCGCACAGGCAGGGCGCTTGCAGCGCACCACAGCCCCGCGCCCGGCGGTACCGCTGCCGGTACAAAAGCTGTCGCTGAATACCAGCACCTGCCGCAACTGTTTAATTGCAATTGGCGCTTCTACCGGCGGTACCGAGGCTATTTTAGAAGTCGTGCGTGACCTGCCTGCCACGACCCCCGGTATTGTGGTGGTACAGCATATGCCACCGGTTTTTACCAAGTTGTACGCCGAGCGGCTTGACCGCACCTGCCGCATGTCGGTCAAAGAGGCCGAGGACGGTGACCGTGTGGAACCGGGTAAAATCATTATTGGTGCAGGCGGGTTTCACCTGCGGGTCATGAAAGACCGCCAGGGCTACTATGTGAAAAGCGAGCCGGGGCCAAAGGTCAGCGGCCATTGCCCTTCGGTCGATGTGTTGTTTGAGTCGGTCTCTGCCGTGGGCGGCGCCCATACCATGGGGATTTTGCTGACTGGCATGGGGGCCGACGGTGCCGGCGGGCTGCTTAAAATGCGCAAAGCAGGCAGTTATACGGTTGGGCAAGACAAAGACAGCTGCGTTGTGTACGGCATGCCCATGGTCGCCTTTAATATCGGTGCCGTTACAAAGCAGTTGCCCATTCAGGAGATCGGCCCCGAGATCATACGCCATATGAACGAGCAGGATTGTTGTACTTTGTAAAGCCGCGACGCGGTTTTTCTTTTAAAAAGCAAAACTATATAGCCCGCAGAGAGAGTTTGCCTTTCTCTGCGGGCTATGTTTCTGCCTGCTTCAATTCACCAGACCCATTCGCCCCGGCTGGCTGATTTGATACGCATGGAACCATCTTCCGCACTAAAAAACAAGGTACGGCCATAGTCTTTGCCCGTATCGTCCGCCACGATAGGGATCGACAGCTTGCCCAGCGCTTCCCGTACCGCATCAATATTGCGTTTGCCGATGTTGGCGATCGCACTATTATTCAGTGCGGGGAACATCTGTGCCCCACCCGCAATTTTGGCCTTTAACCGGCGCGGGTTGGCCCCCGCAATCTCCAACTTTTTTACCAGTGCTACGATCGCTGTGTCGGCAAACCGGTGCTCTTGCCCCCCGTTGGGGTTTAAACTGCTGGAGGGCAGCATGATATGGGACAGACCTGCCGTTTTAGTTACGCCATCATACAGGCAAATACCCACGCAGGAGCCCAGCGCGTAGGTGACCAAAACGTCAGGGGCCTGTGCAATATTGAGGTCTGAAATACCCACTGTAATCAAATTACTCATATCTCTATCCCCAAGTTCGTCATGATTTTCCCCAGTGAATCAACATCGGGGATCAACAGGATATGACTTGGGGCGTGCAAATCTTGCCCGGTAAATTCATCCTCAATAAAAATAATTTTATCACTGATGTTGGCATAGTGGATGCTGGGCACACTGAGAATTGCCCCAAGCATATCAATGCTCATGGCCGGCACCGAAATATTGATGGAAAGTTCGGTCATGGTGGAGATCGCATTGATATAGGATGCCGCCATAATGTTGGCGACCTCTTGCAATGCCGAATACCCCATCTCGTCGATATCCTCAAAACTTTTGATGTCTTCGCCCAGCAGGGCGTTCAGCGTCATGTGTGCAAAATTCTGGTGCAGCAAAAACATGATCATGCCATTGACATCGCCATCCAGCGCAAGCAACAGGCCCACGATCATCGTCTCCGGCCCGCCCAGCTGGTCAACCACTTCGCTGTAATCCAGAATGCTAACTTTCGGCACCGAAATGTTTACCGGGCTGGTCAGCATGGAGGCCAGTGAAGAAGCCGCATTGCCCGAACCGATATTGCCAATCTCCCGCAGAACATCCATCTGCATATCATTCAAGTTATCATAGGTATTCAAAGCCACTGGTAACTACCTCCCCCAGGTATCTCTAAAGTTTAGCGCAGATTGTTAATGATCTCCTCAATATTGTCTGCGGTCTGTACTATTTTGGCATTCATTTGAAAGGCGCGCTGCGCTTCGATTACATTGACCATTTCATCTGCAAGGTTGACTTGCGATTGTTCCAGCGTGCTGGTGAGAATCTGCGCTTTGGCCTCATCCTGTTTCAGCGCTTTGGCCTGCCCCGAAGTATCGGATGCTTTAAAGCAACTGTCAGAAGTGGGCTGCAATGCATACGGGTTTGAAAAAGTATAAACGCCCAGTTTTTCGTTCAGCCCACTCAGGTCAAACTGTTCAGAACTTGAAGCGCGGGTCAGCTGAATTGCTTTGCCCCGGCGGTCCAGCACATGGGACCCGTCTTGGGTCACAAGATACCCTTTTTTGCCCTCCATGCTGATGTCAAACTTGCCATTGCGCGTGTACTCTATGGTGCCATCGCTGCGCAACACCGAAAAAAATCCGTCGCCGCTGAGTGCAAAATCAAGGCCTACCCCGGTCTGCTGCATAGCGCCCTTATCCAGCACCAGCTGCGCATCATTGGCACGCACCCCATGCCCCACATAAAAATTCTCGGTATTATTCACCGCCATACGGGTAGACAGCAGCTCTGAAAATGAGGTGCGGGAGGATTTAAACCCCGCTGTGCTGACGTTTGCAATCTGGTGGGAGACCTGATTCATCTCCTCCTGAAAGGCAACCATACCGGAAACACCGTTATAAAAGGCCACATTCATTTTTTCTCACCCTTTCTATGCCGTCACAGCGCCGCGATCTGCGACGCGGCTTTTTGGTCAATGCCGTCAATGATCTGCAATGCCGAGCTGCTGGCCTGCAAGGCCCGTTGTGCCTCCATAACCAGCGTGTATTCACGGTTGAGGTCAATATTGGAATTTTCAAGCATGCCTTGACGCACCAGCGTGCCGGTAGCCGTGATGTTGGCTTGCATGTCCGCCGTCGTATACAGCCCGTTTGCCTGCTGAGAAATTTTTGTGTCTTCCGGCGGTATCGTCACCAGAATCTTGTCCACATATTTCCCTTTGCTGTCGTAAACACCGCCGGTCGCATCTACGGTAAACTTCGTATCTTTCAGCTCAATCGGGCCTTTCTGGCCCATCACAACGCCCACCCCTTTCAGGGTAAGGCGACCGGTGGCATCCAGTTCAAAGTCGCCGTTTCTCGTCAGGTATGTTTGTGTCGCGTTGCCGTCGGCGTCCTCTGCCTGTACATTGAAAAAGCCTTCGCCCTCCAGTGCAAAATCCAGCGGGCGACCTGTTTCTTCCAGTGAGCTGGGGTCAAAACGGGTCGGCACCTCAGAGACGACCTGAATTTGTGCGTTAGAGCCGATATTTTCGGTGTTGCTCCCCTCTAATCGGGTCATCAGCTCTTTTTGAAAGGTACTGCTGACTACCCTGCTGGCCCGGTAACCGGGCGTTTCCGCATTGGCAACATTGTTGGTCAACACATTGATCTTGCGCTGCTGCATTAAAATGCCGGTCGCAGCCGTATAAAACCCTCTGAGCATCTCGTTTCACCCTTTCATATAAGTGGTCAATTTTTCTCTCAATTTTTGTACTAACTTGCGGTTTACCTGCCCGATGCGCTGCTCGCTGACCCCCATGACCTGCCCAATTTCTTTCATCGTCAAGTTTTCATAATAGTACAGCGAAAGCACGGTGCGCTCCTGCTCACTCAGCTCTTCTATTGAGGCCGCCAGCATGTGCCGCAGTTCGTCCTCATCAAAGCTGTCCTCCGGGTCCAGCTCTCCCCCGCCCCAAGGCCAAAACGAATTGTGTGCCTGTGTAGGGGCCCCCAGCAGCGACTCATACGAGTACATCGTCTCACCCGACACTTCGTAAACCTGCTGGTCAAGCTCCTGCGGGGTCATTTGTAACCGCGCTGCCATTTCCTCTCGGGTTGGCTCACGCCCAAGCTCTACCGTCATTTCGTCCTGCATCCGGTTCATCTGGATTCCCATGCGCCGTACCCTGCGGGGCAGCCAGTCCTGTTTGCGCACATAGTCAATGACGGAGCCGCGCACCTTGGTGAAGGCATAGGTCGAAAACTTTACACCTTGCTCTGGGTCAAACCGCTCCAGACTGTCAATGATGGCAATCACACCCTGGTTGACCATCTCTTCGATCGAAGCGTATTTATGAAACGTGCTGTTCATTTTGACCGCGACCGATTTTGCAATGTAGCTGTAATGCAGCACCAAACGGTTGCGCAGCTCCTGCGAACCGGTGCGTTTATACTCTTGCATCAACAGGTCCAGTTCCTCTGGGGTCATTGTCTGTTCTTTGAGTTCTGTTGGCATAAAACCCTATGCCCCCCCTCTGCATCAATTCAGCTCAGCGCAATGTTGCCGAGCGCCTGTATTTTAATATCCGAGTCGATTTCGTTAAAGGAAAGCACCACTGCATGCAGGAAAAACTGATCGACCAGTTTTTTGAAATAGACCCGCACAATCGGTGAAGTTAAGATCACCGGTGTCTGCACAACATCCTTGACTTTTTCTATTTCCCGCGTTGTGGCCGAAATGATACTTTGAATCGTCTGCGGCTCCAGTGCAAGGTATGACCCGCTGTCCAGTTTTTTTACCGATGCCATGATCTGGTTTTCGATGTTGGCATCCAGGCTGATCACCTTCAGCTGGCCCACCTCGGCAAACCGCCGGGTGATGGTGCGCTTCAGCGCCTGCCGCACATATTCGGTCAGCATGTCGATGTCCTTAACTGTGGTGCCGTAATCCGCCATGGTCTCCAGTATCGTCTCCACATCGCGAATAGGCACCCCTTCGCGCAGCAGATTGCACAGCACCTTTTGCAATGTGCTTACCGTGACAATGGCCGGCACGGTGTCGTTGACCAGCGTTTCGTTGGTCTTGCGCAGGTTGGTCAGCATGTTGCCAACCTCCTGCCGGTTCAGCATTTCATGGGCGTGTGACTTAATGACCTCTGAAAGATGCGTCATAATGACCGACGTGGGGTCGATCAGCGTATAGCCCGCAAGCTCTGCCTTTACACGGCGGTCCTCGCTGATCCACTTTGCCGGGATACCAAATGCCGGTTCAATCGTCTCGATGCCCTCGATCGTGTCATTCGAGGGGTCCGGCGCCAAGGCAAGATAATGGTCTACCAGCACCTCGCCCTCTGCCACCTGCTCGCCCTTAATGCTGATGGCGTACTGGTTGGGGTTCAACTGGCTGCTGTCCTTTAGGCGCACCGACGGGAACACCACACCCATTTCCACTGCAAACTGCTTGCGAAACATCACCACGCGGTCTACAAAACTGCCGCCGCTGGCTTCATCCACCAATGGGATCAGGCTGTAGCCAAACTCCATTGAGATCTGGTCGATGTTGAGCAGATTATACACATTGTCGATATTTTTATAGTAATCCGCTTCGCTGGTGACTTCTTCGGTGATCGGGGGGCCCTCAGCCGCTACGGGCGCCGCAGCAGCAGTGCGCCGCAACAAAACGATACCCAGCCCAATCAGCAGCCCCGCCATGCTGAGCACCTGCGGCACAGGGAAGCCGATGAACGTCAGCACCAGCATGGACAGCCCGGCCATAATAAGCACCATGGGCTGCGAGAGAAACTGTTTTGCCACATCTTCATTTAAGTTGTTTTCGGATGCGGAGCGCGTCACGATCATACCGGTTGCCACCGAGATCAACAGCGCGGGGATCTGCGACATTAAGCCGTCGCCCACCGTAGCGGTGGAGTAAATGTTCATGATTTCAGAAAACGTGCCGACATGGGTAATGAACCCAATCACAATGCCGCCGACGAGGTTGATAAAGGTGACGACCAGCGACATGATGGCATCGCCCTTCACAAACTTGGAAGCACCGTCCATTGCGCCGAAGAAATCTGCCTCGCGCTGAATTTTGCTGCGGCGCAGCCGGGCGGTCTCCTCATCGATCAGGCCGGAGCTCAAATCCGCGTCAATGGCCATCTGCTTGCCGGGCATGGCATCGAGCGTAAACCGGGCCGAAACCTCTGCCACGCGCTCTGAGCCTTTTGTAATAACAATAAACTGGACGAGCACGATGATGAGGAAGATGACAAGGCCGACGACAACATTGCCCTGAATTACAAATTCACCAAAGGTTTTGACCACCTGGCCGGCATAACCGCCGTTGGTCAGGATTTTGCGGGTAGACGAGACGTTGAGCGCAAGGCGCAGCAGCGTAGTGATCAGCAGAAGAGACGGGTAGACTGAAAATTCGAGCGATTCATGAATATACATGGTAGTGAGCAGGATGATGAACGAAATCGCAAGGTTCGCGATAAACATAAAGTCCAGCATCCAGGTCGGCAGTGGGATAATCAGCAAGAAAATGACCCCTACCACAAAGGCCGACACCATATTGTTAAACAGTTTCAATCTACTTCAAATCCTTTTTCTTCAAACTGTATACAAATGCCAGTAATTCGGCAACCGGCTGGTAAAAACGGTCCGGGATCTCCCCATCCAGATCCACGGCCTCATAAAGGCCACGTGCAAGGGGACGGTTTTCAGTGACAAATACGCCATTTTCTTCTGCCACAGCCACAATGCGCAGTGCCAGACTGTCGGCCCCCTTTGCCACCACGACCGGCGCGTTGTTCTTTTTGGGGTCGTATTGAATGGCAACTGCAAAGTGAGTCGGGTTACGAATGACCACATCGGCCGAAGGTACCTTTTGCATCATGCGCCTGCGCGCCTGCGCCTGCTGACGCTCCCTGATCTTGCCCTTGATCTCCGGGTTTCCTTCGAGTTGTTTATACTCTTCTTTGATCTCCTGCTTGGTCATGCGCAAATTCTTTTCGTAGTCCCACCATTGGTACAAATAGTCGGCTGCCGCCACAAACGCCATGACCAGCGCTGCTGTTTTGGCAAGGCCCAGAATCACGTTGCCCACATAGGCCATCGTCTGTGCCGCCTCAAAATCCATCAGGCGGGGGAAGTTCCAAAACTCATCCACAAACATTTTGTAAACGAGATACCCCAGCACCGCAACTTTGGCAAGAGATTTGAGCAGTTCGATCACCCCGCGCAAAGAAAACATGCGCTTGATGCCCTCAATGGGATTCATGCGGCTGAATTTCGGGGCCGCGGCTTTCATGGCAAACAAGCCACGGGTCTGCGCCAGTGTGCCCACAATGGCGACCAAGCTGCTGATGAGCAGCATGGGCATGGCCGCTACCGCAAACACAAGGCAACTTTGCCAAAACAACGTGCCTGCCTGCGTGGTAGTCAAAAGGTCCATCGTGGCGACCCGCCCCATGTTATCGGAAAAGGCCTTTTCCAGCACTTCCAAAATCATGGGGCCCAGCAGCTTTAACCCATAAAAAGTAGCGAGTAACGAGAACACTACAACGATTTCACGGCTTTGAAAGACATTGCCTTTTTTTCGTTCGTCCTGTTTTCGTTTCGGGGTGGCTTTTTCGGTTTTTTCACCGGCCAAGCATATCCCCCCTTTTGGGCCCAGCTTCGATGGCTAAGCCATTGCGTAAAGTGCTTTTTCCATCATTTCAAACATCAGCTTTTGGTAGTTATCGATAAAGGTGCCCACCGGCCCCGCAAAAGCGAGTAATAAAATCAGGCCCAGCAGCAATTTCAGCTGAATGTTCAGCACAAACACGTGAATCTGCGGAATCAGCTTCATCAATACGCCCATGGAAAGCTCTACAATAAACTCTGCCGCAATGAAAGGGGCGGCCAGGCGCAAGACCAGAGAAAAAACCGAAGCAAACAGCTGTAAAATAAACTGCGCCGTGTCGGGCGAAAAGTGAACGCCGCCAATTGGCACAATATCGAACGACGTGGCAAAAATGCGGATCAGCAACAGGTGGCTGTTGGTTGCAAACAGGTACAGCACAAACAGCAGGTTGAGCAGGTTGCCGGACACCGACATTTGAATATTGGTACCGGGATCAAATACCTTTGCCATGGCAAGGCCAAACTCGGTATCCATCATGTCGCCCGCGAAAAAAATCATATAGTAATAAATTTGAAACACAAACCCGCACACATAACCCACAAACAGCTCACGCAACATCCCGACTGCAAGGTCCAAAGACCCCGTGGAGAGCACCCCTGTGGTCTGCAAGGTGGGGGCCAGCAGTACGGTCATCAGCATGACCAATGCCGCCCGCACACTGCTGGGTACATTTCTGCGCGAAAGCAGCGGGTTCATGCCGATCATCCCCGCCAGCCGCGCAAAAACCATCAAATAAAGCGGCGTGTTCGCCAGTATTGCCTGCACCATATTATAGCGAAGCGATGATGCCAAACAGGTTCTGCATCAAGTCGCTAAGGGTGGTGATCATCCACGAGCCCAAAAGCAGCAGCATCAGTGCAACAGCGAGCAGCTTTGGCACAAAGGTCAACGTTTGCTCGTGGATCTGCGTTGCTGCCTGAAACACCGAAATAATCAGGCCGATAATGATACTGACCACCAACAGCGGGCCGGCAAGTTTCAGCGTGACAAGAATTGCCTGCTGAAAAATGCTCAACACCTCACCCTGAGACATCTACCCACCCCCTTGCTAGCGGAACCCTTTGACCAGACTGCCGATCAACAGGCTCCAGCCATCTACCAGTACAAACATCATGATTTTAAACGGCAACGCGATCATCGACGGCGGCAACATCACCATGCCCATCGACATCAATGTGCTGGATACCACCATGTCGATAATTAAAAACGGAATGAACAGCAAAAAACCGATGGTGAATGCGCGTTTCAGCTCACTGGTGACAAAGGCGGGAACCACGATCTCAAGGCCAAGGTCAGTCAGCTTATCCTTATCGGTGGAAAGGCTGTCATCCCGGCCGGTCTTGTCGTTGGAAATCGAGACAAACATGTTGAGGTCACTGGTGTAGGTTTGCTTCAGCATAAACTGCTTCAGCGGCACCTCTGCCTTTTCCACCGCCTGCTGCTGGGTAATTTCGCCCGCCTTATAGGGCTGGTAGGCTTCCTCGTTGATCTGGGTAAACACCGGCCACATGATGAACAGCGTTAAAAACAGCGCAAGCCCCACCAGCACCTGGTTGGGTGGAGACTGCTGGGTACCCAGCGCATTGCGCAAAAACGAAAGCACAATGATAATGCGGGTAAAGCTGGTCATCATGATCAAAATCGACGGTGCCAGCGCCAGCAGTACAACGACCAGCAGCGCATCCAGAACACCAAACTGTGAACCGGTAGCGTCCCCGCTGCCAAGGTCTACCGTCACGGTGGGCGCCGCGTGTGCCGTAACTGAAAACAGCAGCCCCAGCAGTGCCAACGTGATACCCATCGAGATCAATAGCCGCTTGCGCTGGCGACGCAGCTCTTGTTTTTTTTGTGCGACTTCAGTCATTGGTGTGTTCCTTCTCCTGCTTCTTTGCCGGGCCCCATGTTTTCAGTGCGCTTTGCAGTGCAGAGGCAAAGGGGGTCGGCGCACGCTCGGCCGGGCCGGGGCGGTTTTCGAATTCAGCCGCATCCAGTTCGCCGATCAAGTCAAAATGACGCGAGGTGGATCCCACCAGAAAAACCTTGCCACCGGCGCGTAAAATCAACAGCGCCCTGTCCGGGCCGGCGGCCATGCGCTCCAGCACCTCAATGCTTTTGCCCGCCGCCGCGCCGGTACCAAACCTTGCACCCAGCCACCGGCTGCACAGCCATGCCAGCACCAGCACCAGCAAGAACAAAAACAAGCCGCCCAGCACAGAAAGTATTGCCGACCCTTGCGATTGTGGCATTTTGGTTTCCCCCTAACCGGTCAGTCCAGAATTTTGCCCACGGTCTGCAAAATACGGTCGGTTTTGAACGGCTTTACAATAAAGTCCAGCGCGCCCAATTGAATTGCTTCCACGACCATGGCTTCCTGCCCCATTGCAGAGCACATAACTACCTTTGCGGCAGAATCCTTGCCCTTGATCGCTTTCAGTGCCTGAATACCATCCATGTTGGGCATCGTGATATCCATAATCACAAGGTCCGGGTGTTCTTTGTCGTACAAGTCAACAGCCTGCGCCCCATCCGGGGCTTCTACGATTTCAGTATAACCTGCTTTGGTGAGGCTGTTTTTGATGGTCATGCGCATAAAAGCCGCATCGTCTACAACCATAATTTTTTTGCTCATTGCTCAAAACTCCTTTAAGACTGTTCTGTGTGATAGGAACTCTTCGTTCACAGTGCTTCCTCTTTGAGGCTTTCCATCAGTTCTTTTGTACCAAGTATCTCCGTGATGCGCACACCAAAGTTATCATCGATTACCACGACATCGCCGCGGGCGAGCAACCGCCCGTTTACCACAATATCGACCGGTGCGCCCGCCTGTTTGTTCAGTTCAATCACGGTGCCCTGACCAAAGTCCATGATCTCACGGATCTTGCGCTTCGCCTTACCAATCTCTACCGAGACATCCAGCGAAACCCCCATCAGCAGGTCCATATTGCCACCCGCATCCGGCATAGCGGACGTTTGTGGCATGAACACAGGGAATTGTGTATTTTTTACATTCACCGGGTTTTGACGCGGTGCCTGCTGTTGGTATGCATCGGCTTCCTGCGGGGCATAGCCCTGCTGGTAAGGCGGGTAAGGCATCGGCGGGTATCCGTACCCGTACCCATAAGGCGGGTAGGGCGGATAGCCCTGCTGGCCCTGTGGTGGGTAACCGGGCATTGCCTGCTGCTGCATAGGGGGTTGCCCTTGCGGCGCGGATACGGGCTGTGCCGCTTGCGGCGCGGGTGCCTGCACGGGTGCGGGCTGGGTTGGCGCACTTGCCGCAGGCGCAGGCGCAGGCGCGGGTTCCGGTGCAGGTTGCGCAACCGGCGTATCTTGTGCCGGTGCTGTCTGAGGTTGAATTTTTTTCATTTCTTCCTCCTGCTGGCCCATCACGGTGGAGACGATTTCTTTTGTCAGCGGAATCGTCATAATGCTGGCAAAACTGCTGTCCATGACATCGGTGATCGTCAAGCGGAAGGACACCCCTACAATTTCACTGCCCTCATCAATGTTCAGGGCATTTCGGTAGGTCTTGTCTCCCTCTACAATAAAAGCTTCCGGCGTTGAGATATTGATTGGACGGCCCAAAAACTCTGCCAAAGCGGTGGCTGAAACGCCCATCATCTGGTTCATCACTTCACCGGCCGCACTCATGCTGAGCTCATCAAACACAAAATCGTCACGCGGCGGCTCATCATTTCCCATCAGCAGGTTTAAAATTACCTGCATATCCTTTTGGCGGAAAATCATCATGTTGGAACCACTGATGCCCTCGATGTAGTTGATCTTCACCAGCATCGCGGGTTCCAGCGCCGCATAATCCAAGCTGTGAAACTGGCGAACCTCCACGGTCGGCGTTGAGATCACAACTTGTCTGTCCAGCATTTTTGAAATCGCCGTCGCGGCAGAACCCATACTGATGTTTAGAATTTCGCCGATCGTGTCGATCTCCAGACTGCTCATGACCGCTTGGTCTTCTAACTGCTGGTCTTGTTTTTCCCCCATTGGATTCCCTCATTTCCATTGCTCAAAATATGGCTGAGCTTGATTGCTTTTTTCTGCTTGGTCTCCCCAAGCTTTGCGGTCGACCACGGTATCTCGTTGACCTTGACTAAAATGTCGTCATCCAGCGGCTTGTTCAGCGGGATGACATCCCCCGGCTGCAATTGAATAAATTCCTTGAGTTGCATTGTAAACTGGTCAAAAATCGCCTCGATTTCGAGGTTCGACTCGCATACGTTTTCCAGCACGACACGGCGTTTGATCTCTTCTTTCTCCGGGTCGGGCCGCTTGTTGGGTCTTGCTGCCTTGGGGCTGAACCGGTCAACCACGTCGTCTAAAAACTCACCCGGGATACAGATACTCAGCGTGCCATCCAGCTTGTTGCCGAGGCGCACACTCATCATCACGATGACCACAATGTCATCGGGAGAAAGTATCTGCAACAGCTGCGGGTTTGTTTCAATGCCGTTCAAAGTAGATTCAATTTCAAGGTTGTTTTGCCAGCTGTCCTGCACCCTTTGCGCAATCCGCTCAAATACTTTGGTCAAAATCGAAATTTCAATCTCGGTATAATCCCGGTTCAAGTTTACACCGTTGCCTGGCCCGCCAAGCACCCGGTCAATGATGTAAAACCCAATCGTTGTGGACAAATCGATCAGCATCACTGCGTCATCCAGGCCCTTTTCCTGTGGTTTCATGTCGATCAGGCCCAAAAGTGTCATGTCGGACAACGCGTTGTTGTATTCGTAAAACCGCTGTTCTTCTACCTGCAACACCTCGATCTCACACACCGTGCGCAGCAGGCTTGAAAAATACGAGGCAAGCATGCGAGACAACGTTTCATGCAGCCCATTCAGTGCCTTTAACTGTTCTTTGGTAAACTTTTTGGGCGACTTGAAATCGTATTCTCGTATTTTGCGTTCTTCTTGTTCTGTTGTAACCTCACCGGAACTCATTTTTTTCAGCAAGGCGTCTATTTGACTTTGTGAGAGTTGCTCTGGCATATTGACCGCTCCTTGCTTTTATTGTGCACCGCTTGCCGCTGGCGGCTGTGGTTCCTCCACCGGCTGAGCCGGCTGCGAATCTGCCGCAGCGGGTTGTTCCGGGTCGGTGGCGGCGTCTAAAATATCCTTTGCTCCGCCACTAGCCGGGAATTTTGTCGGATCGAACAGCCCTGAAAGCTGGGCCAGCAGCTTTTGGTTTTCCTCTTCACTGCCCTCGTCCTTGACAATTGTCATATCCACCCGGCGGTTTTGCTCTCTGCCCTCGGCGGTGTCGTTGGTGGCAATGGGGTAGTTTTTGCCGTAGCCGATGGGGCGCAACTTATGGGGATCAATACCCTTATTATCTTCAAAGAAAATCGCAATGTTGCTTGCCCGTTCACCAGACAGTGTCCAGTCTGAAATTTTATAGGTGTCCGGGTTTGGCACCGATGCCGTGTGCCCGTTGATACTGATGAGGTAAATTTGCCCTTCAATATTGTGCAGGCAATCCCCCAGCACATTCAGCACATCATAAGAGCCTGGGCGCAATGTCGCGCTGTCGGCATCAAAAAATACGTTGTTCTGAAACCGGATATACACCGCATTTTCTCCGCCGCGCGTAATGCTCACCGAACCTTCAAGCCCTTGTTGTTCCACATAGTTCTTCAGGTAATCATACAAATCTTCAAAGCTGACCGGCAGCACCTCGTCTACCTGCTCCTGTTGCTCAGAAGTGATTGATACAGAGGAATTGGTGTTGATATCTGCCGCAAGCTGTGAAGCGTCGAGACCCGACGTGGTCATCGCGTCCACAAACTGTTGCCACTTGGACGCATCCACCGATGAGAAACTGAATAAAAGCACAAAAAAGGTCAGCAGCAGCGTTACCATATCAGAATAGGTATTCATCCAAGAGTCGCCGCTTTCTTCCTGACGCGGTTTTCGTTTCATCAAGTTTCCTCCTTTCGCCGGTTATTTTTTACCCCGCTTGCCCTTTTTGCCCTCGGCCTCTTCCACGGCTGCCTCTGCACCAGGCAAGCCCTTTTTCATTAAGAAGCCAGGGATCAGCTGCGTCAGTTTTTCTTCAATAAACCGGGGGTTATCGCCCGCTTGAATCGATTGAACGCCCTCTACGATAATCATCTTGCACAGGTATTCCTCCTCATGGCGCACCTTCAATTTGTTGGAAATTGGGGTAAACACCATGTTGGCGAGAATGGAGCCATAAAAAGTAGTAACTAGGGCCAGCGCCATTGCCGGTGCAATTGCATTGGGGTCGTCCAACTTTTTCATCAGGTTGATCAGGCCCATCAAGGTACCGATCATACCAAATGCCGGAGAATAAGCGGAAGCTTTTTCATAAAACGCCCGGTCTTGTGCGTGGCGTTCGTCCAGATATTCCAGTTCAGTCTCCAACAGGTTTTTCACTTTTTCCGGGTCTACTGCATCCACTACCAGCATCATACTGCTTTTCAAAAACGCATCCTTGGTCTCTTCCAGCTTGCTTTCCAGCGAAAGCAGACCGTTGATGCGCGCCTCGGTAGCAAGCTCTACAATGCGGGCAATATATTCTTTGGGGTTGTACTTGGTTGGAAAAAAAATAATTTTGAGGTGTTTTGGTATTTTTGTAAAACTGCTGATGGGAAAAGAAAGCATCAGCGCAGACATCACACCGCCAAATACAACACCAACACTGGTTGGGTCCCAGAAATTTTTCAGGTTTGCCATGATGAAAACGCCGGTGCCGCTGTCGAACAGGATGCCGAACAGTACGATGCAAACACCAAAGGCCAACCCTAAAATTGACAATAAATCCATTAGTTAATCATCCTCTTTAACCGGCCGGTTTGCCAGATAGGCCCCGACAAAAATCTTTCTGTGATAGTCAATCGATTTATGAATCACTTCTTCCATCGACTCTTTGACTATGTGGATATTTCCGTTGGTTAAAAGGATCGTCGTATCGGGGTTTTCCGAAATAGTCTCAATCAGGTCGCAATTCAAAGTAAACTGGTCTCCACGCAATTTCGTCAGTGTAATCATACGCCCTACATCCTTTCTTTTTCGCGGTCTGCCGCCGCAGACAAACGGACATCGGCCGATATCCGCTTGTCTGCGGCGACGACCATGGTCGCCGTCGCCGCTAATAATTAGCGTTTGAGATTGATCAGCTCTTCGAGCATGGTGTCTGATACCGTAATCAGACGCGAGTTTGCCTGAAACCCTCTCTGGGTGGTGATCATATCTGAAAATTCTTGAGAGAGGTCCACGTTCGAGAGTTCGAGTGCACTGTTTTTCAGTGCCCCTGTGCCATTTTCACCTGCAATCGTCACTTTAGGAGCACCGGAGTTTGCGGTGCTGGTGTAGTAGCTGTTGCCGGATTGCATCAGGCCTTTGGGGTTGCCAAAAGTGGAAAGGTCGATGCGGCCCAGCACCTGCTGCCCCGCAGCGGAGGTACCAACAATGACACCGTTTGCGCCGATGGAAACACCGGTGAGGTTGCCGACATCCTGCTCGGTAAACTCGGTGCCGCCGGTCAGAGAAAACGTGCCTTTGCCCCAGCCAAGGTTGTGGGTGGGGGCGCTGGCGGTTGCAGTGCCAAGGTCCACCACACTGTTGTCACCATCACCCGGCGTGCTGCCATCTGCTTTACCCAGCGCAATATTGATCTTGGAAGTGTTCGGGTATGACATGGTAATCGTATCGTTAGAATCGCCGCCAACTTTGCTGAGCAGCACCGTGCTGGTGCCGCTGGAAAGATCGGCGCGCTCCTGGGTAACATAGCCGGTGTAAGTGCCGGTGTCGGTCGCGACCTCCACCTTATACCGTGCAACATGGTTATCTGCCGGGTCTGAGGCCCCTGTGACCTCTGCCTCATAGGTAACAGTGGATTTTGCGGTGCCGCTGCCGGTAAACTTTAACCCGGTAGAACTGATTTTAAACCCGCCCAAAAAGCTGCCATCCGCGGAAATATTGACATTGGTCTTATCCAGTGTAATACCGCCGCCCTCATAGTCTGCGCTTGCCGTATCCACAATTTGCGCACCGGTCAGCGTAGAGCCACCATCAAACGGGTCCGGGTCCAGCTTGAAATTAAAGGTACCGCCGGGGTGCGCGCCCCCGTTTGCCTCCGTAATGGCATCATTGACGGCACTTTGCAGGTCACTCATGCTGCTGAATAACTCATTGGCATTCAGTTTGATGTTGATGACCGAGCTGGTGCTGTCCATTACGGCCTTTACCCGCTGCCCGTCCGGCAGGTCTGTTGCCTTTGTAAAAGTAAAGCCAATATTGGCAGCCTTGGTTTGGTTGGTGCTGGTAATCGTCAGCGTTTTGCCGCTGATCTCGCTTGAAACTTTGGCTACGCTGGCCTGCACCGGGGCAACTTTGATCAAAATTTTACCATTACTGGCAGTGGTGCTATCCAGCTTGCCGTCGGTTGCACTGGTGCCCAGCACAAAGTTGCCGTTAGAATCGATCAGCGCGCCGGTGGCAGGGTCAATATCCAGCATGCCGGCTTTGGTGTAAAACGTGTTGCCGTCGGCATCCATGACCTGCAAAAAGCCCTCCCCTGTGATCGCGACATCCATCGGGTTACCGGTGCTGCTCATTGCCGACTGGCCCATCAGCAGGTCGATACTGGCGATCTGTGAGCCATAACCCACCATAGACGGGTTGATACCGCCGCGGGTCGCTGTGCCGGCAGAAGCGCCGCGCAACTGCTGGTAATACATATCACGGAACGTTGCACGGCTGGATTTAAAACCGTAGGTATTGACGTTGGCAATGTTGTTGCCGATAACGTCCATTCTGGTCTGGCTGGCTTTCATGCCGGCCACACCTGCATACATAGAACGTACCATAAAATTTCCCTTTCTGGGACTGCCCGCGCCCTTCTGTCAGTCGGGGCACGGTTTGACCCCCTTGCGAGGTCCAGTCAAAGAATTACAGTCCCATCAATATTTGTAATAACTTTTCCATTGAGTTCCCGCCCATTTAAAGCGGTGATTACAGTGCTGTTTTTTGCGCTGACAATAAAAGCAGAGCCGTCCATCAGGATCAATGCGTCGTCAAGGCCTTTGTCCCGTGCAAGTTCTACCCCCTGGCTCAGCTTTTCCAGCCCATCCGGTGAAAGGGTGATCTCTCGCTGTTCCAGCCTGCCCGCTGCGTGTTTGGAAAACGACAGCTCTACGTTGCGGCTGGCCTGTTCCAGCGCCTGCTGGAAAGCAGAAGTACCCTGCCCTGTGACAACCGTTTTACTGTCTGTGCCGTGCGTTTGAGGCGTCGGAAGCCCCGTCGTAACCGGTTGTATCATCCGGCTGCGGATTAACAGGTCGTCCATATCCTCACTCCTTTACAATCAAAATCCACCGCGGCATTAAACCTTTGCCGCATTTTCTACCACAAGCAGGTCGTCCAGTGGGTACCATGCATCATTGACATATAACCTGTATGCATTGCCCTCCGTCGACACCTTTTCTACCGGCCCGGTCACCTTTTCTACCACATTATTGTCGTCGTCGCGCCGCTGCACTGTGGCGATTTTTCCAATCAATGACAACAGATACGATGATTTTTGCGGGTCCAAGGTTTTGTCGGTATCAGTATTCGTGGTCGTGCTATCGTGTACTTCCATAATTTTTTCCAGCGAAAACTTTTTGCCGTTGACATAAATGGAGTACTCATTGTTGACCAGCGAAACTTTTTGGATTGGCCCGGTCTCTTTTTGCAACTCGCCAGAAACCGAAATATTGGCAGCCGTGACGTTTTTGCCGACCAGCGACATCACGTAATTGGTTTTCATGTAGCTGCTCAGCTCTTCCATCTGCTGCATCGTCGCAAACTGTGCAAGCTGCGTCACATATTCGGTGTTGTCCACCGGGTTCATAAAATCCTGATTTTTTAATTGGGAAACCATCAGTGTAAGGAAATCATTCACCGAAAGTGCTTTCTCTTTCTCATCGGTAAAAACCGCGTTCCAATCATTTGCTGTGCCCGAAGTACCGTTGGTCGATTTTGGGTCATCGGTAAGGCGGCTGGACCACTGGTCGCGGTAGCTGCCGCTAATGCTGTCAACCATTTGTTGTCCTCCTTTCCGGTCAAATGTAGGTATCCAGCTCTCCGCTTGGGTTCAGGATGCTCTCCACGGTATCCACAAACTCGTCGCTCTCGCCGCTTTGCGCGCCAAAAGCAAACTGCCTGCCCGCCTGCTGCCCATGCTGATACTGCTGGTTTTGCTGTGAAAGAGAGTTCTGTGAGGCATAAGCCAGGTTCGTACCGTCGCCGGTAATGATCTGGTGCACTTCTGCATGCAATGGGCGCAATGCATTTTGCAACGTCGCCACTTCGTTCGAAATCAGCTTTGCCGTTTGCGGGTCTGTCACCATGATCGAAAGGCTGATCTTGCTTTTGTCATCCGACAAATGCACGGTGATCTCACCAAGGCCCTCGGGCTGCAGTTTCACTACAAATTCGCTTTTGCCATTTGCCACATTGTTTAAAATACCGGTGCGCAATTGCTCTGTAATATCTTGCACCTGTGCGCTTGGGGCAAAAGTTTTGGTTGCCGATGCGGCAGGTAAAAACTGCTTGGCATCTGCCGCAGCCTGCAACTGTTCGACGTCCGGCCGCTCCACCGTTTGCTTTCCCTGTTCTTCCAGCAGCTTGCGCGCCTCTCGCAGTGCCTGCTGTGAAAACAAGCCTTCGCCCGCAGCCCCGCCACCCGTTTGGGTATCGGTTTGCGTTTGTTGCCATGCCGCACTGAGCACTTGATAAAAGGCCGAAAGCTGCGTGGTTTGGTCAGTCGATGCCGTTTGCCCTGTTTGCTGGGTGTCCGCCGTTTGCACCGTGGCAGTGTTGTTTGTGCCCCCTGCGGCCAGCCCCGCCAGCACGTCGCTGACGACCTGAGGGTTGCCACCCTGTTGCAGCACTTGCTGCGCGACATTGGTATCTACCGTAAGCTGTGGGTTCACCGCCGCCAGTGCAAGCAATAACTGTGCCGCCAGCATACCGCCGTTCTTGCTACTTTCTTCTTCGTTTTGCTGCTGGGTCAATTGGCCTAACAGGGCCGCCAGTGCGTCGTCATTCCCGAGTAGCTGGCTTAAAAGCGCTGCAAAACCACCGCCACCCTGCTGCTGCAGCCCGGCCGCCACTGCAAGTGTTTGCCGCAGGCTGGGGCCGGTTGCAACCGCGGTCGTTGTTGCCGCCATTTGTTCCATATTTCTCACCTCCTTTCAGTACAGGTATTTTAGACCGCGTTTTCGCGGCCCACCTCCATCGAGATAAGCTCCTCGACCTGCCATTCCTGTACTTTTTGCACTTCTTTCTGGTAGATCTCGTACTGTTTATCGTGAAGCTTATCCAGCTTGGAGACTTCTTGATTGGCGGCAAGCACGACCGCCATTTGCTTTTCTACTTCCTGCTCGGCAGCAAGCAGCAATACGCGCAAATCGGCCAGCTGTAACCGAATATTTTCAAGCTGCACGCCGTAGCTGCGTATTTTTTGAATGGTCGTACCCTGCTGCTGCGCGGTTTTCAGTTCTACCGACAATTCGCGAAAACGCTGCTGTAATGCGTCAATTTGCTGTTGCAATGCATTGCGTTTCGCGTTCAAATGCGATAGCACACCGCGCTCCTCATCCAGTACAAGTTCTTTGTAGTCCCGCATGTGGTCCAGCGAAAACACAAACTTTTTCATGGCACGTCCCTCCTTTTTTTATTTTGTAATCCGGTAGTGGCCTTTAAAGCACCAGTTTCCTCATTTGCTGCACCGTTTCTTCATAAGTGGCTTTTACATCCACCTTTTGCTGCAACAGTTCGTTGATCGAAGCCATCCGCCGGATGGCTTCGTCCAACTCGGGGTTGCTGCCGCTTTTGTATGCGCCGATGGATAAGAGGTCCTGATTATCCTGATAGACCGAAAGCATCTGGCGAATGCGGCCGGCAAGCTGGTTATGGTCGTCGCTGACGATGTTGCTCATCAAACGGCTGATGCTTGCCAGCACATCGATTGCCGGGTAATGGTTGCGCATCGCCACTTTGCGGGACAGTACAATATGACCATCCACAATACCGCGCACCGTATCCGAGATCGGCTCGTTGGTGTCATCACCCTCTACCAGCACCGTGTAAATACCGGTAATCGACCCGCGCTCAAAATTGCCTGAACGCTCTAGTAATTTCGGCAGCACCGTGTAAATTGAGGGGGTATATCCTCTTGCCACCGGCGGCTCTCCGGTGGCAAGGCCAATCTCGCGCTGGGCCATGCAAAAGCGTGTCAGCGAATCCATCATCAACAGCACATCTTTGCCCTGATCCCGAAAGAACTCGGCCACCGCGGTGGCGGCCAGCGCACATTTGGCACGCATCATGGCGGGCTGGTCGGAGGTTGCAACGACAAGCACCGAGTGCTTCATGCCCTCTTCACCAAGGTCGCGCATCATAAATTCAACGACCTCTCGCCCGCGTTCGCCCACCAGTGCAATGACATTGACATCCGCCTTGACATTGCGGGCAATCATGCCCATCAGGGTACTTTTGCCCACGCCACTGCCCGCAAAAATGCCCATTCTCTGGCCCTTGCCCATCGTCAGCAGCCCGTCGATCGCACGTACCCCAAGCTCCATTACCTGCGTAATGGGCGGGCGCTGCATCGGGTTGGAAGGCCGCCCGTTAATGGGATACCACGCAGTTTGTTTGATGGGGCCAAGCCCGTCAATGGGGTTGCCCAGCGCATCTACCGTGCGGCCCATCAAATCATCGCCCACCCCAATGGTCAGCTTGTCACCCGTGCCGACCACCACACTGCCAAACCCGATGCCGTCCACATCTTTGTATGGCATCAGCTGCACCGAGTTGCCCTTAAACCCCACGACTTCTGCAAGTACCGAGCGCGCATCATCCAACTTAATGTCACACACGTCACCCACATTGCACAAAAGGCCGGTCGCCTCAATGGTAAGGCCCACAATCTTGCTGATTTTACCCTGATAGGTGTAAAGGTCGCCAAGGCGCACAGCCCTGCGGTATGCGGTAATATCCACGTCCGCTCTGCTTTGTACCAAGGCGCTCTCCCCCTTTGTGTGGTTGTGATGGTTCAGTCAGCCGCACGGTCGGTGCGGTCAAACATCGTCTTTAAATTTTCAAGCTGGGTTTGAACCGAGGCATCCACTACACCCTCCGGCGTTTGGATCAGGCAACTGCCCTCCGGCAAATCTGCCGCCTGTACTTCCACGGTACGCCCCTCTGCATTGCCGGCGGCAAGCAGGTCTCGTTTTAAATAATCCACCAGCACCGGCATTCTTTCCGATACCTGCACGGTGATCCACTCTTCATTTTTCACCGTCGCCATCGCCTGCTCTACCAGTGGCAACAGCAGGGTTTCCTGCTCGCGAATCAGTGTGCCCAACACCTTTTGCGCAATTTCAATTGAAAGTGTGGTCAACCCGTTTTGATAGGTTTCAAAAAAAGCTTCCTGACGCTGCTGCAACGTTTGCATTAAAACATTCAGTTCCGCCAGCTGGCTGCTGATCTCCCGCTGTTTTTCTTCCAGCGCCTGCCGGTAGCCCTGCTTTGCAGCTTCTTCCCGCAATTTTTCGGCCTCTTCGCGGGCGGCCTGTATCAAACGTTCCCCTTCGCCGCGGGCTGTTTGCATCAACCGTTTAGTCAGCTCCTGGGCCTGTTCTTCTGCCAGCTGCTGCGGCGAAATTGCCGGTAGCTGGTCCTCTGTCTGTTCTTCAAAAACCACCGTGTCCCCATCCCCCGTTATTAACGGGGCGGGGGGCTGAGGCAAAGGGGGCAGCGCGTCGGGGATCTGTACCACCTGGTCACAAGCCGCTGTATTGGTTTGCCGGATCACTTTAGGCAAGGATCTCGTCCTCCTCTCCCTTTGCGATCACGATCTCACCGGCTTCTTCCAGCTGACGGATGATCGATACAATCTTCTGCTGGGCCTCTTCCACATCGCGCATACGGATATTATGCAGATACTGGATATCCTGTTCGATGGTCGTACGCATACGGGAGGACATGTTTTGAAAGATGACCTCTTTGACCTCTTCGCCGGCACCTTTGAGGGCAACCGACAGGTCTTTGGTGTCCACCTCGCGGATGAACCGCTGAATTGCCATACTGTCGAGGTTGACGATATCTTCGAACACAAACATCAGGTTGCGAATATCGTTTGCCAGCTGTGCATCGCGCTCGCCCAGCTCTTCGAAAATGTACTTTTCTGTGCTGCGGTCGACCCGGTTCATGATCTCGGCAATATACGGCACACCGCCGACCTCCACATGGTCGGCCGAAATAAAGGTTGCAAACCGCCTCTCCAACGTAGACTCCACCACATTAATCATCTCCGGGGAGACCCGGTCAAGTTCGGCGATCCTTTTAATAACGTCAAGCTGCAACGTGCGCGGCAGCTCTGCAATGATCTGTGCCGCCTGGTCGGACCTTGCGTAAGACAGTACCAGCGCAATGGTTTGCGGGTGCTCGTTTTGCAGGGTCATTTGCAGGTTTTTATAATCTGCCTTGCGGATGAACTCAAACGACTTGGTGCGCAGCGATTTGGTGACACGCTCCATAAACGAGACAGCCTGTTGCGGGCCAAACGCTTTTTCAAGCACGTCGCGCGCATACAGAACACCGCCCTCGTTAATTACCTTCTGTGTAACACAAAGGCCATAAAAGTCCTCTATGGTGTCTTTGAGGTCCTCCGCAGTCAGCCTGTCAAGCTTTGCGATTTCCAGTGACAGCTGCTCTACTTCGTCCTCTTTCAGGTGTTTGTATACCATTGAGGCCCGGTCGGCGCCCAGTGCAATCAATACGGCGGCGGCCTTTTGCATGGAAGACAGTCTTTGTTTCGCCATATTACTTTTCCTCCCTCAACATGGACCGTATCAGCGCGGCCGTTATTTCAGGATTTTCCTTGACGAAATCTCTTACCTCCTGTGTGATGGCATTTTCCTTTTCATCCGACGAGGCCATTGCCTCACTTTGCAGCTGCCGTTTGTGCTCTTCAATCTCGCGCTGCAACGCCATCTGCCGGTCTCTTTCTTCCGCTTCTATTTTAGTCTCTTGTTCGTGCTCTTTGTGCCGCTTGCGGCGGCGCAGCAACGTGGTGATCAACACAATGATGAATACGATCAGCAGCAACGCGACAATGCCAATAATCAACAGCTGTTGCAACGACATGCCGCCAAGGTTTGACAGCCAGTCGGTATTATTATTGTTGTTATTCTGGCCGGACGAAATATTCAAGTTGGTAACTTTAATATTGTCCGCCGTGATGTTGACACTTTTAGAAATCAGGTCTACCAGCGTCTCTTCGACCTGTGTATCGAAGTTGGGGTCATTGACGATAACTGCAACCGAAGCCTTTTTTAAAATCGGTTCGCCTTTTTCGATTTGGGTCAGCACATAGCCCACATCGTAATCGACGCTTTTCTGGTAATCGGTCGTCGGTATGCTGCTGCCATCCTGATTTTGGTATTCGGGTGGGGCATCGGTATTATTCTCTTCGCCCGCGATACCGGAAGCGGAAACCTTGCCGTCCAAAGAATAATTTTCTTCATAATGGTTAATCACACCGGCGCTCTCGCCGTCGGACCGCGGCTGGTACTGTTTCGACTCCGTGACCATTTTGTCATAGTCCAGTGTCACCGTTGCCACGGCCGTCACCCCGTCGGCGCCATACCGGCTGGAGAGTAACCGTTTGATATTGTCCTCAATCGATTTTGCAATCTGGCGCTCAAAATCAAGACGCTGGGTACTGTAGGTGCCGCTGGAACCCTGTGAACCATCGGATACCTCAACGCCGGTGGAAGCATCCACCACCACCACATTTTCTGCCTTTAAGCTAGGTACCGATGTGGCCGCCAAATGTTTAATAGCCGACACTCTTTCGGGCGTCAGCTCGTAACCGGCTTTCATCAACACACTGACCCCTGCCGAGCTTTGCTGCTCACTCGACTGGTCCCAGACGTAACTGCTGGTTTCCGGCACCGTAAAGGTCACCGTAGCATCCGCTATGCCTTCCTGCCGCATCAGCGTTTGCTGCATTCGGTCCTGTGCCTGAAAAATCAAAGCGGTTTTTTTCTCGAATTCTGTCGAAGTAAAGCCCGTAGAACTGGAAAAGGTATCGTAACTCAGCGTTGTTTTGGGATATCCCTTCTGGTTGAGCTGAAACACCACTTTGTCCCATTCTGACTGAGGTACCCGCACTTCACCGCCGGAGTTGATCTCCGCCTTGACACCCATCTCCTGCAGTTCAGCATAGACCTGTGCTGCCTCGCCTTGTGTCATACCGGGAAACAGTACTTTCGTGCCAGCACTGGATATATTTAACACTATTGTTGCAATTAAAGCGAACGCCAAAACGCCCCCACCCGCAATCAGCACAATGCGCTTGCGTTTTGGAGGCTGGTTTTGCCAAAATAATTTGACTTTTTGCACCAAGCTCTTAACATCAATCTTCATTTGTCTGCTACCAACTCTTTATCCGGCTATATTTATCGTGCTGTGGTGGCTAAGTCAAACCTGCATCTGCATGATTTCCTTATACGAACTTACTGCCCTCGAAGTAAGTTGCACCACCGTTTCGACCGCTGTCGTCTCCTGCGCCGCATGGATCATCATCGAATGTAAATTCGATACATCGCCCATGGCCAGATCATAAGAGTCCTGCGCGGCCACCTGCTGTGCCTGCGTCAGGTTTTCTACTGCGCTTTTCATGACATCCGCAAACGGGACTCCCCCACTCCCCTTTGCTATGCCACTGCTTTGTGTGCCCCCGGCCCCTGTGCTCTCTATCGAGGGCAAGTTGGACAAAGGTACAATATACATTTCCTCAACCTCCCAACTTTGCTTTTGCCGCCCGCAAAACGGGGTCGTTCTGAGAAACCGTTTCGTTGGGTTTTAAAACAAATTTGTCCAAATCAGACTGTTTTTGTACATAATGTAGGGTCTATGATGGTTTTAAAACAATTTACTATAAAAACCCCGCTTTTCCTCTTTCTATCTCCTTCTTACACCGGGATATCAACTGATAATATTATTCACAAACACACATATTTAACACATGTGTATATCATAACTGTAACCCGAAGTTTTGTAAAGCAAAAAAACTTCTAAAAAATGTAATTTCGGTTTCAAGACAAGTCACATTTCTAACTCTGCTTTATCAGTGTGACGCCATAGTTTTTTACTTTTCAACTTTTTCTGTTAAAAATTGTCATATCTTATGGTTATTTAGTATGTTTTTATTCAACTTATTTTTACTTTTATAGCATTACTTTCTATATAATACAAATAAAATTTCTATTTTTTGTATATTTGACAAAACGTGAAATTTTCACTTCTTAAAAAAAAGAAATTTTTAAAGTTATTTCGATTAAGCCTAAAAAAGCCCCGCTGATATCCATAATATGGTGATTTTTGTGTTTTGTGATTTACTTTTTACACGGATTATCTAGTGCCGCTGTTGACCCTTGCTTCACCCGGTATTTCCCATTGCCGCCTTGTTTTGACCAACAAACATCCGCCTGTTGTATTTTGCTCTTATTCAAGTACCATTTAGTGTTTTTACTCTGCCCCATTTCGTCGGCCTCCCCTTACCTCGCAGGCACTCCAGCTATCGTTTATTCTCTATTGTCCTCAATTGTGGTCAGGCAGTGACAACAAAAGCAGTTTGCCGCTTTTCTGTGTTATATCCCCTCTGTTGGCAAGTCTTATCATAAGGTTTTGCACTTTTATACAAATATCCCCACATTTTAACGGCCTGCACTTCCCCCCGCCGGTTTTAAAAAGTAAAAAAGGGCAGCCAGCTGGCCGCCCTTTTTTTAGTTTACAGCTTTTGTCAGCTCTTCAATCTCGTCCGCCCGCAAAATGCTTGCAGGGTCGACCAGCAGAATGATCTTTTCATCTTCCATCCGCGCAATACCGGTAAGGTAACGATTGGTCTTCTCGCCCGAAAGCTTCGGCGGGTCAGAAATTTGCGCATACCGGATATCCGTCACTTCATCCACTTCATCTACAATGAAGCCAAATAGTTTGTCAGCGATGCGGGTAACAATCACACAGGTGCGTTCTGTATACTCCGCCTCCTGCTTGCCCGTGCGCAACCTCAGATCAATCAGCGGGATAATGTCGCCACGCAGGTCAATGACCCCTTTTACATAGTTTGGCAAGTCTGGAATTTGGGTGATTTTTTGAATCCCCACAATCTGCACCACTTCGCCAATAGGGATGCCAAACAACTGGCCGTCGCTTAAAAAGGTCAAATACTTCTCTTCCTGCATCTCGGTCTGTACATCGACTGCTTTCTCTCTCATGGCACAAACTCTCCTCTCAAAATTCGCATTTGCATGGGTCTGCTTTTTGCGCTGATCGTCTTTTTTGGTTTTATTGCTGTGCTTCTTCTTTTGCCGGCAGGTCGCCGCCTGGCAGTGTGAAACGCCCTACCTGCTCTTTTAACATCAATGCCTGGCTTGACAGCTCTTCGCTGGAAGCGGCACTCTGCTGGGCCGTGGCCGAATTTGTCTGCACCACACCCGAAATCTGGTCGATACCCTGTGTCACCTGATCAATTGCACCGGCTTCACTTTGCGCCGCCGCACTGATTTTGCCCACGACATCGATAACGCTGTTGGTCGATTCCACCACTTTTTTCAGCGACTTCGCAGTGTCGTCCGCAAGCTGCATACCCATCGCCACCGCCCCGGTAGAGCTTTCGATCAGATTCGCTGTATTTTTTGAGGCCTCGGCACTTTTGGCCGCAAGGTTGCGCACTTCATCTGCCACTACGGCAAAGCCCTTACCGGCAGCCCCCGCACGCGCCGCCTCTACCGCGGCATTCAATGCCAGAATATTCGTCTGGAACGCAATGTCCTCGATCGTCTTAATGATTTTGCTGATCTCTGCCGACGTTTCATCGATCATCTGCATGGCCGACACCATCTGTTCCATTTGGGCATTGCAATTATCAACTTCTCCGCTGGTCTGGTTGACTTTTTTATGCGCGTCCTCTGCATGGGCAGCCGTCTGGCGTACCTGCGCCGATATTTCTGTGATGGTTGCCGCCAGTTCCTCTACCGAACTCGCCTGCTCGGTGGCGCCCTGGCTCAACACCTGTGCACCGGAGGAGAGTTGCTCGGCCCCGCCGGCGACCCCGTCCGCCGCCTGGTCGATCTGTTGCAGGGTCTCCGTCATATCATACCGCAATGACTCTATCGAAGTCAAAATTGCCCCAAAGCTGCCCACATACATCTCTTTGCAGTTTGATTGCACTGTAAAATCCCCTGCCGCCATACCGGAAAGCTGTTCGTGAATATCGCTCAGCATCGTGTTGAAGCCGTGTACCAAATTTTGCGTTGCATTTGCCAGCGTTGCCGTTTCGTCTTTTGCGTGCACCTCGGGCACCGGGGAAGCAAGGTCACCTTGAGAAAGCAGTTCGACCCGCTGTGCACATTGTTTGATCGGGTCCCCGATACGCTTGGAAATGCGAAACGCAATGACCCATGCCACAATTAAGGCAAACACCGTCAATATAACCGCCACCGCCATGCCAATATAAGTCATCCCCATAAAGTCAGCGGCCCCACAATAGACCCCAACACTCCATCCATCCGTATCCGGCAAAGGCGCATAAGCCAGCATGCGGTCGGCCCCATTAAACTGGTAGCGCCCGACACCGCTTTCGCCTTTTGTCATTTTTTCTACAATCGCGGCAAGCTTTGCGACACTGGGGTCGGTCTTCACCTGCTCTAAGCTGTTGGATTTCTGTTGTACCAGTGTAATATTTTGGTGTGCAATTACGGCACCTTTATTATTGATGACGTATGCACCGCCATTTTCGCTGATTTTGATCGACGCGACAATATCATTTAAAAAGTTTTGCTGTGGGACAAAGTACACCACACCGACCACCTGAGAGCTGGGGATACCGTTCTGCCAAAGCGGCGCAGCAACCACAGTGGTCAACTCGCCGGTCTTTTCATCGACAATCGGCTCTGTCACTACTGTTTTCCCCTGCATGGCACTTTTGTAATAATCCTCCGTAGAGTAGGTCTTGTGGTCAAACATCCCCACGCCGTTGGCATCAATAATGCCACCAGCCTGAAACCCATAGGTCTTTATACGCTGGTTGATGAGGTCTTCTTTTTCGCCTGCCAGAATATCGGCATTCGAAAGCCGCGCAATCGACCCTACTTCCTGTGCAATGCTTTTATAACGTTCCAGATTTTTGCTTACATTTTCCGCGGCCATTTGTGCCATTACCTGCAACGACTGGTTGACCACCGAGTTGGTGCTGGTATAGGTAAAATAAATACTGACAAACCCGCCCGCCAGCATGCAAAGCGAAACGGTGGTCACCATGGCCACAAGGATTTTCGAGCGAATACTCTTCATCTTATTATCCCCTTTTGCTTTTAACTGCCTCTAGTGACCTGCTGTTACGGCCTTATTTACCGCTACCGCATATCGCGCCAGATTTCATTTAAACTTCTGCAAAGCTTTCAAACTTCGCGTTTAGGGCCCGCTCACGATCGTAAATTCAGTTATTGCCTACCGCATTGTTTTCGTTTTTAAAGCAAATCGTCTCATATTCTTCTATCGGCATTGGCCTTGCAAAATAGTACCCTTGCGCCTGATGACACCCTGCCTTTACTAAAAATTCCGCCTGTTCGCGGGTTTCGACCCCCTCTGCGATGACCGAAAGCCCAATCCCCCGCACCAAACTGATGACACTTGCCAAAATGCCGCGGCCGGTCTCTTCGCCTCTGCGCGGTTTATGCAAAAAGTGCAGGTCAATCTTCACCGCATCAACCGGGATATCCTTCAGCGCATTGAGCGATGAATACCCGCTGCCAAAATCGTCCATCAAAAAGATGAACCCGTACTCTTGCAGCTTTTCCATAATTGCATACAGCATCTGCGGGTATTCGATGTAGGCGCTCTCGGTAATTTCCAGCTCCAGTAAATGAGGTGGAATTTCGTAGTGTTCTACGAGCGAAATCAGCTTTTCACAGAGATTTGGGTTGTAAATATGCAGCCGTGATACATTGATAGACACCGGCGGCGGGTCGTACCCCGCCCTCAGCCACCGCTGCAACAAACGGCAGGTTTGCTCCCAAACATACTCATCGAGTTGCAAAATAAACCCGTTCTGTTCAAAAATAGGGATAAACTCCCCCGGCAAAATCATCCCTTCACTGGGGTGCTGCCACCGCACAAGGGCTTCTGCCCCCGAAACGCGGTGGCTGAAAAGGTCAAACTTGGGCTGTAAGTAAACAACAAACTGCTCTTCTTGCAGCGCGCGATACATCGAGCCGATGATGCAATGTTCTCGGTTGAGGATATCGCTCATCGCGTGGTCGTAAAATGCACACCGGCGCACATACCGCCCCTTGATACTTTTTTGTGCAAGTGCAGCACGGTCACACAGGATGTCCACCGGCTGGCCGTCGTATGCTTCTATTCGCACAATACCTGCCGTCAGCTGAAACTGAAACGGCAACAGATATTCGTTAATTCTTTTTTCCAGCTTACCCACAAGCTCAATTGCTTCTTGCCTGGTGCGGGCAACGCAGATACAAAAAACATCATCTCGCAGCCGCCCATAGGTTTCCCCCGGCAGCGCCAGCAACCGCAGGGTCTCGCCGATATGGCGCAATAGTAAATCGCCCTCCGAAAACGAATAAAATTCGTTGACGATTTTAAACCTTACAATGTCAAACTGAATCAGGTAATGTACCGTTTGCGTGTTTTGCTCCAGTACTTTTTGTGTGGCATTCATAAACGCCGCTTTATTGTATACCCCGCTGACAGTGTCATACAAAAGGCCGTTTTCCCGCATCTGGCGGTCCACACAATTAAGCAAACCAACAATCAAGTGCTTATTATCCTCTTGGCAAGGGGCAATTATTATTTCAAACCAGCGGTAATCCCCCACCGGTGTCAACAGCCGCAAGGCCAATACCCCGCCGCGCCCCTGCAATATCTGCTGGCGAAACCGCTCCAGCCTCGCTGCATCGCTGCGATGCACCACCCCATCCTGGAATAAAATTTCTGAGAGCGGGCGTTCATCATAACAACCCGCGACATGTTTTTCAATGCGCGAGGAAAACGCTCGCTCCCCGGTCTGTGTATTATATTCAAAAGCAATTGCACGGCTTACCCGCATCAATGCTTTTGCTTTTTTGTCTCTCAGCCAGGAAAATGTTACAAGCCGAGATTTTTCAGGTTCAGCCATCCTGCCTTCCCCTTCCTTTTTTTGAGCACGCTTGCACTGCGTTTGCACCAGCGCCTGCACTCCTATTCAACCGTAGCCTGCAAGAGATATTTTGCAGGCTGTCCGGCGGGTGACTCGCCTGCCGGTACCTTTGTTTTAGTATCCAGACAAAATGCAAATCCCTGGTATTCTGCCGTAAAGCCATCCTTGGCTAGCCGGCACAACACCTTTTATTCGTGCTGCGATAACCCTCATTTATGAGATACAATCTTTATATTTTTTATTCGTCCAAATTTTAGGAATCTAAAGGTTACAACACAAATTTTCACGTTGCCCCAGGTTCCATCTTATCATTAACATCGATTGTCAACTTCCGCCTTTGTGCATTTACGTTTGCTTTTGTCTTTCGCCTTGGCAGGCAAATTAAACTAACTTGCCGGTTCGTAATCCAGCCGCAGCAGGGTTTTACCCCCCGGCACCGGCACCGCCTTGCGAAAGACCGGCCGGTACCCGGCTTGCCGCAATGCTGTTTGCATCCCCGCCTCGCTGAGCTGGTGGTGCACCTGTGAAAGGCCGTCAAACACATGCAGGTAAGGGCTTTGCGATACAAACCCGTCACCGGTATTCAACTGTATCACGCAAGACACTCTGCCGGGTGCAACTGTGCGAACCGCCTGCGCAAAACAACCGGGGCCAATGTACTCCACCAGCAAATTTGCAACTAGCAAGTCTGCCTGCGGCAGTGTTTTCGCCTCTTCGCCGGCTAAATCGATACAAAGCGGCACAAACCGGCCCGCAAGCGCCGGGTAACGCTGCACACAGGCGGCAAGGTATTCCGGGTTACTGTCCACCCCAAATATCTGCGCTGTACCACTGCCGCAAAGGTGCTGCAACCCATTGCCCCCTGCGACGCCCAAAATCATCACGCTGGGTGCCGGGTAACTTTCAAATTGCGCACGCATCATTTCGTTTAGCGTTTGCAATTGGTAGACCCCGGCCAACGACATGTGCGCTTCGTAATCTTGCAGCGGGATGCTGTTCCACGGGTTTTGATCCGCATCTTTCACAGCTTTTGTGCCCCCTCGTACAGTTGTTCTTTCTGCCGCTCGGTTGTCATTTTTTCAAGCAACAGCGCAATCAGCAAAATACCCACTAAGTTGCAGCCCAGGCGCAGCAAGGTATACTGCCAGCCAAGGCTTGCGGCCTCAAATAAAAGCAGCGGTATTTTGGTCGTAGACCATGCGCCAATAAACACAAACACATTGCGCAGCCGCACCCCTTTTTTTAGCAGAACACCCGCAAAGGGGAAAGCCGCATACAGTGGGCCTGCGGCAGCCGAGCCCAGCAAAAAAGCCAGCAAAACGCCTTTTGTGCCGCTGCCCTCCCCCATATATTTCATCATGGTCTGGCGGTCCACCCACACATCCAACAGCCCCAGCAAAATAAAAATGGGGGGCAACACCGAAAGCATTTCTAAAAAGTTATCTTTGGTCAACGTCAGCGCTGCAAACCCGGTTTTGGGCACCGCGATCAAAAGCACCAGATTAATGGCCGCAAGCAGCAGAAAAAACCGGTAGCGTTTTGCCACCGAACGCAAATTTTTCATTGCAGTATCCCCCCGATCAAAACCGAAATCCCCACTGCATACAGCAACGCCAAAAGGTTGCGTTTTAAGGCGGTCGGTTTGCCAAAATACTGTATTTCCATTGGCAAGGTTACCACCCCAACCATCATCAGCGTGGTAACAAACATCGTAATCTGCCCCCAGCCTGCCCCTGCGTGCAGCAGCGCCGCCGCCAGCGGAAAAGCGACAAACCCGGGGATTAGCGTGACCGACCCCAGCGCTGCCGCAAGGGCCATGCCCAAAACGCCGGACTGTTTGCCGAGCAGCACCGAGATCGTATCTGCATTTAATACTGAAAGCACCATACCGACCAGCACCAGCAAGGCCAGCAATTGCGGCAGAATGTTTTCTACCGATCGCCACGCCTTTTGCAAAGCCTGCACCGTTTTACCACGGTCTTTGAGAAACGAGAGCAACAACGCGCCAGCTGCTGCCCCATATAGCAGATACGTAAACAAGGCTTTCTCCTCCTCTTTTGTAACACCTGCCCCAACTGCGGGAAACAATGCCATTTTACCACAGGGGCCCGCTGTCACACAATCCGCCTAAACACAGCCGTTATTTTGTTTCATCAAACCGCACAAATAAGTTTCGCTTCATTTTCACATTTTCTATATTGACAAGTTTTTGTCATGGTGCTACTGTGTTTTACAGAACGTGTTCGGCGAATTTGTTCTTTTCACTAATTTGAACTGGAGGGACCTTTTTGAAAAAAGAGTATTCGATCTTGTTCGAGCCGGTCACCATCGGTAGCTGTACCATCAAAAACCGCTTTGCGATGGCACCGATGGGGCCGCTTGGCCTTGGCGACGCCGAGGGCGGCTTTAACCAGCGCGGCATCGACTATTACACCGAGCGTGCAAAGGGCGGCACCGGCCTCATTATCACCGGCGTGACCTTTGTGGATAACAAGGTGGAACAGCACGATATGCCCAGCTGCCCCTGCTCCACTTGGGAGCCCACCCATTTTATCCGCACTGCGCGGGAGATGACCGAGCGCATCCATGCGTACGACTCCAAAATTTTTCTCCAGCTCTCCGCCGGGTTTGGCCGCGTCACCATCCCCACCAACCTTGGCGAGCACCCGCCGGTGGCCCCTTCCGCTATCCCGCACCGCTGGCTGGATAAAATCTGCCGCCCGCTGACCAAAGAAGAAATTCACGAAATCGTCGTACAGTTTGGCAAGGGTGCTTTCAACGCCAAGCGCGCCGGGTTTGACGGTGTGCAGATCCATGCCGTACACGAAGGCTACCTGATGGACCAGTTTGCCATCTCGCTGTTCAATAACCGCACCGATGAATACGGCGGCACGCTGGAAAATCGCCTGCGCTTTGCGCGCGAGGTCGTAGACGAAATCAAAAAGACCTGCGGTGCAGATTTCCCTGTCACGATGCGTTACAGTGTAAAAAGCTTTATCAAAGACTGGCGTGTTGGTGCCCTGCCCGGTGAAGAGTTTGAAGAAAAGGGCAAGGACATTGCCGAGGGCATTGAGGCTGCAAAGCTGCTGGTTGAATACGGTTATGACGCACTGGATGTCGATGTGGGCTGCTACGACGCCTGGTGGTGGAACCACCCCCCAATGTATCAGGAAAAGGGCCTGTACATCCCGTATGCCAAAATGGTCAAAGAGGCTGTCAATGTGCCGGTCATCTGCGCGGGCCGTATGGATAACCCCACACTTGCCGCCGATGCCGTGCAAAGCGGTGCCTGTGACATCATCTCGCTGGGCCGCCCGCTGCTGGCCGATGCAGACTATGTCAATAAACTGCACGCCAATCACCTTGCTTCTATTCGCCCCTGCCTCTCCTGCCAAGAGGGCTGCATGGGCCGTATTCAGCATTATTCGGCACTGAACTGTGCAGTGAACCCACAGGCCTGCCGCGAGCGTGAAGCACGCCTTGTGCCCGCCCTGCACGGCAAAAAGGTACTGGTGCTGGGCGGCGGCGTTGCCGGCTGCGAAGCCGCGCGCGTATTGGCGCTGCGTGGGCACCAACCCATTGTTTACGAGAAGACCGGCCGCCTTGGCGGCAACCTGATCCCCGGCGGCACCCCGTCGTTTAAAGAGGATGATCACGCCCTTGCCGCATGGTATGAGCATGAGTTAAAAACCCTTGGGGTCGAAGTGCACCTGAACACGACCGCCGACGAAGCCATTGTAAAAGAGTCCGGCGCCGAGGTCGTTATCGTCGCCACCGGCTCTAAGCCGAAGGTGTTCCCGCTTGGCAGCGCCCCTGTTTACCCCGCGGCAGACATTTTATTGGGCAACCAGAAAGCCGGCGACCATGTTGCCATCATCGGCGGGGGGCTGGTGGGCTGCGAAACCGCCTTGTGGCTGCGCGAAATGGGCAAAACCGTCACCATTGTAGAGGCAATGCCCAAAATTCTCGCCGTCAACGGCCCGCTTTGCAGTGCCAACAGCGAAATGCTGGAAGCCCTCATCCCGTTTAAGGGCATCGAAACCGTGGCATCGGCCAAAGCCACCGACTATGACGGCCAAACCCTGACGGTGCAAACCGCAAACGGCGACAAAACCATCCCGGCCGACACTGTAATTCTGGCGGTGGGCTATGCCAGCGAAAATGGGCTGTACCAAAAACTGCGTGACACCGGGCTTGAAATACATCTGCTGGGGGATGCCCGGCAGGTCTCGAATATCATGTATGCCATTTGGGATGCGTACGAAGTCGCCAGCACGATGGAATAATCTGCTTTTCGACTGGTTTCCCATTGAACCCCAACGGCAGATTTTGTATAATAGCAACATCTGAAAAGGGGGAATGGTTTTGACAAAGAATCAAACCAACCGCGACCGCCAGGCCGTCGCCACCAAAAGTAAAATTTACCGGTGCGGGGTGCAGCTGATTAACCAGTACGGGTATGACCACATCACTGTCGCACAGATTGCCAAAAAGGCCGGGGTCTCGATTGGTACCTTCTATCACCACTTTCAGTCTAAATTTGACCTGATGGTTGAAATTTACCGCTTGGGCGATGTGTTTTTCAGCGAGCGGGTACCCGCCTTGCTGGCCCAAAACAATAGTTTGCCTGCGCAGATAGTCGAATACTTTTGCCTGTACGCGCAGTTGTCTCTGCAAAATGGCATCGACATGGTGCGCAGCCTTTATGTGCCCACCAACCAGATGTTCATCAGCCATGGCCGCGCCATGCAGGACATGCTGACCAACATGCTGCAAAATGGCCAGCAACAAGGCACGCTGTCTGCCACATTGCCCGCACAGCAGATCACCGAAAAACTGTTTGTCGTGGCGCGCGGCGTCATTTTTGACTGGTGCCTGCACAATGGGGAAACTGACTTGCTGGCTGAAATGCGCGACATCATGCAGCGGCAGGTGGGCAGTTACCTTGTTTTGCCTGCCTCGCTAGGTTCTTGATGTAAAACAGCCCCGGGGTTACCGGGGCTGTTTTGGCGTGAACTGTAATAAAAGCACAAAAGCCGCCGCCCGAAAAAATACCGGGCAGTGGCTTTTGTGTTTCTGTGCTTACGGGTCAAATCAATACTTTACACCGGCGGCATCAAAGCAGGCCTGTGCCGCTTTCATGATGGCATCCGAAGTAATTGTCGCACCGGCGACTGCATCCACTTTGGGGCTGTTTGCATCTACGATCTCCTGTGCCACTTTGGGGGCACATTCCTGCCCAATGCTCGGGGTCTCGCCCGAGGCATCCACGTCACACTTTGTCACCGCGCCGTTTTCAAAAGTGACAGTCACCGAAACATCGCCGCCCATCCCTTTTGCCGCCGCGTTCTGCTCGCCGGTATACCCCGCCGATGCTCCGCCACAGGCCGTCAACGCAACCGCCAATACCACCGCAGTCAATACTGCTGCAATTTTCTTATTCATTGTTATCCTCTTTTCTCTTTTTCGTTTTCGTGCAAGCCAAACGACCATATTGTAGCCAAAAACCAGACGGTACACAAGATAAATGCCGATTTTCGGTATCTCTAAAATGCTGAGACTTTGTCTCGGTATTTTCGTCTTTGTTAAATAGTTGTCAAACGCTATAATAAAAACTGCTAGCTCGATAAATTTTTAGCAAACCCGAGCAACAGGAGGAGAAAAGAAATGGAATGGAAAAAAGTAGCAGCCGTTTTGACTGCTGGCGCGCTGTGCCTCAGCCTTGTGGGCTGTGGTGCGACTAGTGGCAGTTCTGCCGCCGGTTCCACCGCTACAGGGGCAAAAACGCCGATGAAAGCCGGCACTTACACGGCAAGTGCAAAAGGCATGAATGCCGACGTTGCGGTGGAGGTCGTTGTAGACGAAAACTCGATCGTTTCGGCAAAGGTCACTTCTAATCAGGAGACCCCGGGTATTGGCGGCGATCTGGTTGACGCCAACGGCAAGGTCGTCACAAATGGCGGCCAGGCCCCTGTCTCGCTGATCCCGCAGGAAGTTGTGGACAGCCAGACCCTAAGCGTCGACGGGGTTGCGGGCGCAACCATCACAAGCTACGCTGTAAAATCCGCAATTGAAGACTGCCTTACCCAGGCGGGTGCCAATGCGGACGAATGGAAAACCGAGGCCCCTGCCGGCACCGCGATTGCAGACCAGAGCGCTGATGTCGTGGTCATTGGTGGCGGCGGCGCCGGCCTTGCGGCCGCGATCTCCGCGGTGCAAAACGGTGCAAACTCCGTTATCGTCGTTGAAAAGAACGGCGAAGTAGGCGGCGATACCCTGGTGTGCGGCGCCATTTACAACAACCCGGACACCGAGCTGCAAAGCAAAGTCACCATGAGCGATTCCGTTAAGACCACACTGGAAAAAGCGCTTTCTGAAACCCCCGCAAATGACGAGCACGCCGCCCTGCAAGGCGAAGTGCAAAAAGAGTGGGACAAGTACAAGAGCGAAAAGCGCACTGACTTGTTTGACAGTAAAGAGTGGTTTGCGCTGCAAACCTGGATCAACGGTGACAAAGTTGGTAACCTTGACCTTGTAAAAACCCTTTGCTACAACGCAGAGGACGGTTACAACTGGATCAAAGACCTTGGCATGACTTTTAATGGCGAAATTGGCCAGGGCGCCGGTTCGCTGTGGCAGCGCACCCATACCAGCACCATGCCCATGGGTACCGGCTTCATCAGCACCTATGCAAACAACATTGCGGCAAATGACAAAATTACCATTCTCACCTCCACCACTGCCACCGCGCTGGTACAGGGTACCGACGGCAAGGTGACCGGTGTTACCGTGCAGGATGCGAAGGGCAACGAGGCCACTTTGAGCGCCAATGTGGGCGTTGTGCTGGCCACCGGTGGTTTTGCCGCCAACAGCAAAATGGTGCAGCAGTATAACACCTCCGGCAAATGGGACGACTTGAGCAAAGTGCCGACCACGAACCGTTTTAGCTGCTCGCAGGGCGACGGCATCACCATGGCAACCGCTGTGGGTGCTTCGCTGACCGACATGGAACAGATTCAGCTGCTCTACCTTGGCAACACGCAGGATGGCACCTTGACCAAATACCCGCCGCGTGATGTCAACGGTACCTCGCAGGTCATCTTTTTGAACAAAGAGGGCGAGCGTTTCGTGAAGGAAGACGGCCGCCGCGATGATATCTGCAAGGCTGTGCTGGCACAGACCGACAGTATGTACTATATTGTGGAAAGCGCCGACGGTGCCGACTACAAAGATATTACCGACCCCAGCTGGCGTTCGGCTGACGGCTTTACCTTTGATTATTTGAAGGACAACGGCTATATTCTGGTTGGCGACACGCTGGATGACTTGGCACAGCAGATCGGTTGCGATGCCGCGACACTGCAAAAGACCGTTGATACTTTCAATGCCTCGGTCGATTCCGGCAAGGACGAGTTTGGCCGTACCCTGTTCAGCTGCAAGCTGGAAAACGGCCCCTGGGTCGCCACCGCACGGCAGGCCTGCATCCACCACACCATGGGCGGTGTCACCATTGATACCGCAGGCCATGTACTGGATGAAAGTGGCACCGCTATCCCGGGCCTTGTTGCCTGTGGCGAAGTCACCGGCGGCATCCACGGTGCAAACCGTTTGGGCGGCAACGCGGTTGTTGACACGGTGGTGTTCGGCAAACTGGCCGGCGAAACCGTGATGAAGGGCTAAATAATAAAGGGGCCCTGCCCCACGCACAAAAGAGCGGGAGGAATTTCAAACAGAAATTCCCCCCGCTCTTTTGTGCACTCTGGCCGCTTTACTTGTCGCTCGTTATTCTTTATACTAAGTAGGAAGAAAAAAGACAAAGAGAAAAAGAAGAAGGGAGGATTTTTATGGACACCAAACATCTCATCACCTTTGTCAACCTTGCCGAAACGCAAAATTATCTGCGTGTTTCTGAAAAACTGCGCTACGCCCCCTCTACTTTGGCAAAGCACATTCAACTGCTGGAGCAAGAGCTGAACACCAAGCTGTTTGAACGCGATGGGAACCATATTGTGCTGACGGTGGATGGTAAAAATTATCTGCCCTATGTCAAAACTCTGCTGCGCGATTACCGCGACCTGCTGGACGCAATTTCGCCCGCCAATTCGATGAAAGGCACCGTGACGATTGGCGGTGGCGAAACCCTGCTGGCAGGCACTTTAAAGCACACCATTGTCGACTATGCGCTGCAATACCCCAACATCAAGCTTGCCATCAACATCCTCTGCTGCGCGCGGGTGCCCGCCTCCTTGCGCCGCGGCGATTTAGACCTTGGGTTTCACTACCTGCAAAAAGACGAATGCCTGCCCGGGTACCAGACTTTCCCTCTTGTACAAGACACCGTTATGCTGGTGGGCCGCCATGACGACCCCATTTTACAGGATGGCGCGGTACAAGCCCCGCAGCTAAACGGCAAAGATTTTTACCTCACTTACGAGGATTGCTGTTTTACCGCCGAGTTTCGCGAGCGAATGCGGGAGGCCGGGGTACACCCACGGCACGAAAAGTTTTTTGGCGCCGTTAGCACCAACCTCGATTGTGTGCTGAACAAGGGTGGATATACCCTGCTGCCAGAGACCGCGGCCATGCAAATTCTAAAAGAAAAAGAAGGGTTTGCCGCCGCGTTTCTTTGGGGAAAACCGTTTTACACCTGGGGCCAAATATTAGTCAACAACGACAAATACCTCACCCGCCCCATGCAAGAGCTGATCCACAAAAGCAAAAACCAGGTCGACGCCATGATGCGGGTCAAGGCGTAATGTTAAAGTTGCGTTGTCACTTGCTTTGCAATATTAAGAATATAAAGAAATGCCCGGAACCCGCAGTTTTGGTGGGTTTCCGGCAGCTTTTACTTCTTCACTTCCTAACAGGTATAACTATTATATGAGTTTCTTTTGTATCATAAGTCATCTGCTTTTCTGTTTTTGTATTACACAAATATTCATGCTATAATGGATTCAAACAAAATGCTAAACTTCGACTGCTGTGGCTGCTCAAAAGAATTCACTATACTCAAAACTTATGAGGCATAGCACATTTAATATTAGTTAGCGTTAGGCAAAACTACTATAACATAAATTAAGCAATATACTAAGTCAAATCTTTTAAAATAACAAAATATAAGGAGCATTGCGATGGTAGAAGCTTTAACATTAGATGGACTCCGTGAGCAGGTTAAAGAACGATATGACCGTGATGAGCATCGTGTTGTCGGTATTATGATGGCAAGATACAATATAAGTGTGGCAAAAGATATAATTGAGCAAAACTATCCGTATTGGCATCTTAACACCGGAAAGAGATTTGATGTATTTTGGGCTGGGTATGGAAAATATCTATCCCCATCCAATGAATCTTCAACCAAAACGATACTCACGTTTCCAGGTAATACCGAAGAAGTATACTTTGACTTAGCTGCATTCATTGAAATTAAAGAACAGTTTACTAAATATTTTGGTTCTTATTATGAAGACAAACTTCAACTAATTCTTGTGAACTACCACGATGGAGAATTGTGTTTTAATGAATCTCTGAAAATTGATTTAGAAAAAAGCCATGATGACAATTATGCAAAAATTCGAGAAATAATGGAATTTGTATCCAATGAGTGTAGTGCAGCCGATACGGTTGTTCCCATTGCTCGAAAGTTGACCGCTAAAAAAGTTAAAAAAATTTTTAGCGGAATTACCCTAAGCGATGCAATTAACGCATGCTTGGGAATCGGAGCTCTAATCCGTTAATATAAAACCAAAAGAGAGCTAACTGACTTAATTAAAATCAGTTAGCCCTCTTTTTTTAAATAATGAAAAGATGTTACCCAATCGTTACCGTAAAGGACTTCAACAAGTCGAAAATTCAATCATATCAAGACTTACAGCGTGGTGAAATCATTCCCACTCAATGGTCGCGGGGGGCTTCGTGGTCACATCGTAAACGACGCGGTTGACGTTCGGCACCTCGTTGACAATGCGGCTGCTGATCTTTTCCAGCACCTCATAGGGGATGCGCGCCCAGTCGCTGGTCATGCCGTCCACACTGGTAACGGCGCGAATTGCCACCGTCTGGCTATAAGTGCGGCCATCACCCATCACGCCGACACTGCGGATGTTGGGCAGCACGGTAAAGTACTGCCAAATTGCGCGGTCCAGCCCGGCGGCCGCAATCTCTTCGCGCAGAATTGCGTCCGACTCCCGCACAATTTCCAGCTTGTCCTCGGTCACTTCGCCAAGGCAGCGGATGGCCAGCCCCGGCCCGGGGAACGGCTGCCGGTTGACGACATACTCCGGCAAACCCATCTCGCGCCCTGCGGCGCGCACTTCGTCTTTAAACAGCAGGCGCAGCGGCTCCAGCAGTTCAAACTGCACGTCTTTCGGCAGGCCGCCCACGTTGTGGTGGCTTTTGATGACCGCGGCATCGCCCGCACCGCTTTCAATGACATCCGGGTAGATGGTGCCTTGCAGCAGATAATCCATTTTGCCCAGTTTCGCCGCTTCGGCATCAAACACGCGGATAAATTCTTCGCCGATGATCTTGCGCTTATGCTCTGGCTCATCAACCCCTGCAAGCTTCGATAAAAACAGCTCTTTTGCATTGACACGGCGAATATCCATGTCAAACTCTTTGGTCAGGGTTTCCATAACACGGTCGCCCTCATCTTTGCGCAACAGGCCGTGATCGACAAAAATACAGGTCAATCGGTCACCAACTGCCCGGTGTACCAGCACTGCCGCCACGGTGGAATCCACCCCGCCGGAAAGCGCACAAAGCACCCGGCGCTCGCTGCCAACACGCTGGCGAACCTCTTCTACCGTGCGCTCTACAAACCCGGCACTTGTCCAGTCGCCGGTGCAACCGCACACGTCATACAAAAATGCATGCAGCAACTGGGCACCAAACGCGGTGTGCTGTACTTCCGGGTGAAACTGCACCGCATACAGCTTTTTTGCTTCGTTTTCCATCGCCGCAACAGGGCAGGTATGGCTGGTGGCTGTCACTTGAAAGCCCGCCGGCACCTGATCGATCTGGTCGCCGTGGCTCATCCAGCAAACACCATCTTTTACAACGCTGCCCATCAGGCCGCCGGTCGTCTTCAGCTCTACACGGCCATATTCACGAGCCACTGGGGGAACGACTTTACCGCCCAGCAAGGATGCCATTAACTGTGCCCCGTAACAAATGCCCAGCACGGGGATGCCCAGCTGTAGCACTTCGGCATCGATGGTGGGGGCACCCTGCTCGTACACACTGGCAGGGCCACCGGTAAAGATGATGCCCTTGGGCTGCGTTTTGCGGATGACGTCGAGCGCGCGGCTATACGGCACAACCTCGCTGTACACATTGTTTTCCCGCACCCGGCGGGCAATCAGCTGGTTGTACTGGCCGCCAAAATCAACGATAATCACTGTCTCTGGCATGAATTTGGCTCCATTTCCTGTTAAAATATGTATTATTGACGGCATTGAGCTCTTTGCCCGGCAAGCTTGATCTCTGTTACTGTAGGCCTGCCTGCACACACAATAATTTGATATTCAGTATAGCATAGTTTTAGTAGTACATACAAACTTTTTTGCGGTTTTTAGGGCTTTTCGCTGTTTTTTCGCAAAGGCGCGTGCAGCGCAGTTATCTGTCGCACAACTGTACCGTTTCAGCGGCCAGTTTTACACCAGTTTGTACCCGCTTGCCATTGCAACAAACAGCCCCGCATGCAGTTTGTTGCACACAAGGCTGTTTGACGTTTTAATGATTTTGTAAATCGGTGCCCTGCACCGATTTGGTACCACAATAGCCGCAATATACATCACCTGGCTGCAGCATACGCCCACAATTTCTGCAAACAGTTTGTGGGGCCGCCGGCCTTTGCGGCTGTACCTGCTGGGTGGGGGGTATTGCAGGCGGCACCGGTACTACCGGCGTTACAACCGATTGCGTGCCCTGCATAACCACGGGGGGTACGGGCGGTACCACACCGCTTTGCATGGTAGGTGCAGGCGGCGCGACCGGCGCACCTGCTATTGGTGCAGCATACGGCGGGGGGGTGGGCATAATTGGTGTTGCCGGCGGCGCCGGCTGGGTGGGGAATGTGCCGCCACTGGGGAACATTGGAGCCTGACCCACTACCGGGGCCTGTTGCCTGCCGCTGTGCAACATTAAGTAGACCAGCACGCTGCAAAGCAACACGGCAACCGCCACCAGTGGGCTAAGGCCCGTCGTATACCCCAAAATCGCCACAATCAGCAACGCCACCGTGCCGTACAGCAGCGTTACCGGCAAAGCACTGCCCTGCTTCAACGGCTTTTTGCGGATCAGATACCGGTAGATCACAATGGGCAGGATATACACAAAAACCGCAATCAACGTGCTAAGCACCGTGACCAGCGGGTCACTGCTGACTGCCTGTGTGCCATCTGGCACCGCAATACCTCCTTGTTGGGCAGGTTGTGCAGGGGTATTTACAGCTTGCGGGTATTCCACTTTATCCAAGATGCCCAGCACTTCTTTTTTCGCGGCCTCTGTGGCATCTCCGTCGTAAGGCCACACATAAAAGCTGTATTGTACCCCATTCAGGCAAGTACGATTTGCTATGGCAACCGCATCTGACCCATCATTTTCTTTATAGTCTACCCTCCAAATCAGATATTTTTGCCCTTGCGCGCCAGTGTAAACTTCCATTCCGCTAAAAGTGGTATCTTCGTCTGAGTTATCTTCTTCGTCTTGCGCAACAAGTTCTTTTTCGTGTTGAAATAATTCACTATCTGTATAAGCGTTATAATCCTGCTCAGAAGTTTGTAAAACTTCAAACCGCATATAATACTCTGTTTCATCATTATATCCTTGCAAATAGCTATCATTCCCAGTCAAAAAATCGAGTACTTCCTCTTTTGATATACCATATACATCTGAACATTCTTCTTCGCTTGAATTTCTTGTAACGAACTGAAATTCATCCGGCAATACCAACAGCACGCCAAACTCATCAAACGGCTGCCGCACTTCGGCATGTACCGGAAATACCGGCAGCAGCACCAACACCGCAAGCAACAACGCCAACGCAAAACCCGCCCTCTTGCTTTTTTGCTCCATCCACCCTGCACCCTTTCTGCACGCCAAAATTAAAGGTATTCACCTTAAAATCTGGTAATTATTGTATCTTTAACTTTACCGAAAACCAGTGCCAATGTCAACGCGTTTTAACGGCGCTACTATAAAATATATTCCTTATAAAAAGAAAACAGGCGGGGTATTCCCCACCTGCTTTGCTGTTTTAGGTCGTTGTTTTTACTCTGCCGTGTCGTAGATGCAAGTACCGTTGCCAAGGCCCATGCCTGCGCCGCTACCAGCCCCACGGCCAGCCCCTGTGCCCGCGCCATTGCCGCGGCCACCGCCGACACCATTGCCAAGGCCCATGCCATAGCCTGCGCCACCAAGGCCGCTGCCTGTGCCGTCACAGGCTTCTTCACGAGCTTCGTGTGCTGCCAAAATAGCGTCCGCACGCTCTTGCGTCAGGGTGCCGTCTGCAACACGCTCTGCCAAAATCTCTGCGAGGTTTGCGGTCATTTCATCGTGGAACGCATCCAACACGTCATACTCTGCTGCAATGGCACCATAGGTGTCCCCGTCGGTGCGCTGCTGCACAATGCTCTCACTCGTTTGGCCGGTCAGCCCTGCCAGAATATCTGCGGGCGAAACTGCTGCTGCCGAAACGCTGAATGCCCCTGCCCCAATGGTAGCCACCACGGCGCCGATCACTAAAACTTTTTGAAACTTTTTCATGTTGTGTTCTCCTTTAAATTTAATATAGTGAATGCTTGATTTGCATTACTGCTGTGATATTTGCCGCCCGCGGTACCCGCCGCCCGCCGCCGTGCCTTGCTGGCGGTCGAGGTTTCGTTCAAAAGCTGCAAGGTGATTTTGAGAGGCATCTCTCAATGCGGTAAACACGTCCTGCACATCCTGTGGCAGGTCTTGCTGTAAAAATGCTTCGTACATGGCAATGTTGTTGATCTCTGCCGTTACACCGGTCTCGTAAGCCTGTACCAAACTTTCGGGTAACACCACATGTGCATCGCCTTCATCATCTGGCAGTGCCACCCCATAGGTTTCAAACAGCGGGGTTAACAGCGAAATGTGGGTTTCCTCTGCCTTTGCAATGTTGCTGAACGGCCGGTCTACTGCAAAGATGTCCATAATCTGCGCGTACTCTGCACGGGCAAGGTACTCATCTTGTATGGCCCATGTCAGCATTTCTGCCATGGTATAGTTCTGTGCGTCTTTTGCGGCCGCTGCACCATAATCAGCCTCTACCGCAAATGTGGGCATTGCTGCAAAAGCTGCAAATGCCAATGCGGCTGCCAGTGCGGTCATCCTTTTGCGCAATTTCATTGTATTCACATCCTTTTTTTGTTTTCGCCCTTCGGCTATGGCTAAAGTATGCACCTGCCGCTTGGCAAAATTATGGCGCGTATCGTACGTTTTTATGTCATTCGGGCCGTTTTTCTGCTCTTTTGCCCAAAACAGAGCCTAAAATGACACAGTTTCGCCATCTTTTCAAGCGTATGATATAATGACATAAAAAGGGTGGGAGGCATTCAGATGGCTACCGTATTAATTGCAGACGACAACCAGCAAATTACCTCTATTTTAGAAGAATACGCAAAAAAAGAGGGGCACACCCCCTTTGTTGCGTTTGACGGCCAGCAGGCACTGGACCTGTTTGACGCCAAACACCCGGACATTATGCTGCTGGATGTGATGATGCCAAAAATAGACGGGTTTGAAGTGTGCCGCAGAATTCGGGCACAGGCAAATACGCCCGTTATCATGATCACCGCGCGAGGCGAAGACTTTGAAAAGATCATGGGGCTAGACATTGGGGCAGATGATTACCTTGTAAAGCCGTTCTCCCCCAGCGAAGTGATGGCGCGCATCCGGGCGATTTTGCGGCGCATCGGCGGCGGGGGCAGCCCCAACAAACAAGTGCTGCACTATGCAGATTTAACCGTTGATTTAGATGAGTATATTGTCACAGTAGCCGGAGGGCCGGTTGCCCTGACAAAAAAAGAAATTGAAATTTTATGGACCCTTGCCACCAACCAGCACAAAGTGTTTTCGCGTGACAACCTGCTGAACAGCCTTTGGGGGTACGACTATTTTGGCGACAACCGCACGGTGGACACCCACATCAAACGCCTGCGGGCCAAGCTGGACACGGTGCCCCATGCACCATGGCAGATCAAAACCATCTGGGGCGTGGGCTACAAATTTGACGCAGACCCCGATGAAAAGGAGTAATTGCCGATGAAAAGCCGTATTGCGCGCAGGCTTGCGCTTTACTTTGCCGCGGCTCTGCTGCTGTTTACCGTGGTGCTGGGCGCGCTGTTTATTGCGCTATTTCGCGCCGAGACTTTAAGCAGCGAACGCGAAGCGTTGCAGGCACGTGCTGTCAGCATTGCCGGGGCACTGGCAAGTTACGGCGTGCCCGGTGCCACCACCGAAAACAGCGGTGGCGCAGGGCGCGGCAACGGTGGCATGGGCAGCGGTAATATGGGTGGCACCGGTGCCTACCTGCGTTTTATTGACGATATTGCGATGAGCGATGTGTGGCTGGTAGATACTAGTTTTAACCTGATGACCAGCAGTGCAATGGCGGGCCAAACCTATAATTATGCAGATTTGCCCGCAGATGCCGAGCAGGTAGTAGCCAAGGCCCTGCAAGGCACGACAACGGTCAGTGAGGGCTTTACCAGCCTGTTGCAGACCCCCACCCTCACGGTGGCTACCCCCATTCAAAGCAACGGTGCGATCGTTGGCGCGGTGTTGCTGCACGAACCGGTGGAAAGCGCCAGCAGTGCGACATTGCAGGGGGTGGGCGCCCTTACGGCGGCCCTGCCTGTCGCTTTGGTGCTGGCTGTCTTGCTGTCGGGGTTTCTTGCCGTCAGCTTTACCCGCCCGCTTAGCCGCATGAACGCTTCTGCCCTGCGGCTGAGCGCGGGGGATTACACCGCTAAAACAGGGGTACGGCAAAAAGATGAAATTGGCACGCTGGCAAATAGCATTGACCAGTTGAGCGACCGCTTGCTGGCCGCACAATCAGAAAGCGAAAAGCTGGAAGAACTGCGCCGCAGCTTTGTTGCCAATATCTCGCACGAGCTGAAAACCCCGGTCACCGTGATACGCGGCTCACTGGAGGCACTGTGCGACGGGGTCGTTACCGACCCCGAGCAGATACAAAACTATCACCGCCAAATGCTAAAAGAAAGCCTGTTTTTGCAGCGCCTCATTAGCGATTTGCTGGACCTCTCAAAATTGCAGAACACCGAATTTAAAATAGAAATGCAGCCGCTGAACCTGTGCGACATTGTATCCGATGCCGTGCGCAGCGCCGAGCACCTTGCACAAAAAAAAGAAATTGAGCTACAGTTACAACTGGATGTGCCCGCGCTGCCCATCACCGGCGACTATGGCCGCTTGCGGCAGATGCTGTTGATCGTGCTGGATAACGCCATTAAGTTTTCGCCGCCGCACAGCAGCGTAGAGCTTGCGCTTTCAAACCGCGTGGTTTCGGTCACCGACCACGGCAAAGGCATCGCAGCAGATGAACTGCCCCATATTTTTGACCGTTTTTACAAAGCCAATTCGGCAGATAACCAAACCGGTTCTGGCCTTGGGCTTGCCATTGCAAAGCAGATTGCCGAGCGCCACGGGGTAAAAGTTGACGTTGCCAGCACTGCCGGTGTGGGCAGCCGGTTTACGTTTGCCTTTTAATTACCCAAAAGAGCAGGGCAGTACATATTAACATGTGCTGCCCTGTCTTTATCCCCCAACCCTGCGGAAAGAGGCTTTACCTGTTATTAAAAAAGGGCGGCCCCTGCTTTGTTGCAGTAGCCGCCCTATTTTATCCTTTTGTTTTACACTAACGTACTCAGTGTTCCTTGCCGCCCACTGCCGCAATATCCGTCGCATTTTCTTCTATCGCGCGAATAGCGGCCTCGATCCCCTTCGTGATATCCGCAAGCGCCATGGCCGGAGTGGCCGGGCGCGCGACAACCTGTGCGGGGATGAACGGCACATGCATAAACCCGCCGCGCATACCGGGGTGACTTTTTGCAATGTGGTACAACACGCCGTACATCAAGTGGTTGCACACAAAGGTGCCCGCCGTGTTGGACACCGTGGCAGGCAGGCCCGCCTCATGAATGGCGTTCACCATTGCCTTGATGGGCAGCAGCGAAAAATAGGCCGGGGCACCGTCTGCAAAAATAGGGGTGTCGATCGGCTGGTTGCCCTCGTTGTCCGGGATACGGCCATCATCCACGTTAATGGCCACCCGCTCCGGCGTTAAATCAAACCGGCCGCCTGCCTGGCCAATGCAAAGCACCACGTCCGGCTTCACACGGTCCATCTCTGCCGCCACTGTAGCAATGGATTTCTGGAACACCGTGGGCACTTCCAGTTTAATGACTTCGGTATTGCCCACTTTGTCCGCGACTTTTTTTACCGCTTCCAGCGCGGGGTTTACCTTGTCGCCGCCAAACGGGTCAAATGCTGTTAAAAGTAATTTCAATGGTCTGCCTCCTTACTGCAACCCTGCAGTTTGTAGTTGTGCCTGTGGTACGGCGGGTCAAAATGCCAGGAAATACATCAAAAAGATGTGAACGACCAACAATACCGCCGCAACAGGCAGCTGTGATTTAATAATAACATATTTGTCTTTTGTTTCAAGCAAGGCGGTCGGCATAATGTTAAAGTTTGCCGCCATGGGGGTGCACAGCGTACCGCAGTACCCGGCGGTGAGGCCCAGCGCGCCAACGACCACGGGGTTTGCCCCTTGCGAAATCAAAAACGGCAGCGCAATACCCACCGTGATGACGGAAAACGCTGCAAACCCATTGCCCATGATCGCGGTAAACAGCGCCATGCCAATGCAGTAAACGGCAACCGCAATAAAGCGGCTGCCCTGCGGGATGATGGCCGAAACCCCTTTTGCAATGACATCGCCCACGCCTGCCGCGGTAAACAACGCCCCCAAAGCAGCCAGCAACTGCGGCAAAATGCCGATCGGGCCGACATTGTCCATCAGGCGGGTGCCGTCAGAAATCGTGGCTTTTGCCGGCGCTTTGGTGACAAAGAATAGGACAACCAATGCCGCGACGGCCGAAATGCCAATGGCGTTGCTGGCGCCAAACGGCAGAAAGCTGGCCGCCAACACCGCAAAACCTGCAAGGCACAGCACCGGGATAAACACTTTATACCCAAATTTATCCGCCATTTTACGGGTTTCTTCCGGCTGGGGGTCATTGCTTTTGCTTTGTTTTACACCGCCGGTCGCCGTGATTACCGCAATGGCCACAACGGCAATACCGGTCACCCAGTAGGGCAGGTAGGGGCCCGCAATAAAGGTGAAGCCCAAAATAAACCAAAACAGCGCGGTGGAAATACGCCGCTTCATGCCGCCATCGCGCAGCGCTTTCACCCCGACCAGAACAAAGATGATACCAATCAGGCAGTAAAATACTTCTGCAATAATTTCATTCGTTGTCATTTCTGTTCCTCCTGTGCAACCTGCTGAAACCGCTTATTGAGCTTTTTGTCCAAAAGGTGGTTATGGATTACACCCACAACAAATGCAATTACTGCAATGGGAATCGACATCATTGCAATTTGCAGGGCGTTCACTTCGACCCCCTGCTCTACCAGCGTGGTGACGATCAACATGGTACCGGAGGCACCCATAAAGCAGTTTTGGGCAAAAAAGTTGCCAAAGTTTTCGCTTGCCGCACTGTACCCCTTAATATCGTCCTCGGTCTTTTCATCCAAATCGCCGTAACGCACCACTGCCGCCGCCTGCGCCATGGGGTTCACAATGGGGCGTACAAACTGGGGGTGCCCGCCAAGGCGCACCGAAAAGGCAGAAGCCAGCGAACGAATGCCGAGATAAATTGAAATCACACGGCCGGTCGTCGCGCCTTTCGCCTTGCTGATCAAATCCACCGCCTTGTCTTTCAGCCCGTAGCGCTCACATACCCCGATGACCGGCAAGGTCAGCACAAAAAGGGTTGCAAGGCGTTGGCTTACAAAGGCCTTACCCAAGATATCGAGAATCTCGACCGGGGTCTTGCCTGCCACCAAGCCCGTTGCAATACCGGCGAGTACGACCGTTGCAATGGTATCTTTTTTTAAGATAAACCCAATGACAACGATCACCACACCAATCAGCTTCAGTAATTCCATACACCAAACCTCCTGTTTCTATTCGGTATTTTAAAGGGCAGCTGCTCGCTGCCCCCGATACCACACCACAAAATATTACCGCATAGCGGTTTTTACAACCACAGGTCACTCTTTTGGTTGTTTCTTCGTACATTATATCTAATATGATACTCTAAATCGCACCAACTGGTCAAGGTTTACTGCCACATTTCCCCTTATGCCCTCGATAAGATTATAAACAAAAAAGCGGCGTTCTGCCGTTTTTTCAGCCCTCTGCCAAAGTGCCTTGGGCAAGCCTTTTTATTTTCAGCTATAGCAAAAAGAGGCATGATACCAAAACACCGGACCACGGGTGTTTTGGTATCATGCCTGCTGCGCGGTAAAAATTGACAAACACGCAAAAAACGTGCATATTAAGCTTAGTGTACTATTATTGCGAAACGCCCCCGCCGCACAGCCGGGTAACGCTGTGGCTGCATAGTTATGGCTGCACAACGGAATACTGGTCAGCTTCCCTTTACGGGGAAATTGGCATCCAAAAAGCTTAAGACAGTGGTACTGAATTTTACATCCTGCACCGGGTCGCTGGAGTACTGGTCATAACAAATAAAGTGCTCATCACCCGGCCGCACCATGGTGGTGACCTGAATTTTGTTTTTCAGCGCCACGTCCATCAGCCGCTCAAATTCGCGGTAAGGCACCTGCGTATCCCCGGTGGAATGCATCATCAAAACAGGGCGCTCCCCCATCTTAGCCAAGCCGTTGACCGGCGAATATTGCAGCGCGTCAAACCCAAAGTGCGCCCCGAGATACAGATTTAAAAACGGCATATCCATGATTCCCAGCAGTTTAGGGGCCCCAAACATGCTCATGTTGTCCACAAACAGGTCGCTCCAGGACGAAAACGCCGATGCTGTGATGACTGCGTCGATACGCGGCAGTTCCCCCGCGGCGATGAGCACCGTGCCGGCCCCCATTGAAGTACCCATTGCCACAATCGGCAGGTTTTGGGCACGGGCATCGGCCGCAAGGTAATCCACCCCGGCCTTGACGTCGCGCCATTCCGTCATGCCAAAGCCAATTTCGTCCCCCTCGCTTTGGCTGCGCGCGCGCATTTCAACCAGCAGGGAGTCCCAGCCGTTATCTGCCAGCATTTTGGCATAACCAAAAAAAGCGGTGACCGACGGGTTTTGAATGCCCGACAATAAAATCACGGTGCCCCTTGGCTTGGCCGCCTGTGTGCGCCACGCCGCAAGGTTTAGCGCATCGTCGGTGGTCAGGGTAATGCGCTCTGCCTCTACCCCAAACTGGGCAGGGTCGTACTGCTGTTGTTCAAACCGCTGCCCCAAAAAACTGGGCATCACCGCAAACGGAATGCCCGCCAGCAGCGCCAGCAACAAGACCACCAGGACAGCCGCCACGATGGCCAGTACCTTTTTTCGTTTTTTTGATTTTCGGGCAATCCCGTTTTCCCGTATTACTTTCACATTCATGTTTTCTCCCACTTATCTGCCGGGGCAACGCCCGTTATTCCCCTTCGTAATAGTCCACTTCGTCCGCAAGGCGGTACACCCGCCCCTGCCCATCCGGCCAAACCCCTATTTTTTCAGAATCCGGGTAAAACGCAACATCCACATCATGGCAATTATCATAATCAAGGTAAACCAAAAGCTCCGTATCGGATGTGTTGGTCAGTTTGTGCGCGCCCGCAGGCTGCGCGGGGAAGAATAAAAAGTCACCCGCCTGCACAGGCCGCTCCCCATTTGGAGTTTTGAGCATGCCATGACCCTGCAAAATATAAAAACTTTCTTCGTTTGCCAAATGGTAGTGATACGGGAATGCCGCTTTGTGTGGCGGCACTTCATACAGCGCCGCTTTGCAGTGCTTCGCCGCCCCCTTGGGCAACAACTCGCGGCGGTTGTATTCGTAGCCCTCATGTTCTGCCTTATGGGTGGGGGGCAGTTCCCCTGCATTTACCTGTAGTGGCTTTATCATGCTATTCCTCCTATCTGCCCTGCGTCGTAGCAGGATAAAATAAAAGCAGGCCCCGTTTGATATGGCGCCCGCCCTGTTGATTTTGTTTTACCCTTGTTTTAGCCCAGGCTAAGCTGCGCCTCTATCGTGGCGAAGCCTTTTTGCAGTTGGGCTGTTTGATTTTCATCTCCGGCTGCCTGTGCCAGCTCTGCCGTCAATTGCTGTTTTTGCTTTTCAAGCTGTTGCCGATCAGTTTTTGTGGTCTCGTCTGCCATTTTTACTTTCAATGTCTGCTGTACTTCTTGCTCTTTTTCCGGTTGCGGCTTGTCGTACACCAACTTCGGTTTGCCATCGTCACCCTGCTCTAGCCGGTAAATGCCCGCGGGGTTTCTCTGTTCTGCTTTGGCTGTTTTTTCAAGCACATCGTAATGACCGGCAGGCTGTTGTTGGTCATCCTGCATCTTTGGCCCCTGCGCATTCACCTGTTTTTGCAGTTCTGCGATCTGCTTATCAAGGTCTTCGATCTGTTTTTTGATTTTTTCTTCCAGATTTTCATTGACTTTCATTCCCTGTTCGCGCTGCTTTTGCAGGGTGGTAAGCTGGTCCTTAAGTGACTCTCTTTGCTGTTGCAGCCGTTGCAGCTCTTTTGACGGGTCACTGCTCTGCCGGGTGGCGGCAATATTGTTCTGCGCAGCTACTTTACTGACATCCACGTTTTCTGCCTCCCATATCCGTTTTTTTACGGCTTCCATATTAAAGTATCGACCGGTGGGAGAAAACGAAAAGCAATATTGTTCAATTAAATAAAATTTTTCACAAATGCCCCCCAAAGCCTCCTGTTAAGTGACAATGTTACAGAAGTGCCGGGCAGATTGAGATATAATTGTCAATGTCGGGTTTGCTCTCTTTTTGCCTGCCAATACGGCAAAAAATACCCGTCATCGGCTCATTTCGCGCAGGCCGTCAAGGTCGGTCAGAATCACCTGCCCGCGCCCAAGCTGGATCAAGTTGTTGTTTTCAAGGTATTTGAGAATACGGCTGACAACTTCCCGCGCGGTACCAAGGTTTTTGGCAATGGCTTCATGCGTGATGGGCAGTGCCGTCGTTTTTTCAAACTCGGCCTGTTGCAGCAAAAACGCCGCGATGCGCTGGCCCATGTTGCGCGATACCATCTGCTCCATGATCCACATCACTTCAGAAAACCGCTCGTTCACGATCTCCATCGAAAACTCCCGCACTTCGCTGTTGGCCGCCGAAAGCTGTTCCCACACTGCGGCCGGGATAAACAGCACTTCGCTTTGTTTTTCTGCCGCAAGGGTGACTTCAAACGTGATGTTTTTCAGCACACAGGAGGCACTGAGAATGCACACATTGCCCGGCAATAGCCGAAATAATGTGATTTCTTTGCCGTCCTCTGACTCAAAATATGCACGCAACTGCCCGCTTTTTACGATCACAAGGCCATTGCACTTTTCTTGCCGGTTGTGCAGCAGCGCCCCCGGCGCGTAAAGCGCACGGTTGCTGGCCGCCGCAAGCTGCTGGGCCTGCTGCGGCTTTAACCGGCTCATAAACGAAAGGTGGTCTGTCACAAACGCAAGGTCCTCTGCTGTCAGCATACAAAACCTCCCAGTCAACGCTGTTTTTCCCTTTTTGCAAAGTGGCTAATTTATGTTAAGTATACCATGCTTTGCACCCCAAAGAAAGCCCGGGCGGCCGGCAAGCTTGTCGCCTGCTTTACCCTGAAACCTTATTATCAATGCACCATACGAAAGGGGCCTTATTATGAAAGTACTCATTGTCGGCGGTGTCGCCGGTGGCGCTTCTGCGGCGGCACGTCTGCGCAGAAACGACGAACACGCGGAGATCATTTTATTCGAGCGCGGCAACTATATCTCGTTTGCAAACTGCGGCTTGCCGTATTACATCGGCGATGTCATCCGCGAAAAATCCAAACTGACCCTGCAAACACCGCAAAGCTTTTTTGATCGTTTTCGGGTGGATGTGCGCACCGGCAACGAGGTGATTTCCATTGACCGCGAGGCCAAAAAAGTGACGGTAAAACTGCTGGCAGACGGCAGCACCTATGAAGAAAGCTACGACAAGCTGCTGCTTTCGCCGGGCGCCGAGCCGCTGCACCTGCCCCTGCCCGGGTTTGACGGCAAAAAGGTGTTTACCCTGCGCAACATCCCCGACACCTTTGCCATCAAAGAGTTTTGCGACAAAAACTCCCCCAAAAGCGTCGTGGTGATCGGCGGCGGGTACATCGGCATTGAAATTGCCGAAAACCTGCACAAGCTGGGCATTAAGGTGACGATTGTTGAGCTGAGCGAGCACATTGTGCCCCCGGTGGACAGCGACACCGCAGCGCAGCTACACAACCACCTGCGCTCTAAGGGCATTGACCTGCGGCTGAAAACCGGTGTGCAGGCGATTGAAGAGTTGAGCACCGGGCTGGTGTTCAAACTGTCGGAGGGCCCGGCCATCTCGGCGGACTTTGCCATTCTTGCCGCCGGTGTTTCGCCCGAATCTCAGCTGGCCAAAAACGCCGGGCTGAAACTGGGCTTGCGCAATGCCATTGTGGTGGATAGCACCTTAAAAACCAGCGACGACAGCATTTACGCAGTGGGCGATGCGGTAGAGGTGACCAACTTTGTCAGCGGTACCCCGGCGTTCATCCCCCTTGCCTCCCCCGCCAACAAACAGGGCCGCATTGCGGCAGACAACATCTGCGGCAAAAACGAGCCGTATGAGGGGTCTCTCGGCTCTTCGGTGCTGAAGGTATTTGATTTGGTCGTCGCCGCGACCGGCATGTCGGAGACTGCATTGCAGCGCGCCGGTATCCCCTACAAAAAGTCGTACACCTATTCTGCTTCCAACGCATCGTATTATCCCGGTGGGCTGCCCATCAGCTTAAAGTTGATCTTTACACCGGACGGCAGCCGCATTTTGGGCGCGCAGGCCGTCGGTTTTTCGGGTGTGGATAAGCGCATTGATGTCATTGCCACGGTGATGCGTCTTGGCGGCTCGGTAGAAGATTTGACCAAGCTCGAGCTTTGCTACGCGCCGCCGTTCTCCTCTGCCAAAGACCCCGTCAACATGGCGGGTTACACGGCAGAAAACATTTTAAGCGGCCGCATGACCCCGTTTTACGCCGAGCAGGTGGCAGACCTTGACCTTGATAACGTCACCTTACTGGACGTGCGCACCACGGACGAATACGCCGGTGGCAGTATCCCCGGTGCTGCCAACCTGCCGCTGGACGATTTGCGCGAAAAGCTGGGCAGCCTGCCCAAAGACAAGCCGCTTTACGTGTTTTGCCAAATTGGCCTGCGCGGCTACCTTGCCACCCGCATTTTACTGCAAAATGGCTTTAGCGAGGTGTATAATCTCAGCGGCGGTTACCGCCTGTGGCGTGAGCTGGAAAATGACAAAGCTGGCCTGACCGAAGGGCTGGAGCACAGCCATGTGGAGACCGAGACCCAACAGCCCGCCGCAAAGGGCGCCAAAGAAATTGTGGTGGATGCCTGCGGCCTGAGCTGCCCCGGCCCCATTATGGCGGTCAGCAAAGCCCTAAACGGCGCCGAAGAGGGCACTGTGTTTGCAGTCAAAGCAACCGACCCCGCCTTTGTCACCGACATTGAGGCGTTCTGCAACCGCACCGGCTGCCGCCTGCTAAGCTCTGATTTTGACGGCAAGTGCTTTAACGTGATGTTGCAAAAGGGCGAAGAAGAAACAAAACCCGCTACCGTCGCCGGTAGCAACGACAAAAGCATCATCGTATTTTCGGGCGACCTCGACAAGGCGATTGCCTCGTTCATCATTGCAAATGGCGCGCTGGCCATGGGCCGCAAGGTGCATATGTTCTTCACCTTCTGGGGGCTGAACATCCTGCGCAAAGGCCAGGGTGCCCCGGTGAAAAAAGACTTTATCAGCCGCATGTTTGGCTTTATGATGCCCCGCGGCTCGAAAAAGCTGGGCCTCTCGCGGATGAACATGGGCGGCATGGGCGCTAAGATGATCCGCTCGGTCATGCACAACAAAAACATCAGCTCGCTGGAAGAGCTGATTGAAGAAGCGATGAAGAACGGTGTGGAGATCACGGCCTGCAGCATGTCGATGGACGTGATGGGCATTCAGCGCGAGGAGCTGATCGACGGCATCCAGATCGGCGGCGTCGCAAGCTTCCTTGGCAGCGCCGAAGAATCGGACGCAAGTTTGTTTATCTGATTTTCTTTCTACCAAACTTTCTATCAAAAAGGGCAAAGACGGGCACCCCCGTCTTTGCCCTTTTTGTTTGTCCGCTCTGCCGCCTGCCCAGCCTTGGGCAGGCGGTTTTATTTGCCCTGCCGCCGGTGGGCCGTGGTGTCAGCCCGCTTGTGCCACGAGCCATTGTTTTGCTTCTTTTAGGGGCCGTAAAAGCCTGAAGCGGCAACTCAAGCCCCTGCAAATTTTGTACAATCGCACACCGCAGCCCGCCACGTGCCGCCGGGGGGCAACCCACAAAGCACCGCTTGTAAGTTTTGCAGTGAATTGCCGCGATATGGGCAGCCAGTGCCGCAACCACTTCGGCATCGACTTTTGTTTGATACAAGTCTACCCAAATGCGCCGGTTGTTTTGCCCGGCAGACGCCAAAATAAAAGCTTCCTCCGCTTTTATAACGGCAAACAGTTTTTGCTTGTCGACAAAATAACTGCCGCATTTTAACGGGTGTGGCTCCCCGTTATTGTAATACTAGGGGGCAAAGGCTGCCACTGAGGGATTTGTTCAAAAAAGCACCTGCTTTCTTTTGTCAGGGGCGCTGCCATGGTTTTGCTGCCCTGCTGCGCCAATTTGCCCCGTCACCCTCACCCTGCGGTGGGGTTTTATACTTTGCGGGTTACAATGCGCTTATTTTATACCAAAACTGTTTTTTCAACAGGCGTTTTGCCGTTGTTCTCCACCGGTCGGTTTAAAAAATCAACCGGGGTACTCCACCAAACGGTTGATTACTTTAAATCGCCCGCTGCCTATACTAGTGCACAGGAGATGATACGATGGAAAATTTGATGAGCATACAAGACCTGCAAAAGAGTTTTAAAGGCAACTGCGTATTAAAAAATTTAAGTTTTGCCGTGCAGCCCGGCGAAATTCTTTGCATTTTGGGCCCCAACGGCGCGGGCAAAACCACCACGATCAACATTTTGACTGCCGCTTTGCGCAGCGACGGGGGCACCATTTTATTTAAAGGCAGCCCGATTGGCAAACAGCTGAAAGCCTATAAGCAGTCTCTTGGCATTGTACCGCAGGAGATTTCGCTGTATGAAGAGCTAAGCGCAGAGCGCAATTTAAGCTTTTTTGCTTCTCTTTACGGGTTGCGCGGCGCAAAGCTGAAACAGGCGGTGGATGAAGCGCTGACTTTTGCCGGGTTGCAAGAACGCCGCCACGACAAAGTAAAAACTTTTTCAGGGGGCATGAAACGGCGGCTCAACATCGCCTGTGCCATTGCGCACCACCCCGAACTGGTGATTATGGATGAACCCACCGTGGGCATTGACCCCCAAAGCCGCAACTATATTTTAAACTCGATTCAAAAACTGCGCGATGAAAACATGACGGTGATCTACACCACGCATTATATGGAGGAAGTCGAAACCATCTCCACACGCATTTTGATTATGGACCACGGCGTGCTGATTGCGCAGGGCACAAAAGAAAGCCTGAAAGCCGACATTGAAAACGAAAAAAAGTACACGATTGAAGTAGAAGAAAACGGGCAGATCACCCATGACGACTTTTTTGCGATTGAAGGGGTAAAATCGGCAAACCTACAGGGTAACACCATTGAAATCACTTCGCTAAAAGGGGTGGAAAACCTGGACCGCATCATCGCATTGCTGGTAAGCCGCGGTGAAAAAATACAAAACATCACCAGCGAAAACGCCAGCTTGGAAACCGTTTTCTTAAAATTGACCGGTCGCAAGCTGCGCGACTGAAAGGGTGGGTAGTATTCATGCAACGCTTTTATTCTATCTTTAAAATGGATTTGACCAACCTCTTTAAAAACCCGGTCTTAGTTGGCTATAACATAGTGTTTGCCGTGCTGATCACGGCGATCATGGGGTTTTTGATGAGCGGCAGCTATGCAAATGCCGCCGATTCGTACCAGTATTACACGGTGACCATGATCCTTTACGGGGTATTCAACGGGGCAATGACCGCCTCCAACTGCTTTATGGAACGCGATATCAAGCGCCCCAACCTGCGCATTATCTTTTCGCCTGCGGGCAGTTTCCCCATTTACTTTTCAAAAATACTCGCTTCGTTTGTTTTTGATTACAGCCTGCACCTTATATTGCTGGCCCTCTGGTGCCCCGCACTGCACATTTCGCTGGGCAGCCGGCCTATTTTCTTTTTGCTGTTGCTTGCCCCCATTGAATTTGCCTCTGCCGCACTGGGTACGTTTTTCTGCTGCATCTTTCACAGCGAGGAGACCACCAGCACGCTGCTCAGCCTTGTCATCAGCGTGCTGTGCATTTTGGGCGGCAGCTTTTTTTCGCTGGACGGCATGGGCAAAGGCCTTGCATTGCTGTCCCGCCTGTCACCCGTAAAATGGATTAACGATGCATTTTTTGCACTGTGTTGCGATAACGATCTGCATCTTTTCATGCCGGTACTCCTTGGGGCAACCGCCGTTTCAGCGCTGCTTGTGCTTGGCTGCCGGGTGTTCTTTTCAACGGAGGATTATTTATGAAAACTTTTTTTGCCGTGCTGAAAAACGACTATCTGCGCATGCTGCCACGTTGGACCGTGATGGGGGTGTTTACCCTGTTTACGCTGTGCACCATGCTGTTTGCCGTTTACCTTACCGAAGTGCAGCATTTCAATGCCCATATTGCCTATATCCCACAAGGCAGCAGCATGTCTGCGCCACAAAGTTCACCTTCTCTCACCGTCACCGTGTTAAAAACGGCACCCCCGCGCTCTGCCTTAATGCAGCAACAATACGATGCCTATGTGACCCCCGGGCCCAGTGGCGAATACAACATTGAAACGCTGAAAAACCAAGATTTTGAGCAACTGCTTATCCTGTTGCTCAAAGACCCGAATGCCGACCTTTCCGCCTTGCAACCGGGGCGGGGTGTCGGGGTGAACGTCCTTGGTTTCATGATGATGTTTGTGCTGACCTTTGCCTCCTTTAACCTGTTTGTGTTTGCCGATGACAAAGAACAAGGCCAGCTGCGGCGTGTCGCCACTGCGCCGGTATCCTTTGGCTTTTACCTTGCAGCGCATTGCTTATTTTGTATCTCGCTTCTACTGCCGGAATATCTGCTGCTCGTTACCCTAAAGCTGCTGGGCTGGGACATTGGGTTTTCACTGCTGCAATATGCCGGGCTGCTGGCAATTTTAGGGCTGTTTGGCATTTCGCTTTCTCTGCTGCTGCACACCCTGATCAAAAAGCCCGACAACGCAAACATGCTGGGCAACTCTATTGTTGTGCTTACTTCTATTCTGTCCGGCAGCTTTTACTCTTTAAAAGCAGGCAACCCCGTGCTGGACCATCTGGTAGACCTGCTGCCGCAAAAACAGTTTCTCACTTTTACTGCGGCGCTGCAAAACGGCAATGCCGCAGCCCACACAGGGCCTTTGCTGTATTTTATCGTCTTCACCTTTGCCTTGCTGGCCGCCGCTGTTACTATTTTGCATAAAAAATATGTCAAACAGGTTTAACACCGTAGTTACAGCTTGCCCTTGCCGCCGGATGGGGATAAAATAAAAGATATACTGGTAAAGCAGGTGATGATGATGAATACTTTGGGCAATACGGTTCTGCTTTCCACGAAACTGAAAATCCCCGCACCGAGGAAAAACTACATCGTGCGCAAGGCATTGTTTGATGAGCTGCGCTGCTGCACGGATATGGGGGTCGTTTTTGTGCGCGGCGGAGCAGGCACCGGTAAAACGACACTGCTCTCCTCTTTTTTGCGCGAAACAGGGCTGCGCAATGTATCCTGGGTCTCGCTGGATGACTCTAACACAAATGTATATTCTTTCTGGTTGTATTTCACCACGGCCATCAGCGCGCTACTGGACGATGGGGACGACTACCTTACGCTGGTGCGCTCCAACCCCAACGCAGCACAAATAGAGCCCTTGCTGACACTGCTGATTAACCGCCTTGCACAAGCAGAGGATTGTTACCTGGTGCTGGATGACGTACACCATATGAAAGATGACGCCCTGCTGCACAGCTTTGAATTTTTTATCGGCGCCATGCCGCCCAACTTTCACATTTTCATGCTTTCACGCGAAGACCCTCCCATCTACCTTGGCCCACTGGCCATGGCTGGCCGGCTATTGCTGATCGACGGCCGCCAGATGCAGCTTACCCCCAGTGAGGGCATGGCCTTTTTGCAACAAACGCTGCAACTGAACGGCAGCGAAGAAGACCTAAAAAGCCTGAACGAATACGCGGAGGGCTGGGTGGGCGGGTTACAGCTGGCCGCGGCGGCCGGGCCGCTGCAACGGTATGGCAAACTGCTGCGTGCCGGGGGTGGTATTGCGGCGCAGTACCTGACCCACGAGGTCATTGAGGCGCTGGCCCCCGAACAAAAAGCGTTTCTTACCCAAACCGGCTGCCTTTCTTATTTTGACGCCGGTATCTGCTGTGCTTTATTTGACCAGTTTACGCAGGCCGATTTTGAAAACATGGTTGCCACACTGGTGCGCAAAAATTTGTTTATCATCTGCATCGATGAAACCGCCGGTGTATACCGCTACCACAATATTTTACAGGACTACCTTGCCCAGCAATTCAAGCACTTGCCCGTTGCCGAACAGCAGGCCCTGCTTTGCCGTGCTGCGCTGGCCTTTGAGCAATGCGGTGACAGTGAAGAGGCTTTACGGCAATACTGCACGGCAGGCAATTATACTGCTGCAATGCGCGTGGCGCAGGACATGGGCGGCCGTATTGAGGCATGGAGCTACCTTGACCAGATTCCATACGACGTCCTGCTGCAGAACGCAGATCTTGCCGCCCAGTGTTTTTTATTCAACATGGGCACCCTGAACATTAAAAACTGCCGCACCTTGTTTGAGGGTTTTAAGCAGCAGTATGGGGATTCCGATATTTTTAACGTTCTGCGGTTCGCCGAGAGCTATGTTTCAAAAAATGAGGGTGTTTTGCCGGAATATAATCTGCTGACCGCGCGGCAGATCTCTGTGTTGCCGTTTGGCCCTGTGGTCAAAGCGATGGTACTGGTTGAAAACGCAATTGCCCTTGTAGAAAACATGCAGTACGAAGAAGCCGAAAGCTGTATTAAGGATGCGCTGAATATTGGCAGCAGCATTAATGTTTTTGTTGATTTTTTTGCTTACAATGAGCTGGCGCAAATTTACGAGGAAACCGGCAGGCTGAACGACAGCCTGCTTTGCTACGAAAAATCCAGAGTATTGCTAAGAACCTCTTCCCTGATGTCGTGGTATGGTACCAATTATTACTTTGGGTTACTTGGCGTATATATGCGCCAGATGCAGCTTGACAAGGCGGATGAATTTCTGGTCAACATTCGCTGCTTATTAGATGCACAGCACAGCCGCATCAACATTACCGATATGACCTTGGCGTACCATGAAGCAGAAATGGAGTTTTTGCGCGGTCAGGATGCGGCTGGGGCAAAACTGGTAGATGAGATGCTTGTAAAGTATCCGTCGTTCAGCACGCTGAACCTTGCCCGCCTGTTGCACGAGCTTGCCTGTGCAAACCGGCTGCCGCCTGCACTTGCAAACAAATTTTTGGCGGAGCTGGATGCAGCCGAGCATTACCGGTACCAGCCGTTTATGCGGCTATTGCGGGCCCGCCTTTTATTCACATTGGGCGATTTTGCGCAGGCTTTGCACGAAACGGATGAGATTTTGACTTTCTCCCGCCTGCACGCAAACCTGCTGCGTCTGGTGGAAGCCGGGCTGCAAAAGGCAGTCTTACTTGCCGTACAAGATTCTGCGGCCCACGCGCGTGAAATACAAAACCTGCTGCGTGAGGCCGTACACTATGCACAGCAAAACCGCATTTTGATGCCGTTTTACCTTGACCGCCGGCCGCTATTGCCTCTGCTGTTGCAACTTGCCCGCACAGGGCAGGCCAAAAATGAAATGACAGACACCGAAGTTGATTTTTTATCTGAAATCTTGGCTTTATGTGGATATGCTGCACCCGAACTGCAGGCCCCCGATGAACTTTCTGCCCGGGAGTTGCAGGTATTGCAGCAGCTTGCACTTGGCATTACCAACCGCGAAATTGCAGCAAATCTTTGCATTTCACCCGCCACCGTCAAAACACATGTGCTGAGCATCTTTGGCAAGCTGGGGGTCTCCTCCCGCATGATGGCGGTAGAAGCGGGCCGTACAAACGGCCTGCTGCCGTGACACGCACAGCACCGGGCGCAAGTACAAGGCCATTTATACCCCGGGGCCCAACTAAAAAAAGGTCCTTTGGCAACTACGCCAAAGGGCCTTTTTTGTTTGTCTTTTTTTGTCGCAACTTTGCGAGTTTTTTACCGGGCAAGTGGCAGCCCATATTTTGCCCCGGGTTTAGGTTGCAACGGCAGGCACTGCTTGTACATCTGCCAGCACTTCTTTTTCATCGCCCGCTTTGCCAATATCACTTTTACTCAAGCAGTCCATCCCGCACTGTAATCACCCTGCTGCTGCTTTGGGCGGCCTCTTGCGAGTGGGTTACCATCATAATTGTTTGCCCGTTTTCCCGGTTAATCTCACTGAGCAGACGCATGATCTCGGCCCCTGTTTTACTGTCTAAATTGCCGGTCGGCTCGTCTGCAAACAAAATTTCAGGGCTTGCCACCAGTGCGCGGGCAATGGCCACGCGCTGCTGCTGCCCGCCGGATAATTCGCGGGGCGTATGCCGGCGTCTGTCCGACAGACCCACAATATCCAACATCTGGTTCAGTTGCTTTTTATAGTCTTTCATCCTCTTTCCATCCAAAAGCAACGGCAACATGATGTTTTCTTCTACATTCAGGTTGGGGATCAGGTTGTAAAATTGAAAAACGAACCCGATCTTGCGCCGTCGCAGCCTGCTCATGTTTTCATCCGCCATGTGGGATAACTCCACGCCGTTGAGGCGAACACTGCCGCCCGTTGGGGCATCCAGCCCGCCAAGGATATAAAGGAGCGTACTTTTGCCCGAGCCAGAGGGGCCCATAATCGATACGAACTCCCCTTTTGCAACCTGCAAAGACACCCCTTTCAACACCTTTGTTGTGGTATTGCCTATTTGAAAATCTTTCACGATGTGTTTGCCCTCAACGGCAATCTTGCCAACATATTGCTTCATCTGCAAGCCACCTGCCTTTCCCCTAATCAAATTTAAGTTCTTGCACCAACTTCATTTTGCGGCTTTTGAAAATTGGTACCACCGAGCCAAGTAGCGTAATCAGTATGCCCATTGCCCCGGCCAGCAAAAACGTATTGGCATCAAGCTGCGGTGCCATTGCAATTTTGGGCCCCGTAACCAAAAAGATAGTTTGTATTTCAAGGTAAGAAACCCCCATCGCGATCACCGCGCCGATCAGCCCGGAGGAAAACCCTTCAATCAGTGTCATTTTTATATTCTGCCGGTTGCTAAGGCCCACAGACCGATACATCGCGATTGTGCGGCGCTTTTGCATATAGTTGATAAGCAGATTATTGATGATCCCCACTGTCGCCAAAAGCAGAATAAAATAAGTCATGCTGTGCATCGGCTGCAAAAACGCCCCCACGGTAGAAAGTGCATCTGCATTAAATTCCGCCACCGTGCGGCTCCAGTTCGAAGTATTGCCAAACAGGTCGCGCAGTTGCACCATAATGGCATCCGGGTCGGCAGCCGTATAGGCCAAAAGGCCATAGGGCCTTGTGCCAAAATCGACCACCGCATCGCCGGTGGGGATCACCGCCTGCACATCGGTAGCACGTGATTTAAAGCTGCCTGCAATGACATAAAGGCCGGTCGTCGTACCGTTTGACACCGCCACAGTGTCCCCCACTGAAAGCCCCTTTTGCTTTAGCCAATCTTCACTTACAACCATTGCCCTGCCTTGTGCAAATGCCGCAACGGCATCCGCCTGCATATCGCTTTGCGTATAATGCAGCGCAAACATGGAGCTATACCAGCCAAGGTTATCGGTCGCCTCAAGGCGTGAAAAAGTGACCCCATTCCCCTGTAAGTCGTTGTCAAACACCAAAAGAGGCAACACCTTTTCGATACCGTCCATGTCTTTTACCTGTTCTACAAAGCCCGGTTCCATTTGTGCATCTGCAAACCCCTGCAGTTCTGCACCGCTGAACACATCCCCGATATAGGTCGTCACAAAATTGCCCACCACACTAATTGCAATGACTGCGGAAACGCTGATGAACAGCAGCGTTATATTTTGCGCAACACTTTTGCTCTCTTTCATGTTGCGGGCGGCAAGCCTGCCTTCGTTTTGAAACAGCAGCCCGTATAAAAACTCTAACCCCACACAAATAAAGTCTGTCACCGCAGGGATGATGAGTATCGTGGCGGCAATCAGCCCCAATAAAGAAAACCCGCCCGCCAAATAAAGCATCCTGCCCGATGCAATTTTGGGCAAAAGCAGTGAAACAACAAACAAAACCACCCCGGCCAACACAAGTTGGCGCCGCGGCGCACGGTTTTCTTCTACTGTGCCAAGCACCACCTCTTTTATGGGCAGCCTGCTTGCCCGGCGCACCGGGGCCCACGCACTGAACAGCGAAACAATGACTGCCATCAGCAGTGAAGCGATGATGCCGAGTGGTGAGACCACCACCGGAATCGCGACCCCCTGTGACAGGGATTGCCCGAGCCCCTGCAAAATCAGCTTTAATACAAACAGCCCCACCGGGATGCCGATCAGGCCGCCAATCCCCCCGTAAAGCAAACTCTCCCAAAGCAGAATTTGTGTCACCATTTTTTGAGTTGCGCCAATGCTGCGAAATGTGCCAATCACCGGTAAGCGGTCCAGCGTGATGACCTTGTAACTGCTGTAAATGATGAATACGCTCATTGTCAATGAAAAAAAGCTGATCAAAAAAAACGGCATGGATTTTTGCCTTGCATCGGCAACGATCTGCCTTTCATTTACGGTTTTTGCAACACGGTACCCGCTGCCCGGCAGCGCTGTTTTTAATTCTCGTATCAGTTCATCCGTAGAGACGTTTTGGGCGGGCTTCACCAGTATTTCACTGTACTGGTCAGCCGGCCGCCCCATCAGCTGCGCCATGGTTGAAAGCGGTAAAAGGGCAGTGGCCCCCCTTGTCTGCCTTAAAAACACTGTGTCGTAAGCGGCAATTTCCGCCACTTCAAAACGCACAGGGGTTCCGTTTACCTGCAAGGTGACCGTGTCGCCTTTTTTTATGCCGTATTTTGACGTAAAACGGTCTGGCAAAATTATTTTATTGCCAAAAAAGCCGGAAATTTCACCCCCGTTTAATAAACGCGGCTTATTGATTTGACTAAGCTGCGAAAGGTCTGCGGCAATCAAATCGACTGTTTCGTAATACCCGTTTTCGTGGTATAAAGAGCTTTGTTGCAGCATGCCGACACTTGCCCCAATACCGGCTAATTTAGGGATGCTGTTTGCACGGATACCCCCTGCATCCCCCGCCATGCTAATAGAAATTGTCGCGCTGCCCGCCATGCCCCTCGCCATTTTTCTCTGCGCACTTTCGTAAGAAGACCCGATAGAAAAAGAGACAAATAGCAGCGTTGTCGAAAGAAGAATCGACAGCAGCATAACGGCTGTCCTTGCTTTGCGCTCTTTTACATTTGTCAGAATATATTTTAAGATGATGTTCAATCAAACACCTGCTTTCTATGCAATCTACCTGCGAGGCAGTTTAATCCAGTGCGTTTTCTATCGCTTTCAGCACCGTACTGCTGGTAAGGGTCGCGCCTGCAACCGTGTCCACACTGAGCGACTGCCCGGCGCACACCGCAGCGGCAATTTGCCGTGCCTGTTTCAGGTAAGAAGCTTTGTGTTGTAAAATTTCGATGTTTGTTATTTTGTGGTCTTTCACCTCCACTCTCACGACCGCCAGCAAAATTTTATTCTGGCAGATGCCAATATGCTCCCCATCGGATACCGTTGTTAAATCGACCGGTTTCACTTCCAGCACCCTTGGCCGCAGCAACAGTGCCGCCACTACAAATGCAATAACAAGCGTGACCATAACCGTCACGATGTAAGGCAGGATTTTGTGTTGTTTCATGTTTTCACCCCCGCAACAAAAAAAGGTTGGCAGCCATCACAATCAAATGATAAGCTACCAACCTTAATCTATTTTTCGAATAAGCTTAAAGGAACCTTAATTTATAAAAAACTCCATCAAAAAAGAGCTGCCGACCCCCGGTATGCTGGATACGGAAATCGTACCCCCGTGAAGTTCTACGATGTTTTTGGTAATGGCAAGCCCTAAACCGGTGCCCTGTGGCTGCTGCTGTGTGCTCGTGCCCCGGTAATACCGCTCAAAAAGCAACTCGGTTTCTTGTGTGGTCATCCCTTTGCCGTTGTCTGATACGCATAATTTCAGCAGCCCATTCGAAACCACAATTTGCAATGTGACCTCGGTGGCCTCATCCCCGTGCACAAAGGCATTAATGATCAAATTTTGGAATGCCCTTTTCAAAAGGGTCGCATCAAAAGAAAACAGCACCGTTTCTTCACCCGCTTCAAAATGTACAACGCGGTGCTCATATGCCGGGTCATTTAAAAGGTCAATCACGAGCTCCTTTAAAAATCGGGTCAAGTTTTGCTGTTGCAGCCTCAGCGGGATCATCCCGTTTTCCAGCTGATAGGTCAGCTTCAAATCATCGATCAGCATTTCCATGTACGCGACGTTTTTCAGCATAATATGTGCATATCTTGCGCATTGCTCTTTCGTCCTGTTTGGCTCTTCCTGCAACAGTTCCGCATATCCTTTGATGGGCGAGAGGGGTGTTTTTAAATCGTGCGTGATGTTGGAGATCCACTCTTTTCGCGCTGTTTCCATTTGTTCCCGCAGTTTGTCACTGGCCCTGATCTCTGCATCCAGCGCGTTTAAGCTGTCATAAAGGCCCCCAAAAGACCCACGGCCGTGGGTCGGCTGATAGCTGCGCGCCGCAATCTCTTTCATGCACACCGCAAGGCGGCCCATCCCCCGCGCCGCCCAAACCCCATAAAGGATACCCGAAACAAGTATTGTCAAAAACGCAATGCCCGCAACCGGCAAAATTAAATTTTTGCCGCCTGAAAAAACATCCCCATTTAAGTACATCGTCACCTTTGCAATTTTTACGGGGAAATGCAAAATATAAACATAATCACAGTTGCCGTGCGTGACAGTGCCAACAAAAGAGGTTGTTTGTGCCTCACCCAACTGCCCATTTTGAAAAAGTGCCAATAACTGCGCGCCGGAATATGCGGTGGGGGCCTGCTCTGGTTTTTGGTAGCAAAACACCTCGTCACCGGCAGGGCTTAAAATTTGTATGCCAAGCTTGTTTTTTTGCAAAAATTCTATCCCGGTTTGTTTTACCTGCGGTTTACCGTTACTAAAAATAATCTGCTCTTTAAAATTTTCGGCGGCCGTTTTGGGCCAGCTGCTCTTCATTATCTGCCCATTTGGCGCCTTAACTGTAAGCAGGGCAAAAACGATGCCCGCCCCCACAAGCATTACGCCCAAAACGGAGAAAAAGAAAAGCATGTAAATGTGAAACGTGGTTTGGTAACTGGATTTTTTCATCTAATCCACCCGCTTCTTTAGCTTGTAACCCAACCCTTTCACGGTAACAAGTTGCTTTGGGGCCGACGGAGCTTCTTCTATCTTTTCACGGATATGCCGAATATGTACCATGATGGTATTGTCGCAAATACCGCTGTATTCGCCCCACACTTTTTCATACAAATGTTCTTTGCTGATGATTTTATCCGGGTTTTCCATCAGGTAAGACAGCAGTAAAAATTCACGGCCAGTCAGGCTGATCTCCTGCCCCGCTTTATACGCCCGGCAACTTTCTTTGTCCAGTGTAAGGGCACCGGCGCGCAAAACCGTGTCCGCGGCTGCATTGGGCTGCGCCTGGTACTGCTGGCGGCGAAGCTGCGCTTTGATGCGAAACACCACTTCGCGCGGGCTAAATGGCTTGGTGATGTAATCATCCCCACCGCAGGAAAGGCCCAAAATTTTATCCACATCATCGTTTTTAGAAGAGAGAAACAGCACCGAGCAGTAAGAAAACTCGCGTATTTTCTTGCACACCTCCAGCCCGTCAAGGTCTGGCAACATCACATCCAACACCACAACGTCCGGCTGAAATGTGCGGCAGATTTGCAGTGCCGCAGCTCCTGTGCCGGCCCTTTGCACCTGCTCAAAGCCGTCCCTGTGCAGCACTTCCTGCATCAGGTCCACAATGTCGTTTTCGTCATCTACCAGTAAAATTTTACCGTCCATTTTTACCACCTGTTTTCTGTACTGCCCCTGTGCCCTAACATTATACTAGGCATCCAAAACCACCAACCCCTTGGGGCATTTGGCAGGGCAAGCCCCTGCTGTTATGTTGCCAGCCAAAACGTTTTCAGCTAACCTAGTAACTTAAAAACAGCAAGTTCCCATACACCTTGGCACAAGCCCCTTACAAACCGGGCTCTACACCCGTTTGGCACCCCGCTGCTTTGCTGTTATTAAGAATACAGCAAAGCCGGTAGGCGTGTAAAGTTTGCAGCAGACAAATGATGGCCGTGCAGCAGGGTAGCACACCACTTAGCTTTTGCCCCGGTTTTACACACAAAAAATGTTTTTGCCCTATGCTGCCGCCAGTGCCAAGCCTCTACATCCCTTTACAAAAGGCCCGCCCCCGGCATGCGTTACTGGGGGCGGGCCTTTATGTTTACACTGCTTTGTGCCACAGCACAGTTATTCTTGCTCGTACACTTGCAGCAGCTCTGTCGTGCAACCGGGCGCAAAAGAGCGCACCCGTTTTTGCAGCAGTTTTAGCGCCGCTTGTACTGTTTGCGTTTCAATGGCCGGGGGCGCATACAATACAAAAAACACCCCGGTAGTCTCTGCGGTGATGCGGCTGCCCTCATCCGGGCCACGCATCATGCTGGAAATCACCCCGCTATCATCGCGCACCAGCAAATCACCCGGCACGGTGGTGACCTCCTTTTGCGAAATGCTGCGGTAGGTCTCATCCCCGCGCGCAACCTGTACTTGCAGCGGCCCCGAAAGCCGTGCAAGGTCGTGACCCGCTGTGATAACCATACTTTCAATTTCACAAAGAAACATCGCCTGCAGCAGCCCAGACTGCGGGTGCAGTGTTTTTTTGCCCGCCAGCACCGATTGCAGTTGTGCAAGCACGGGGTAACTGGACCCAAACTTTTTGTAATACGCCGCATACGCGTTTATGGGCGGCATTTGCTTTAACGCTTTTTTATCTATGTCGCCGTATTTTTGCTCTATGGCACGAAACCCGGCTTCGGCTTCATCGGCACCCAGTTTCACCCCGGTCGGCACCCCTTCGATCACCAGTGCCCCCATTTTTACCTGCGGAAAAGCTTCCCAAACGGCAGGGTCAATTTTTAACATAAGGTTCCCCTTTCTTTGTTGCAAGGCATTTTTGCGGGCCGTTTTGTTTTGCAACTTACCCGTGCTGACAAGTACCTTTATTGTAATTTGCCCGTAACTGGTTATAATTATAGTGTGATAACTCGTCCATATACAGTACCAGTTTGGGACGTATTTTTGTATACCAGTAACCAGAAAGTAAGGTGGAAACGATGTGGGGCATTGTGTTACAGCCGGGCAGTGAAGTTGGCCTTGCAAGGCAGATTTTTGTGGCACTGAAAACAAGTATTCTAACAGGGCAGTTGCCTGCCGGGGAGGCATTGCCCTCTACCCGCGCACTTGCCAAAGGGCTTGGCATCTGCCGCAACACTGTAATAGAAGCGTATGACATGCTTTGGGCCGAGGGATTTTTGGTGCGCCATCAAGGCGCGCCATCACGCGTAACAAACGGCCTGCACCTGGCCCCTGCGCCCACTGCCGCACCGCCACAACCGGCACAGGCCGCACACCCGCCGATTTTATGGGACTATAAAACCGGCCAGCCGGATTTGACCCTTTTCCCACTTGCGGCGTGGAACAAAACCATGACCGAAGCGGCGCGCACCCTGCCGGCAGACGCACTGTGCTACAGCGGGCCGCAGGGGTATGCCCCACTTCGCGAAGAGATTGCACGCTGGCTGTTGCGCAGTAAAAGCATGGTGGTGGACCCACAGGACATTTTTATTACCAGCGGCGCAACGCAGGCGCTGTATCTGCTGGTGACCATTTTGCACCGGCAGGGCCGCGCGTTTGCGCTGGAAAGCCCGTCGCACCCCGCGGTGCGCACCGTGCTGGCAGACGGCAGTTACCCGTTTTACCCGGTACCGGTGGACCAAGCCGGGGCTGATGTTGCAACACTGCAAAATAAGGCCATCTCGGCCGTGTATATCACGCCATCACATCAGTTCCCGCTGGGGGGCATTTTACCCGCTGCCCGCCGCGCCGCGTTGGTACGCATGGCAGTGCAAAACGACTTTTACATTATTGAGGACGACTACGACAGCGAATTCCGTTACAGTGGCAACCCTATCAGCCCGGTGTACGCCATGTGCCCGGCGCGCGTTGCCTATGTGGGTAGTTTTAGCAAGGCGCTGTTCCCCGCGCTGCGGCTTGGCTTTGCCGTGCTGCCCAAACCACTGCAAGAAGCATGGCGGCACTACCGCACCTACATGGATGTGCAAAACCCCGTGCTGGAGCAAGCTGCGCTGGCCGAATTTTTACGCAGCCGGAAAATGGACCGCCATGTGCAAAAAATGCGCCGTGCCTATGGCGAAAAGCGCGGGCTATTGCTGGTTGCGCTGCAAACCGAGTTTGGTACGGAGGCGCTGCCGTGGGGCGATGCCTCCGGGTTACACCTTGCGCTGCAATTCCCCGGGGCATGCTTTGGGCCAAACTTTACCGCTGCCTGCCGCACTGCCGGGGTGCGGGTGAGTACTGTGGCCCAGTATTGCCCTGCGCCAACGGAGCACCGGGATAAACTGCTTTTGGGCTATGGCCATTTGACCCCTGACCAAATTACAAACGGGATTGCGGCATTGCACCGGGTAATTGCAGAGGGGGCTGATGTGTTTACAAATAGCACTTTATCAGTGCCTCCCCAAAAGTTGATATCGCAGTAATAGGCAAAACCAAAACCTCTCTACGTTGCACCTTTGGCTTTTACTTTGGGGTTCACCTTACTCCTTTGCCTGTCAACAAGACCACGGTGAACAAAAAATAACAGACCCATCTTTTAAGATGAGTCTGTGCAGGATACGATGTTTTTTTCTACGCCACTTGACTTGGCGGTGCCGTTCAGCCGCCTTTACTCCAATATTAAAAATACTTTTTAAAGTTGAGCTGCGACCTGACTGCATGGTACCCACACCGGCGGTAAAATTCGTGTGCACCTTTTCTTGTCTCACCCGAAGCGAGGCGAACCCCCGCAGCACCGGTTTCCTTGGCCCACTTTTCAATTTCTGTCAGCAAGGCTTTGCCGATACCCTGTTGTTTGTATTCGCTTAAAACGGCAATACCCATAATGTTTTTGAGGTGGGGCGCATAGATTAAATCATAATCACAGGCATGCACATACCCCACAACGACAGGGCCCACTGTCGCAACAAAAATTTGATCTTTTTTGCTTTTTAATAAACACTTCAGCTTGGCTTTTGTGCTATCGATGGAGTATTCATACCCCAATTCAGCACTGTTCAAGTTGTGGACAGCACTTGCATCCTCCATTTTACACTCGCGTATTTGAAAATCCATAAACGCTCACCTCACAAAATAAATTTAAGTTAACACGAGTATACCATAAAAAGGAAAAAGAATGATTAAAAGTTCGGGGCCCTCCTCATAATAGCCGGCAGCTTTGCCCTTGTGCAAAACACTGACTGTTTACCCCCGTACCCTGTGTAGCAGGGCTTTAGCAGCACCTTGGCTGTACCTTTTAGACATACGGGTACCCTATTGGGTATTTATCGTTTATCTGCCGACCCATTGTTTAAAATTAAAAATAACCTCAACTTTCACATCTGCCTGAACTTAAAAGGCATTGCTATTTGAAGACAAAAGAAATATACTAGTGTTGCAAAATTAGATGGAAAGGAATGATTACTATGAGCGAACCGGTTATTGCACAAAAGGCTCCTTATGCTGTAGAAGTAGAGGAGGGCAAAACATATTACTGGTGTGCCTGCGGCAGAAGCGGCAGCCAGCCTTTCTGTGACGGGTCGCACAAAGGCACCGGTTTCACGCCGAAAGAATTTACGGCAGAAAAAACGGAAACCGTTCACCTTTGCGGGTGCAAACACACCAAAAACCCGCCGTTCTGTGACGGAACCCATCATTCACTTTAATTCATTCAGTTTTTAAAAAGCCCCTTTCAGCGTACCGCTGAAAGGGGCTTTTGTTCTTTTAGTTTGTCTGTTTCACAATGCTTTTCACCTGTTGCCGTTGCAAAGTGCCCAGCAACACCGGGTTGCCAGTGTAAGTGACCTGCAACTGATCCCCTGTGGCATAATTTTTTGCTTCGCTGCCCAAACCTTCTATTTTTAAACTCGAAAAATTGCTGTTTTCTTCTGTGATTGCAATCATACCGGCAGTATCATCCACAACCGTTATGGCACCTGTCACCACATGGTCATCCTGCGCACCGCAAGGGGCTGCTTTGGTGTCAACATTGTCGGCAATCAGCGCTGCCAGTGCCGCTTTGTAATCGCCCCAGGGCAACTGCTCAGCACTTACGCGGTAAGCGGTTTGTTTTGCTACAAACTCCGTATAAAAACAGGTGCTTTTATCTTCGCCGGTATATTGAAACACCGTAAGGCCAAACCCGTTGATTTCTGTCTGTCTCCACTGTGTGCTGTTTTCACCTGCACTGGCACAAAGCCCGGTTGTTAAAGCCGTTTTACTTAACAGCACCGTAAGTTTTGGGCTACCATCACTACCAGCAAATACAAACGCATTGCTGTCATAGTAAACGCCCCTGCTATTATTTTTAAAAATGCCATTTTGCTGCGCGGCATTTTGCGGCTGTTGCTTTAGCTGCGGCACTGCGCTGCTTATGCTAAGTTTCACACCGTAATAGCGCAGAAGTTCGTCGCCCGTCATGGGTTGATAATCCTCTGTATGCAAGCTGATATTTGCCGCTGTAAAAGTAGGCGCTTCATCGAGTTGGTTAAAAAGCACACGGTCTTCACCTGATAGCGAAGTTCCCGCACTGGCAGGGGCCGTGGGCTGCCCGCCTTCTTGTAAAAGCGCTGCTACCTGCCGGGCCCCCGGCAGCGCAAAAAGGCCAAACAGCACAAGGCAGGCACAAGCCACCAGCGGCAACCATTTTACGATTGTATGCTTTGATTTTTGGGGCATCTCTTTTTCACATTCTGCTATTAACGCATCATCAATACGCCCTATTGCCTCAAACAGGCTTGTGTTCTTCATCAAGGTACCCCCCCTTTTGCAAAGTATTTTGCAACTTTTTGCGGGTGCGCGATAAAATTACCAAAACGTTGCTCTCTTTTAAATGGTATTGCTTTGCAATGATGGCGACAGGCTGCACATAAAAATACCGCCGTAAAAATATCGTGCGTTCCCGTTTGGGCAACTGGTGTAAAAAAATGTTGATCACTTCGCCCAGTTCTTTGCCCTGGTATTCGTCCGCCGTATCCTCTGCTGTCAAAATGCATTCATTCAACTCTTGTAGTGCAAGCAGTGTTTCGTTGCCTCGGCGCTTTTGGGCTTTTCGCGCTTTCCACTTGTTAAGGGCACAGTTTCGGGTAATTTTTGCAAAAAAGGCAGACAGGTGGTTCGGCCGTTGGGGAGGCATGCTGTTCCACGCCGCCAGCCAAGTGCTGTTTACACATTCCTCCGCGTCCTGCCGGTTGGCCAAAACCGCATTGGCAACCGAAAAGCAGTAAGGGCCGTATTTCAGGCTGGATTCGCGTATTGCCTGCTCATCCCTCTGCCAATAGTGGTCAATAATTTCACTGTCCTCCAACCACTTCACCCCCCTACCATTAAATTGCCTTCATTGAATAAGACAACATCTACCACATAACCTAACAAGTTCTTTTAAAATAAAACATACCCGCCAAGGCCCATTTTGCAAACACGCCGCCTGCCCCTCTGACAATTTGCCCTCAGCACATACCCATTTTACACCTAGTAAAAACACCACAGCGTGGCTTTTAACAACCCTGCTGTGGCGTTTTCGTTTAAGTGCAAATAATGGGGCCTGCTGGTCACCAACCCTTTGCCCTTTCTTCATGATGACTATGTTTAATAATGATACTTTTTTCGCTTTGTAATCAAGAAGATTACCGTAAATATGACCGCCATTACTTCGGCCACAACAATAGAAAACCAAATCCCATCGATCCCAAAAATCAGCGGCAAAAACAAAACGGCGCTGGCCTCAAACACCAAGGTGCGCAAAAAAGAAATCAAGGCAGAGGTTAGCCCGTCGTTCAGCGCAGTAAAAAACCCGGAGCCAAAAATGGCAAACCCCATAAGGGGAAAGGCAAGGGCGAAAACGCGAAACCCTGAAACAGTTAAATCTACCAGTTGCTTGTCGTAGCCCACGAATAGTTGTGCCAGTGGCACCGCCAGCAACTGGGCGGCAAGCAGCATAACAAGCCCACTAACGCCAAGCAGGCGAAGGCTTTTCTTTAAAAGCCCTTTCAGTTCATCTGTATTTTTTGCGCCGTCATGGTACGATATTACAGGTGCAGACCCGATAGAATACCCGATAAAGGCAGCTGAAAAAATCATGCTGACATACATCATCACCCCATAGGCGGCCACACCGTCTTCACCGGCATAGTGCAAAAGCTGTATATTATACAGCATGCCCACAATATTCATGGAAATGTTACTCATAAATTCAGAAGACCCATTGGTACACGCTTTCACAATGGCCCTGCCGTCAAAGTTGGTTTTGCCAAGGCGCAGAATACTAGTGTTCTTTCGAAGAAAATAGACAAGGGGGATCACCCCGCCCAGAAACTGGCTGAACGCGGTGGCAACCGCCGCCCCGGCCAGCTTGTATTCTTGTGGCAACAAAATTACTAAAACCGCATCTAAAACCATATTGGTCACGCCCGCTACGCCCGATACCAAAAGCCCAAGGTGCGGCCTTTCGGCTGCCACAAAAAAGCTTTGGAACAAAAGCTGCAACACAAAAAACGGTAATGCGGCCAGAATAATTCGCCCATAATCGACGCAATATTCAAGAAGTTGGCCCTTTGCACCAATCAGTGTGGCAATTGGGCGGATAAACGCAAACCCTACTATTGCGAACAAGACACCAAGAGCAAAAGCCACATACACAAACAGAGAAAAATACCTGTTTGCCTTTTCTTTGTCCCCTGCACCAAAGGTGTTGGCCACAATGGCCGTTCCACCGGTGCCAAACATAAAGCCAACCGTTGCAATAATCATAAAAATGGGCATCATCAGGTTGACCGCAGAAAAAGCTGTCTTGCCCGCGAAATTCGAAACAAAAAGCCCGTCTACCACACTGTAAATGGAGGTAAAAATCATCATTACAATAGACGGGATTGTAAATTTAATCAGTTTGCCATAAGTAAAGTGATCCGAAAGCTGAATTGTCATGGTTTCCTTCCCTGCAAAGTTTCAATTTGCCCGCGAAAACAATCTGCGTATTTTCCCATCAGATGAATGTAAGTGTCGATTTCTTCTGCCGACCAGGAATCAAGGGCCCGCACTTCTGCTTCGTAAAGTTTTGCCACGGTCTGGTTGACATAGCCCTGCCCTTTTTCGGTTAAGACCACTTTTTTTGCTTTGCCTTTATACGGCTGCAAATACAAAATGTCATCCTTTTCTAAACTGCGGATGGCTGAATTGACCGTTTGCTTGCTGACGCCCGATTTTTTATAAATATCGCTGAGCAAGCAACTGCCCACGGTGTCGTAGATTGTATATAAAACAATAGAGACACTGTCTGTAATACCCAGTTTTAACGATGCCTGATGATACAGCGCTTCTGTCTCTGAAGTTAAATAATTGATTCGGTGGATTTCTTCAACTCTTTTTTGGTTCATCTTATCGCCTCCGTCAAGTACGATTTCGTACATTGATTATAGTACGAAATCGTACTTATGTCAACCGGCTTTTAATCGCCCAAAAGCGCTCCCTCGACTAAATTCACAAACAAACTCTTTGGCTACCTCTGCGGCTTTGGGCAAGGTTTCAAATTGCAGCTTAATAAGCTTAACAAGAAGATTTTTACCTTGATTTGATATACGTGCAAAAATAACCGGCTGTTAAGTAGTTTTGTGGCACTGTTTTCTAAACCCAAACGCAAAAGCGCCGCAGAATGGCGATAAAAGCCAGTCTACAGCGCTTTTGCGTTGCATGGTGTTACCCAAAAACAGCATCACTATTTTTTGCAGTGGGGCTAAATTCGCCCTGTTGAGTTGAGTGTCGTTGCAGTGTTTTATGATACCTCTTTTGGGGCGAAGCTTTTGGTTTTTTTAACCCGCCTCACTTATTAATTGACGGTTATCCGGCTCACATACCCTGTCTTGTTACCCGCTTCGCTGCTTAAAATAAAGACATCGTTATCGGTACCCACAAATATTGTCCCAACTGTGGGCAGCGTGGCGGGAAGTTCCACCCGCCCAAGCTCCTCGCCGCTCAAAAGGTCTAGTACCACAAAATTGTCTTTGCCGTTTTTGTAATCGTCAAGGTAGACCTGCCCGCTCTCTACGGATATCGCGGGAGACGCGCTTGTTTTGATGTCGTGTTTTTCCCACAGCAGTTTTATACTGCCATCTTCGCTTATTTTATTTGCGGAGACAAGGTTGTTCAGCGGGTCATAATAGATGACGATATTTTTGACAAACGTGTCGCCGCCAACCATGAAAAAGTTAAAGCTGGGGTTGTCTGTTGTAAAGGCCTTTGCCGACTGCATCGTTTCATTACTGTCTTTCGTGGATTTCGTATAGAGCATCAGCGGCGTTTTGGCCCCCGGCGCGGTATTATCCGCAAAGACCAGCATGTTGATTTTGGGCATCAACATCGGGGAACTTGCCTGCGTACTTTTATCCGTCTTACTTCTGTACTTTGCGGTAAAGCTGTTATCCAAAACGAACCCCTTGTCCGTTATTTGATACCGTAAAACCTCTTCGGCATTCACATGGTAAAGGTAGTCACCCTCTATGGCCAATCTGGCGGACGAGACCCTTGCCTTTTGCTGCAGATCAATTTGCAATGTGTCGGGGTCGACCAACAGCAAATAGCCGTCAAGGTTTGCATTGTTTAACAAATGAAACCCTTTCAATACCAGTTCCCCGTTATTGAGCGCCTGAAGCCCGTTATAAGTCGTCCAGTAAGCGGTCAAGCTGTTGCCGACCTTAGGTAACTCCACGCTATTCACAATTTCCATGGTTTTGGGGTCAATTTTATAAAGAACAGACTGTGACACCGCGTAAACATACCCGTTTGCGTGGACCAGCAAGCCACCGGTGTAATTTACCGTTTTGCCTTTTTTCAATTCTACTATTGTCTTTTCATTCGTCTGCGAATCAATTTTTGCAACATAGGCAACATCGTGGCTCAAGATGTCCTTTACATTATTCGTCAATATTTTGAGTTTAGATAAGTCTTTGCCGCCCTGAATGGATTGCGTGAACGTGGTCATCAGCTGGGGGCTGCCGCCAATGACGAACACTTCATTCTGCCCCCCGGTATACCCCCAAGTGGGCAGATAGAGTTCGGTGCTTGCTACTTGAAGCTTTGCATTGTCAAAACCCTTGGGCAGGCCACCTGAAAGCACTGCGTGTGACCTTGCCAAATCGGCATGCTCACTGGGCCAGGTGGTCGCAGCATACCCAGAGCTCAAATGGTCCTTGTTTTCGCTCACTGCGTTTTGTTTGTTGATCGTCAGTTCCGGTTCGCGCGGGCCGGGCAAAAACCTACCGTACATAAAAACCTGTAACAGCAAAACGGCAATAAGCACAAGCAGCCCTGCAACGGAAATCACGACAAATTTCTTTTTACTTTTATGCATACCCTATCCTCTTCCCTCTATTGCTTTTTCGCGCCTGCCTAGTTTTGCGATGTTTTTTGATAACTGTTTTGCAATTCATCCTGAATGATATAGGCGGTCCCGTCGATCTGATAAGTTTCATCCTCATCCAAAACCCGCACGCGGTACTGCCAGCCGTTTGGCAACTGCAACCTTGCGCCAAGGCTATCGAGGTCTGCAAGGGTCAAATTTTTGTCAATTTCACGCGAGGCGGCCTGCATCGTATAAACCTCGTTGTCGCCAGAGACCAGTTCATAGACCTTTTCGCCTTTTTTGTAGGTATATGTGGTCTTTCGGTTTACCTCATGGACGCTATAGGGCGAACGGTTTTTCAGGTCCGAGAGGGAAAGGTTCAAAATTCCGGGCTGGTTCATTTTATACCCGGCAAAGGTTCTTTGCGCGCCATTATAATATCCTGTAATTTCATCCATCACCCAAAACCTTGGCCCGTTTTTAATAACAGCCATTGCACCGTATTCTTTTTTGATGGCGTTTGTGTCGATGGCTGCAAACTCTTGCTCGCTGATATGGTTTTCACCGATATCGTTATAAACACCGGCCATGATTTGGCCAAAGTGCCTGTAAACCACCAGGATCTCGTTATAAGGCTGCCCCCTGACCTCCCGCGGTTTTGGGGTGCTGATCTCGCTTTGCTTGATGCTGTCAAACTGCTCTTTCGTGTTTCCCCTAATCAGCGGGTATAAAACAAAGATGACAGCGGCGGCTAGTATGACGCCGCCTACTGTGATACCGGCTGCACGCACTGTGTTACTGTTCATTTAAGTTTCACTTCTCCTTTTTCCCTGCAAAACCTGCACTCTTAACTGATAAATTTCCATAACCGTATTGGCGTCAACTGAATCAGAGATATAAAGCATCAGCAAATCTCTGTTATTCAGTTCCAACATACTCATCAGTTGCTGAAAATACGGGCCCTCATACCCGGATTTCTCTTGCAGCTTATCAAACTCGCCTTCCAGCATTTCGTTTCTGATTGCACTGAAAATCACGCGCAATTCTTGTTGCAGATGATAATTCATGCCCAAGTACATGTTTTTAAAAAAGGCCTGATACTTTGCATCTGACAGAAGTTGGAGATTGTAAAAAAGCAGCGCCTTGTACACGGAAAAAACATTCTTCGGCTGCGCTGCAACAAATTCTTTTAAAAAGTTATAGGATGTAGTTTTGATGACGGTATCGATAAGAAAAAAGTAAAGATCGTCTTTATCCTCAAAATACTGGTAAAAGCTGCCCCTTGAAATATCCGCTTCTTTTATAATTTGGTTGATGGAAGCTTTCTCGTACAACTGGGCTGAAAATTCTTTGATGGCCGCTTCTATAATTCTATTTTTCTTTTCTTCATGAATGGTAAAAAACAAAGCTTTTGGCACTGGTAAGGCCCCCTTTCAAGTAAATCAAGTCAAATGACAGGTTGTCACTTGTGATTCTTATCATAAGTGACAACCTGTCATTTGTCAAGTGGCGCAAGTAATATTTTTATTTGCAAGCGAAAAAATTCCCCAAGATTTACCGCGGTTTCCCGCAGAACATCTTGGGGGCTACATTATGGTGGAAATACATACAATAAAATCGAACCTTTATATTACTTTGACTATCAGTTGCTCTTATTTATATCTTTACCCTCAAAATAATATCAAAGTGAATTTCAGTCATTTTTAAAAGTTTCTTAGCGGGTATGCTAACTGAAATCTGCTAACAAGCAGTTCAATATTCAAAACAACTAACTGGAATCTATAAATAGCCTCATTCATTTCAGGTAATCCTGGGTGACATCCTTGCGGATGCAACCGTTTCCAAAAAGCGGGGAAATAACTCATTGTTTGATTGTTTCCATCCCATTCATTTAAGTTAAAATTCAGAATAGGGTAATTACATTTTGCAAATATAATCATAGCGCTCTGGGCGTTAATTTCATTTACTATGTTAATATCTGCGTTCGCTGGTTCGCAGTGTCTTATATATGCGGCCATATCCTGAAATATGGCCTCAACAAAAGTTCTCAATTGTCCATTAAGCGCTGCATAATTTGCACCTAGATAACTGCTCTTTGCCTGATTATAATGTCCTAATGAAGTATTAAAATCATATCTTTTTAGCATTTCAATTATTTCATCATTTTTTTCGGCAACCTGTAGATATAGAGCTAAATCTTCAACAATACATAAGTTTTGAAAGTTTATATCATATCCATCTAATCTCAAAAATCGGTAAAAATCTCTATCGCTTCTAAACTCCTTTCTTTCTTCATCAAACCCATCAATACCCATAGCAACGTTTTGCAACATTTTTTCTACAACATTGTTCATCATTCTTAGTAAAATGCTGTCCCCATGATTATCTACAACATTTGGATTTGAAATTAAATATTGGCCTACGGCATTCCTTATATTAGGCAAAGACTCTTTTAAATCAATTCCCCTACCATCTAAGTCATAAAAAACAATTTTGTTATTCATCTCAGCGTGAGAAACCATCAGCAAAAACTCCACTGCTTTAAGTATTAATTGCTTTGAAAACACACTAATCTCCCCTTACTTGTTATTAAATGACATTACACCACATATTAATTTTTAAAATCATTATACCTCTTAAAAACAAAGCAAACAATTTTGTTTTTGTAATTTATTGGAATTTTAAAATTTATGCATATTTTTTCTAAAGTTATTTTTTACCCACTTTGTGTCATTTCCACTATTTCTTAAATAAAAAACCCGTAGTCATTAAGACTACAGGTTTTATGGTGGAGATGACGGGAGTCGAACCCGTGTCCAAAAAAAGATTCATCAAAGTGTCTCCGGGTGCAGCTTATCATCAGGATTCCCCCACCCGGCCGCCGATAAGCAGGCAGCCGGGGTCGGTAGCTTCATTCATTCATGACGGCCCGCAAAGCTTAAGCCCGTTCACGTGCACCGCTAATTTGATGCCCAAACACCACCCCGCGGTAAAGTGGGAAGGACAGCAGCCTAAATTAGGCTGCGACTGCTAATTTATTGTTGTTAGCTATTTGTTTGTGGCTTTTATAGTGGGTCCACACCACTACCCGCTGCTTCAACTTCACTTTCCCTGTCGAAACCTTTACATCCCCATATCTATTCCGCCTTGCGGCGGAAATTAGGCTTTGTTCTGCGCTTTCATTGCGCGGTCAATATCGCGCTTTGCGTCGCGCTGGGCGGTGGTGGCACGCTTGTCGTACAGCTTTTTGCCCTTGCACAGCCCCACTTCTACCTTGACCCTTGACCCCTTAAAATACAAACGCAGGGGCACCAGTGTCAGGCCATTCAGTTTTACCTCGGCGGCCAGCCGCCGAATTTCGCGCCCGTGGGCCAGCAAACGGCGGGGCCGCACCGGGTCGCGGTTAAAAATATTGCCTTTTTCGTATGGGCTGATGTGCATGCCCATGACCATCAAATCGCCGCCCACCACATCTACCCAAGAATCTTTCAGGTTGACGGAACCGGTGCGGATGCTTTTGACCTCGGTGCCGACCAGCTCGATACCGGTTTCCAGTGCTTCGAGGACAAAATAATCATGCCGCGCCTTGCGGTTTTCGGCGATGGTCTTAAAGCTGTCTGGCATTTTGCCCCCTCCTTTCGCACCAATACCGGGACAATACTATACCTGTTTTTGCGGCATTTGTCAAGTATTCCCGGCTTTTATAGTTCCCCGCGCGAAATTAAGCTGCGGCCCAGCGTGGTGGGGTCGGCATACTCTAAACTGCCGCCCACCGGCAAGCCGTAGGCAAGGCGGCTGACCCTAATGCCTAGCGGCTTGATCAGCTTTGCAAGGTACATGGCGGTCGCCTCGCCCTCAACCGTGGGGTTCGTTGCCATAATTACTTCCTGCACTTCGTTGCCCTGCAACCGTGCAAGCAACTCTTTTACCGTCAGCTGTTCGGCCCCAATGCCGTCCATCGGTGAAATGAGGCCGTGCAGCACATGGTAAAGGCCGTGGTATTCGCGGGTGCGCTCAAACGCCGAAACATCACGCGGGGTCTCCACCACACAAATGACGCTTTTGTCGCGCTTAGTGCCGCTGCAAATGGGGCAAATTTCACCGTCGGTAAAGTTTTGGCAAACACTGCACCGGTGTATTTTAGTATGGGCGTCAATAATGGCCTGTGCAAATTCCAGCGCCTCGTTTTTTGGCATGCTGAGCACCTGATACGCCAGCCGCGACGCCCCCTTGCGGCCAATGCCCGGCAGTTTTGCAAATTCTTCGATCAGTTTTTCAAGCGGGGCCGCATTTGCTCCCATCCGGCAACCTTCCTTTACCTTGAATTACAGGCTAAACCCGCTGGGCAGGTTAAAGTTTCCGGTCAGCCCGTTCATCTCGTTGTCCTGTGTTTCGCGCACCACACGCACCGCTTCGTTGACCGCTGCGGCCACAAGGTCCTCTAAAATTTCCACGTCTTCGGGGTCAACGACTTCCGGCTTGATCTCGACTTTTTGCACTTCGTACTTGCCGTTCATCGTCAGCGAGATCTGCCCGCCGCCCGCGGTAACCGTGTGCTCGCGCGCTTCAAGGTCTGCGGTGAGGGTCTCCATATCCTGCTGCATTTTTTGGTACTGCTCCATCACTGCGTTGCGGTCCACTTTGCCATACCCCTGCGGTAATCTTGCTTTCATCGTAAAATTCCTCCAGAATTTTAATCTGCCGGCTGCCGTGGCGCCGGTGCTGTTTAAAAGTATCGGCGGGCCGGGGCATCGCTGCCCCACCCGGCGGGCTTTTTAAATGTACTCTACGGGCACCCCGGCGTCTTCAAGCTGCTGAAAGGTCTCTTCTGCACGGCCTGTTTTTGCCGCGGCAGGTGCCTGTTTTTTTTGGTACGGGCCAATAGAATAATGCTCGCCGGAGGCTTCGAAAATCAGTGTTTTCAGCCGCTCGGCAGAGTCTTGATTGGTTTTCATAAAGCGCAAAAATGTGGCGCTGCCGTCAATCAATACCCGTTTGCCCTGCACATAAGCCTGTGACCCCACCAAAAAGCCGTGGGCCATAGGGTCTTTTTGCTGGGCTTGCGCAATGACCTCGGGCCAAAACGTGCAGGGCTGCTCTTCTTCGCCCTCGCCGGTTTGTGACGGGGCGGGCGCACCAGCCGGGGCCGGTGGGGTTTGCTTTTGCACCGCAGGCTCTGCCGGTACCACAGGCTGTACGGGCCGGGCGGTTGCCACCGGGGCAGCTGTTTGTTGCACTTGTTGGGGCGCCACCTGTACTGCCGGGGCCGCTGCACCACAAAGGGCAAACAGCGCAAGCTCTAATTCAATGCGCGGGTCAGTGCCGCGCGACATTTTATCCAGGCTGTCGCCCAGTACCCGCATGGCATAAACCGCGGCGGCCAGTGACACCTGCTTTGCCTCGTCTTCGTATCTGCGTCGATCCTCCGGCGAAAGGTTCAGCCCCACATCGCCCGCACCGGCGCCCAGCAGCATAACCGTGCGGTAATGGGCAATCAGCTCTTCGCAAAGCCGTTTCATATCAATGGAGTTTTGCCGCAGCGCCGCCACCAGCCCCAAAGCCTTTGCGGTGTCCTGCTTTGTCAGCGCGCCGGACAAATCAAACAGGTAACTTTTGTCGGTCACCCCGGCCATGCGGCGCACCAGTGCTTCATCCACCGTGCCGTCACCGGCCGATGCACAGGTATCTAAAATAGAAAGCCCGTCGCGCAGCGCACCGTCTGCCAGTTGGGCAACCAGTGCGGCAGCACCATCAGTTAAACTGATAGCTTCTTTTTCGGCCACAAGTTGCAGCCGCTTTTGAATGGTCTGCTGGGGGATGCGCCCAAAATCGTACCGCTGGCAGCGGGACAAGATGGTAGAGGGCACTTTTTGAATTTCAGTTGTCGCTAGGATAAAAATAACGTGGGCGGGCGGCTCTTCCATAATTTTCAGCAGTGCGTTGAACGCGCTGTTGGAAAGCATGTGCACCTCGTCGATGATATACACTTTATAGCGGCAGTTTGCGGGGGTATACACCGCTTCTTCGCGCAGCGCGCGGATGTCGTCGATGCCGGTGTTGGACGCCGCATCGATTTCCGACACATCTAAAATGCTGCCCTCTTCCAGCCCGCGGCAGATGTCGCACTCGCCACAGGGCTCACCCTCTTGCGGGTTAAGGCAGTTGACCGCTTTGGCCAATATTTTGGCACAGCTGGTTTTGCCGGTGCCCCGGGTGCCGGTAAACAGGTACGCATGGCCAATATGCCCGGTTGCGACCTGGTTTTTCAGCGCAGCGGTGATCGCTTCCTGCCCGTACACATCGCCAAAGGTTTTCGGCCGATACTTGCGGTACAAAGCATGGTACACAGCACTGCGCCCCCCATCTTTTTTGCATTGCCGCAAACATGCGGCCTTAAAAAAGCAGGACCCGAAACTGGGCCATCATGCCCTGAATACGAAGCGCAGGCTTGCTGCGGCGCACAAAGAAAACCACTTAATGCTGCTCGGTTCCCCGCCTGACATGGTTCATGGCCCTTCATCGCACAGGGCCAACGCTTCGTATTCAAGGCACGGCGGCAACCGCCCCGTGTCCATTAACATTCGTATTATACCGGAAAATCGCATAAAACGCAAGGGGGCAGTTTGCCCCCTTGCGCCTTTTGGGCCGCGCGTGCGGCCCATTTTTTACCTTATAAGTCCTGCTTTTTAAACAGGCTTTGCGCCCTGCGGCAGGCCCCCAGTGTAAGCAGCGCATATAACGCGGCCCCCACTGCCAGCACCACCAGCTTTTCGGCCAAAAACTGAGGGTCCGGTGTATCCAGCTTGTCACGCACAAACGGCACGACATGCGCCGCGGTTTCGGCCACACAAAGCAGCACAAAATAAACCGCGCAGGCAATGTTGAACGGCATGCCCACCTTTTGCACATTGCGGTAATACTTGGTAAAGAACACCCAGTTAAATACCCCCAGCAGCAGTAATGAAATGCCAAACAGCGCAATATTTGCATCCATGCCCACTTGGTTGCCGGTTGGGATCAGCCTTTGGCGCAGCACCGCAAACGGCACCGCAATGACCATTTGCAGCAGTTGCAGGCCCACTGCCACCAGCACACGGGCCGTCACAATGTCCTTTTTCGCCACCGGCAGCAGGGCACTGTACAAAACGTCCTGCGTTTCGCGCCCATTTAAGCAGATAAAAAAGATGCCGAGCGTCGTGTAAAAAAACGTGACATAGTATGGGTAATTGGGGATGATGAGCAGTGCAGAAAGGCCAAGGAACAACAGCGCCGCCGGGTGCATGGCAAGCCGCAGTTCTTTTTGCAGTAATGCTTTCATGTCCTCACGCCCTTTCCATATGGACCATAATGTCTTCAAGGCCCGCTTTTTGTACCTCGGCACCGTCTATTGGCAGGTTTGCCGTGTGAACCAGCGCTTCACAACCGGTGCGCGAGGGCCGGCAGCCGACCAGTTTTTCAGCTGCCTGTGCCGGGGGCTGCGGGGTGGTAAACGACACCATGCGGTATTCCTCTAAAAACTGTGTCATACCGGTTTGTGCCACCAGTTCGCCATTTTTGATATACAAAATATCGTCGGCGCATTTTTCAAGGTCGGTCGTGATGTGGGTCGAAAACAAAATGGTGACACCCTCCTCCTGCACCAGTGCAAGAAACAGCTCCATCAGCTCGTCGCGCGAAACAGGGTCCAGCCCGCTGGTGGGCTCGTCTAAAATCAACAGTTTTGCATGGTGCGACAAGGCCAGTGCCAGCGCGTATTTGACCCGCATCCCATCGGAAAGCTGGCGCGGGGTCTTTTGCTCCGGTAAGGCAAACCGTTGGATGCAGCGGCGGTAAACCTCTTCATCCCAGTTCGTATAAAAAGGGCGGGTGGCCGCCGTGATAGTTTTCAGTTTTTTCATCGGGTAATAAGTAAACCCGCCCATTACAAAGCTGAGCTGCTGTTTTGCCTGCTGCTCGTGCCCCAAAAAGGGCTGACCAAAAAACGAAATATCCCCGCTGTCTGGGTGCACCAAATTCAACAGCGATTTTAACGTGGTGGATTTACCCGCACCGTTGCGGCCAATGAGCCCGGTAATTGCGCCGGGCCGCAGTGTAAACGAAACATCCCGCAGTGCAAAGCCCTCGTACTGCTTGCAAAGGCCCTGCACGGTCAACACGTCCTGCATCAAGCCCGCCTCTTTCTCAATCTTTATTTTCGTCGGTATCCGTGGTGTTTTCGGTGTTGTCCTCTTCTGCTGCCTGCGGCGGCTTTTTTTGCACGTCAAACACCGCTTTTGCAAAATCCAAAAATGGTGCGTTAGGCACGATACCAATGCCCTGCTTTTTGTCGGCCATCAATAGCAACGTATCGCCCGGCTCGATGCCAAACAGATCCCGCGCGCCTTTGGGGATGACGATCTGGCCCTTTTCCCCCACTTTTACCGTACTCATAAATTTATCCTCTGGCATTTTTAAGCTCATTTGGTTTCTCCTTTACCATAAGTATGAAAAGTATAACTTTTATAACTTGTATTTTACGCGTACCTCGTGCCATTGTCAAGCAAAAGCGCACTTTCTTTTTACCTTTGCCAATGTTATAATACCTGCATAAACTTTGCCGCGGCAATTGAATGAGGTGACCTTTGTTTTGACTTGGGAAGAATTAAAAAGTGAATGTCTGGCCTGCCAAAAATGTGGCCTTTGCGAGACCCGTACCAATGTGGTGTTTGGCGATGGGGTGTCGGATGCCGAGGTGCTTTTCATCGGTGAAGGCCCCGGCCAGAACGAGGATGAACAGGGCCTGCCGTTTGTGGGGCGCAGCGGCGCATTGCTGGATACCTACCTGCGCACGATCGACCTTGACCGCAAAAAAAACATTTTTATTGCCAACACGGTAAAATGCCGCCCGCCGCAAAACCGCGACCCGCGCCCGGAAGAGCGCGCCGCCTGCCTGCCCTGGCTACGGGAACAGTTTCGGCTGTTGCAGCCCAAAATTGTCGTTTGCCTTGGGCGCATCGCCTCACAGCAGATCATCCGGCCCGATTATTCGGTCACGCGTGAGCACGGCCAGTTTGAGGAGAAGGACGGCGTGCTGTTTATGGGCACCTTTCACCCTGCGGCACTGCTGCGCAACCCCAACAACAAACCGGTGGCGTTTGAGGATTTTGTTGCACTGCGCAGCAAAATACACGAGGTGTGTACCCACACCTACGCCGATGCCCCACCGGCCGAAACTACTGCAGAAGAAATTTAAATAGATACAAAAAAGCCACCCTGCCGGGTGGCTTTTGTTTTTTGATGGGGTTTTGCCTGATGAGGTTTAACTATCCTGCAAGGCCGACACTGCGGGCCGGTTTGCGGTTTTGGGCCAAGTGATCTGCGCTTTAAACAGATCACCGTCCACCTCTACCTCAAACTTGCCGCCCTGCAGCTCGGTAAAGCTTTTGGCAATGGCAAGGCCAAGGCCGCTGCCCTCGGTATTGCGGGCTTTGTCCCCACGCTCAAACCGCTCCACAATCTGGGTTTCATCAAAATCCAGCTCTGCGGCCGAGACGTTTTTGAGGCTCACCTTTACATTGTCTTCATCCTCTGACAATGTGACATAGGCGCGGGTGCCCGGCAGGCCGTATTTTGTAATATTGATAATCAGGTTTTCAAAAATGCGGTTGCAGCGCTGGCCATCCAGCATCAGCGGCACACGGTGGTCCGGCAGCCACCAGCGAAACTCAATGCCGCTGGCTTTGGTCTTGTCCTCCAGCTCAAAATCGATCTGTTTCAGCAATGCCACAAGGTCCACCTCGGCAAAATGCATCGTGACATTGCCGGTGGTCGCTTTACTGACCTCAAACAAATCTTCGATCAGCCGTTTCAGCCGCTGAGACTTGTGGTCCAGCGTGTCGATATAGGCGTGGCGCTGCTCTTCGGTAAGCGAATCATCCCGCAACAGGTCAATATAGGTAATAATGGCGGTCAGCGGAGTCTTTAAATCATGGGAGACATTCGTGATGAGCTCTGTTTTCATGTTGCGGCTGCGCACCTCGGTCTCCACCGCTTTTTGAAACCCGCTGCGCACCTTGTTCAGCTCGTCGCGCAGGGTGTTAAAGGGGCCTACCTCTCCCTCTATTTTGACCGCGAGGTCCCCCTGTGCCATCCGGGTGGTGGCCTCTACCATGACATTATACTGTGCGCACAGGGTTGCCATGCGGCGGCGCAGCCAGAAAAACAAAAAGATAAGGTAGACGATCAGCACAAAAATACCAAAGCCCCACATCGCACAGCAAAGTGCAAGCACAACAAAGTTCAGCAATAAAAAATGCCATAATGTTTTACTGATGGATACATCAAGGTCGATTTGAGTCGCCTTGCGCCACAGGCTGCGAACGTGATACACCAGCCAGCCAAAAAACCGCACTGTCAGGCTGCGCTCTAGCAAATAGCGCTTTGGCCCCAAAAACAACAGGTTGGCCGCTGCAAGGGTAAAAAAGGATGCCGCACTAAACCAAAGCAGCAGCGCACCGGCAAGCAGCCCCCATGAAATGCGTGTTGCCAGCAGGGTATCGGTCACCCAGCCCAAGGTGCGCAGTGTGCCGGCCAGCCCGCCACTTGCAACACTGTATGCCAGCTCGTAAAGCCCGTCAATGATCGGCAGCACCACAAAAAAGCCGATGATCGTCACTTCAAGCGGCACCTTGGCCGCGGCTTTACGGCCCAGCTGCAACTTGCGGCACAGCGACAACAGCAAGGTGCCGCCGATGCACACGGCAAGGCTGATACCCGCCGCCATGTTAAAGCCCGCCGAAGCAAAATTCAGCGTGTCCTGCCAGTAGATCATTGACGACACGCCGCCGGCCCCCACAATATCCTCCGGTACCGCATACACTACAGTTACCGGTGAGGCCGGGGCGGTATACTGGTAATCTTCGTACTCGATCGTATTAAAATTATAGCTGTTGCGGCGCATCTGCCAAAGCATGTTGTCACGGTTCACTTCTTCGCCTTCTGCTTCATCCAGATACACACTTTGTGCGACCGGCGTACCGTTTTCATCAAAGCGCATCGAAAGCAGGTAGCGGTAATTCCCATCTTTTACTGCCTGCTCGTTGAATTCGTTATTTTGCAGCAACTGGGCCCAGGCAACGGTGTTGTCGTTTGTGTAGATATTGCCGGTCTTATCGTCAATGACCGCATATTTAACGCCGCCAAGCTCGCTGGAAACCCTAGTATCCCAGATATACAGCGTCTGGTCAAAATAAGACTTCTGCTGTGCCAGCCCCGACGAAGAAACGGCCCCGTCCCCTTCGTCGTCATAACTCTCGTCATAGCCGTACTGTTCCAGTGTTTGTGGCAGGCTGGTTTCGCTGCTTTGGGCCGCTTCGCTGCCGGTATAAAACACATCGCTGGGCTGCAACACTTTGTTTTGCCATTGCTCTTGTGCGTGCCAGGTCAGCGTATACGCCCCCTGCGACATCATAGAGGCAAGGTAATTGCCTTCAAACACACTGTCCTGCTGCCCGCGGCGCTGGTATGCCGGCTCTACGGCAAGCAACGTTGCAAGCGACACCACCAAAACCAGTATGATGCAAAGCAACAGCCCAAACAGTTTAGCAACCTTCGATTTTATATCCAATGCCCCATACCACCTTCAAATATTTCGGCTCTTTTGGGTTGATTTCGATTTTTTCGCGGATATTGCGGATGTGCACCATAATCGTATCGGTCGCCACGGCCTTTTCGTTCCACACCCGCTCGTAAATTTCGTCTGCCGAAAAAACGCGCCCGGGGTTTTTCATCAGCAGCGCAAGAATTTTAAATTCCAGCGGGGTCAACCGCACCGGCTTGCCATCCACTGAAAAAGCGGCGGCCTGCTCGTTGAGTTCCAGCCCGCCGATGGTGTAAATTTCTTCATCTTGCTGCCGGGCAGCCCCGGCAAGTAACAGATATTTGGCATAGCGCCGCAATTGAGAGTTGACCCGCGCCAGCAGTTCCATGGGCACAAACGGCTTTGTGACATAATCGTCCGCGCCAATATTCAGCCCGGTGATCTTGTCCACATCCTCCGACTTTGCCGACAGCATAATGACCGGGAAATCATACTGCTCGCGCAGTTTCATGGTCATGGTCACCCCGTCCATTACCGGCATCATAATATCCACTACCGCAAGGTGAATGTCGTTTTGATGAATGATCTCCAGGCCCTCGCGGCCATTGGCAGCCTCCAACACCTCATACCCCTGGTTCTTCAGGTAAATGCCAATCCCCTCGCGGATCTCGCGGTCATCCTCCACCACCAGAATTCGATAGGTCATTTGTTCCTCCCGTTTTGCGCCCGCTGTGCCGGGGCGACATTGTTTTACTTCTGTCGCCCATTATACCGCATGGCGGCGCAAAGCGCACCCCCACCGCTTAGCCCGCCAAGGATGCACGCAGCAGCCCCCTTGCGCGGTAAATCTGGGTGTTGATGGTTTTGTCGGGCCGGCAAAGCAACTGCGCAATTTCGCAGACTGGGCGCTGCTGCAAAAAGTACAATACCGAAACCGCGCGGTAGGGCTCGCGCAGGGCACCAATTGAGGCGGCAATCTGCTGTGTCGCCTCTTTTTGTTCGCACATCTGCTGCGGCTGCTCGTTTGGCTGCGCTGCCTGCTGCTGCGGCAGATCCTCCGGCTGGCCCTGCGCGCTGACACGGCGGCTGTATGCACTTTTTAAGCAGTCTTTCGCCTTATTCACCGCGATGCGGCACAGCCAGGCTTTTTGGGCCTCGGCCGGGCAGCGGTCGCGGTGCAACCACGCCGAAAGAAAGGTTTCCTGCGCAAGGTCCTCCGCCTGATGCGCATCCCCCACCAGCCGCTTGCAAACCGTATAGACCAGCAACTGATATTCCTGCACCATGCATTCAAACTCCTGCTCTGTCATTGTATGTTCCTCTCTTTCTGCCTCACGTTCATCTTTTGTCCATATCATACAGGATGAATCTAAAAACGAACTAGCAAAAAAAGTAAAGAATTTCGAAAGAATTTTATAAAGTCGTAGCAGACCACTGTTTTTACCCGCCCCGCGGCTGCCCTCTGCTTGAAAAAAGCGGGGTGAATGGCTACAATAAAGAAAACGTCTTTTGCATGGGGGCATTGACTATGGATCTGTTTGAAGAAGTTCGCCGGCAGGCGGCACAGGCGGCAGAAGAATTGCTTGCGCAGGCCGCTACGGAACCGGGCGATTTATTTGTAGTGGGGTGCTCGTCCAGTGAAATTGTGGGTCAAAGCATTGGGCAGGGCTCCAGCATGCAGGCGGCACAGGCCGTGTGCGATGGCATTTGGCCGGTGTTGCAGCGCTACCAGCTGGCACTGGCGGCACAGTGCTGTGAACATTTAAACCGCGCGTTGATTGTTGAAAAAAGTGCCCTGCCCCGTGGGGCAGAGCTGGTAAATGTGGTACCGCAGCCCCACGCAGGCGGCTCGTTTGCCACCACTGTTTACGCGCGCATGCAAGCGCCGGTTGCGGTAGAAACCATACGCGCCGCCGCCGGGCTGGACATTGGCGACACCTTGATTGGCATGCACCTGCGCGCGGTGGCCGTGCCGGTGCGGCTGGGGATCAACCGCATTGGCAGCGCAAATTTGGTCTGTGCCCGCACCCGCCCGAAATACATCGGCGGGTCGCGCGCCATTTACCTGCCCGAAAAGGAGGTGCGCTGACATGCAACAAACACCAACCGTAGAATTTTTACAGCAAACCCTGTTGCAGGTGCGCCAGCGGATGCAGGCCGCCGCCCAAAGTGCCGGGCGCGCGCCGGGCGATATTTTGCTTTGCGCCGCCAGCAAAACCCAAAGCATTGAAACCGTGCAACTGGCTGCCGGGCTGGACATTGACCTGTTTGGTGAAAACCGGGTACAGGAGTTTTGCGAAAAGCATGATGCCGGTGCCTATGGCGACAAGCCGTTACATTTTATAGGGCATTTGCAGACCAACAAAGTAAAACAGGTCGTAGGCCGTGCGATCATGATCGAATCGGTCGGCTCGGCAAAGCTGTTGCGGCAGATTGCCGCCGAAGCCAAAAAACAGGGCATTTGCCAGCGGATTTTGATTGAAATCAACATCGGGGCGGAGCAGAGCAAAAGCGGCATTCTGCCGGCAGAATTATTGCCGCTACTTGCCGAAGCAGGTACCTTGCCGTCGATCACCGTGCGCGGGCTGATGGCCATCCCCCCCATTGCAGAAGAGCCCGGGGCAAACCGGCGATATTTTGCGCAGATGCGTGCCCTGTTTGAAAAGGCCTCGGCGCTGCACGCTGAAAATTTGAAGATGGAATATCTCTCTATGGGCATGAGCCGCGACTTTGAGGATGCCATTAAGGAGGGGGCCAACATTGTGCGGGTAGGCACCGCACTGTTTGGCGCCCGCCCACCGATGACACCACTGGCATAACTGCGGTTTTGCATCGTTGCGTCATATTTTTTAAATTGATAAAATTATAAAAAAAAGGCAGGCCGCTTTGCAGGGAAAATACTCCCTTGCCGGGCGGCCTGTCTTTTATGTTGCAGTACATAAACTTACTGTGTTATTTCTCGTTTGACGCAGGCCCGTGCGGGGAGCGGCAAACCGCCTACCCCCGCTGCCGTATTTCACCCTGCGGCTGCGTGGGGGGTACCGCCACCGCAAGCTGCTGTAGCAGCAGCCGCGGCTCATCAAAAACCAGCAGCCGCCCCAGCGCCTGCCGGCCCATAAACCCCTGCTCTGCGGTATGGCGCAGCATGGCCAGCAACGGGTCAAAAAAGCCCGCCGTGTTTAGAAGGCCAATTGGCTTTTGGTGCAGCCCCAGCTGCGCCCAGCTAAAGGTTTCAAACAGTTCTTCATAGGTGCCCACACCGCCGGGCAGCGCAATAAACGCGTCGGCCAGCTGCATCATTTTTTGTTTGCGGGCGTGCATATCCTCTACTTCAATCAACTGCATATGAGGTGCATGGGGCTGGCCATCGCCAAACAGCCCGCGTGGGGTGACCCCGCACACGCTGCCGCCCTGCGCCAGCACGGCGCCGGATACGACCCCCATCAGCCCCTCACCATAGCCGCCATACACCAGCCCAATCTTCTGCACTGCAAGCGCATTGCCCAAATCCTCCGCCGCCTGCCGGTACTGCGGCAGCACACCGGGGTTTGACCCGCAGTAAACACAAACCTGTTTCATTTTTATTGCTCCTTTTTGCGCCTAGTAGCCAAACGCACCGTCGATGAAAATCACTTGAATGCGCCCCTCTTGAAACTGCCCGGCAATCAGCACAAAATCATTGCAGATGCGCTGCGGGTGCCGGCAATCAACACAGCGGCCCAGTTTGGTACAGGGGGTGTCTTTGCCAAGGCGCTTTGCGTCCAGCGGTGCCGCAACCTGCCTTGCACGGGCAGTGGCCTGTTGCACATCGGGCACCAGTTTATTGGTGCCCGCCACCACCACAACACGCCGCGGGCCGTACAGCATGGGGGCCACACGGCTGCCGTTCCCATCAATATTAAACAGCTGGCCATCCTGCGTCACGGCGTTGACCCCGGTCAAAAACACGTCGGCATCAAAGTTTTTTAAGTAAATTTCGCGTTTTTGCTCTTTGGTCAGCCCCGGCTGATATTTATCGTAAAAAGTATACGGGCCCTCGCGCACCAACTGCAAGACGCCGGTGTCCTCTAATGTCACCGAATCCCCACAGCCCACCGTTGCCCCCTGCGGCAACAGCGTGCGCAACAACGCGTACAGTTCGTTTTTATTTTTCACAATATGCCCGCCCATATGGTTTCTGCGCAGGTTCTCTATTGTTTTTTGCAGGTTCTCGTCCATCTGTGCCTCCTTTGGTTTCTGCTTTTTACTATACCAGAAAACCCCTGTAAAAGGAACACCCACCCAGTTGCGGGCAGCAGGGGTTTGTGCTATTCTGGCAAGGGCATACCAAAGGTATGCCGGGCCCTAAAAGGAGGTGTTTTTTTGTATCTTTCCGTACAAAGCGCCCAGCAAATTGCGCTGGAGATCAGCGGCATTGTCAAACAGCATGTCAACCTGATGGATGACAAGGGGTTTATCATTGCCAGCACCGACCCGCTGCGCATTGGGCATTTCCACGAAGGCGCAAAAAAAATTATCGACCAACAGCTGCCGGAGCTGTATGTCGACCCCAAAGACGAAACCCTCACCACCCGCACCGGCATCAACCTGCCGATCCGCATCGACGATACCATTGTGGGGGTGGTGGGCATTACCGGCCCATACGAACAGGTGTTCAACTATGGGCAGATCGTCAAAAAGATGACCGAAATTCTGGTGCGCGAGGGCCTTGCCCAAGAGGAGGAGCGGCTGGACAACAAAATACGAAACCGCTTTTTAGAGGACTGGGTACTGGGTAACGGCTTGCAAAGCGGTGCCGAATTTGAAGAGCGCGGGGCGCGGCTGCAAATCGATATTCGTCGCCCGCGCCGCGCTGCGGTGCTGCGCATCGACGGGTTTCAGGCCCTCTCTTCTACCGGCGAAGGCCAAAAGCGCATTGAACTGGTAGAACAGCGGGTACGCAGCTTTATCTGTGAAGAAAACGCCGGCAATATCTTTTTGCGCCTGCCCACAAAGCAGGTCTGCCTTGTGGCGCCGCGCAGTGATGAACAGATGTTATACCTTGCCACGACCCTGGTGAACCTGATTGAAAAAAGCTGCGGCCTTGCCCTGACGGTAGGGATTGACGATACCCCGGCAGGCACCGAGGACGTAAAAAGTGCAACCGCCCGGGCTAATAAAGCATCACACGCCTGCCGGGCGGGCCAGGCCCCCATTGTGCTGTACCGCCAAATTTCCATGGAGCTGTTTATGGAGGATATCCCCCCCGCGGTCAAACGGGAGTACCTGCAAAAGATTTTCCCCGGCTGCGACCTTGAAACCCTGCGCGGGTGGCTGCGCCTGCTAGAAGTCTATTTTGAGGCCGAAGGCTCGATCGACCTTGCCTCTGAAAAGCTGTTCATGCACAAGAACACCCTGCAATACAAACTAAAAAAACTGCGTGCCCTGACCGGCTATGATGTGCGGCTGCCCAGCAACTGCGCGGTGTTTTTTATTGCGCTGTCTTTTTTTCGCGAAATACAAAACGACCCCACTTTATGGAACAGTTGACAAAGAATTTTTTATTTTTTTGATTTCATTGTTTTTCGTAACATAAACTGGTCGCATTTTGTGGCTTACAAACCATAGACTAACCTCTTTCAATTCGTTAATATGGATATAGAAAGTGATGTGCGAAGTTGTTTTTTAGACATTATGCTAGCTGCGCACAGTAACGAACGTTGTTGAGGAGGTATTGTTTATGTCTGGTTTTGGTCTTATTCTGGCATTCATTGTGGCGATCGTCGTCATGATCCTGGCAATCTCAAAGCTCAAAATTCATCCGTTTCTCTCCATCATGGGGGTCTCACTGATCCTCGGGCTCATTGCGGGTATCCCGCTCATCGACCACAAAGCCGCTGACGGCACGGTGACCCAGGGCCTTGCCGGTGTCATTGGCAGCGGGTTTTCCGGTACTTTTACCAGTATTGGCATCGTGATTATTTTAGGCGCACTGGTCGGCACCATTCTGGAAGTGACCGGCGCCGCCTTTAAACTGGCGGACATGGTCATTCATCTGGTTGGGCCGAAACACCCCGACCTCGCGATGCTGATCATGGGCTGGGTGGTGTCGATCCCCGTATTTTGCGACAGCGGCTTTGTTATTTTAAACCCCATCCGCAAAGCACTGGTTCGCCGCACCAAAAAAAGCAGCGTGGCAATGACGGTCTGCCTTTCTGCAGGCCTATATGCTTCCCATGTCTTTATCCCGCCCACACCGGGCCCCATTGCCGCGGCAAACACGCTGGGCATCGGCAACAACCTGTTGCTGGTGATGGGCCTTGGTGCACTGGTTTCCATCCCCGCGCTGGTCGTCGCTTACTTTTATGCGCAGTTCATTGGTAAAAAAGTAAAAGCAGCCGATGAGGCCGATGCCGCCGCCGATGGTGAAATCGTCAAAACTTACGAGCAGATCGTCGCCGAGTATGGCCACCTGCCAAACGGCCTGCTTGCACTCAGCCCCATCCTTGCCCCAATCGTATTGATGGCATTGGGCTCCATTGCCTCGATGCTGAAATGGAGCGGGCTGCTGTATGAGCTGTGTGTCTTTTTTGGCACCCCCATCATTGCACTGGCCGTGGGCACCTTGTTTGGCGTGTGGCTGCTGGCCGACAGCAAAAAAATGGGCGAATTTTATAATGTCACCAACGAGACGCTGAAAACCGTGGGCCCCATCTTGTTTGTCACCGCAGCGGGCGGCGTGCTGGGCAAGGTGATTGCAATGTCCGGTATGGTGCAATATATCACCTCTAACGCCGCACTGCTGGACAGCATCGGCATCTTCTTCCCGTTCCTGCTGGCGGCAATTTTGAAATCCGCTCAGGGCTCTTCTACCGTTGCCATTACCACCACCGCCGGCATTATGGCCCCGCTGATGGGCGTGCTGGGGCTTGGTACCCCGGTGCTTGGCGCGCTGACTGTAATGGCCATCGGCGCAGGTGCAATGACCGTTTCGCATGCAAACGACTCTTATTTCTGGGTCGTCACCAACTTTGGCGCACTGAAGCCCGAACAGGGGTATAAAACCCAGACCATGGTCACCCTGCTGGAAGGCCTTGCCTCCATGGTCGGCGTATTTCTGCTGTCGCTGGTCTTGCGCTAAGTTACCCTAATCAAAGGCATCATCCTTTATAGCGATTCTCAAAGCAACCCTACCGATTGGAGCAAAACTATGAGTAAGTTCGTACTGATCCCCGACTCTTTCAAAGGCACGATGTCGTCCGGTGAAATTTGTTCGATCATGAAACAGGCTATTTTACGCCATCTGCCCACTGCCGAGATCGTCAGCATCCCGGTGGCAGACGGCGGCGAGGGCAGCGTGGATGCGTTTCTTGCCGCCATGGGCGGGCGCAAAATACCGGTAACGGTAAAGGGCCCTTATTTTGAAGAGGTGGACGCCTTTTATGCCATTTTGCCGGACGGCACTGCGGTGGTGGAAATGGCCGCAGCCGCAGGGCTGCCGCTGGTGGGTGAAAACCTGCATGCCGAACAGACCACCACCTTTGGGGTTGGGCAACTGATTGCACACGCGGTAGAAGCAGGCTGCAAACGGGTGATTGTTGGGCTTGGCGGCAGCGCCACCAACGACGGCGGCACCGGTGCCGCCGCAGCATTGGGGGTACAGTTTTACAATGCGGCAGGGCAAACCTTTGTGCCGGTGGGCGCAACGTTGAACCAAATTGACTCGGTAAAGCTGGACGGGCTTTTCCCCGCCGTGCAGGCAGCAGAAATTATTACCATGTGCGACATTGACAACCCGCTGTGCGGCCCGCGCGGTGCGGCCGCGGTATTTGGCCCGCAAAAGGGTGCCGATGAAGCGATGGTGCAAACATTGGATGCAAACTTGCTGCACCTTGCCGGTGTGATAGAGCGCTGCCTTGGCAAACAGATTGCGCACCTGCCCGGTGCGGGTGCCGCAGGCGGTATGGGCGGCGGCATGGTGGCTTTTTTGGGCAGCCGCCTGCAAATGGGCATCGAAGTGGTGCTGAACACCGTGCAATTTGACCATGCCATTCAAGGGGCATCTCTGGTGCTCACCGGTGAGGGCAAGTTCGACTCGCAGTCCCTCAGCGGCAAAGTGGTCATTGGTGTCGCGCGCCGTGCAAAAAAGCAGGGGGTCCCCGTCGTTGCCGTTGTCGGCGACATTGGTGATTCGGGCGGCGCCGCTTATGAGGAAGGGGTCAGCGCTATTTTCAGCATCAACACCCTTGCCATCCCGTTTGCGCAGGCAAAACAGCGCTGCCGCGAGGACCTTGCGTTGACAATGGATAATTTAATGCGCTTTTGGGTGACTGCCAGCCAAACGGGCGGCACACAGCAAGCCTGATACCCTAAACCTGATGCAATTCAAAACACCCGCAGCGGCTGGCCGCTGCGGGTGTTTCTTTTTGTTTTTGTTCTTTGGCACGGATACCCCGTCATTGTAAAAAATAAGCCAGTGAGCACACCGCCGCCAAAATGGGCGCCACAATGAACATTTGTGGTATCGTGCGGGTTTGAATGCGTTTGTCGTTACAGGCCGGGTGCCCCTTTGTACCTGGTATCACAAGAAAACGGGGGGTGATGGTACAAAAAATCAAGTAATCGCAAATCAGCAGATCCACCGCACAAAGGCCTCCCTGCATAGCAAGCCAGTGCCAAAACACCGCAAGATAGCTTGCCAGGTCTGCTCTGCCACGCATAATCGGTACCCCTACCACATCCCCCGTAACCAGAAGCAGTATGGGCAGCCCAACCGCAAGTGGTACCGCAGTTTCTTTTTTGGTCTTTGGTGGCGCCACATCGCAAATTGCCTTGGGGTAATTGTGCAACTGCGAGCGGGGGTTGATGGCAATCATCAAATAAATACTCCCATAAAAAATCAGGTTGATACTTGCCGCATCCTATATTATCGCTTGCATTTGGTTTGCCTTTCTCTTGCGCAACTGGCCCAAAAAGCCATACAACAAAGCAAAAAAGGCTTAGGCCCTTACCGGTAACCTAAGCCTTTTTGCAATGCAGCATGGTAGTTTTCGGCAGACACAGACCCCCCTGAGTACCCGCCACCACCCCGCCGCCGGTTAATGGCTGTTTTTCGCGAACTGGCCGATCTTCTTATCCATATTGGAAATATGTTGGGTCAGCCAGTTAATGACCATCTGGTTGGCATTTAAAATCACCATCAAACTGCCGCCGCTGGCATCATAATCTGCCCGCAATTTTGTCAGCTGTTCAATAAAAGTGGTATGCGCTTTTTTCTGGGCCGGGTAATCTGGGTAATCGATGCTCAGCATATATTTTTCTTCATCAGCAAAATGCTTTTTGGTATAGTCACTCAAAAAGTTCAGCAACTCGCCAACGTACTCTTTGGCCTGATGGTTTTTACCCGCTTCAAACAAGGCCTCTGCCTTTTTGAACCATTCTTTGTGTTGCTCGTCGATCTGCTCCACGCCAACCGACAAATCCGGTGTCCACGGCATAATAGGTTCCTCCTTTTTTATCAAAACCGCTTTGCGGTTTTAAGCTTGCTTTTGCCTTGCAAACTGGCCAATCTTTTTATCCAAAGTGCCAATATGCCGGGTCAACCAGGTAACGACCATCTGGTTGGCATTTAAAATCACCATCAGGCTGCCACCACTGGCCTCATAATCCGTTTTCAGTTTATCCAATTGCGCAATAAAGGCTTCATGCTCCTTTTTTTGCTCTGCATAGCCCGGATACTGAATACTGAGCATATATTTTTCTTCATCTGCAAAATGCTTTTTAGTATAGTCGCTCAAAAAATCCAGCAACTCACCAATATACTCTTTGGCCTGATGGTTTTTGCCCGCTTCAAACAGGGCCTCGGCTTTTTCAAAGCACATTTTGTGCTGATCGTCAATCAGTTCCACACCAACCGACAAATCCTGAGTCCATGGCATAGGGGCCCCTCCTGTAACAAAACAATTTGAAATACTAAACTTTTGATATTTATTATTGTAACGTTAATGCGTCACAGTTTCAAGCAAATCTAGATAATTATTCGGTGCATTTTGTCAAAACTTTGTTTTTTTGTGCTGTTTTGATACCTATTATAACAATAAAAAGTCTATCTCTGCTTTTTTAAAACCTCTAACAATGCGCTGCAACCCGCATGCACATCGCGAAAGGTCGCATCAAAATCGCCGGTATACCATGGGTCGGCAATATCCCTGGGGGCAGTTGTAAAGTCCAGCAGGCGGCACACTTTGCCTTTTGCATCCCCACCGGTAATACGTAAGATGTTGCGTAGGTTTGCACTGTCCATGCCCACAATCAAATCATAATGTTCATAATCTGCCCGTGTCATCTGCACGGCCCGGTGGTCACAGCCCATAATCCCCTGCCTGCGCAGCACCCGCAGCGTACCGGGGTGCACCGGGTTGCCAATTTCCTCTGTGCTGGTGGCGGCAGAGGCAACTTCAAATTGCCCGGCAAGGCCGTGCTTTGCCAGCAGATCCTGTAGCACACATTCTGCCATGGGCGAGCGGCAGATATTACCGTGGCAGACGAACAGTATCTTCATCATCAAATAACTCCTTTGGCCAAAACCCACAGGCCTGTTTTACTTTTTGTTGGGTTGCCAGCCCACACCATATTTTCCATCTCAATAATTCAATAAAAATAGTGACGTATTATGGAAAAATAATCCACCCTATGGTAAAATGTGATTATTCTATTTTAGAAAAGCGGCTTTATGCCAAACAGGCAAAACGGCCAGTTTTTAGTGCATCGTTTTTTACTTTGCACCATGCTTTGCACTTTTGCAAAGCGTTTCACTGCGCCCGTTGTTTTTATGCTCAATTATCATACCACATCATTGGCACCACTGTTAGCCCGCTGCGGTTTAATTTATGCTTCAGCACCACCAAGGCGCATTTTATCTCATATTTATTGCAAAGAAAGGGGCCCACCATGGCAGAATTTTCGGTAAACCAAATTGAACAGATTGCAAGAAATGCAGCAAGAAACAACCTTGACCGGTATCGGCAGGCCATTGAAACCTATGTTGTACCGGCTTATACGCGCGGTGCCACAGAAAGCGAGCTGCGCGCCGCGTTGTACCGCGCAAGCAAAGAATACCATACTGCGGTAAACTACGAAATTTATTACACTTTGCCAAGCTCGAAAGCGTCCGAAGCGTTTCTTGAAATTGAAAAGCAGGCTGGCAGAAACACCCCAAACGGCGCGTATTTTGAGATGAATGTGCGCACTAAAATGATGGAGGCAAACCAAGACCCGGACCCGGAAACCGGCCTTTGGGCAGGCACGGTATTCTATTATGTCGCATTGACGTATTTGGCCGACCTGCAACTGCCGTTTGAGCAGAGCCCCCTTGCAAATGAGATCAACCAGCAGCAGTATCAGCTGGAGCGCAGTGTTTTCAGCGACATTGAATCGTACCTGCGCCAGCGCAGCACTGGCCAACCCGGCACCCCGTTGCAAAACAGTACGCCTGTACAAAACAGCAACTATGCACAGCCCGGCAGTGCCCGGCAACCCGGCAATTATGCTTACCCTGGCAGTACCATGCAGGGCAACGGCACCCCGCAAAATGGGCTTGCACAAAGCACCCCCGCCTACAACACCGTTGCCACCCGTGCAATGAACATGAAATGGTACTGGTTTGCCACCAACATTCAAAGTATTCTTTCTGCTATTGCATTTTTTCTTTTCGCATTAGTTTACCTTACGGGCTCTATTTATTCAACCAACTATGGTATCCCCGCAGAAAAATTTTATTCTGTATACCCTGCTCTTAAGGTTGTAGACTATTGTTACGCGATTGCCCTCATTTTACTCGGTACCTTTTCTCTTGTCATTCGGCATGGGTTAAAAAAGCGGTATCAAAACGCCCCGTTTTATTACATGGCAAGCTACGCAATCCCCCTGATTGTCAGCTTTCTTTACAGAGTAGAAACCGGGGTTCTCTTTGGAGCCTCTACCTTTTCACCAACTTTCTTTGCTCAGATTCCTGTCATAGGAGGGTATATCGTTTTAAACTATGTCTATTTTAAGAAACGTCGTCACCTTTTCCCCAACACCTCAACCAATTATACGACTTTTATAAAAGCGAACCTCATTATTGTCGCCATCGTCGCGCTTTTTGGCTTTGTTGGTGCTTTTGGTACTTTTTAATAAGCAATTTTGTTTTGTCCCGCCGCCAGTATAAACCACATAAAATGTACAGCCAGCTAATCAAAGATTTTTCTTTGGTTGGCTGGCTGTATTCTTAATATTGAAACCATCTGTCAATTTTTATCGATTAGGAATTATAGATTCATTTTAACATTCATTTAAAAAATGAATCGCCACCCGTGTGGGTGGCGACAGCAGCAGAATCAAAAACTTTGCTACGACTTTTTATTTCAATCCACGCCACCCATGTGGGTGGCGACCTTTTTGTTATTTTTCCAACGGTTCGCGGATGTGCTTATTTCAATCCACGCCACCCGTGTGGGTGGCGACCAGCACTGCCTGCGGAGCAGCAGCTGTTGCTCCTAATTTCAATCCACGCCACCCGTGCGGGTGGCGACCCGCGCTGGAGGAGCTGCGGACGCTGACTGACGAATTTCAATCCACGCCACCCGTGCGGGTGGCGACCTGTAATTAAGCTGGATATTTCAATCCACGCCACCCGTGCGGGTGGCGACCCCCTAGACTTCTGTTTCCATTTTTATGATTTATCGATTTCAATCCACGCCACCCGTGCGGGTGGCGACCACCAACGCATTCAGTGATGACGCGTTGGCGTATGCAATTTCAATCCACGCCACCCGTGCGGGTGGCGACTTGCCCACCGAATTTGATTGGTATGAGGCGGACAACATTTCAATCCACGCCACCCGTGCGGGTGGCGACCGCCAAACATGATTAGAGACGTGCCGGGTAAAGTAAATTTCAATCCACGCCACCCGTGCGGGTGGCGACCTAAAAAATCCATCAACCATTCATCTCTGTGTTTCTCATTTCAATCCACGCCACCCGTGCGGGTGGCGACAACGTCTTGTGTTGCAGCTGCTTTGTCAGCACCGATTTCAATCCACGCCACCCGTGCGGGTGGCGACTCGTCGACAATAATGGTGCCGAAGTAATTTGGTGGATTTCAATCCACGCCACCCGTGCGGGTGGCGACATAATCCTTTTTGGTATTACATATGCAATATCCAATTTCAATCCACGCCACCCGTGCGGGTGGCGACGTCTGCCATGCGCTATCAAAAATACGGCAGGCAAATTTCAATCCACGCCACCCGTGCGGGTGGCGACAACGAGCAGAGCAACCCCTCGCACTTGCTGTGCAAATTTCAATCCACGCCACCCGTGCGGGTGGCGACGTTTTAACCCGGCAAGTACCGGGAGCAAAAAGAAAAATTTCAATCCACGCCACCCGTGCGGGTGGCGACGGGATGAATCCCAAATAAGCCTATTCGCAGAGCTATTTCAATCCACGCCACCCGTGCGGGTGGCGACCCGACAGCATTGCCACGGCAACACAGTACACCGGTATTTCAATCCACGCCACCCGTGCGGGTGGCGACTCCAAGCTCTGTTGCGATTTTGTCAAACTGGTTCGTATTTCAATCCACGCCACCCGTGCGGGTGGCGACGTACTTTTGTAGAGGTGCACAAGCGAGGTACTTATTTCAATCCACGCCACCCGTGCGGGTGGCGACCTTCTGGGCTTTTACTTTCTGCTGGTGAGACAGCAATTTCAATCCACGCCACCCGTGCGGGTGGCGACCCCGGCCTTTTGTTCTTTTAAAATCAATTTTAAATTTCAATCCACGCCACCCGTGCGGGTGGCGACCGCCGCAAGCCGGGTATACTCGACTGCCGAAGTTATTTCAATCCACGCCACCCGTGCGGGTGGCGACGGTGGCGCGCGAAGACCTTATCCCATTTGACCAGAATTTCAATCCACGCCACCCGTGCGGGTGGCGACCGGTTGGGCGCTTGAGGCTGGCGCGATAATCGAAATTTCAATCCACGCCACCCGTGCGGGTGGCGACCTGTCTATTGACACGCTTGACCTTAGCACAGGCATTTCAATCCACGCCACCCGTGCGGGTGGCGACGTCAATTTACGACACCGATTTAAACCAGTGGGTTATTTCAATCCACGCCACCCGTGCGGGTGGCGACATATCAAGTGATGACCCGGAGGCAATCGAAAAACTATTTCAATCCACGCCACCCGTGCGGGTGGCGACCTATCAACATTAACCTTAGTTTCATCAATCCAAACAATTTCAATCCACGCCACCCGTGCGGGTGGCGACCAGCGAAAGGCCTCTATGTTGCGCTCCCAGGCAACTATTTCAATCCACGCCACCCGTGCGGGTGGCGACACTCAAAAAAGTATTCGATGGTACGCAGGGACTTATTTCAATCCACGCCACCCGTGCGGGTGGCGACTCTTGGGGCATAGCCAAACGACCAACAATTTTCTATTTCAATCCACGCCACCCGTGCGGGTGGCGACTCCAGACCGAAATGGGCATCACCGGCACGACAGCGAAGATTTCAATCCACGCCACCCGTGCGGGTGGCGACCAGCCCAGCATTTTGCACGTCGCGGCTAAAAACGATTTCAATCCACGCCACCCGTGCGGGTGGCGACATGCGGGCGGCTTTGGGTACAGCGCCACCGGCTGATTTCAATCCACGCCACCCGTGCGGGTGGCGACAAGATAGCGCCCCAATGCTCGCACAAAGCGCAGTTATTTCAATCCACGCCACCCGTGCGGGTGGCGACCTCGCCGATTAGCCGCGCACAATTACGGACACAATTTCAATCCACGCCACCCGTGCGGGTGGCGACTTCATTGTCACCCGAGGCGAGACTTGCGGTGATTGATTTCAATCCACGCCACCCGTGCGGGTGGCGACCATCTTTGGTAAAAATTATTTGGAGGATTAAAACCATATTTCAATCCACGCCACCCGTGCGGGTGGCGACGTGGAGCATCGCCAAATCGCAGCTCGGCAGCGGGCTATTTCAATCCACGCCACCCGTGCGGGTGGCGACTGACTGCAATGTAATCGACCTGGCAAATACAAACCCGATTTCAATCCACGCCACCCGTGCGGGTGGCGACCAAGGAGCACCGCGAAAAGCGGAGCCTTGACGCATTTCAATCCACGCCACCCGTGCGGGTGGCGACTTACCGTCATTAACATGGTTGCAACAAATGTGCAAATATTTCAATCCACGCCACCCGTGCGGGTGGCGACCACACATGACCACCGAACAGTATCTTGCCGCACATTTCAATCCACGCCACCCGTGCGGGTGGCGACATCAACGACACGCTGGAGGGCCTTGACGGCCTGCTGATTTCAATCCACGCCACCCGTGCGGGTGGCGACTTAGGGATGGTCAACGCATTCTCGTTGTGACCGAATTTCAATCCACGCCACCCGTGCGGGTGGCGACCGCTTTATGGAGGGCAAACACAGCCGCGCGGGTTTATTTCAATCCACGCCACCCGTGCGGGTGGCGACACGGAGTTAACAAGCGGTGAAAACAAATGAACAATTTCAATCCACGCCACCCGTGCGGGTGGCGACAAACTTAGCTTCAAGTGGTGCCAGATGGTTCCCGATTTCAATCCACGCCACCCGTGCGGGTGGCGACAGCAAAAACAGCCAAAAATCATCTGCTGTTTTTGTATTTCTTGTTGTTTTCCGGGTTGCTATTTGTCGTTTTAAAATTTCTGTGCTTTGTTTTTCTGCTATTTCACCCTGTTTTTACAGCTTTTTCTGGTGCGAACCTACCGGGGTTTTACTGGTCACTTCCACTTCGCACTAAACAAATAACGTCCCTTCCGGGTCGTAGCCCGGCTTTGCACCAACGTGTTCTATGCGGGACTGGTAGCGGTTGCCCAGATTATAAAACCGTAAACTATCTGTTTCTTCATTGATGATTTGCATCAGCTTTGCTTTCAGTTTACAAGAGGTCGCCGCATCTACCGCACATTCAAACACAGAATTTTGCACCCTTTGCCCATAGTTTACGCACTGCTTTGCCACCTGCCGCAGCCTTTTGCGCCCGGCAGGGGTTGTTGTGTCCACATCATAGGTAATTAACAGCAGCATCGGCAGGCCTCACTTCCAAAAGAAGGGGGGATATTCATCTAAGTCGCCCCGCAAATACCGCGCCAAAAGCAGCGCTTGTATATGCGGCACCAGCCCCCATTCCACTTTCTCTTGTAAATACGGGTGCGTAATGACCTCTTTTTTGCGCTCTTGCCAAGTGGTCAACACGCGTTTTCTGCCCTCGTCATTTAAATAGACCGCACCACTTTCTTGCCATGTAAAATCATCCTTGCCCACGATGCGGTTGTTGATCATTGTAAGGGCGGCGCGGTCTGCCACAACGGGGCGCAGTTCTTCCATTAAATCCAGTGCAAGCGAATTGCGCCCCGGCCGGTCACGGTGCAAAAAGCCCACCTGTTCATCCAGCCCAACGCCCTCTAATGCAGAGGCACAGTCACTGGCAAGCAGTGTGTATAAAAAAGACAACAACGCATTCATGGGGTCCAGCGGCGGGCGGCGAGACCTCTGTGTAAAGCAAAACACATCGCCCCCCGCCAAAACAAGCTGGTCAATGACACTAAAATACAGGCTTGCCGCTTTGCCCTCCCAGCCACGCAGTTCGTCCAACGTCGCGCTTTGCAAAATTTGCTCTTGCAGCTGCTTCATCCCGTTTGACGCCTGTTTTACGGCAGCACTGTCCAAGCGCATCCCGTGGTCTCTTATCGCGCGTTCCAGCAGCCAGCGGCCATTATACACCTTGCCCAAAATAAACAGCCGCGCAACTTCACAGCTTGCCGCTTCGCTTTCACCACAGCGAAACTGCTGCTTGCGCAACAGCACATTGCCGCCGTCCGACAGTGCTACCCGCGCTAAAAACCGCCCACGCGGCGTAAAAAAGCTCAGGCCAATATTTTCTTGCCTGCATTTGCCCATCAGTGACGGGGAGGCCCCTTTGTAGCTGAAACAACAGATGTTTTCCAGCGTGGCAAGTGGAAAGCGTGAATCCGGGGCGTCCGGCTTTAAAATCACGATGTTTTCGCCATCCAAAGAAAGATAAGCGTCCTCACTGAGGATGTAAAGGGTATTCAGTAACTTTTTCACTCTTCCACCTCCTGCGTATAGTGGGCAATATACTCCACCACGGGGCCGGTTCGGGCAAGCTGGGGCAGGCAAATTTCGCGCAGCGAGCAGGCAGCACACTTTTTTGCAGGCTTTGCCTTTGGTGTGTGCCCGCGCCGCCAAATTTCGTGCATCTCCTGCACCATCGCACCCACTTCGCCGCGCAGCTGCGGTGTAAACAGTACCGGCAACCGGCGCCGGGTTTGGCCGTAATAGAGGCAGCCCCCGGGGATATCGCAGCAAAGCATCTCTTCTAAACAAAGGGCCTGTGCGCAAAGCTGCAACAAATCTTCTTGCCCCTCTTTGGGCTTGCCGTGCTTGTACTCTACCGGGCAAGGCTGCCAAAGCCCGTTTTCACCCGGCAGTGTCACCCCCGTTTGCGCCAGCTGAAATTCCACCACATCACATTTGCCGGTCAGGCCCATATTGCGCGAGTGAACCGCCATACCCCGTACGGTCAACGTGTCCCCCCTGCGCTCACGCAGGGTATCCTGATGTGCCCGTGTATGCAGCAAATCGCCCTCTGCCGTAAGAGAATTATCCTGCCACTGCTGTTCCAGATGAATCAGTGCCCACTGGCGGCGGCAAAAGGCAAAATGCTGGATACCGGACAACGAGAGCCATTCGCTCTCTTCCCACGTCACCCCATTTGCGTACAGGTGACACCGGCGGGCAGCGCGGCTTCTTCTACCGACACGGTATAATCGGTATAGGCGCGGGCGGGCTGGGCGGGGTCTGTGGCGCGGGTGACTTTTACCAGTTCAAACAGCTTGTGGGCAGGGGCATTGCCCAGCGCGCTTTCGTGTTTGAATACAATCAGTGACCGCACTGCCATTTTGCCGCGGGCGGCAGCATGGTCATGCTCGAACATATTGAGGATCGCCTCCCACAAAAGGTCGATATCCTCTTGCGAAAAGCCGGTCACCTTTTGTGCCAAATTGGCAGAAACATACCCTTCCACACGGTACAAGCCATAGGGCACAATGTATTTGCGCCCCATCTCTGTGCCCTTTTTCTCGGCGTCCTCCTCTGTGGTGATGGCCACACGGGTAATAGTGACCTCCTGCGGCACAATGGGCTCTACACTGCGGGCAAACCCCAGCTGCACCGGGCCGCGCACCTGGCCGCAATTCAGTGCCTCTTTTACAAAGGTGGTCATGACCGCGCCAAAGGTGCGAATGTCGTAAAAGTTTTGGCACATCCAGTCCCGGATTTTTTTATCCAGCTCCGGGTCTTCTTTTTTCTTTTCTTTTACCTTTTTTTCGTCTACTGCCAGCGCTGCATACGCCTCTTTATCGCTGCGGTTCAGCGGCACGGCCTCTTTAATGTAAATGCGGTAGCCGGTCGCGCCATCTTTTACCGCTTCGACATAATTGCGGATTTTGCGTTTCAGGCAGACATCCGTCACCAGCCCATAGCCGGTTTCGGGGTCTATGCGGGGCATGTTGCCCGCGTCCGGGTCACCGTTGGGGTTACCGTTTTCCACATCGAACAATACCACAAATTCATACCGGTTCTCAATCGCTGCCATTAGAATTCCTCCTTCATATCTTCGGCTTTTTTAGTTGTATCCGCCTTTTTGGTATACCGCTTTTGGGTTTCATGGTAATACCCCAGCTGAAACGCCCCCTGTGCAGGCAGCGCCATACGGCTGGGCAGTGTTTCACTGATGCTGCCCTCCAGTGCCGTGATCTGTTTTTTGTAATAAATCGCCCCGCCGGTATCCAGCTTGCGCAGATGCTTTTGTGCAAGGTTGAGCAGCAGCGGGAAAATGGTGGCGGGCGTAGATGCCGCAGCATTAAAGTATTTATCCTGAATCGTCGCTTTGCCGTTGGCACTTTCCTGCAACGCCTCCAACACCGCAAACAGGCGCCCCAACACATAGGGCAAATAGGTACTTTGCTCGTTCAGTTCCACTTGTAATACCTCCTCTGGGCAGCGAGTGTCCGTGTTTTTAAGGTAATAAGCCTTAATAATTGCCGCACGCCCGCGTGTGACGCGGTGTTCGGCCCGAATACGCAAATGCACCCCGTTGATGAGAGTGGCTGGATACCGGGTATTGGTGAGGATCGCCCGCAGCACATCCGCCGCCATATTGGGGGCCGGTGTTTTATCTCTGGCGTTTTGGTTTACCGTTTCACGCAGCATTGACCAAACCGAGAGTGTTTCTGCGCGATCAAACGACGGCCGCACAATTTGCATACGGGTTTGGTGCTGCCAGATGTTTGTAATAAAAGAGCCAAATGAACCGCGCAGAAAAAACCGCACCGAAAGCCGTGCCGCATTGGGGGCAAGACCCAAAATATAAAACGGCTGCTCAGGGTCTAAATCCAGCTCCGGCACCGGGCTGCCTGCGGCAATGCGTTTTAGCACCGCTTTCAGGTCGTCATCAGTAAGCCCCGGCGGGGGGGCCGCGCCAAACAGCGCCGCAAGCGAAGTATCCTGATACGCCGTTTCACTGTTTTGCGCCCAGCAAACTACCGTCGCATCGCCGATTTGCTGCACCCGCTGGCGGTCTGCCAGCAGGTAATTCAGTGCCGCACCATAGGCAAACGCGGCGCGCTCGCCCACCGGCGCGTTATACCCCTGCTCTTTGTCTTTGCCATAGGAGCAAAACGCGGGGGCATTAAAAGACACAAGTGAAGCGCCTGTTGCCTGTGCCCCGCGCACCCCTTTGATGGAGGGGTGTAACACCGCTATCGGCTGCCGCTGCCCGGTGACGAGACAAATTTGTGATGTTCCACCGGTTGAAGCCGCATAATATGCCTGCCATACCGCACGAATTTCGGCATCCTGCTGGGGGTATTGGCCGTTTACCCGAAAGCACAAATTACCGCCCTTCATCAGTTCTGCCAGCAGCGGCTGCACTGCCGGGTGTTCTGCCGCCTGCTGGGGCTGCCATTGTGCAAAAAAGGCAAGCACCGCACCGGCAACAGGGCTTTGCAGGCCCGTTAAAATTTGTTCATGTAACTGTTTGCAGGCAGCAAAACAATTCAGCGCACGCTGCGGGTCGCCCTTACTGTTCAGCCCCAACAGATAAATTGCGTTGTCCCACAAGAAGTTAGCAGCAACCCCCGATGCGCGCTTTACCGCCCGTGGCATTTCATGCTGCTGCGCCACCAACACCTTTTTTTTGCCACGCTCTTCTTCTGTAAACAGCGGTATGATCTGCTGCAGGCTGCCGTCCTGCCCAATACACAGCGCGTACCCGATATTCACCGGCGACCAGCCGACCCGTGCAATTTTGCCCTTGCTTGCCAGCTCGTCATACAATGCGACAAGCGATTGTAAAATCATCTTGCCACCCCCTCACTGCCCGGGGCAGGCACCTGCAACACGCCATCCCGCAGCACTGCCCTAAAAAACATCGGCTGAATATTTTTAAGGTCGGTGTAGTCCATGTCCAGCAGCATCCACCCCAAATCTTTTTCGCCCGCAAGCTCTGGCGGGCAAGGCGGCGGCGCCGTGCAGGGGGCAAAGTGCGCTGCAAATTCACGCGTGCCAAAATAAGGCTGGTGGTAGCATTTGCCCTGCGCAAGGCGCCGGGTCATAATATCCTGAAACTTACCGGGGTTGTCGCCGGGCTGCGCTTTGTCTGTCATTTCAAAATGCGCCTCGATCACATAACGCACATCCACCAGTATCATTGCGGCGCGCTGCTGTATTTTATCCTGTGTGGCAAGGTACAACTCCCCCTCGCCCCGCTGCATCACCGTGTGCACTGTGCGGGCACTGATTTTTTCACTCACCTCGTTGCGGCGGATGCTGGAAAAGCGGATAGGGCTGCACACATAGATGCGGTCAATGACCCAGAAAAGCCCCGGATGCCAGTAAACAGATTCCAGTATCCCGCGCGCCGCCGAGGGGGTCATCACATCATAACTGACCCGCTCGGTCGACATTTCGGGCCTGCTGAACAATGCGTTGGGCCCCCAGACCTCTACTTGAACCGACATGATCTCAACTCCTTTCTGCGACGGTTTTATTCCCCAGCAGCGGGCCGCGGCCAGCCACGCCGAAACATGCTGCCAGATATTCCCGTTCAACTTACCCTCAAAATAGCACACTGTGTAAAGGAAGTCAATAACTTTTTTCATTAAAATAGTAATTTAAATATTTTTATTGCATTTTTGCTTGGGGCACGATAAACTGTACTTGTCATTTTGTTCTTTATGTAGCAAGATGTGGGTTGAAATATTAAGATCGTCATTTAAGCAAGCACAAGCCGGGTGGGGCAGTATGCCCCGCCCGACTTGCGTTTAATCGAATATTGCCTGCCCACCCTGTGGCTGCAGGGTAAGCCCCGTTTGTTCGCTGTAAAACCGGGCGGGCTGGTTTAAAATTACGCTGCCATCTTGCAGCAACGTCAGCGCACCAAGCTCTGCCAGCTGGCGGTAGTGCTGCTCGTAAACCGTGACCCCATATTGGCCAAGCTGGCGGTAAAGGCCACGGCTATACTGGCCCTCGCGCAGGCGCGAAATGCATTCTTCCCCACCTTGGCCCCAAGGCACATAGACCGTTTTTGCGGGGCTGTCGATTAAGTGAAAACGGCTGCCCACCGTGGCAAACGGCAAACTGCACCCCTCAATGCCGTGCTCAAACGCATCCAGCACACGGTATTTGTCCAGCGCCTTTGGCCCACGCAGCGAAAGCAAAGAAGTAAAGTAACCGTGGATTGTGGACAAATCATCCATCGCTGCCCCGCTGGCAAGTGCCTCGCGCATGGCACCCACGTTGACACGCAGCATCGGCGGCGGTGCGTAACTGCTTTCAAACACAGTGACGATGCTTTGTGCGCGGGGGCGCTTGCCCTCACGGTTGCAGCGCCCCGCCGCCTGCAAGATGGAATCCAGCCCCGCTATTTCGCGGTAGACCGCAGGGAAATCGACGTCCACCCCTGCTTCTACCAGAGAAGTTGACACAACACGGCAAGGCAATCCGTTTTGCAGGTTTTTGCGAACCTCCCCCAATAGGGCACGGCGGTGTGCGGGCACCATTAAGGTTGAAAGGTGATAACTACCCTGCGGGGGCAGCAGTGCAAACAGCTCTTGCGCTTCGCGCCGGCTGTTGACAATACACAAAACCTGCGGTAGGTTTTTAAGCCGCTGCGCAAGAGCTTCCATTTCAATTTTGCCAATATCACGAAAACTCACCCGCCGAAACCGCTGGTACATCTGCCGCTGGTCTGGGCAAAGCTCTACCGGCTGCGGGGCACCCGCCTGTGCAAACAGTTCGCCCAGCGCAGGCTGCGTGGCGGTGCACAAAACCGCGCTGACGCCATAATACCGCACCAGCTGGGCAATGGCCGATACACAGGGCAACAAATGCTCTACCGGCAACATTTGCGCTTCGTCAAACAAAATTACACTGCCGGCAAGGTTATGCAGCTTGCGGCATTTGGAAGAGCGGTTTGCATACAGCGATTCAAAAAACTGTACTGCCGTCGTCACCACCACGGGGACATCCCAGTTTTCCGCGGCAAGTGCCGCGCGGTACTGCTGTGGTGATGCGCTTTCCTCTGTGCTGAAATCCGCACCGGAATGGTGCTCCAGCACGTTTTCTTCCCCCAAGATTTTGCGAAACACGTCGGCGGTCTGCTCGATAATGGAGGTATAGGGCACCACATACACGACCCTGCGCAGACCATGTGTGGCGGCATGCTGTAAAGCAAACGCCAGCGAAGCGACCGTTTTGCCACCGCCAGTGGGCACCGTAAGGGTAAAAAGGCCCGGCGGTTGCTGTGCTTTGCTGATACAGCTGTTTAAAATTTCGCAGCGCCACTGGTTAAGCTGCGTGCCGGGGGTCTGCCATGGCGAGATAAATTCATTCAGCTTTTGAAGTAGGCTATCCATCGTGTCACCGCCGCCGCGCGGCTGGGCCCCATGCATAAACTGCTCTGTATCTAGGTAATCCGCATCTACAAGGCAAGAATACAGCATTCGCACAAAAAAAGCGTTGCTGACCGCATCTTGTGCCCAGCCCTGCGGCGGCACCACCTCCGGCAACATGCCGGGCCAAGCAGTGTACGGCGGTATTTTGCCTTGCTGTGCGCCTTTTAGCCGCCCACAAAGTGTCGGCTGCCCGGGTATGTCCACTTTAAGGTTGCCAAAATCGGGCAGACCGGCATGGTGGCCCGCCACACAAAGCGCAGCCCAAACTGCCCCTTTTTTAGCACATTCCACTGCACCCGCCGTGGAATGGTCGACGATTGGCCCACCCCGCAAAAGCCGGTTTTGAAAGGCATCTGAATATTTGCCAATATCGTGTGCCTGCCCAACCAGCCACCCTTGCGACGCGGCACCAAACGCCGCAGCAAATTCTTCGCTGCGCTTTGCCGTGCCGTTTAAATGTTCTTCAAGGCCCTGCATTTCGCCATCTTCACGCGTATGTGCCAGCAGCATCCCAAACACTTCTTTTCTTGTTTCGGTATTTGCTAAACCATCGCTTCTATTTTGTCATAAATCACCAGTGCATACAAGACTATTTCGTCCAAAATTATAAAAGGCAGCGGATACCACTGGGGCCCGCTGCCCTTTATAAAAAATAGTCAAAAAAGCGCCTATTGCCTGCAAAGAAAGTATGTCTTTGTGCCGGTACTTCTATAAATCAATTTTTTGCAAAATCACATTTGCGAGCAGTGCCTTTGCCTGCTGCATTGTGGGCGGCGCACTGCCGGGCTGCATTACCTTTGCCGCGGAAACCGTCATTGCCCAGCGGGCCTGCTCACAAAAAGGCAGCTGCCGCTGCGCCCCGTCACAAAATGCAGCCATCATGGCATCTCCCGCGCCCACCGTGCTTTGCACGGCTACCGCAAGCCCCGGCGCATAGTATGCACCCTCTTGGCTTGCAAACAGCGCCCCGCGCGCACCCAGTGAAACCACGACCTGCGCGCACCCTTGCCGGTGCAGCGCTTTTGCCGCTGCGGCAAAAGCGTCTATTGTAGAAAGCGTTTTGCCCACAAGGCTGCACAGCTCTGCTTCATTTGGCTTGACCATTTGCGGGCCAGCAGCCAGCACATCGGCAAGCAGCGGCCCTTCTAAATCCGCATACAGCAATGCCCCCGCCTGTTTACACCGCACGCCCCAGCGCGAGGGCAAATTACCCGGCACACCCGCAGGGGCACCACCGGCCAGCACCACCCGGTCGCCGGGCTGCAGCCGGGCAAACAGGTTTTCTTCCAGCGCGGCAAGCTCCCCCTCTTTCACTGTGGGGCCCGGCTCATTGATATCGGTATAGGTGCCGGCTTGTGGGTCCACTATTTTGAGGTTGGTGCGCGTTTCACCGCTGATGCGCACAAAGTCGTGCTGTATGCCCAGTGCTGTCAGCCGCCGGGCAATGCTGTCTCCGGTCTCCCCACCCAAAAAGCCCATTGCCAGATTAGGCTGCCCCAGCTGATGCAATACTTTAGAGACATTGATGCCTTTGCCCCCCGGGTCAAGTTGCAGCGCCTTTACGCGGTTCACCCCATCAACTGCAAACTGTGGTACCTGTAAGGTTTTATCCAGTGCGGGGTTTAGTGTAACGGTATAGATCATGGGGTATCCTCCGCCTTTGCTTTACTTTTCGGGTCATATTTGCCCGGCCAGCGCTGCCGCGCCTTTGCGGTGTTTTGCTGCACAAACGCGGTTTTGGCAGCGGTGTAGCCGTCGCGGTCGTGCTCGTATTGCTGTTGCAGCCCGCGTTTTAAGGCGGCATATTGTGCGGCGGCAGCTTTTTCTGCCCGCAGATAATCGCGGAAATACAATTCGCCCCAATCGCCCACTACACGCAGATGTAAATGAAATACCCGCGCCGCAAACCCGTTTGGGGTATATCCCTGATTAAAAGAAAGTTTGGGCGAGGGGGCCTTTTCTTCACACATCAACACCCAGCCGCCGCGCACCAGCGCCTCTTTTGCGGCCGTGATCTGCGCGGAGTCTGCAATCTCTGCCAAAATATCTACCGTGGGTTTTGACAGCAACCCCTCTACCGCCGTGCTGCCGATATGGCTGATGCGGGCAACTGACACACCGGCCAGTTGGCGGCGCACCTCGGCCTCTTTTTCGCGATACCACTGTGGGTACTGCGGGTCATACTCTTTCAGCTGGATGGGAAACAGCTGCCACAGCTCTTGCAGTGTCATTTCGGATAGTGGTTTTTGCATGATACCCTCCCGCTAAGTTTTGTTTTAGTATAGCACAATCACACAAAAACAAAACCCTGCAGACCCGCAAATTGCCAGCAAAGCCCCTGCCGTGCTATACTGATGTAAATTTACAAACCCTCCATATTAACACCAGAGTTTTCCCTTACGCTATTGTGGGAAACGAAAGAGGTGACACGATGGAAACTTACCACACCGCGCAGCTGGCCGCACTGTTTGGCATTCACCCCAACACCGTAAGGCTGTATGAGCAAATTGGTTTTATTACCCCCGCGGCACGCGCCGCAAACGGGTACCGCTGTTTTACCGATTTACAGCGCGCACAAATTTGTTTGCTGCGCACCGCCTTACAGGTGGAGATCGTACAAAACGGCGTGCGCAAAACGGCCGTGAACACGGTAAAGGCAGCCGCCATCCCAGATTTTGATGCGGCATTACAGTACGCGCAGCAGTATTTACAACTGGTGCAGGCAGAACAGCAGCGCGCGGAAGAAGGGTTATACAGTGCGCAGGCTATTTTGCACCACCAGCCGCCCGCCGCAGGGCCGTTGCTGGGCCGCAAACAGGCCGCGGATGCGCTTGGCATTACCATTGATACGCTGCGCAACTGGGAGATGAACGGCCTGCTGCAGGTAAAGCGGCGGCAGAACGGGTACCGCGTTTACACCCCGGCAGATTTGCGGCTGCTGCGGGTGATCCGCTCACTGCGGCATGCCAATTTTTCGATTGCCGCCATTTTGCGCATGATGGGTGCCCTGTCGCAAAACCCCAACACCAACCTGCGCACCGCACTGGACACCCCGCAGGCAGACGATGCTATTTCAGCTTGCGATAAGCTGCTGACTTCGCTGCGCACCGCAAACGCCAACGCGCAGGACATGCTGGCACAAATACGGCAGATGCAAGCACGTTTTTGCTAAACTCTCCACTTTGCCACCAGAGTTTACTCTGGTGGTATTCTTTTTTCATTCGGTAAAAGAGAGGAGCGTTTTTGTGGAACCAGTGATTCAATTAGAACATCTTTACAAAAGCTACGGCGGTGTGCCCGCACTGCAAGATTTGAACCTCACCGTACAGCGCGGTGAAATTTTTGGGCTGCTTGGGCCAAACGGGGCCGGTAAAAGCACGGCGGTAGAATGTGCCCTCGGCACCCGGCAACCCGACAAAGGGCAGTCGCGTATTTTGGGGCTTAGCCCAACCGCCCAGCGCAAAGAGCTGTTTCAGCAAGTGGGGGTACAGTTTCAGGAGGCCTATTACCCCGAAAAAATACGGGTGGGCGAGCTTTGTGAAATGACCGCATCGCTTTACAAAGCCGCCGCGCCCTGCGCACCGCTGCTGGCGCAGTTTGGCCTGAAAGGCAAAGAAAAGCAAATGGTGGGCGATTTGTCCGGTGGGCAAAAGCAGGCGCTTTTTATTGTTTTAGCCCTGCTGCCGATGCCCAGTGTCGTGTTTTTGGACGAGCTGACCACGGGGCTGGACACCAGCGCCCGCCGCGCGGTGTGGCACCATTTGGCAACGCTGAAAGAGCAGGGGCTGACGATTTTTTTGACCTCGCATTTTATGGACGAAGTGGAGGCGCTGTGCGACCGGGTGTGTGTGCTGCAAAAAGGGCGGCAGGTATTTACCGGCACCGTGCAGCAGGCCCTTGCGCAAACGGCATGCGAGAAGATGGAAGACGCTTACCTATGCCTTGCGGGGGAAACACAGGAGGGCCAGAATGAAAGCATTTAAATCACTGCTGAAAACAGAGATCAAGCTGTCGCTGCGCGACATGAATATGCCGATTTTTGCAATCATCATGCCGTTTGTCGTCACGGTACTCATTGGGATGATCTATGGGGGCAAAGCCGCTTACCCCGGCGCCCCGTACACCTTTTTGCAGCAGTCGTTTGGGGCGCTGGTCACCATCGCCATTTGTGCGGGCGGCGTGATGGGGCTGCCGCTCGTCATCTCCGGCTACCGGCAAAAAAAGATTTTAAAGCGGTTTCGCACCACCCCCACCGGCCCGGTACTGTTGCTGGGCGTACAGGTAGCGCTTTACGCCTTATATTCACTTGTCTCTCTTGTGCTGACCTTTTTGGCGGCGTGGCTGCTGTTTGGGTTTCATTTCTTGGGCTCGCCGCTGCTGTTTATCGGCACCTACCTGCTGGTCATGCTGTCGATGTTCAGTATTGGCCTGCTGGTGGGGGGCGTCGCACAGGACGAAAAGGTTGCCAGCATTTTGGCGAGTGTGCTGTACTTCCCGATGCTGGTCTTTTCCGGTGCAACCCTGCCGTATGAGGTGATGCCGCCCATTTTACAGCGTTTTGCCGACGTGCTGCCGCTGACGCAGGGCATTAAACTGCTGAAAACCTCTTCTCTGGGCCTGCCGCTGGGCAGCGTGTGGTTTCCGCTGGCGCTGCTTGCCGGTGTTGCGGTGCTGTGCACCGTGCTTGCGGTGCGGTTTTTCAGGTGGGAGTAACCGTACAAAACGGGCCGAGCACACCAAGTGTTCGGCCCGTTTTCTTGTGTTGTTTTGCTTTTCCCTGTACTTAAAACAGCGTGCCTATTTAACATATTGCAAAAAGGGCGTTGCATCCAGCGGCTCGGCAGAGTGCATTTGCTCTTTTGCGATTTTTTCAAAAAACAATTTTTGCAACGGCTTTGAAAACCGCAACACCAGTGCCCGCCCTTTTGAAAGATATTCCGGCTTTGCGAATTCAGTGGCCTTTTGTTTTTCAAAACAGCCGTTCTGCGCAAACTGCACCCCCGCCTGTACAAACGGGGCAAGCGCGGCTTCGCGCTGTTTGGGCGTCACAAACCCCACCCCAAACATGCCGCCTTTCAGCAATGTGCCATTGTACGTGCCGCCCAAATACGCGGGCAACGTTTCAAGGTATGCTTCACAGCAGCGCAACTGGCACCCTTCAACAAACCCGCCCTGCACCAAAAAACTGATTTTTGCTTTTTGCTCTGTTTTTGGGGTAAGCGTTTCCAAAAACTCCAGCATGATACCGGGCACACACTCGACGAACAGCGGCAGTGCAAACAAAATATCGTCGTTTTGTTCAAAAGCGGCGCGAATTTGCGGCCAGGTGTCGCGCCGGGCAAGGTAGTGCCGCTCGGTGGTATTGCCCTGTGCTTCAAACCCCGCACAAAACGCAGTGAGTATTTTATCGGTATTACTGGCCGCGACAGCGCGCGGCGTACAGCTAACAATGAGCAAGTGCATCAAACGCCGCCCCCTTTTCTTCAAACGGATACGCACCCAGCGACACCCCGTGCAGGTTCAGCATCGCACGGGCCAGCCAGTGGTTCAGGTAAGCGTTGTCGCTTTGCCCGGTGTACAACACCGCCGCCGCAAGGGTTTTGCGGTACCGCGGTATATGGCGCATCTGCCCATCCACAACGGTCAAATACATGGTGGCAAGCGGCAAAATGCGGTCAAACAAATTTTTAGTTTGGTAGCTGATAAACCCCAGCTTGGTGTCACAGACAAAAACGACAGCCTTTGCCTGCAAAAATTTCAGCATCAGCGGCTCGTAATCATCGTGGATGGGGCAGCGCCCCGGCGTTTTTAACCAACAGCTGTTGCAGCCAAGGCAGGCGCTGATCTTCATCTGCTGCGTATAAACGACCTCTGCCTGTGGCAGCGTATCTGCCAGTTGCCCAACCAGCTCTACTACCCCCTCGTGTTGGGGCGGCAATGTGCTGACGATAAGATATTCCATTGTACTCTTCCCCACTTCTTCCAAACTTTGGTTTTTGTAACAACAGTATACCCGTTCTACTATTCATTCGCAAGCAATGTTACATTACAATCGGGCAAAAAAGGCCTGCCGCACCGCATGTGCCGGGTGCGGCAGGCCTTTTTCACTTTTTCGTTTTGAGCAAACGGCGTTCAGTCCGCTTTCTTTATTGTAAACAGGCAAAACGAATCTCCCGCCATCGCAATGGTCTCCCGCAAAGCGTCCGCTACCTGCACCCGCTGCGTTTTGGTGGCGGCAAGTGCGGTGAGCGAATGGTCGGTGATCCAGTTGTTGTGGTATTCATCCACATAATACTCTGTCAGCTGGTAGCTGCCCGGGGCAAGCCCACACAGCAACAGGTCATACTGTTTTGCCACACTGCCGGGGTTTGCCGCCAGCACCTGCACCGCACCGCTTTGGTCTGTCGTGGCAACACAGTTGTCCTCCACATAGCCCTCAATCAATAATTCTCGGTCTCCCAGCAAATGAAGCATGCGCATCACATGGCCGCTGGGGGTTGGCACGTACTCGTTTTGCTCGTTCAGCACAAACATCGTGCGGCCAAGCTGCTGGTTGGGGTTGTGGAAGCTGCACCACGGGAACATCTTCAGCCCCGTGCAATAAGAGCCCAGTATCATGCCCGCAATTTCGCCGCTGGCATTTTGTAAATTGTTGGGGCGCCCCGCATCGCCCACGCCGGTGCGCAGGCCGTACTCCGTCATCAGCAGCGGCAGCTGCGGCAGGCCCAATGCACGGCATTTTGCCTCGTGCCGCACATAAAACTGCAAAATGCGGCCGGGGTTTGTGTGGTACTCGTGCATCGAATAAAAATCGATTTTACGCTCATCATCCCGCGCAAGAATTTCTAAAAATTCGTCCCAGTACTTCCAGTTGGTCATCCCCGCCGACATGCCAAAACAGCCCACTTGCAACGGGGTTTCATCGCTGTTTTCGCGGTTCAGCTCTTCCACCGCATGGTAGGTACACTGGTACAGCTTATAAAACTGCGGCATCGTCAGCGCACCAAAGTTCGGGATCTCCACCTCGTTGCAGCATTCGATGTAAACGATGTTGGGGCACAGCTGTTTAAAATGCCGCACCACATTTTTGACGACTTGCTGGTATTGTGCCAGCGAAACCAGGCCGTCGGTCACCTCGCGCTCGTAGCGGCGCAGGTTCAGCAGCACCGTTTCGGCATGCGCCGCGTGCGACGTAATATACTCCTGCATATGCACCCCCAGCGGGGAGGGCACTGTCAGCGGCCAGTCGTAATGGTAATGGTTTTTGTCGTCTTGATACCGATTTTCGCCAATCAGCGCATCCCAGTGGTAGCTGTCATCGCGGTAGTCCCACACTTCGTCCAGCGTGACAAAAAGCCGAATGATCTGCGGCTTGCCCACTGTGCGCTCAAACACGGCGGGGAAACGCCCGTCCGGGGTGTAGCGCAGGGTGGTGTTGTGGTATTTTTCCACATGCGGCCATTGGCGCATCACGCGCCGGGTATCCACTTTAATTTCCATGCTTGTCTCCTTTGTTTTTCATCCCATTTTTCGGCGCTTGCCGGTGTTGCGTCTATTATATCATTTTAGAAATAAAATTCTATAATATTTTAGAATAAAATTTTATTTTAATTTTTATGCGTTTCGTGCGCCGCACTTACACCTGCCGGGCAGCAAAACACCCCGCCGCAGCTTGCGCTGCGGCGGGGTGTTTTGGGTTTGCTTTTATTTGCCCGGCGGGGTACTGCGGCCGGTGGACACTATTTGAATGTGCGTCCCAATGACATACTGTTGTTTCAACTGCTGCAATGCCGCATACTGTGGTGTTTGCCGGTGGGCGGCCTGCGCCGGGGTACCCGTCCAAAGCTCTTGGATGTAGATTTCATCTTGCGTATAGGCCGGCAGGTACCAGTTATACTGGTAGCAACCCATCTCGCCGCGGGAGGCTTCGGCAACACCCTGTTGTTTCAGTTCCGTCAAAAAAAGGTCTCGCGTACCGGGCTTCAACGTATAAAAAACCTGTGACTGCAAGCGGTGACCCAGCAGTTCTACCGCCTGCCGGTAGCTTGTGGCACGCAAAACGGCAAAATACTTTGCAAATTCTGCCGTCCAAAGGTCCATTTCGTCTTCGATCGGGCTGGCCTCATTTAAAATAAAGGCCACGGCGCTGCAACTGGTTTTTGCCATTGCGGGCAGCAGCACGTCAAAGCCCCAAGCCACGTCCTCTTTATCGTCCTCAAACCCGCTTCGTGCATCCACCACAAATTCGCTGTACAAATGGCGCAGCAACAGCCCCTGTGCAAACAACGCGGGGGTGCGATAATCTTGCAGCCGCGCAAACTTTTTCCATGTCAGCAGCACCACATTGTCTGCCGGCTGGTAGGCCACCGTACAAAATTCAGAGTTAAAGCTCTCTTCCATCCTTAGCACCCCTTTCATTTTGTGTCACACGCTGAACGTGCGGCAAGGTCTCGTTTTTCAAACTGACAAAACGCACCGCCCACTGCCACGGCGGCAACAAGGAGGCACAACACCATAAAAACGGGGTTCAGCTTGCCACTAAGCAGCTCTGCCGTGGTAAAATACCGAAACGGCGAAAACCAGCGCAACGGGCTGCCGGCATCAGAAAGGTCGTACCCCACCCCCGCTGCAAAGGTGGCAAGCACCAGCGCATTGCCCAGCCTTGCACCGGTTTCGGTGTTGTGGGCCGCTGCCGCAAACAGTGCGCCAAATGCAAAAAACAGCACCCCCGTCAGCAGTGTTGCCCCCGCAACGCGCAAAAACAACGCCGTCTGGTGTTCGGCAAGGCCAAGCGTCGCCGTTGCCGCCGCTGAAAACACAAAGTAAAGCGCGCAGTACAACACCAGATAAACCAGCGCGCACAGCAATTTTTGTGCCAAAATAAACGAGCGACTGCGGGGCTTTGTAAACACAAACTCGTATGTTTTATCTACCGCTTCGCGCGAAACCGCGCTATTGCCAAGGTGTACCGCGTAAATTGCCACCAAAACCAGCGCGTATTGTGCCAGCACGGTATAAAACCCGCCAAAGGTGCCAATGTCGGCACCCGCCATACCAAAAACAGCAAGCACCACCCGCGGGAAAGAATCCAGCAACGCGGCAAGGCCGCCGCCATCCGCCGTTACCCCGGTGGATTTTACAACGCCCATAAACACCAGCACAAACAGGCCAAGCGACCAAAACAAAAACGCTTTTCGCCCGGCTTTCAGTTCTCTAAGTAAAATATTCATCCAAAGCCCCCCTACACTGCGTGGGTCTGCCCGGTGCGGTATTTTACAAATGCCGCCGCAAGCAAAGCGACTGTCAGCAAACTTGCCGTCACTGCCATTGCCGTTTCAAAGTGCCCTGTTTTAAACGCAAGCTCTGCGTCAAAATATTGGTAAGGTGACAAATAGCGCAGTGCCTCTTTTTTTAAAATGCTTTGCAGCGCCGTCAGTAAAAAGCCGCCAAAAGCAACCGCCATTGCCGTGCCGGACACCGCGCGCACCCTTTTGGCAAACACCGCAATGCACGCCCCGGCGGCAAAAAACACAAGTTGCGTCAGCAGCAAAGCAAGCGCAGCAACCAATTGGTGGCCAAATGGCGCTTCGGCCTGCGGAGTCGTTTTACAGATGGCCAAAAACAGCGCAAAATACAATATGTCTTGCAGTATCAGCAGCGTCAGCGCTGCAAGCCCTTTTGCGGCAAACAGCACCGTGCGGGGCCGGGGTTTCGTCAGCAAAAAATCATCACATTTCGCCCGCTTTTCGCGCGCAAACACCGACAGCCCAAGGCCGGAGGCAAACACTGCCCCCAGCACGGAAAGGTACAAAAAGCTGAACGCATAAAACCCGCCGAAACTGAAAATGGTATCGATATCGAGCCCAAAGGCAGCGGCAAACTGGGGCGGAAAGCCTTTTAGCGCCGCCAGCACCTCGGTGCGGCCATCGTAATAAATGGGGTAAACCGAAAGCAGCAGCACACCCAAAAGCACCAGCAGCACCGCGGTCCACACCGCCGCGTTTTTCCATTCGCGCCGCAGCTCAAACCGGTAAACGTTCATGCTCTGCCTCCTGTTCGGTATAGTAGTGCATAAAAATTTCTTCAAGGTCCGGCTCGGTCACATCGACATCCTGCAACGGCAGCGCCGCCAGTGCTGCCATCAGTATATTGCAGTCGCCGCTGTACATAAAGCTGGCCTGTGCGCCGTCAAGTTGCAGGCCCGTCGCGCCGGGCAGTGCAAACCCTTGCAGCGGCTGCCCGGCAGTAAAACGTACTTTTTTATAGGTGTTTTTACGCAGGTCGGCAATTTTTTGCGTGTTGACGATGCGCCCCTCTTTAATAATGGCAACCCGGTCGCAGATGCGCTGCACTTCGCCCAAAATATGCGAGGAAAACAGCACGGTGGCGCCGCGCTTATTTTCGCGCTGTATCAAATCGAAAAACGTGCGCTGCATCAGCGGGTCAAGGCCGCTGGTCGGCTCGTCTAAAATAATCAGCCGCGGCTCGTGCAGCAGGCCTTGCACAATACCGACTTTCTTTTTGTTGCCAAGGCTCATATCCTCAATTTTTTTATTGAGGTCCAGCTCTAGCAAACCCGCAAGCTCGTGGATGCGGGCGGTGCAGTCTTTTTTGTAAAAGCTGGCAGAATAGCGCAACAGGTCAATGGCACGCATGTTGTCGTAGTAAAACACTTCGCTGGGCAGGTAGCCCACCTGCTCTAAAATTTGTGTGCGCTGTGTCTCGCAGTCCATACCAAAAATGCGCGCCTGCCCGCTGGTTTTGTGCAGCAGGCCCAGCAGGGTGCGTATTGTGGTAGATTTGCCCGCGCCGTTGGGGCCGATGAAACCAAAGATCTCCCCCTCCTGCACCTGTAAATCCACCTGCGTGATGCCGCGTGCCTTGCCATAGTTTTTGGTCAGCTGTACTGTTTCAATCGCTGCTTTCATACACTACCTCCCCCGGTTTTTTTATTGCAACACGGCCGGGCAGCATGCTGCACCGGCCGGTGTTTACTCTTTCAGGTTCATCAGCAATGCGCGGTAATCCGTCAGCATTCTGGCGGGGTCCTGCCCGCTTTCATTGACAAAATTCAAAAACAGAATATCCACTAAAAACAGCTGCGCATAGCGCGAAAAAATGGCCGCCACCTTGGTCACCTGCTCTACATTTGGCACCACAAGGCACACGTCGGCCAGTTGCGACAGCGTTGTTTGCGCATAGCGGGTAATGGCGATCACCCGGCAGCCGTTTGCCTTTGCCTGCTTGACCGCAAGGTTTACCTCCGGCGTGATGCCGCTGTACGAAACCGCGACCACCACATCCTGCGGGGTGGTCATCAGCGAATTTTGCGCGCTAAAGTAGGCATCCATGTGGTAGACACAGCGCTTGTGCATCTTCATCAGCTTTTGTTGCAGATCCTGTACGATTAGCGACGACGCGCCAATGCCAAACAGATATACCATCTGTGCCGCTTGCAGCGCCGCCGCGGCCTCTTTAAACTTTTCAATGCTGTTGAGCGCCAGCGCCTCGCTGCACACCCCTGCCATATTGGTCAAAAAATGGCCACTTAAATCGTCCCGGTTTTCGCTCCATTGCAAAATTTCGTTGAATTCATCCACCGTTTTGCCGTCCAACCCGCGCACTAATTCAATGCGCATCTCGTTAAAGCTGGCATACTCAAGGTGGTGCACAAACCGGGTCACCGTAGACGGGGCCACCCCCGCCGCCGCGGCAAGGTCGTAAATGCTCATCTTCACCGTTTCATCCGGGTGGCTGGCAACATAATCCGCCACCTTGCGCTCGGCCTTGGTAAACGAGCTGCCGTATTGCTCAATACGGGTCAGGCAGGTCATAGGCACACCCCTTTACAACGTGCGGTTCTTTTGCCATCATTGTAGCATTTTAAGGAGGTATGATGCAATGTCCCGCAAAATTTTGCTTGACAAACAGTTTTATATAAAACTATAATACTGTTATGGATACGACTGATATTTTATCGCTGGTTTCACTGGTTCGGCAAAAAGCGAATATGCGCATTACCACGGCACTGGCGCAGCAGCAGGTCAAAGGGCTTGCCCCGTCGCACGGTGATATTTTGTATGCCCTGTTTACCGGCGGCCCGCTAACCATGGCGGAAATTGCAACAAAAATTCACCGCGATAAATCTACCGTGACGGTACTGGTCACCAAGCTCTTGCAACTGGGGTATGTTGAAAGGCGGCGCGATGGCACCGACGGGCGGGTTTATGTGGTCTCGCTTACCGCACGCGGGCAGGCGCTGAAACCGGTATTTGATGTTATTTCAGCCGAGCTGTTGCAAACGTTGTATCAGGGCATCGACCCGCAGGACCAGCAAACATTGCTGTCCGTTTTATTAAAAATAGAAGAGAACCTCTCATAAGGGCTCTTCTTTTTTTAGTCATATAGTTTTATATAAAACTATATGATATTTATTTTATAGGTTGGGAGTTTTGAACATGGAACCGTATTTAAGCGCATTGCCCCCGCACGACAGCTTTTGGCTGGGCCGGCAGGGCTTGTTTGTAGAACATTACCCCGGCACCCGGCAAACCCCGTTGCTGCTGGTGCACGGCGCGTACACCGGCAGCTGGATGTGGTGCAAGTATCTGCCCGCACTGGTAGAGGCGGGCTACCCCTGTTACGTGATGAACCTGCGCGGCCACTACCTAAGCCGCGCGGTGGACATGACCCGTGTGACCTTTGCCGATTACGTGGCCGATGTGGCCGAGGTTGCGGCCCTGTGCAGCGCCCCGCCGATACTGGTGGGGTTCAGCATGGGGGGCATTATTGGGCAGGTGGCGGCACAAACCTTGCCTCTGCGCGGGCTGGTGCTTGCTGAATCCTCTGTTTGCCGGCAGGTATACGAACAGGTGCCGTACCCCCACCGCGAAGCTTGCACGCTGGGCAATGTGGTGCCCGCACCGGCGCGCACCTTGCAAAGCGCGGATGAAACCGAAGAGGACATTTTGTTTCAGCAGCACTACCTTGCCGAGGAGTCGGCACTGGCTTTTGCCACATTTGCCAACTGGATCGACGGCATCAGCGGGGTTTCGGTTGACCCTGCTAAAATCCACTGCCCGGTGCTTTCTGTGCGGGGGGCAAAGACGCCGGATGACGTAGAGCGAGGTATTGCAGAGGCTGCCTATTTTAGCGGGCGCTCGGTCATTTTACAGGGTGTCAGCCACACCGGCCTGTTGGTGGGCAGCCGCTACCGCGAGGGGCTGGGCGCCCTGCTGCACTGGCTGGGTGATTGATAGCCGCACAAAAACAACAGCCGGGCACTTATCGTGCCCGGCTGTATCGCTTCAAAAAGTTATTTCAATGCCGCTTTGCCCCAAGGCCCCGGCTCACCGCGAAACGTTTGTTTTTGCCACGCTTTTTTTGCGATAAAAAAGCCCAGCACCACTAAAAAAGAGAGTGTCTGTGCAATGGTAATACGCAGTGTCTGCATCGCATCCGCACCGCCCAGCGCTGAAATATGCAACAGGTTGATGATGGCGTTATTGAAAAAATGGTCCGCCATTGAGGCCCAAAGCGACCCTGTAAGCTTAGCCAGTAAGCCGAATTTTATACCGGCCAGCCCGGTCGTTACCACCAGCACCAACGCAACCATCAATGCGCCCTTACCACTCATCGTACCGTCCAAATAGCTGCGCAGCGGGGCCGCCACGTGCCACAGCCCAAACAGCAGGCTGGAAAACGCCAGCGCAATACCAAACCGAAACCGGCTTTCTGCCAGCCGCACAAACAGCCCGCGAAAGATGCCCTCTTCCATCACTACATTGATGATGTTGCCCACAATGCAAACAGCAAAAAACAAAGCCCCAGTTTGATGCCCCAAATTGCCATCAATGGAATAGCTGGTCACATACAACGCAAATGACGGCTGTTGCCCCGCCCTAAGCTGCAAAAGATACTCGGCACCATAGGCCAGCAGGTAACTGCCCGCCCCCAGCAACAGGCCCAGCGCAAGGCCCTGCCCCACATGATACCCTGCAAACCCCACCTGTTGGGCGCGCAGCCCTAAATACCGCAGCACCAGGATCAGCACCAGAATACCCGCCAGCTTATGCAGCACTGCTTCGCCCAAAACCCCCTGGTCAGTGCGTAGCACCAGATATTCCACCGCGCGCAGCACCCAAAGGCCGGCATAAATCAATAAAATAGGGATCACCGGGGACATATTATTTCGTTTTACCATGTCAACTCTCCATCGCACCCATATTCAGCAGATCTAAAGTTCAGTTATACTGCCAATAAGTATAGCACATATTTTAATTTTTATTCAATTCTTTTAAAAAATTTGTGACAATTTTAACGGTAGCGACAGCCTGCCATTCTACGCGCAAAAGGGCCGCCCTACCGTCTTTCGGCGGCAGGGCGGTCCTTTTGAAATCTAAATAAACGGCCAAAACCGCAACCGGCGGCTATTGATCTTTCAGCTGAAACTTTTGCATTTCCTGTTGCAACAGGCTTGCCTGCGCAGAAAGCTCTTCGCTGGAAGCCGAGCTTTGCTGTGCCGTCGCGGCGTTGTTTTGCACCACATCGGACACTTGGCCAAGCCCCAGTGTGATCTGCTCAATCGCGGCGGCCTGCTGGGTAGAAGCCTCTTCGATCTGTTTGATCGCCTCGCTGATTTCGCCAGAGCCCTGTGTCACCTTTTGCAGCAGCGCGGCGGCCTGCTCGGTCTCCTGCACCCCGGCGCCGATCTTCTGCGTCGACTCGCCGATCAGATCGCCCGCCTGTTTTGCGGCCTGTGCCGATTTTTCAGCAAGGTCACGCACCTCGTCGGCCACCACGGCAAAGCCCTTGCCCGCCTCCCCCGCACGTGCGGCTTCAATGGCTGCATTCAGCGCAAGAATATTGGTCTGAAACGCAATATCCTCGATCACCTTGGTAATGCCGTTGATCTTGTTCGAAGAATCCCCGATCTCCTGCATGGTGCGTGCAAGGCCCTGCATATGCTCGTTGCTCTGCCGCACCGCAACGCCAGAGCTTTGCACCACCTCGCTGGCTGTGCGCACATTGGTGGCATTGTCACGTGCCTGCCCCGCCACTGTGGTGATGGTGGCGTTCAGTTCTTCAATCGTGGCCGCCTGCTGCGACGCGCCGGAGGCCAGTGCCTGCGCACCCGCGGCCACCTGCCCGGCCCCCACGTTGACTTGCTCGGCCGTTGCGCTGATGAGTGCCAGTGTATGGTTCAAACTGTCGCTGATCTGCTGCAATGCCTCTTTAATCGGGGCAAAATCGCCCGCGTACTCCGTTTCGATTGACGTGCGAAAGTTTCCCTGCGCCATATTTGCAAGCACCGAAGAAATGTCGCCAACATACATTTTAAGGGTGGCTGCCGTTTGCCGAAACACCTCGGCAAGGCGCCCAAACTCATCACTGCTTTTCGCCTCAATACAAGTATCCAACCGCCCGCTTTTAATATCTTCTGCCGAAGAGATCACTTCACCTACCAGGCGCAGCGCGCGGCTGACTAGTACGGCTGCCGCCGCCATCAAAGCCACCAGTGCTGCAACCGAAAGCAGTACGATTAAGCCCACAATAGCCCCGATATCTGCAAATGCTTCGGTTTTTGACACCACAAACGCGCTGGAAAGCGGCTCGTCGATCCCCGTAATTTTCAGCGGCACATAAATAGCAAGGTTTTTTTGCCCAGTTGCCGCATTATCCTGCTCTAATGTTGTCTGCGTGCCCTGCTTGACCGCATCCAATACCTGCGCCGTTTGCTTTTCGTCTACCTGCCCATCTGCGCCAAACACGGTACCCATTTTAGCGGGGTCTTGTGTGTTGGCCAAAAACACGCCACTGTTGGACAAAATGGCGCTGTACGAGCTTTTGTAGCCGCCGTTGTCGTAGCTCAGCCCATTGATGGTGTCGGTTTTAATATCGCAGTTTGAAACCCCTAAAAACTGGCCACTGCTTGAAAAAACAGGGCTGCTGATGGTGATCAGCCAAATGGTTTGACCGTTGGTCAATGTGTATTCATACGGCTCTGTAACATGCGCGCGGCCGGTCGCCTTGGTCGTCGCATAGTAATCGCCGTCTTTATAAGTGGCATAATCGTTCCAGATATCGGTTTTAATCGAATCTCCGTCACGGTAATCGTAAATTGACAGGCCGTTCGGGGTATCGCTAAAAAACCCGCTGGGCTCCCACGCGGTATACACCGAAAAAATGCGGTCATCGTCCAGCGCGGTCCGCATGATGTCGTGCACCAGCTTTTGCAACGTCTCTTTGCTTACCTGTACCCCGTTCAGCTTTGCAAGGGCCTGCGCAAGCGAGTCAGCGCGCACCTGCATCGTGTTTAAATAGTTGGCCGCAAGGTCTGCGTTTTGGTCGGCGATGCGTGCAATGGCCGCATCTGCGTTGCGGGTAACAATGCGGGAGACAGCGTACCCCGTTGCGACGGTAAGCACGGTAAGGATCGCAAGCGTCAAAATACCAAGACGCAACGATATTTTGAAAGAAAGTCGGTTGGAAATTTTCAGTTTTCCCTCTTTAGAACGGTTAGGTTTTGCAGGTTTTGAATGACCTTTCCCTTTTTGGAACATTGCCATAACAAATACTTCCTTTCCCCTCTATTCAACAGCCTCATTTTCGCATCGTGCCCTGTATCAAAAATGTGTACTATTTGTGAATATTGTACTACCTGAAATGTTTTATTACAACAAAGTACGACTCTTTTCGCCATTTGTTACTAACTTTTACCTAAGTTTTTCATCATCTTTTCTTTGCTTTTTTGCCACTTTGGGGCATTTTTTATTTTCCCCCTCTTTATGCTATACTAAACTTAATTAAGCCCGCGTGCAGGCGCACGGGGCAACTTTGGCTTTGCGGGTTAACTACAACCGGCCGGCTAAAAAATTTTCTTCGCGCGCAAGGTTTTGGGTCTGCCGGTCGTATTGGGTGTGAAAGGGGAATTATGATGGAGAAAACACCGTACGGTACCAACGATGTAATCACCAAAGCCCTTGAGCAATATGCGGATATGGTGCGCAGAATTTGCTTTGTGTATCTGCGCAACGAAGCCGATGTGCAGGACGTGTTTCAAGAGGTGTTTCTTGCCCTTTTTGTGCACGGCCCGGGGTTTGAGAGTGAGGAGCACCAAAAGGCATGGCTTTGCCGGGTCGCCATCAACAAATGCAAAGACGTTTGCAAAAGCTTTTTCAGGCGGCGCGTTTCCTCGCTGGATGAAATAGAGCTGCCTTTTGAGGACCCGCAGGAAAGCGAAGTGATGGCGGCGGTTCTTGCCTTGCCGCCCCAGTACAAAGATGTGATCTACCTTTTTTACTACGAAGACTACACCGTACCACAAATAGCAGACCTGCTGCACACAAAAGAGAGTACCCTGTATTCCAAACTACACCGGGCCAGGGCTCTTTTGAAGCAGGCACTGGGAGGAAGCTATGAAAACTTTGATTAAATCTGCACTGGGACAGATCCATGCAGAAGAAACCTTAAAAGCCAAAACCGCAGCATTGATACAAGCACAGGCCACACCTGCCAAAAAGCCCGTTGCTTTTACCCCACAAAAGGGCCACAGCATAAACAAAAAGCTGCTGGCTATCGCCTGTGCCCTGCTATTGGTGTGTGGGCTGGGTGCCGGGGGGGCTTTGTACTACCAGCACCCGGTGGCGTACCTCAGCCTCGACATCAACCCCAGCATCGAGCTTGGCATCAACGCGTTTGACAAGGTGGTTACCGTGGCAAGCTACAACAGCGACGGGGATGCCGTGCTAAGCGATTTGCAGCTTTACCGGCAGCCCACTGCCGACGCGGTGGCAGCCCTAGTGCAGGCGGCAGCGCAGAAAGGCTATGTTTACAGCGACGGCTCTACCGTTATTTCACTTACTGCTGAAACCGCCCAGCCGGCACTTGCAGAAACGCTGCAACAAAATGCGACGCAGGCAGCGCAGCAATCGCTGCTGGCATCCGGCAATACGGCAGTCGTTTACACCACCGGTATTGGGCTTGAGTTGCGGGAAGAAGCGCGGGCCCTCGGTATCTCCCCGGGCAAGCTGAACCTCATTCAAAAGCTGCAACAGCTTGACCCCGGCATTACCACGCAAAGCTACCAAAACGCGCGGGTGACCGAGATCATGAAGCAGATCATTGCACTGAACAAAGAAGCAAAAACCAGTGGAAAAGAGCTGCCCGGCCTGCAGGGTATTGAAAACGCCATTGCCCAGCTGGAGCAGAATGCCGAAAAAGAAGCCAACAGCGGCACCACTGAAAACAAAGAGCAAAACCAGCAGAAAGAAACGAACGAAGTTGCCGGCGAGCCTACAAACGGCAACGGGGCCAAAACAAAAACAGGCAGCAATAGCGATACCGCCTCCGGCTCTACTGCGCAAAACGGCGCGGGCAATCACGATGCGGCGCCCACCGAACCGCAGGATAACGGTGCAAAACAGCAAAATGCCCCCGCAAACAGCACCGAAACACCGGGCGATACGGCTACGCAAGATGCCGATGGCACCGACACCGCCGAACCAGCAAGTACCGGCGCTGCTTCTACCGCGCAAAACGGCGGCGGGCAGGGGCAGCCAGATACCGCCGGTAATGGCGCTGGCGGCCAGAACAAAAAGTAAGACCCCCATTTTACCGCGGCGACAGCATAAAAAAGAGAAGCCTTTTTAAGGCTTCTCTCAGCTTGTCGAAGAACCCGGTTTACGCAGGAGCATAAACCGGGTTCTCGGTGTGTTGTAAGCCCAAAACAGCGAATACGGCGCAAGAAAAACAGGTTCTCCATTTCCATTTAGCCAGTTTTTTGAG
>Ga0183095_10344_pt1 | contig 180901 bp, 159 predicted proteins | sample BioMet4_FD_130346 | JGI IMG/M metagenome (GOLD analysis project Ga0183095, IMG submission 130346) | Microbial communities from bioreactor (seeded with sewage sludge) at LBNL, California, USA - Biofuel metagenome 4 (v2) (version 3) | ecosystem: Engineered > Bioreactor > Anaerobic > Unclassified ...
AACACCCTGTGCTTTTTACCTTTTGGCGAACCCATTCGTATCATCTCCTTGATTTCAGTATAGCAAAAAGTAGACACTATCAAAAACTTTCGTTTTTAATAGTGTCTACTTTTATTTTACCAATGCACGTACTTTCGTACGACGACCCTTTTTTATTTATTACCCATAAAGTCAAAAGTGATAAATCACTGTTTCAATTTTTCACATAAATTTTCTATTGCACCAGTTACCCCTTCTTCAAAACTCGGATGAGGTCTGATAATGCATAGCAAATCTTCTGCGGTATGCTTGAACAAAATAGCTTCCGTAAATTCCGTAATAAAATCTGCAGCCCGAGCACACATAATCTGAGCCCCTATTATTTGATGAGTATTATGTTCAGCAATGATTTTAACAAAAGAACGCGGTGCTTCTATGATTATATTCCTGCCATTGGCGTTTAGAACAGCTTTCCCCGTTGCCGTAGCAATTCCCGCTGCTTTAGCAGTTTCTTCGTCCAAACCCACCGTAGCGATTTCAGGGACCGTATAAACGCAGATAGGTATCAGCTTAGTATCAAGAGCTGGTTTCTTGCCAGCAATTAAATCTACACAGACTTTTCCTTGCACTGATGCTACATGGGCAAGTTGAATTTTAGAAGAAAGGTCGCCAATAGCATAAACATTAGGTATGCTTGTTTCAAATCGGTCATTTACTTTAATCTGGTGCTTATTCATGGCTAGCTCAATACCCTGTCCCAATAATTCTGCTGTATCCGGTCTCCTACCCAAAGCACACAGCACACGTTCTCCTGATACAAATTTTTCTTCTTCTCCTGTTTTAAACCACACATTATAACCATTCTCCTGTCGTTCTACCTTAGAAACCATAGAATTTGTACAAATGGTCATTCCACTTCTTTTTAGGATTGCTTCCAAGCTACGTCCAAATTCTTTATCCATATTGGGCAAAAGGCGGCTCATTCCTTCAATAACAATAATTTTTTTCCCAAGTTGATGGTAAAAAGTTGCCATTTCCAAGCCAATTACGCCTCCGCCAATGATAATCAGTGAATTAAAATTAGGATTATTCCCTTCTAAGAGTGTATCAGATGTTTCTATACCCTCTAAGTCAAGGCCTGGAATAGGAGGGCAAAAAGGTACCATACCTGCCGCCAAAATAATATGTTCGGCTGTAAAAATAGTATTCTTTCCGTTTTCGCTAACCTGAACTTTGCCCTGACCTAAAAGCGTACCTATACCTTGCAAAACAGTAACTCCTTTATTATCCAGAAGTCCTGCCACCCCAGTGCGTAATTCCTTGCTTACCTGCTTTTTTCTACCAAACACAGTTGGCAAATCTATTTCTGTTTGAGAAGATTTGACCCCAAATTCATTTCCGTGCACAATGTCATAGTAAATTTCAGAAGAATGCAGAATAGTTTTGGTGGGAATACAGCCACGGTTTACACAAGTTCCACCTAATTCTCTTTTCTCGATTAAAGCAGTTTTCATACCATAATCAGCAGCGCGCAGGGCGGCATCATATCCTCCTGGCCCTCCACCTATTACAATTAGTTGATAATCTGCCATTTTTTTCTCCTTTTTCCATCAAAAAGGCGCAGCTTTAAAAACTGCGCCTTTTGTTGATTATTTCTTTTCTCTGCTTGCAATATAATCATAGTAAGCAGCTGCATCCATCAGTTTTTTTATGTCTTCCTGATAGCAATCGCAGTTCAATGTCAAAATCCATCCTTCTCCAAATGGATCTCGATTTAAAACCCCAGGCTCGTCTACTGCCTCTTGATGAATGGTCTTTACAGTTCCAGAGACAGGACAAATAAGCTCAGACAGAGATTTTTTAGATTCAACTTCACCTAAAGAATCATCCTGTTGAAAGGAATCTCCTACTTCAGGTAAATTTAAATATATAATGCTTTTTAATTTCTTCTGCGCATAATCACTTATTCCAAAACGAATAGCGCCATCTACTTCCTTATGTACCCAGGTATCTCCCTTGGAATAATAATATCCTTTTTTAATATCATACTCTTCCATAAATTATTAGCAGCCCTTTCCGACAATAGGAATATCTCCTTCAGGTGGTACCGTACACAAAACAGCACATTTTTCTTTACTTGACTTGTTTCTGAACAAATGCTCAGCACCACCAGGAACAAACATCCAATCTCCGGCTTTCATTTCAAAGGTATCATCATCAATTACATTGATGCACTCGCCTTGAATACATACTACCCAGTGAGGCCAAGGATGATGATGTGTCTCTTTTTCGCCACCATTAGGATCCAGTATCCAACAACGCATTACATAATCAGGCCAAAAACGGGTTGGGCCAAATACTACTTTTTTAGTAGCTCCCTCAAAAAATACACCAGGTGCATCTGGTAGATCAACAATTGAACCATGTAACGGTTTCTTTTCCATAATAAAATCCCTCCATTTTTATTTTATATTTTTTCTTTCTGCTTGTTTAGTAGTCTCGAGCTAAGTCGAGATATCTTACCACTTATAAACCATTTTTTCGCTTCTATCTCTCCATTGCATATACTATTATGTTCAACCTATTCTTTGACCTGATGAATAACAATCTTTGGTTCGTCAAATTCTACAGCATTTTTAACAGAATCTTCTACTGGGCAGCGAATCATCGCTAAATCAACAACCTGTTGGAACATTTCTGGTGCGACAACAGTTTCTGCCAGAATTGTGACACGAATCTTTTTATATCCCGGCCGAACTCTGGCACTGCCTTTCATCCCGGCAGAATCAATATCTCCTTCTACAGTGACTTCAATGTTTTTAGCTTTAACCCCCATAGCTTCTGCATAAATGCTAAGGGTAAGAGTAAGGCAGGCAGAAATGCTACCAAGCAGCATTTCTACAGGATTCATACCTGTATCTGTACCTCCCTGTTCCACCGGCTCATCTATAATGATGTTATGGTTTCTCGCTGAAACAGTAACAAATTCCTCACTACCCTTTTTAGCCTTTACAATATATGTTCTTTCTGGCATAACTTTATCCTTTCTTGACTCTTTTTAAGTGAACTAGTTACATTCCCAACATCGTTGGTAACCAGGTGGAAAGTATTGGCAGATATGTTAAAAGAAACAAAGTAACCAAACTTGCACCTACAAAACGCATGGTCTGTACCGAAATATCTTTAAGCGTTACATTGGCAATATTGCAGGCAACATAGAGATCTAGTCCAACAGGTGGTGTTGCCATACCTATGGCTAGGTTTACAGTTGCTACCACACCAAATACCAAAGGATCATAGTTGATAAACTTAACAACTGGCATCAAGATTGGAATAAAGATATACATACAAGAACCACTATCTAGGAAGCAACCACCAATTAAAAGGATTATATTGAGTAATAACAGCAAGAGAATCCTATTTGAGGTCAGGGAAATAAGTGCGTTAGACATTGTTTCCGGGATACCATTAGTGGTCAAGACATAGGCAAAGACACTGGCATTAGCAATTACAAACATTACTACTGCAGTAGATACAGCAGCTTCTACAAATATATTCCAAAGATCTTTTAATTTAATTTCTCTGTAAACAAAAACGCCCACAAATAAACCATACACTGCTGCCACACCAGCTGATTCAGTGGGTGTAAAAATACCCGTATAAATACCACCCAAAATAATAATCGGTGTTAATATTCCCCAAATGGCTGATTTAAAAGCTTTTACTCTTTCTGAATTACTTGCTTTCGGCAATTTTACCAGTTTATGATTTTCTTTTTCTTTTTTCTTCAACGAAATAAGAGATACAATAATAAGACTTATACCAAACAGGATTCCCGGTATAATACCGGCCATAAACAATTTACCTATGGAAACCTCAGCAATAACGCCATATATAACGAAAATAACACTGGGTGGAATAATAATTCCTACATTTCCGCCATTAGCAATTAGTGCTGCTGACCAATCCCTGTCATACCCTGATTCAAGCATAGCAGGCAAAAGAATTGGGCCTAATGCCGCAACAGTAGCTGGACCAGAACCAGAAATAGCAGCAAAGAAACAGCTTACAACGACGGTAACAACTGCCAGACCTCCGAAAATGTGTCCAACCATTACCTTCGCAAAATCTACTAAGCGTTTTGAAATACCAGCCTTTTCCATAATGACACCCGCCAAAATAAAAAACGGAATGGCCAAAAGACTGAATTTTGCTGTACCGCTAAACATAGTACTGGCAAATGTTGTCAAGTTAAAGCCGTCATTTACAAGAGAAAAAACTGATGCTATGCCCAAGCAATATGCTATTGGCATACCTATAAGAATTAAAACAAAGAATAATACGAAGAGTATCATAATTTTACCTCCGTACGTCTTCCCGCTGCATAGGCTTTAACATCTTCAATAAGTACCTGGATAGTTCTAATAATAATCAAGACTCCACTCAATGGTATACAAGCACTTGCATATGCTGTAGAAATTCTTAATGCTGCCGTAATAGACTTATAACGGAGCTGGTTTTCACAAACAAGTATCCCATAATAAATCATGATACCTAAAAAGCCGATTATCATTGTTGAAATCACTATATTAAATAGCAATTTCAATGCCGGCGGAAGCTTATCAAGAATCAAAGTAAAACCAAGATGTTGACGACGTTTCACCGCAACTGCCGCTCCGAAAAACGAAACATACACAAACATCATAACGCAAAGTTCTTCTGTAAAAGCCCAGGAGTTGTGAAACACATAACGTGACAGTACGTTACAAAAATTTATAATCAACATTATTGCAAAACCAGGCACTAAAAAAATCTCTTCAAAGTGATCTAAACATTTTAGTATCGTCTTTTTCATTCTGTACACCTTCCTGCAATAGTTTGACTATTTTTTATAACCAAAGGCTGTCATGAGATCAGCTCCGATTTTGTCATACCACTTATCATAAACAGGTTTTACTGCTTTTTGAAAAGTTTTTTGCTCATCAGGAGTAAGCGTTGTAATAGTCATAGTCTTTTTGAAGGTTTCCAGTACGGACTTTTCATTAGAACGAATAGCTGCAACTTGCTCTTTCATGGCTTGCTCGGCGCAGTCTCGAATCATCTTTTGGTCTTCCTTGCTTAATTTATCCATGAATTTAGGGCTACCCACAAAAGCTACTGCATCATAAACTCCATTCCAAAGAGTAATATTATTTTGTACCTCGTTTAACTTGTAAGATAATGTTGTATCTACAGCATTTTCTTGCCCATCAACCACACCTTGTTGCAAAGAGGAGAAAACTTCACTCATGTTAATAGCAGTAGGATTAGCTCCAAGTGTTTGATAGAGATCAAAGAACATAGGGCAAGTCGACAAAACACGGAATTTTAAGCCCTTCATATCCTCCGGCTTCTTAATAGCCCGCTTATCGTTGGTAATTTGCCGGAAACCTGCTTCACCAAAAGCAAGGGACTCCAATCCGTTTTTCTTTAAGATGCCATCTAGAGCCTGCCTTGATTTAGCATTCTTATCATAAATCATTTTATCTGCTTGCTCATTGGAAGTAATAAGAAACGGCATATTAACTACTGCCAATTTATCATCCAAGAAAGAAAGCACGGTCATGCCAAACATTGATACTTCAATATCACCATTCTGAACCATCTCTACTGCCGTTTGTTGGTTGCCAGAAGCAAGCTGATTGCTAGGATAAACCTTAACCTTATAGCGACCATTAGAAGACTTTTGAACTAATTCTCCGAACCTTAAGGCTGCCTTCTGAACAGTACTGTTTTCACCCCAGCTTGTATTTACTTTAATAGTTCCTTTACCCGTTGACCCTGCTGCGGCACCTGCTGTAGATTTTTTATCTCCTCCAGAACCTCCACAAGCACATACCGATAATGCCAGTCCACAAGATACAACTACTGTTAAAGCCCTTTTTAAAAATTGTTTGTTCATGTTTTCCTCCTCTTTTAAATTATTTTCATAATTTTCAGTCACGGCTTCTTTCTACTTGCATTATATTTTTCGGTACCTTGACAAGCAATTCAATTATTCTTATAATTTATTCCACAATGTAATATATTAAAAAGGAGGTTACTTTATATGGAATTACAATATCTTCGTGAATTCGTTGCTCTAGCAGAAAATGGCAACTATTTAGAAACTGCCGCAGATTTATTCATTTCTCAATCCTCACTTTCTAAACACATTATTACATTGGAAAAAGAGCTTGGTTACCCACTATTTGAACGAACAACACGTAAAGTAAAACTCACCATGGGTGGAAGTATGCTTTTACCTTATGCTCAAAATATTCTTCAACAATGGGCCAGCTATATGGAAGCTTATGCCCGTACCACAAGAGCAAAAAAAAATATGATTTCTATTGCCTCAACCATGCAATTAACTCTATACAATGTAACTGATCTTTTAGCTGTGTACAAAAGGCAGAACCTAGATGTTACTTTAAATGTAGAGATTGAGCCACATAGTCATTTGAAAAAATTATTGCTACAGCATAAAGTTGATTTTATCTGGATTGGCGAATCAGAAGAAGAAAAAAAAGAGGAAAATGGAATAGAAAGAATTTCTTTTCTCATTGATCCCTTTGTTGTTCTATTGCCAAAAAAACATCCTCTGGCAAGCTGTACCACCATCAACTTAAACCAACTGGCAAACCAAGAACTTCTCATGCAAGACAACAGTTCGGTAGAACAAGGTGTATTTCTTAAAATGTGCCACGAACATAAACTAGACCTTAAAATTACTTCTGTACCCGGTGGAAAAGTACTCAGCGATTTCGTCAAACAAGGTTTTGGCCTTGCGATAATGCTTAAGACTCCGGCAATTAATGTAAAAGCACATGATACTTCTACTGTTTTAAGAGAAATTTATGACAGTCCATTGATTCATGTAAATCTTTTATATTTGAAAGAAACGCTGCATACTCCTGTAGCTAAAGATTTTCTTAGTTTTCTTAAAAAAAAGCGCGAGATATTTTTTGTTGAACACTGCTAATGCATTACTCTTACACACAAAAAAAATGGTCGTCGTACTCACGTACGACGACCATTTTTTTGCTATCTTATTTTATCTATTTTCTTTAGCCTAAAAATGTTTCAGGTTCTGCTCTTCTGGTAAAGGTTTCTTCCAGATTGGTCTTGTGATAAGCGTAAACCTCATCATCATAGTAACGAGCCTCAACTGGGCAGGCTTTGATGCAGGCACCGCATTTAATGCAGATGCCGGTATACTTGCTTACGTCAGTTGGATCAATGGTGCCCAGTGGGCAAACCTTAACGCAAAGTCCGCATTTAACGCACTTGTCGTTAACCTTGGGGAATACTTTGATAATGTTTCTGTTGCTGCCATCCGGCATTCTGGGAATGTAGTAAGGTCTATAAGGTTCTTGACCATTTACCTTCACAGGAGTGGTATAGGAACTATCTGCAATCTTAGCAGCTACCTTAGCACCAAAAGCATCAGCTTTCTTTAAATCTTCTTTATCAGGACGGCCTGCTCCTAGAATACGGGAGAAGGAATGCTCGCCCACGAAAGCTGCGCCGGCAATCGTTTGGAAATGGCAAGCTTCCATTAAGTCTTTCAGCTCAATTAAAGCATCGTCATAGTTTCTGTTGCCATACACAACCACAGGAATAGCCAAGGCCTTGTTGCCTTCCATGGTCTTTAAATATTTCAGCATGATATTGGGCACTCTGCCGGCATACACAGGCATACCAAAAACTACAATGTCATCTGCTGCAAACTTCAGTGCTTCTTTTCGCTCTTGAGGCAAAGTAAAACTACGTACCTTGCAAGGAAGATTTAATTCCTTAGCAATTGTTAAAGCGATTCTTTCGGTAACAGCTCTGGTTGTTCCGGTAGGACTCCAATATGATGCATAAACACATTTAGGCATACGAGCCACATCCTTTTCTATAATTTTTCCCTAATCTTTAGCAAAAAGGGCTTCCACAAATTGGGTTGGGTCAAAGGGTCTGAAATCCATCATTCCTTCACCAACGCCAATCCATTTCACATTAAGGCCAAGCTCTTCTTTAATGGCAATAACCACGCCGCCTTTAGCGGTACCATCCAGCTTGGTTAAAACTACGCCGGTAACCTTGGCTGTCTCCAGAAAAATCTTAGCCTGGCTAATAGCGTTCTGACCTGTAGTGGCATCTAGCACTAACAAGGTCTCCTGAGGTCCGTCCGGCACTTCTCTTTGAATGACTCTATGAATCTTATCCAGCTCCTGCATCAAATTAGCTTTGTTATGCAAGCGGCCGGCTGTATCTACAAACAACACCTTGGCTTTGCGGGCAATAGTTGCCTTTAGGCCATCATAAACCACGGCAGCAGGGTCTGCACCTTCGCCATGAGCAATAACTTCCACTTGGGCTCTTTCTCCCCAGATTTTCAGTTGCTCAGTAGCAGCTGCCCTAAAGGTATCCGCAGCGGCAATCATGACCTTATAGCCCATCAGCCTATAGTAATTGGCCAGCTTGCCAATGGTGGTAGTTTTACCTACACCATTAACGCCCACCACCAACACTACCGAGGGATTTCCGGAAAAATTCATTCTGGGGCCTTGGCTGGTCAGTAATCCTGCTATGTACTTTTTAATGAAGGGCAAAGCTTCCTGAGGCTTTTTGATTTCTCTCATGTAAGCTGCTTTTCTAAGCGCTGCCATGATTTTCTCCGTAGTTTTTACACCTACGTCGCCTGCTACCAGAATCATTTCCATTTCATCCATGAAGTCCTCGTCCAGGTCAACACTGACCCCCACCAAGTCCTCCATCCTGTCTGTGAAATTTGCTCTAGTCTTGCTTAGCCCTGATTTTAGTTTGTCAAAGAACTCCATGTTTACTCCACATCTGCCAACTTCACTGATAATAACCTGGAAATACCGGATTCTTCCATGGTAACACCATGGAGTACATCGGCAGCTTCCATAGTACCCTTTCTATGGGTAATAACGATAAACTGGGTTTTAGCAGAATAGTCAGCTAAGAACTTCGCGAAACGATCAATATTAGCTTCATCCAACGGTGCATCAATTTCATCCAAGATACTAAAGGGTGCCGGTTGATAAGTAAATAAAGCAAAGAGCAAGGCAATAACGGTTAAGGCTCTTTCACCACCGGAGAGTAGCGCTAAGTTTTGCAGCTTCTTGCCGGGTGGTTGTACTTCAATATCAACACCTGATTCCAGAATATCTGCTTCATCAATCATAATCAAGCGAGCCTTGCCACCGCCAAATAGCTTGGAGAAACAAGTAGCGAAATATTCGTTGATTTTTTCGAAGGCTTCCTTAAAGCGCTTGGACATATCAGTGTTAATGCCGCTAATAACTGTCTCCAATTGTGCCTTAGCTTGACTTAAATCATTAAATTGCTTATTTAGGAATTCAAAGCGCTCACCGGTAATCTTGTATTCTTCAATAGCACCGATATTAACAATGCCTAGTTCTTCAATTTCCTTATGCAGAGAATTTTCCTGCTTCTTCAAAGCAGTATCAGACATATCCAAAACCAAGTTCTGGGCTCTGGCTTCGTCAGGAACCAGTTTATAGGTGGTAGACATTTGCTCTAGGGCATTGTCGTATTCGGTCATTTGTTTAACCTTATCCATTTCCACCGTATGAAGTTTTTGCTGACAGATAATCTGATCTTTCTTGGCAGCATCCAATTCTTCCTGGAGAGCTGCTTCCTTATCGGTAATCACAGCACGCTTAGACAAGAATTCTTCCTTGCCACTGTCTGTGGTTTTCATGTCTTGTAAGAGGTCTTCCTGCTGCTTAACTACTTCGGCCTTCTCAGCTTCGGTTTTGGTAATCAGTTCGCTGGTTTGGGCAACTTCAGTTTCATTGTCAGCCAACTCCTGTTGCAATCTGGAGATTTGACCGTCAATTTCCTGCATTCTCTCGCCCATTACCTTGGTAGAGTTCTTAGCTGTTTCCAAAGTAATTTGCGCTTCCTGATAACGAGCGCTAATACTGGCTTGTTCTACACGAGCAGCCTCCAGCTCTCTCGTTAATTTATCTGCAGCAGCCTTACCGCTGGAATCATCTGCTTCCAAGGCAGCCAGCTTCGGCACAGAAGCCTCCAACTCATCTTTTGCAGCCATGAAGTTCTTGGTGTTCTCTGCTTTTTCATCAGTAAGCACGGTAATATTTTCCATGGCTTGCTTGATCTCAGCAGCAGAAGACTCTAAGAAAGCTACCAACTGAGCTTGACGGACAGCATGCTTTTGCAGTTCTTCCTGATGAGCAGCAATGCTATTGTCTAATTCTTTAATGACGTTTTCTTTTTCTTCCAGCGCTTCCTGAGCGGCTAGTAATTCTTTGTTCTTGCCTTCTAATTCTTTTTGCACCTGTTCCATCTCTTGTTGCCTGGAGAAGAAACTGCTGTTACCCTTTTGTCTCATACCGCCGCTCATAGAACCGCCGGCATAAACTACTTCACCATCTAAGGTAACTACCCGCATGGTCATCTCGGTTTGCTTGGCAGCTGCCAAAGCACTGTCCAGGTCCTGAGCTAAAATCACCTGGCCTAAGAGGAACCGTACCGCAGGTCTTACTTCATCTTCACAAGAAACGAAATCAGCAGCCACGCCTAAAACACCATTGGCATGCAATACAGCTTTGTGTCTTTCGGGAAAATCCCTAATACGCAAAGTATCTAAGGGCAGAAAAGTTGCTCTGCCACTCTTATTAATCTTTAAATCTTTAATAGCTGCTTTAGCACTATCTGCATCACGAGTAACAATGTTTTGCAAAGCCGCTCCCAAAGCAGTTTCCATAGCTACTGCATACTTATCTTCTACCTTAAACAAATCAGCTACTACGCCAATAATCTTACTGCGCCAGGGCGCTCTGTTGTTAAGGACACTTCTTACGCCGTGGCCAAAACCTTCATGCTCCTTCAGTAAATTTTCCAGCACATTTAGTCTGGCTTCCAGCTTCTCCACTTCTGCGGTAATGGCAGCATGGTATTCCTGTCTCTTAGCCAGCTCTTGGGCTTGTGCTACTTTTTCTGTATTAGCCTTAGCAATGTTCTGGTTGATTTCTGCTTCCAGCGCTTGTAATTGCTCTTGCTCTTGCAGGTAGTTGCCATGCCTATTATTAGCATCCTGATGCTTAGCTTCTGCATCTGCAATAGTTTGCTTCAGCTGCTCACTCTTTCTGTGCATCAGCTCCTGAGACTGTCTCAGACCGGTAATGGCATTACGCAGATTAACTATTTCCTGCATGCCTTCAAACACAGAGGCTTGGAAATTACCCAATTGTGCCTCAATGTCCTTGATTTTGTTTTCAATTTCTTCCCGCTGGCTGGTCAATTGATCAGAAGCAGTTTGAGCTACTTGTCTGTCCTTATCCAAATTGTCATATTGCTCGGCAACTGCAGACAGATTGTTATTCATGGTTTCCAATTGCTCATTAAGCTTTTCTTTAGCCTTAGCCAAACGGTCAATGTTGTTATGGCATTGGGTAATACGCTCAGTCATGACACCTTCCTGACCACGGAGAGTTTCAATATGCTTCTCTTTTTCGGCCAGGATATTTTGCAATTGGTTATATTCTTCGTTTAATTTATCCAGTTCTACCTTTAAGGCCATTCCTTCAGCTTCTTTAGCCTGTACCTTGGAAGTATGAACTTCGTTCTCATCGGATAAAGCCTTAAACTTATCCTCTAATTTTTGTTTGGCAATTTCAATGTTCTCAATACGATGCACGAATTGAGTGACCTGCACCTTGCGCAGTTCACCGGAAAAGCCCTGATATTTGGTTGCCTTTTCAGCAGCTTCCTTCAAGGGTCCTAAACGACTTTCAATTTCAGATTTAATATCATTGATTCTCACTAAGTTGGCAGCTGTATCATCCAGCTTGCGCATAGCTTCTTTCTTACGCATTCTGTATTTAGCAATACCGGCGGCTTCTTCAAAAATAGTTCTTCTGTCTTCCGGATGGCTGTTTAAAATTTCATCAATGCGGTTCTGTCCAATCATGGACATAGAACCACGCCCCAAACCAGTATCGGCTAAGAGTGTAACTACGTCCTTTAATCTGCAGGGCTTCTTATTAATGGAATATTCACTGTCACCGCTTCTAAATACTCTGCGGCAAATGCTTACTTCATCAAAGTCCAACGGCAGACTATGGTCCGTATTATCAAAATTTAAAGTTACTTCTGCCATACCCATGGCTCTGCGTTCATTACTACCGGAGAAAATAACATCCTCCATCTTAGTACCACGCAAATACTTGGCGCTTTGTTCACCCAGCACCCACCGTATAGCATCGGAAATATTACTTTTACCGCTGCCGTTAGGGCCTACGATGGCAGTAATACCCGGTTCAAAAACTAAGCTTGTTTTATCGGCAAAGGACTTAAAGCCACGTGCCTCAAATGATTTTAAACGCACTATAACACCAACCTACTTTATATTTATTTTATGTCTCCCAGAGAAACTTCATCAACGCCATCAATTTCTTGCAAAGTAACTTCCACAGACTCACTGGTAGCGGTAGGCACGTTCTTACCTACATAATCTGCTTTAATTGGCAGCTCCTTGTGCCCTCTATCTATCATTACAGCCAGCTGAATAGACTTAGGTCTGCCCATGTCAATAAGCGCATCTAACGCGCAACGAATGGTGCGTCCGGTGAAGAGTACATCATCCACCAGCACAATGGTCTTACCGCTAATGTCAAAATCTATTTCTGTGCCACGGACTACCGGATTATAAGCCAAAGAAGATAAGTCATCCCTGTATAAGGTAATGTCCAGAGAACCTACTTCCAGCTTGGTATGTTCAATAGACTCAATTTCCTTGGCAATACGCTGAGCCAAGGGTACGCCCCTGGTTCTAATGCCAACCAGCACTACGTTATCTACACCCTTATTGCGCTCTACTATTTCATGTGCTACTCTCACCAGCGCCCTATTCATAGCCTGTCCATCTAAAATTACTTTTTTCTTAGTTACGCTCATGATGATTTCTCCTTTAACAAAACTGTCCGTTTCTCAGACGAGTTAGGATCTTGTGCATATCTTCAGGTACAGGAGCGGTAAACTCCATGATCTTGCCTGTGGTAGGATGCCTAAAGGTAAGTGTTTCCGAATGCAAAGCCTGTCCGTTAATGGCAAAACAGGTTTTCATTGGCGAATACTTGGGGTCACCTACAATGGGATGTCCAATGTATTCCATGTGCACTCTGATTTGGTGAGTCCTCCCGGTTAGCAGCTTGCAGCGTACTACGGTGAACTTGCCATAATGCTCCAGCACTTCATATTCAGTAATAGCATTGCGCCCACCTGTGGTCACTACTGCCATTTTCTTACGTTCCTTAGGATCACGAGCAATCAAGGTTTCTATTCTGCCCGACTCTTGCTTAATATTACCACGCACCACTGCCAAATAAGTACGCTTGGCTTCCTTGCTTTGAATCTGCTCAGACAAGGAAATATGGGCTTTATCATTTTTGGCAGCAATCATGATGCCTGAGGTATCTTTGTCCAGACGATGCACGATGCCAGGCCTGATGACGCCATTAATGCCTGACAAATTCTTGCAATGATAGAGCAAGGCATTAACCAATGTGCCGGTATAATTGCCGGCTGCCGGATGGACTACCATGCCACGAGGCTTATTAACTACGATAACATCGTCGTCCTCATAGATAATGTCCAGCGGAATGTTTTCCGGCGTAGCTTCCAAATCCACCGGTGGCGGTATGATGACGGTGAATACATCCTTTAGCTTCACCTTATAATTAGACTTCACCTGTTTGCCGTCAGCGCGGGTCACATTGCCTTCTTCCAAAAGCTTCTGGGCATTAGCCCGAGAAGAATCCAGCCTGGCAGCTAAAAATACATCTACCCTTTGGCCCGCTTCTTCCTCAATTGCAGGTTCTGTTGTTAAGATATCTTCTGCTTCGTTTCGTCCTTCAGTACCGACCATATAATCATCCCTACTCCCACACAAATAGCTATATCTGCCACATTGAAAACAGGCCAGACAATGAAATCAAAGAAATCTACTACCAAGCCTGTTTTTATTCTATCTAACAAATTACCAATGGCACCGCCTAAAAAGAGGGACATACCATAGGTAAACCAGGGCCCTTCCTTGGCGATTTGTTTTCTGGCCACAAAAGCTATGACCAAAACTGCCACCGTCAAAGCAATGAAAAACACTCTATTGTTGGGCAACATACCAAAGGCTGCACCCGGATTAAGAACATAAGTAAAATTAAAAAATCCCTGAACAACGGGAATGCTCATGCCTTCCTGCATTCTATTCATAACCAGCATTTTGGTCAAACGATCTGCCAAAATAACCAGAAAACTAATAACAAAAAAATTCATGCTTTTACTCCTAAGTCATACATATCTAGATTATAGCAAAAATTTGCCTACTTTAATATATATATTTTGTAACAATTTTACGAAAAAAAGGAAAATTTATCCCTACAGAAAAATAATCAGCTTCTCAGCTGATTATTTCTTCTTTATGATTTCTCTTACAATCCAGGAAGCCATCAAAAGACCTGCACTGGCTGGTACAAAAACCATGCTGGCAGGGGTATACCCTTCTGTCAGCTTTTGAGGTTCTTCCTCACTATAAACCACTTTAATGCCTTGGGTAATACCCTCATCTCTCAGCTGCTTGCGCACACTTTTAGCCAAGGGACATACCCTTGTTTCGCTAATATCTGCCAAGCGCAGTTGAGTAGGATCAAGCTTGTTGCCTGTACCCATGGCCGAAATAACAGGAATTTCTGCAGAATAGCAGGAAGTCAACAAATCAACTTTGGCCTTCACATCATCAATGGCATCGGCAATATAATCCCAGTGTCCTTCCAAGCACTCATGGAAAGTACCCGGTTCATAGAAAGCCTGATACCGTTCTACATTGCACTCAGGGTTAATGGCCCATAATCTGGCACCCATAACCTCTGCCTTATTGCTACCAATCGTAGTACTCAGGGCCGGTAACTGCCTGTTCACGTTACTAGGATCCACCACATCTCCATCAACTATGCGAATATTGCCCACCCCGCTTCTCACCAGGGCTTCCGCAATATAAGACCCCACTCCACCCAGACCAATAACAGCTACCCGGGCAGCTTTTAATTTCTCTAAAGCTTCTTTGCCAATTAGCATTTCTGTTCTTTGGTTGTCCATGGTTTCTCTCCCAAAAAATAAAGAGCCCCAACAATGCCGTATTTAATTCCTGGTTTTGAACCTGCAATTGCAGGTGGGTGCCTTCCTTACCACTTTTGGCTTCCACTTATAGAGGCTTGTCAGCAGCGGTAAGAGCTCACGGGCTCCCGTTTAAAGTGTGTTGGCTCAAAACACGGAATTTTCTCGAACACCGGAGGGATTCTCTTCATCTCTTATTATAGTCAATTATAGGCTTTTTTGCAATTATTTTTGTTCTTCGTTAGCCTTGTTTTCCTTCTTCAAAACGGTTGTTCTTATATGTAACTCTCTTAACTGTTTCTCGGTAACATCATCCGGTGCCATACTCATCAAATCAATAGCACTCTGAGTCTTCGGGAAAGCAATTACATCACGAATAGAAGGACGCTTAGCCATGATCATGATTAAACGATCCAGGCCAAATGCTAAACCACCATGTGGAGGTGCACCATATTCAAAGGCACCCATTAAGAAGCCAAACTTCTCTTGAGCTTCTTCATCGGTAAGACCAATAGCTTCGAATACCTTGTTTTGTACATCCCTGCGGTGAATACGAATGCTACCGCCACCGATTTCAGTGCCGTTCAAAACCATGTCATAAGCCTTAGCATAAACACGGCCTTGATCAGTTAACAGCTTGGGAATGTCTTCATCGCAAGGAGCGGTAAACGGATGGTGCATTGCCACGAAGCGTTTTTCTTCTTCGCTGTATTCGAACATAGGGAACTTAACTACCCAGGTAAAGGCTAGTTTGTTCTCGTCGATTAAGCCTCTTCTCTTAGCCATCTCAATACGGAGTGCGCCCAGAGCTTGAGCAACTACAGAAGGTTTGGCATCAGCAACAAAGAGCAGCAAATCGCCTGGCTCTGCCTTGCCGGTAGCTAAAATCTTCTTCATTTGATCATCGCTGAAGAACTTAGCAATAGGAGTCTTAACAGTACCGTCTTGGTTGTACATAACATAAGCCAAGCCCTTAGCACCATAAATACCTACGAATTCTTCCAAGGCATCTATCTCACGGCGAGGAATGCCGCAATAGCCCTTTACGTTAATGGCCTTAACCAAGCCACCCTTTTCTACGATTTCATTAAATACCTTAAAGTTGGAACCCTTTACGGCATCATTCATGTTAACCAGTTGCATGTCAAAACGCAGATCCGGTTTATCGCTGCCATACTTGTCCATAGCTTCATCCCAGGACATACGTGCCATAGGATGAGGAATGTCGATGCCTAAGGCACCTTTGAAAATATAAGCCATTAAGCCTTCGGTCATGGTCATGATATCGTCTTGATCAACGAAGGACATTTCAATATCCAGCTGAGTGAACTCAGGTTGGCGATCAGCTCTTAGGTCTTCATCACGGAAGCAACGTACGATTTGGAAATATTTCTCCAAGCCGGACACCATCAAAATTTGTTTGAAAATTTGCGGAGATTGTGGCAAAGCATAGAACTTGCCGGGGTTTACACGGGAAGGAACCAGATAGTCACGAGCGCCTTCCGGAGTACTCTTGGTCAACATAGGAGTTTCAATTTCCAGGAACCCTTTGCCATCCAGATAATCTCTCATCAGCTTAGTTACCTTGTGACGGAGAATGATATTGTGTTGCATTTCAGGCCTGCGTAAGTCCAAATAACGATATTTTAAACGTACGTTTTCATCTACATCTACGCCATCTTGAATATAGAAAGGCGGAGTCTTAGCTGCATTTAAAATAACAAACTCGCTAGCCACTACTTCAATCTCGCCGGTAGCCAGATTGGGATTAATAGTCTCTGCACTACGCAGACGAATCTTGCCTGTTACTTGCAGCACGTATTCGTTACGAACTTCTTCAGCCAAATGGAAATCCTTCTCATCATGAGCAGGATCCATAACAACTTGCACAATACCTGATCTATCTCTTAAGTCAATGAAAATAATGCCGCCGTGGTCTCTTCTCTTGCTAACCCAGCCACAGAGAGTTACTACTTGCTCATTATCTTTTTTGGTTAATTCACCACAATGATGAGTACGTTTAAATGTCATTTCTCTCACATCTCCTCTTGTAATGCGCTCAGCAAATTATCTAAAGCAACTTCTTCTTGCTTACTATCCGCCATGTTCTTAACTACAACTGCGCCTCTTGCCAGCTCGTCAGCTCCGAAAATCAAGACCTTCTTAGCTGCCAATCTATTGGCTTGTTTCATTTGCGTCTTAAAGCTTCTACCCATGGAATCAAGATCCGCAGAAAGTCCTGCTTCTCTCAGTTTATTTACTACTGAGAAAGCTTTAGGCAAATCCTTGGCATCCGGTACCACTGCAAACACATCCAAATCATCGGTAGCCTTGGGCAATAAGCCTTGTTTTTCCAAGGCAATGATTACTCTTTCCAGACCCATGGCAAAACCAATACCACTCATGGCCGGCCCACCAATTTCTTCAACCAGGCCGTCGTATCTGCCACCACCTGCTACAGCGCTTTGGGCACCTAGCGGGTTGTATTGGATTTCAAAAGCAGTCTTGGTGTAATAATCCAAGCCTCTTACCAAGTTAGCATCTTCTTCATAAGCTACCCCTGCAGCAGTTAAAAGCTCCTTAACCTTGCTGTAGTGAGCCTGGCATTCCTCACAGAGATAATCGGTAATCCTGGGAGCTCCTACGGCAAACTTTTTGCAGGTTTCCACCTTGCAATCCAAAAGCCGCATGGGGTTCTTATCAATACGAGCTTGGCAGTCCTCGCACATTTCTGTGATATGAGGTCTAAAGAAATCCTGCAAAGCCTTTCTATAACTGGGACGGCACTTGGTGCAGCCTACCGAATTAATCTTTAATTTTAAATCCTTCAGTCCCATTCTTTGCAGCACGGTAATAGCCAGCATGATGCACTCTGCATCCGTAACTGCCGAATCAGCCCCGATAGCCTCCACGCCAAACTGGTGAAATTCTCTTAACCTGCCGGCCTGAGGACGATCATATCTGAACATGGAACCAATGTAGAATACCTTAAAAGGCAAATTCTCACCGTAGAGCTTGTTCTCCACAAAAGAACGAACTACTGCAGCAGTATTTTCCGGTCTTAGCGTAACGCTACGACCGCCTCTATCTGTAAAGGTATACATTTCCTTATCTACCACGTCGGTACTATCGCCAATACCTCTTTGGAAAAGCTCTGTATGTTCAAACATAGGAGTTCTAATTTCCTTGTAGCCAAATTCACGGCAAACATCCCGCACAACTTGTTCTACATAACGCCATGCTTTAACAGAAGAGGGCAAAACATCTTTTGTTCCTCTTGGTGCTCCTGTTAACAATTCCTTTCCCTCCCATACAACTTGTACTAATAACTTAATTATTTTAACACAAATAAGGGCTATTCTTCAATAATTATATGCATTTTTGTAAAAAAAGAAGGAAAAGCGGCCAATTGGAGCCTATTTCATTTGGGTTTACTAAAAGATTGCCTCAACATTTCTATGTGTATACACTTCATAAACAATACACCCTATCCCCAAACACAGTGAGACAATCATAAAACCATTTCTGGCAGAGATAAATTGTATCGTAATCCAGGCAACTCCAATGCCAAAAAGTCTGGCGGTTTCAAAGAACATTACACATATATTCAATAATTTACCTCGTAAGTTAATCGGCGTCATGGTGTAAAAATATGTATACCACGTATTAATTATATATGCTCTGCAAATTCCAAATACAAACATAAAATAAAGGGTACCTGTATACGCAAAAACAATAACAATTAACACTATAATTGCAAAATAATACTTAATTTTTTCAATCGCCTTACTTCCTAAGGCAAATTTAATCATAATACAATGCGCTATCATCACACCGATTATTATAAGGTTTTCAAAAAGAGCATAACTGCTGTTATCAAGCTTTAATTCTTTTAATAAAAAAACAACAATCTGTGCATAGATAAAACCTCTTAAGAAAAAAAACAAAATGTAATAGATTAGCCCTTTTTGAAATGGCTTATTATTACCAATAAAGCATATTGTATTTGTTAATGACTGAAAAAAACAACTCTCATCTACTATATTTTCCCTTGTTCTCAAAACAATTTGAGCAACAAGTATAGCATTTATTAAAAAGCTAATACTATCTATGGCAAACATGCTTTTATAAGGCAAATATACTATGGCAATACCAGCCAAAGCAGTACCAACAAGAGTAGCTGTTTCCAAAAGAAAAGTTATTAAGCTATTCACCCTAGAAATTAGCTGTCTATCTGTAATAATAAGTGGCAACATTGTCTTTGCGGCAGTACTGTAAAACAATGCTAAAATCGATATTAATGAATTGGTAGCAAGATAAAGCCAGGGATTCTGTTCCGTTATGCAAAGTAAGCCAACAATACTTCCTGCTATGATATTGCTAAAAATAACTATCTTCTTTTTGTCATAACGATCAACAATAAAGCCAATCATGGGTGCCAATATTATTGCCGGCAAAGTATCAAAAAAAACAACCATGGCAGCAAAAGTAGACGATTGAGTGATTCTATAAGTTACTACCGGTATAAATGTTGAAAAGAAAAAATCTCCTAATACCGTAATTACACTGCCTATAATCCAGAAGGCCAAATTCTTCTGCCATAATTCTTTTACCATATATCCCCTTTATGTTCCACTTCTAAAAGCGGTAAGCCATGCCAGAGCTGCATCCCCTGTTTTTTTCTTGCAACATAATATTCTCCTTTCTGATAAAAAAATGGCGTGGAAGGATCTCCACGCCATTTTTACTTCACGTACTTCTATTTTGTTGTTTAACCTATAGTAACAGCAGCTTTGTTACTAAGTCAATATTATGTAAAAACTATTAATATTTTATAATTATCATTTTCATTCACAGAATTTGTTTGTATGCATTTTTCTACCAATATCGTGCATTGTATTGTTCTTTTCATGCAAATACCGTAAAACATGTGTAAGAAAGGAGCTGAATAATATGTCCAGTCATACAACTAATATTAGTATTCGGATGGATAATGATTTAAAAGTTCAAGCTGACGCATTAAAGAATGACAGTGGACACGTCCACTGTCATTCTTTTTTAGTCGTTCAAATGCCACAGGTTATTATACATTACCTTACTCACGCATAACAACGGTACCGAAAAAATCAGGCCCATAATACCAAAAAACTTACCACCTAGCAAAACAGAAAGAATAATAACTACCGGTGGAATGGTAACTGACTTATTCATGACGGCGGGATAAAGTATCTGGCTATCAAAAATGTAATAAGCTATATAGCCAAAGAAAATATGCGGAACATATTGTGGTACTGAGGTAAAAACAACGAATACGGCCATAATTGTACAGAAAACCGGTCCCACATAAGGAACCATTTCCAGCATAGCCCCCAACGTACCCATAAGAAGAGCATAAGATGGATTAATCAGGCTAGTAATAGCGGCCAGACAAAGGCCGGCCAACAAACACATCTTCAACATGCCAATGGTGTAATTACCAAGAGTAACACCAACTTCACAAGTAATCTTATAAACCAAAGGACGACTTTCCGGATCAAAAAGATCAACAAATATATCTCTTAATGTTATCCAATCCTTTAAGAAATAAAAAGACAGGAAGGGTACGATAAAAAGTCCTAATACTGTAGCAGCAACACCGAAGGTTGTAGCAACCAAATTCTTAGCCACAGCCATAAGGCTTTGGGATGCACTGCGAATAGCTTGCCCTAATACATCTCTAACATTGGAAGGCAGGGCATTCATCTTTTCCTGAATAATAAGATTTGTCCCGGAGGATTGCAGATTAGCCGTCAGAGATGGCATGTTTTTCAGCAAAGCATTGACCTCTTTGAATAAGGGTATGAGCAGAAAATCAACAAACAAGTAAGTTAAAAGAGCTACAACGGCAAAAGTAAGTATGACTACCACAATATCCGGCAAGGCATGTCCCGTTATCTTTAGCTTACGAATTTGCTTATAAAGAGGATATATAGCAAAGGTAAAAGCCATTGCTACGAATATGGGAAATAAAACTCCAGCTGTCGCATAGAATATCAAAAGAGCTGCCGTAGCAATAGCTAACTTAACCCATATGCTTTTTTTCACATCAGTAATATTCTTCATAATTTATTGCAGGAATGGATTCCTGCGACGTTCCCACCCTACTGTTGTATCGGGACCGTGTCCCGGTAATAATTGCACATCGTCGTCTAGAGTTAATATTTTAGTTTTAATCGATTTAATAATATCATCATAAGAACCACCTGGCAAATCTGTTCTGCCAATGGATTCTGCAAAAACCGTATCACCGCAGAACACGACTTTTGCCTCAGGCATGATAATACAAACACCGCCTTGAGTATGTCCCGGTGTGGTTACCACTTTAAAATGCATACCTGCTACCGTAAGCTCCTGCCCATCTGTAAAATATTCTTCTGCCGGAGCAAAAGACTTAGGTGGTTCATCATACAAAGCACTATGGGAATTTTGCAACATATGAGCATCGTCCTTGCTAATATAAACCTTAGCACCGGTAGCGGCACGAACTTCTGCCAAACCGCCAATATGGTCATTATGACCATGAGTAATAAAAATAGCTTGGATTTTCAGCTTATATTTTTGGAGAGTTTCCACAATAGCATCTCCCTCAGCACCGGGATCAACTACCACACCTTCCAAAGTTTCCTCGTTATAGGGGATATAGCAATTAGTGCCTAATCCTCCTAACTCCATATGCAATATTTTCATTAAAGTTTTTCCTCCTAAATCATACTCCTGAAATTTTTCTTTCAACTTTGTATACACCTTTTATTCTTCTAATCCTGCCCATGACATAAGCCAACTGGTCATTATTATTAATGTCCAAGCCCAGGTCAATATAAGCAGTCTTGTTGCTGTCTATCCTGGCGTTTAAAGCGTTAATATTAATCTTGGTTTCACTGGCTACTGTCATAATGTTGGCCATAACACCTGTCTGGTCCTGAGTAATGATTTGCAGCATTACCTTATAAACAGTATCCGTATCAATATTCCAGGATACTTCAATCATCCGGTCAGCGTCTTCCTTGTTGGAAAGCACGTTAGGACAGTCCGCTCTATGCACGGAAACACCATGACCTCTGGTAATATAACCAATAATGGGATCGCCTGGTATAGGATTGCAGCACTTGGCCACCTTCACCAAAATGTCATCCTCACCCTTGACTAAAATACCATGACTACCTTTAGCCTTAGAGCTTCGGGGCTTTAGTTCGGACAACAACTCCGTCAAGTTCTTACTGGTATTTTTCTGTTGATTCTTTTTATAAATGTCAATGAGTTTAACCATGACAGTATTCATGGGAATACCGCCATAGCCTAAAGCCGCTAGCAAATTATCCTCGCTGCCATCATTATGGGTACGAGAAGCTATATCCTTCAAGTATTCAGGAGACATCAGCTCTTTGGTATCATAGCCTAAGCGCTTACATTCTCTCTCCAACATTTCTCTGCCTTTAACGACATTCTCTTCACGACGCTCCTTCTTAAACCATTGACGAATCTTATTCTTGGTTTCATTGGAGCCTACGATATTCAGCCAGTCACGGCTAGGTCCGGTACCTTGCTTGGTGGTAACTTCTACGATATCACCATTGGACAATTTATAATCCAAGGGCACGATTTTACCATTAACCTTAGCACCTGTGCAAGTATTGCCTACGCCGGTGTGAATCCTATAAGCAAAGTCGATAGGTACAGAGCCTACCGGCAAATCAATAACATCACCCTGAGGCGTAAACACAAAGACTTCATCAGAGAACACATCCATCTTAACTGTGTTGACGAATTCCTTAGGGTCACGCATATCCTGGTGCCAATCCAAAAGCTGGCGCAGCCAAGACATCTTCGCATCTACATCCTTGGCACTGCCTGTGGTTGCTCCCTTGGAATTGCCACTTTCCTTATAACGCCAGTGAGCAGCAACACCATACTCAGATACCCTGTGCATTTCAAAGGTACGAATCTGAATTTCCAGAGGTTGTCCATTAGTGGAAACAACCGTGGTATGCAGGGATTGATACATGTTAGATTTAGGCACAGCAATATAGTCCTTAAACCTGCCCGGAATAGGACGCCATTTGCCATGGACAATACCTAACACGCCATAGCAGTCTTTAACTGTATCTACCAAAACACGAATAGCCAAGAGGTCAAAAATCTCGTTAATGGATTTATGGTCTCTTTGCATTTTCTTGTGAATACTATAAAAGCTCTTCGGTCTGCCCTGAATCTCACAGCGAATGTGGGCATCATCAATCAGTGCCTTTAACTCATTGATAGATTCCTGGATAATGGCTTCCCGTTCGTGACGTTTAGCCTTAACCTGCTCTACCAGATCATAATATCTCTCCGGTTCCATATAGCGGAAAGCTAAATCTTCCAGTTCCCACTTAATGGCAGAAATACCAAGCCTATGAGCAAGAGGCGCATAAATTTCCAGAGTTTCACTGGAAATACGTTTTTGTTTATAAACCGGCATGTACTTCATGGTACGCATGTTATGAAGTCTATCTGCTAGCTTAATCATAACTACCCTGATATCTTTGGCCATGGCCAAAAACATCTTACGATAGTTTTCTACCTGTTGATCTTCTTTAGAAATATATTCAATCTTGCCTAATTTGGTAACGCCATTAACCAGCTCTGCTACTTCATGTCCAAAGATTTCTGTAAGCTTATCCAAGGTTACGTCAGTATCTTCTACTACATCATGAAGGAAAGCAGCCGCCAAGGTAATATGGTCCATCTGGAGATCTGCCAAAATACCGGCAACTCCCAAGGGATGGATGATATAGGGTTCCCCTGAAGCTCTCTTTTGCGCGGAATGAGCCTCGGCAGCAAAATTATAAGCTTCCCGGACAAATTCAACTTGTCTGGTCGTTAAATAAGTGCTGATTTTCTTAAAGAACGATTCTACACTTAATTCTTTTTCTTCTAATTGCTCCATAGGCTCCTCCCTTCCTTACTTCCACAAGCTTACTATGTTTGCAGGAGTAATATCTAAAGCATGGTTCAGCTCCGTTATCTTCTCTCCATATTCCTCCAGCATCTTGCTGTAGGTGGGCGAATTCATTAAAGGATTAAATTCCTGAGATTTCAGACTGACTAAGTCATTCTCAATTTGGATAAAATTTAATTCCTTAAACACTTGCAAAATTTGAGCAGTAAGGGCAATATCCCCCGTTGTTTTTAAACCCAGCAAATCGCTGACGGTGCGACAGCCCTTGGCTAAATTGCTGTGCAGCAGCTTATAGCAACTGCGCATACCCTGAGCATCAACATACTGCCGACTCAATTCTTGCCTTCTATCCAAAAAGTCTTCTTTACGATAAAGCAAATATAAAGTCACATCAGTTCTGCCGTTTAGCAGGAATTCCTGATCCTGCCAAAATGCAGCACAACCGGCATCATAAAAAACTACCTGCCGTACCTCGTTGGGAATATTTCTTTCAGCGATAGTTCGTAACATATCTTGCTGAGTACCGGGCGGAAGAACAGATGTATTACTTAAGTATACTACAATTTTGTTATCCTTTTGTAAAATATTTTTCAGAAGCTCTTCTTTGGGTAGAAAACTATTTCTATAATCGACTATTTTACGTTTACTGTTAACAGCATTCACTAACAAGTCCACATTCTCTTTGCCCTGAAAATAATTAAGCTTAGGAGCAAAGGTCATGGCAACTTTTTCGTGAGGATAGAAATCATGTACCAAATCTCCGGCGTTCCAGCTGATGCCTTTGTATTTCACATCGCCATGGCGCAAAGAAAGCCACAAATGATTATGTTCCTTACCCATGGTGCCTGCTGATAATATTTCTGCATCCATAAAGGCCAAAAGCGGACTGGGATTGCCCTGTCCGCAAGGCTCCAACAGAGCCAGCTCCTTAACAGCGGAGGCAGCAACGTCCTGCTCGGCGGGAACAAAATAATCAGGTTCCACCGTAGGTATATATTCTTTACCCTGCAGCCTTTTACTTACTTCCTGCTGAAAGGCTTCTCTAAAAGCAACAATATTTTTCTTAAAAAGGGTTAACCCGGCAGCCTGAGCATGACCGCCAAACTGAATTAAATACTCTTGACAGGCATTAAGGCTGTCGTACATATTAACCGGCGGAATACTACGGCAGGAGCCTTTAGCTACCTCACCGTCAAAAGAAAATAAAATTGCCGGCCTGTTAAATCTTTCTACCAAGCGGGAAGCCACAATACCAATTACCCCAGGGTGCCAGTTATCCTTACCTACTACAATTGCAGATCCCATGGGTTCTTGACTGAGCATCTCAATGGCTTCATCGTAAATATCCTTGCTGATAACCTGTCGCTTTATATTTTCTTCATTAAGCTTATGAGCAATAGCCAGTGCTTCTTCAGTATCCTGAGTTGTTAAAAGCTTCACACCATCCATGGCATCGTCAAGACGCCCGGCTGCATTAAGCCTGGGTGCCAACACAAAGCCTACGATTTCTGAATTAAGTGGTCTTCCCTCAGCTCCAGCTTCTTTAATAAGAGCCTTAAGCCCCGGATTCTTTGTCTTAGCCAAACCGGCCAAGCCTCTGCGGACAATCTCTCTGTTTTCTTCTGTCAAGGACACCATGTCTGCAATGGTTCCAAGAGCAGCCAAATCTATATACTTTTCCCAATAGGCTGTTGTGTTCTCCAGCTTTTGGTAAAGAGCCTGGCAAAGCTTAAAAGCCACGCCGGCTCCTGCTAATTCCTTGTAATCGTATTGATCCCCTGCTTGATGAACATTAACAACGGCACAAGCTTTAGGCAAATCATCAGGAGGCATATGGTGATCAGTAATAATGATATCCATGCCGTCCGGACTGTTTTGCACTGCTTCTATACCACTAATCCCGGTATCTACCGTGATTAAGAGGTTGGTACCTTCTGCCGCAAGTTTCGCCAGGGCCTTGTCATTAAGACCATAGCCTTCGTTATCTCTACGGGGAATATAAACATTAACCTTAGCTCCATAATCCTTTAAAAATAAAAAAAGCAAGGAACTGGCAGTTATGCCATCTACGTCGTAATCACCGTAAATGGTAATATGCTCTCCCTTGTTCAATGCTTCCTGAATACGCGTTACAGCCTGGGCCATATTCATAATAAGAAAAGGATCGCCAAAAGGTTGCTGTTTGCCATATAAAAATTCTTTGCCCTTTGCCGGGCTATTAATACCTCGATGGAGCAAAATACCTGCCACCAGGGTGGATATACCCAGCTGAGCGCCAAAGGCTGCACTTTCCTCAGTCTTGGCGCCCTGCTGATAAACGATTTCCGTATCTCGCATAATACACCTTATTCCCTGTTATTATAATTCCCAGGGTTTCTTTGTTTCTACGGGAGTACCCGCTGCTTTTTGTCTTTCAGCATGCATTTGCATTTCTAATTTTTCTTCTACTTCAGCTTTAGCAGTTTCCAAATCTTTAATTGTTGCTTTTCTCTGTCTATCCTTGATATAGTGACTGGCTTTGATTTTCAATACCCATAATGAAGTTACCAAAACACCGGCCAGAAAACAACAGAAAATAACCATGACCAAACTTGTGGTAAATGTCCATGCCAAAAATGTTACTTCCACCGTCATAGCATTTTGGATGGCAAACAAAGCTACAAAAATACAAACTAAACCACTCAGGATTAAATAAATCATTACAGCACTTCCCTTCCTATGGTTATGTCTAGACATATTTATAAACTTATGATACCACAAAAGCCCCAACATGAAAAGCAAGAAGCCTTTACCTAGCTAGGTAAAGGCTTCTCGTTTTAGGTTTGTAAATATTAATTTTTAAGCTTAGACAACTTTGGTTTTTCTTACAACCCTGCCATCAGAATGCTGGCTGCTCTTCTTTAAGAACATCCACATTGGACCGGCCAGGAAGGTAGAAGTGTAGAAACCACTGGAAATACCTACCAACATAGCAAAGGAGAAGTTGTGAATGGTGTCGCCGCCATAGAGGAAAATGGCGATTACAGAGAACAAGGTGGTCAAGGAAGTAAACATGGACCGAGTCATACATTGCCAAATACTGTTTTCCACTAATTGAGACAGATCATCGCTCTTACGATGCATCTTCAGATTTTCTCTGATTCTATCGAAAATAACGATGGTAGAGTTAACGGAATAACCGACTACAGTCAGGATAGCTGCTACGAAGGTAGAGTCTATCTCATAATGTACCAGAGAGAACCAGCACAAGGTTACTGTTACATCGATGATCAAGGCAATGATAGCCGAAATAGCAAACTTGAATTCAAAACGGAAGGTAATGTAGATGATCATCAAAATCCAGGAAAGTACTACAGCCAAACCGGCCTGCTTAACCAACTGATCGCCTACGGTAGCACCTACGTTCTCTACTCTCAGCACTTGACTATTGCCCAGCTTTGCGTTCATGTCGTTCATTACTTCACGACGAGTTTCATCGCTAATAACAGCAGTTCTTACCAGCACAGACTGACTTTCTTGAGCTACAGCATCAGCGGAACCTAATTGAATAACGCTATTGCCCAGCTTATGGTCAGCTAAAACATCTCTTACCTGAGCTACGGTTACCGGCTTATCGAACTTTAAGTCCAAAATACTGCCACCGGTAAAATCAATACCCAGGTTAAAGCCCTTCATAATCATGGAGCCAAAACCAACCAACAGGAAAATGATCGTTATGCTAAAGAATATCTTGGCATTTTTTACAATAGGAAAACGTTTCATTTTGCCACCTCCTCTTTAGTTTCAGGAGCGTGAGCACCATAAAACGCAGGATTGGTAATCCAATAACTACCAATCAAAGATTTAAGAATAAAACGAGTTACGGTAATAGCGGTAAACATACTTACCAAAACGCCTAAGGCCAGAGTAACAGCAAAGCCCTTAACAGGACCTGTACCTAAATAGAACAATACGGCTGCTGCAATGACGGTAGTGATATTGGAGTCAAAAATTGTTACAAAGGCTCTGGAGAAGCCCGCATCCATGGCAGCCCTTAAGGTTTTGCCGGAAGCAATTTCTTCTTTAAACCTTTCAAAAATCAGTACGTTGGCATCTACTGCCATACCTATGGACAGGATGATACCGGCCATACCGGGAAGGGTTAAGGTAGCATTCAAAGCTTTCATGATAGCTAAAACCAACAAAGTATAGAGAAGCAAAACGATATCTGCTACCAAACCTGATACGCGATAATATAAAAGCATGAATAAGAAAACCAAAGCTAAACCAATACCAAAAGCTTTAACGCTTCTGTCCTTGGAATCTTGTCCCAGGGTAGGTCCAACTGTTCTATTTTCTACAACTTCCAATTTTACAGGTAGTGAACCACTGCGGAGCAAAATAGCCAGATGCTCTGCTTCCTGCATAGTCTTGGAACCGGTAATCTGAGCATGGCCACCGGTAATAGCTTCATTAACTACAGGAGCGGTAAGTACCTTACCATCCAATAGAATGGCAATTTGCTTACCTACGTTAACAGCAGTTAAGGTAGCAAACTTCTCTGCACCTTCACTGTTAAATTCCAAGGTAACCAAGGGTTGACCATTTTGTCCTGCGCTAGCTTTAGAATCCTTCAGATCTTTACCGGTTAAAACAGTCTTGCCGGACATATCCTTAAATTCCAAGAGAGCAGTTCTGCCTAACATGGCAATAGCTTGCTCAGGATCTTTAACGCCGGGCAACTCAACAATGATACGGTCCTTGCCTTCACGTTGAATAACCGGTTCAGTTAAGCCCAGTTCATTAACACGACGTTCAATAATCTGTACAGAACGGTTAAGGGCATCATCATCAACCTTTGCCACATCTGTATCCTTGGCTTGCAGTACTACGTGAGTACCACCTTGTAAATCCAAGCCTTGTTTTACGCTTAGCGCCAGCGGCTTAGCCAAGAAAGCAAAGCTTGCTATGATAGCCACTACTACAACCAAGAACTTGGTCATATTATCCCATCTCAAAATTGTCTCCTCCTAACAACAGCTTAATTTTATTTGCAAACCCTAAGTGCCTTTTCTGTAACAAGATAATGAATTTTTACATCATGACCATTAAGGGGAAGCTCTTTTACAACTTGGAACTCATAACCTACACCAAGAAACTTAGCTTTGGTGCATTGAGGCAAGAATCTGTCATAGTAGCCTTTGCCCCTGCCTAGCCTGCCACCCTCAGGGGTGAAAGCCAGACCAGGTACCAAAACCAAATCAATATCTGCAGGGTCAACTACTTCACAAGGCTCGGAAGGAGTCCTGATTCCATAATTATCTTTACCCAAATTATCCAAACTGGTTAACTTAACTGCTTGCATAGTACCTTGCCTGTCTATAATTTTAGGCACGCAAACTATTTTAGCACTGGTCAATGCCAGTTGCAATACCTTATCAAGCTGCGTTTCTTCATTCATAGCCAAAAAGCCCATAATGACTTTGCCTTCCAAGAACATCCTGCTTACAGAAATGTGGCTAACAATGTCTTTGTTGAATTTGGCAATATCACGGGTATTTATCTTGGCTCTTTTAGCCTTAATTTCCTCCCGCAGGGCATTTTTATCCATTTTTCTGCTCCGTGTCAGCAGCATCTTTAGCAGCTTCTTCAGCTTTTTCTTCTACTTTTTCAGTCTTTTCTTCTACTTTTGCTTCTGCTTTTTCTTTAGCAGCTTCGGCAGCCTTATCAGCCTTAGTAGTTTTAGCAGCTTCCAAAGCACTTAAGTTTTGTAGGTTACCTACTGCAGATCTTAAAATCTTAATTTCTACATTATCAGCAATCTTAACGCTGATCTTATCATCAGTAATTTTGGTAATTTCACCATAAATACCACCAATGGTAACAATCTTAGTTCCTACCTTTAAGCTGTTAAGCATGGTAGATCTTTGATTTTGTTGCTTCTTTTGAGGTCTGTACAACATGAAATAAAAAAGAAGCGCCATAATTATAAAAGGCCAAGCTGCATTAATAATACTAGTATCCATAAATCTTATTCCTCCTGTTTTTCTTTATAATTTGCTAAAAAATTATTTCTAAACTCCGGGAACCTGTCTTCGCGAATTGCTGAACGCATGTCCTCAGAGAATTTTAACAGAAAATGCAAGTTATGTATAGTCAATAATCTCAGTGCCAGAATTTCCTCAGCTTTAAAGAGGTGTCTGATATAAGCTCTGGAGAAATTACGACAGGTATAACAATCGCAATGTTCATCTATTGGTCTAAAATCGTCGTGAAATTCAGCGTTGCGTACTACCAGTCTGCCGGTTGGCAGCATGGCTGTACCGTTTCTGGCTACTCTGGTAGGATAAACACAGTCGAACATGTCCACGCCCAGATTAACTGACTCTACCAAACAATCCGGGGTACCTACTCCCATCAGGTATCTGGCTTTATCCTTGGGCATATGCTCAGTCGTCTGTCCCAAGATATCGTACATCAAGGGGTGAGGTTCTCCTACGCTTAAGCCGCCAATGCCAAAACCTGCAAAGTCCATTTGGCACAAGCTTTCTACGCTATAGCGCCGCAGGTCTGGATACATACCGCCTTGGACAATACCAAACAAGCCTTGGTCATCTCTAGTTTTAGCATCCAAACAACGCTTGGCCCAGCGAGTAGTTCTTTCCGTAGAGGTCTTAGCATAGTCGTGGTCAGCGGGATATGGTATGCATTCATCAAAAGCCATGATGATGTCGGCGCCAATATCTTCCTGTGCTGCGATGGAAACTTCCGGGTTAAGCATTTGCTTAGAGCCGTCTATGTGCGATCTAAACATGACGCCTTCTTCGGTAATCTTGCGCATAGCTCCCAAGCTGAACACTTGAAAGCCTCCGCTGTCGGTAAGCATGCCTCGGTTATAATTCATAAACTTATGAACGCCGCCTGCTGCTTTGACCAGCTTAGTGCCGGGTCGTAAGAACAGGTGGTAGGTATTGGCTAAGATTACTTGTGATTTCATGGCGTAGAGTTCTTCAGGTGTCAGTGTTTTCACTGTGGCCTGCGTGCCTACGGGCATGAACATTGGTGTATCAAAGGTACCGTGAGGCGTATGTAATTTTCCTAATCTAGCTCCTGAGCGGGAGTCTTCTTTTATCAATTCATAATATACTGCGTGCATAGTAACCTCATTTGTTTGTTAATCGATTCAGACGAGTAGTTTTATTTTTTAAGGGCGACATTACACAGCCGGTAGGCCACGAGCCCGTAAAAATAAACTACGAGTCTAGCTCAGACTCGCAGCTTATTGCCACGGGTACCTGTAGTCTAGTAATGGTACCCTTAGGCAAATAAGACTGCTCGTCTTAAGTTAGATGAGTAGGTTTATTTTCTAAGGGCGACCTCGCCGAGGACCGGCCAGGAAGTAAGTTGTGCTCCATAAAGCCGGCCGCATGGCGCCAGGCGCCCGTGAAAATAAACTACAAGTATTTTTTACCTAATGAACATCGCATCGCCAAAACTAAAGAATCTATAACGTTCTTGTACTGCCACTTTATAAGTGTCCAGCATTATTTCCCGACTGGCAAAAGCTGATACCAGCATTAGCAAAGTGCTTTGTGGTAAATGGAAATTGGTAATGAGAGCATCAACATAGCGGTACTTGTAACCGGGATAAATAAAGATTTTAGTCCAGTTACCGCCCGGTTTGATTTCGCCATCTGCACCGGCTGCTTCCAAAGTACGGACGCTAGTGGTGCCTACTGCTACGATACGTCTACCAGCTGCCTTAGCCCTGTTAATTGCTTCTGCAGCTTCCGGAGTAATAGTATAGAACTCACTGTGCATCTGATGGTTCTCCACCACTGCTTCGCTAACAGGCCTAAAGGTACCAAGACCAACATGAAGAGTAACAAAGACTTCTTCCACACCCTTGTCTTTAATCCTCTGTAATAATTCCTTGGTAAAATGCAAACCTGCTGTCGGTGCTGCAGCACTGCCTAATTCCTTGCTATAGACTGTTTGATATCTTTCCTTATCTTCCAGATGCTCTGTAATATAAGGAGGCAAAGGAGTTTCACCCAGCCTGTCTAAGATTTCTTCAAAAATACCATTAAATATGAAGTGAGCAATTCTGCCACCAAAGTCAGTTTTCTCTACAATCTTGCAGCTAAGCTCATCGCTGAATTTAATCTCAGCGCCCTCTTGCAGCTTGCGGCCCGGCTTTACCAGCACTTCCCAATCTGTGCCATTTAACCTGGTCAAAAGAAATACCTCTACATGAGCACCGGTAGTTTTCACGCCATGCAATCTGGCAGGAATAACTCTGGTGTCATTGAAGACCATTAAATCACCGGGATTTAAGTAATCTATGATGTCATAAAAATGTTTGTGCTCAAGAGCTCCTGTTTTTCTGTCTACCACAAGTAATCTGGAATGATCACGTGGCTCCATAGGATGCTGAGCAATTAATTCTTTTGGTAATTCATAAGTAAAATCTGTAACCTGCATTTTAACTCCTAATAAACGTCCCGCACTGTAGTGCCGGTGTAGTAATGTTCAAGAATAGTTTTATAATAATCTTTCTTGCCTCTGGCTTCCTTACTTAAGGCCATGCCTCTGGCGCCCCACTGGCTCATGCCTAAGCCATGTCCCCAGCCATTGCCATAGAAAAATATTTTTTCATCCTTCACATCAGTTAGCAAATGCAAATCTCCTACCGTACCTGTATAAGTAGTACCACGGGTATCCTTCTTAATGGGAATCTTCTTGGTACCGATAGGTACACCATAGGAATTTAAAATGGGAACTTCAATATAATCAGGTCTTTGCAGACCAACAACTATATCAAACAAAGTACTGTTTAACCCCAGTAAATTTCTTACCTGATCACCTGTTAAGGTAACGGTATTTTTCTTACCCTTAAAAGTAATCTGTCTTACTCTGCCGGAAATACCTCTATTAATGGTAGGCTTCATAGGAGCAGGTTTTCTGGGAGATAAGCGAATGCCTTCTAATACTCCCACCTGATAACCGGCTAACTCCAAGGTCCTTTGCAGTTGATCGCGGGTATAGGTCTTATCCCAGGAGAAGTTAGGTGCATCCTGGTCATAGTCCACTACAGCTTGCAGATAGCTGACAGGGTTGCCCCACACATAGACTGCGCTTTCAGTGTAACCACCGCTGCAGCTATGGAAGAAAGCCTGTATAGGCTTGCCATCGCTTAGCACAGCCACACCACTAGTGGCATCAACTAACTTGTTGGTGTTGGCATGCTCTGCTGCAATACCGCCATACACCTGACCCATGTCATTAGCTTTAATATCGTAGTTAGGATAATCATGATTATTCAAAGCATACAAAGCAAAAGATCTGGCTGCCACTGTCTGAGCCTTAATCGCTTCGTCAGGCCATAATGGCAAAACCTCTTTGGCAATAACGCCATACAAATAATCTTCTAGCGGTAGAGTATTAACTACGTTCAAGGTTTTCTTATTGCTGTTAACTACCGCAGTAATACCACCACGATAGTTTTTTTGATTGACCATGAGAGGTAGCTTGGCATTGGTTGCCAACACAGAAACAACGCTGCCACCAATTTTAGTTTGGTCGGCATAAAGCTCTCCCTGCTTTAAGCTGAGAAAATGCTTGCCGGGATTTAGAGTAACATCCTTGCCGGTATTGCTATCAAGTTTTATCTTACCCTTGGATTCCAAGGTCACAGAGAACTGATTAACGACTAAGCCTACTCTGATCTTTGGTCCTCTTTGCTCTGCCCTTACAGGGCTCATACTAATGAGCAGTACTAATACAGTTGTTAATAATATGCGCAGCATGGGTTATTTCCCCGCTTCCTCCGGTTTAGGCTGAGGTTTCTTGCGTTTCTCATACCGGTCTCTTTCGCTAAAAACACAACCACAATAGGGTTGCCTATACATATCTAAATCCAGGCTGATTTGCTTGCCTTCCTCATAGCCTACTCTGTAATCCTCATAGGCAAAAGGAATATCATACTTCTTGCTCATTTCTTCTGCAGTGCTTTTAATCAGCTCATGCTTTTGATAAGGACTGACTAAGAGGGTTGTAGAAAAAGCCGTGAAACCATTTTCCTTAGCAAACTTAGCTGCCTGCTCAAGTCTTACCCGGTAGCAATACGCACAACGTACCGTAGGCTCATTAAGCATACCACGCAGTGTTTCTTCCAAAGGATAGCTCTTGTCCACGACCAGCTTATACTTTTTCAAAGCACAAAAATCTCTCAACGTTGCTAATCTCTTTTTAAATTCTTTATAAGGATGAATGTTGGGATTGAAATAATACAAAGTAAAATCTTGTCCCGCTTCACTTAACACCTTAGTAGGGTAAGTGGAACAAGGTCCACAACAAGCATGCAATAATATACTCATTTTTACTCCTTATTTCTCCGGAACAGGTACTCCTAAATAACGATAAGCTGCCTGAGTTGCCTGACGTCCTTTGGGAGTTCTTTGTAAGAGTCCCAATTGCATTAAGAAGGGCTCATACACATCCTCCAAAGTATCAGTTTCTTCATTTAAAGAAGCAGCCAAGGTATCTACACCTACCGGTCTGCCGCCAAAGTCCTTCACCAGCTTAGTTAAAAGTTTTCTGTCGTTGCGGTCCAGTCCTTGGGCATCAATGTCCAGGTTGGCTAAAGCGTTCTGACAAATCTCTTTGTCTATTTCAGTTTTGCCTGCTACCTGAGCAAAGTCACGTACTCTCTTTAAGAGCCTGTTAGCTACACGGGGTGTGCCACGGGAACGAAGCGCAATTTCATAGGCGCCTTCCGGCGTAACATTAACCTGCAATATTTCCGCACTACGATTAACAATAATCTGTAACTCTTTAGGTTCGTAAAATTCCAGATGGCAAATTACGCCAAACCGATCACGCAGTGGTGCTGCAATGGATCCCATCCTGGTAGTAGCTCCCACCAAAGTGAACTTTGGCAAATCCAGTCGCACGCTTCTGGCAGCAGGACCTTTGCCAATAATAATATCCAACGCATAGTCCTCCATGGCAGAGTACAAAATTTCTTCCACGGTTTTAGATAGTCTATGAATTTCATCAATGAACAACACATCGTTGTCCCCTAAATTAGTTAAAATGGCAGCCAAATCGCCCTGTCGTTCAATGGCAGGTCCGCTGGTCACCCTGATATTCACATTTAATTCATTGGCAATGATATTAGCCAAAGTAGTTTTGCCCAAGCCCGGAGGTCCGTATAATAAGACGTGGTCCAATGCTTCTTTACGATCCATGGCGGCCTTGATGAAAACTTTTAAATTATCCTTGGCTTTGGTCTGACCAATATATTCGTCCAGACGTCTGGGGCGAAGACTATATTGCCACACATCCTGGTCTTGCTCGCCACCGGCAATGATTCTATCTTCCTGCTCCATTATTTCCTCCCTGCCATCGACTTAAGGGCCTTTTTCACAATGTCCTCAGTAGACAGTGATTCTAAATCCGGTAGCTTTTGCAACACCGGAATGATTTCCGAATTGGTATAACCCAGGGCATTCAGCGCTGCAATAGCATCATCTGCAGCAGAACCCAGGTTGGTAGTGGTGCTGTCCGTAAAGGGCAATGGTCCACCATCTAACGTTCCTACTTTTTCTTTTAATTCTAAGAGCAAGCGCTCCGCAGTTTTCTTACCTATGCCTGGCAGCTTGGTTAAATATTTCAAATCCCGGCTTTGCACAGCCAGATAGAATTGGTCAACCTTGGTGCCGGACAAAATACCTAGAGCTACCTTGGGACCAACACCGCTTACACTAATTAATTGCATGAAGAGATTATAGGAAGCCCTGGTTAAAAAGCCATAGAGAAGTAAAGCGTCTTCCCGTACCGCCAGGTAGGTAAACACTTTGACTTCCTGCTCGATATGTAGTTGAGCCAGGTCGCCGGCTGCCATGAAAATCCTGTAGCCTATACCACCTGCTTCTATCAGGCAATGATCCTTGCCCAGATAATCAACTCTACCACGCACAAATCCTATCATCTTCTAAGCTCCATTCCTCTGCTTACGCGTATTTCTGAATGCAAACCACAAATGGCAATAGCCAAAGCATCGGCCACATCATCTGGTTTGGGTTTTTCTCTAATATTAAGCAGCTTTTGTACCATGAAGGTGACTTGATTCTTGTCAGCCCTGCCGGTACCGGTAATAGCCTGCTTAATCTGTATAGGAGTATATTCCGCTACCGGAATATTTTGCAAGGCCGCCGTCAGCACAATGACGCCTCTGGCCTGACCTACGGCAATAGCGGTAGTAACGTTCCTGTTAAAGAACAGTTTCTCTACGCTCATGAAATCAGGTTTATATACTTTTATCAGTTCGGTCAGCTCCTCGAAAATTTTCCGAAGGCGCATTTCCGGTAGCATGTCCTTATCCGTAAAAACAGCACCATAATGAATAGGGATAAGCCTGCTTCCTTCTTGCTTCACCAAACCGTATCCGCAAATAGCGGTACCCGGATCAATACCTAAAGCCAGCATTTTTTCTCCTCATAATGAAAGCAGCCGGCCATCCTGCAGAGAGGATTTCCTCCCACATTATAACCGGCCACCCCTTTATTCTTCCGTTTCTTCTTCCTCAGGTAAATCTGCGTTGCTATACACGTCTTGCACATCGTCAAGATCGTTAAACTCATCTATCATTCTTTGTACCTTGGCAGCATCTTCACCTTCCAAAGCAATGGTGGTATCAGGAACTAAGGATAATTCTGACATAGCTACCTCAATGTTGTTGTCAGCCAAAGCCTTCTCTACTGCATCATAAGCCTCGGGAGAAGTAACAATATCGTACCCTTCCTCGGTAGTCTGCATATCATCAGCACCGGCATCTAACACCAGCATCATCAAATCGTCTTCAGAAGGAGCACTCTCCTTGGCTACGCCGAATAAGCCTTTACGCTTAAACATCCAGCCTACGCAACCGGTCTCACCCATATTGCCACCCTTGGAGAAAACGTGGCGGATATCAGCAGCAGTTCTATTGCGGTTATCAGTAAGACAGCTCACCATGATAGCTACGCCTGCCGGACCATAACCTTCATAGCTGATTTCTTCGTAGTTGGAAGCATCAGCAGAGCCCTCGCCTTTAGCAATTGCTCTCTTAATATTGTCTTTAGGAATATTGTTAGCCTTTGCCTTTGACAAAGCCAATTTTAATCTCATGTTACCGGTAGGATCAGGGCCACCCATACGAACAGCGATGGTAATTTCTCTACCAATCTTAGTGGTAATCTTGCCTCTTAAGGCATCAGCTTTACCTTTTTTAAATTTAATGTTATTCCACTTGGAATGTCCTGACATATGAAACTCCCCCTACTTAAATATATGTACATTATACCCGAATATCTTACCATAAACAGCCTATTTCCGCAAATATACTCTCTCCATGTCTACTACATGAGCAGATTCCTTGGCAAACTCGTTATCTGCAGCTCCGGCAATCTCGGTAGTATCGGCAAATTTCTTCAACAGAATCTTGGTAATACCCGGCTCAGAAATAGCACTGGGACCATTTAGGCAACCCTTGTCGCAGGCCATGCCTTCCAGATATTCAATATCTAACTTGCCTGCCTGATAATCCTTTAAGGCTTCCAGGCAATTACTTAAACCACACACATATTTGGATTTTATTTCTCTATTATATTGTTTCTTTAAATAATGAGATACGGCATTGCTGACGCCGGCCTCTTGCGGGAAATTACAACCATCTGCAGAAGAACGAGCATGGAAAGCATCCTCCTGTAATTCAGCAGGATTAATGCCCTGGCTATCCATCATGCACTTAAGTTCTTCGAAGGTCATGGCAAAATCTATTTCATTAGGATGCTCACGAGCTTCGACCTTCTTGGCAATGCAAGGTCCAACGAAAACTGTAATGACGCCCTTTTCTTCATGACGTACCGCTTTACTGCGGGCCACCATGGGAGATACGGCATCGGAAATGCAGTTAGCCAAATCAGGAGCATGGCGCTTTACCGTAGCCACGAAAGCAGGACAGCAAGAGCTGGTCAAAAGCTTTTGAGCTTTAGGAACCTTCTCGTTAAACTCTTCTGCTTCAGTGAGCACTGTCATGTCGGCGCCAACGGAAACTTCTCTCACATGCTTAAAGCCCAGTTTGTGGCAAGCCGCTACAATTTGACCGGGCGTAACCTTCATGCCAAATTGACCTACGAAAGAAGGAGCTACCAGTGCATAAACATTTTCGCCCTTCTTAATACGTTGGATCAATTGTACAATGCTGCTGCGCTCTTCAATGGCACCGAAGGGACAAGCATTACGACAAGCACCGCATTCTACGCATTTGGTTTTGTCGATTTCTGCCTTCCTATTATTCTTGCCCATGTGAATGGCATTAACCATACAAGCGTTTTCGCAAGGTCTGGCAATTTCCACTACTGCACCATAAGGACAGGAACGTTTGCAGTTGCCACATTCAATGCACATATCATAATCAATATGAGCTCTGCCCTGATAAACGCTGATGGCCTTTTTAGGACAACCATTCATGCAGCGATGGGTCAAGCAACGACGACACACGTCGGTAATCATATATTTATTAACAGGACAAGCAGAACAAGCCTCCGGCAAGACCTCGATAACGTGATGACTGACATCAACAGGATTATCTAAAGCTCGGTGGGCTGCTTCCACAATATTCATCTCAGGTGTTTGTCCCAAGGCAATGTTTATTCTTTGTTTCAAGCAAGCTCTTTCTTTATGTACGCAGCAACGCAGACGAGGAGTATCCTCTCTGACGATTTGCAAAATATCGTACACATGGTCAGGTAAGTTTCCTGCATAAGCGAATTGAGCTAACTTAGTGAGAACCGCACGTCTTAATTTAACGATCTCTGTTACTTCCATATTTCCTCCTACATTGAATATATGCTATAATGCCCACATATGATAACACATTTTTTCAAAAAAATTAATATAAAAAAGGAGAATTTTTTCAAATTATGCAAAATTCTTTACAATTCACCCCTAACAGTGCTTTAGCAAGAAATAAAGTGCCCACAGAATATAAGTGGAAAATTATAGATATCTTCCCAGATGATAAGGCTTGGAAAGAGGCTTGTAACAAGGCTGTACAGCTTTCTAAAGAAATTTCCTCTTATAAGGACAAGCTTAAGAACAAGGAAACAATTTTAGAGTGTCTACGCACCGTGGACAAAATGAATATGCTACTGGAAAAGATCTATCCCTATGCCAAACTGCAAAAAGATGCTGATGGCACAGATGCCAAGGTACAAGAGCTAACAGGCAAGGCAGAAGTTTTGTTTAACCAATGCGGCAATAGCTGTGCTTTTATTGAGCCAGAGTTGCTATCTCTGGAGCCTTCATTCCTTAAAGGCCTGACTACAGACCGGGATATGTCCGACTATCACCATGCCATTGAGGACCTGTTGCGCAAAAGAAACCACGTGCTCACTATTCCTGAAGAAACTCTTCTGGCACAAAGCTCTTTGGTTGCTTCTGCACCTATGGAAATATTCCACACCTTAGTTGGTGCGGATCTTACCTTCCCTACTGCCAAAGACAGCAAAGGCGAAGACAAGCCGGTTAGCGAAGGCAGCTATCTGCTGAACATGACCTCACCGGACAGGACCTTACGAGCTAACACCTTCTCCCATCTGATGGGAGTCTACAAGCAATATCGCAATACCTTGGCAGCTACCTTAAACGCTCAGGCCAGAAGCAGTTTCTTCTATGCCAATGCTCACAAGTATGCTGACACCAGAGCCGAGGCTTTGGATCAGGAAAATATCGCTGCCTCTGTTTACGACGAGCTGCTGACTACCGTAGAGAAAAATTTACCGGCTCTTCATGAATATATGGCATTGAAAAAATCTACCCTTCATTTAGAAGAATTACATCCTTATGATATTTATCTGCCTCTTACTCCCAAAGGTGGCGAAACCTTCCATTTCACTTTCGAGGAAGCCAAGGCCACTGTATTGGAAGCCATTAAACCTTTAGGTGAAACCTACTGTAAGGATTTTAAGGATGGTTTGGAAAACGGCTGGATAGACATTTACGAAAACAAGGGCAAGCGTTCCGGTGCTTACTCCTGGGGCGTGTACGGCGTACATCCCTATGTACTGTTGAACTATCAGCCCCGCTATAACGGCGTAACTACTTTGGCTCATGAAATGGGTCACTCCATGCACAGCTTCTACAGCAGCAAGGCACAACCTTATGCTACTAATGAGTATACCATCTTCTGCGCAGAAGTTGCTTCTACCACTAACGAGGTTTTGCTGTTAGAGCATATGCTAAAGAGCGCCACTAAAGAACAAAAGATATTCTTGCTAAACCAATTCTTGGAAGCAGTAAGAACTACCGTGTATCGTCAGACACAATTTGCCGAACTGGAAAAAGTCTTCCACGCTGAAATTACCCAAGGCAGAGCTCTTACTGCCGACTATATGGAAAATCTCTGGCATAAGCTAAACGAGAAATATTATGGCAGTGCGCTGACCATTGACCCTCTGCTGGACAGTGAATGGTCTCGCATTCCCCACTTCTACACTCCCTTCTACGTTTACAAATATGCTACCGGTTATTCCTGTGCTACGGCTTTTGCCGCCGGAATCTTAAGTGGCGATAAAGAAAAGCTGTCCAAATATTTAGGCTTCCTGCAAGCAGGTGGCAGTGACTATTCTTTGAACATCTTAAAGAAGGCGGGAGTTGACTTGACCACTCCCCAGCCTGTCCAGATTACCTTGGACAAATTTGCTGAAAAGTTAAAAGAACTAAAAATGTTGCTTAACGAGTAATAAAGCAAGCAGATTTACCATTGGGGACGGAAAAAATTTACCACTTTTCTCCGTCCCCAATGGTAAATAGTTGGGACAAAGGGACGCGTCCCTTTGTCCCAATATGGTCTCACATTCGTTAACTTTATTTACAATATGATTGCCAAACTTACCATATCCTCTTATAATAAAAGAGTGAAAAAGAAGAAATCCTTTTACCAAGGAGGATACGCTATGCAAAAATTTAAGCGTGGTTTCACGCTTATCGAGCTTGTTATTGTCATAGCTGTTCTTGGTATTTTAGGTGGTCTTGCCATTCCCAGATTCTTAGACGCCCAAGCTAGCGCTAAAGGAGCAAAAATAGTCACTGATTTGCGCACTATCGATAGCGCTTCCACTCTGTACTCCACTCAGCACGGTCAGTATCCTGATACCATCAGCAGCGCCAATCCGTCCACTTCAGATGGATTTATTACTAACTTTTTGGCCAATTGGCCTAAGCCTGATACCGGTACTTTTATTATTGTGGAAAATGATGGTACCAACAAAACTTACGAAAATGTTACTGCTACCTACTACACTTTAAATGACCAGGGTCGTGCCCTGTATAATGGTCACCCCGTAGAATGGTATTTAAATGGTGGCTCCACTGATTACACAGATAACAATCTGGTAAAAGCCATTAGTGCAATTTCTACTTATTTGTCTAAAAAAGGTCTGAGTTGGAATCAAAGATGTGGTTCCACTATAAATAATCTGGCAACAGGTCTCACTGTAGACAAGAGTATTCTAGATGCTGTAGGTTACACCGGTGCCACTTTATATTGGCATACCAATACAGACACGCCTTATTATTTTGCAACTACTTATAATAATTCCGGAAATTCCGGTGCTCAATGGTTAGCTCGTTTTGTAGAAGTAAACGGAACCTTATATTATGTTAATGAAACTACTCAATTGGGTCATTTAGAATCTTATGGAACAGGCTCCACCAGTACGCAAAAAATGCAAACCGGTCTTGATGCTTTAGTGGCAGCCGGTAAAGCAGTTAAATTAGGTACTGTAACAACTGAATAAAAATAAGCCCGCAGGTTGAAAACCTGCGGGCTTTATTTTTTTGGTAAGCCAATTTGGAATCGTCCCCAAAGGGCTCTTATTTTATAACTTCAATATTTTCTCTACTTCTACTTTCAATTCTTCTTTTTCAATTACATCGCTATGCAGCACAGGTAATTTTTCCAAGGCTACCAAGGGTGCCGGTGGTTCTATCTTGCCTTTAGCACTTAAAGCCTTAATAGTTTCAAAGGGTTTATCCTCTTCTATCTTGGCGTCAGGCGTAATAGCGCTAAGCACTACATTGCTAAACTTAAACGGGCTAGCAGTGGAAAGTACGATGCTATAACGATCATCGCTGGTTAAGAGTCTATATTTGTCCAAGGCTCTGTAGGCTACAGCAGTATGAGGATCCAAAATATAACCATAGTTATTAAAAACATCACCAATGGTTTCTTTAGTCTCGATTTCATCTACCCAAGTGCCAAAGAAGTCAGTCAAAATAGTATTTTGAACTAGCTCACCAACATTATACTGGCCCTTTTCCTTCAGCTCGTTCATCCATTTGCTTACCTGTTCACCATCATGGTTGGTTACTTCAAAAAGCAAGCGTTCCAAATTACTGGAAACCAAGATATCCATTGATGGAGAAACGGTTTTATGGAAAGGTCTGTTTCTATTATACACACCGGTATTAATAAAATCAGACAAGACATTGTTACTGTTGGAAGCGCAAATGAATTTGTTCACAGGCAGTCCCATGAGTTTCGCAAAATAACCTGCCAAAATGTCACCAAAGTTACCGGTAGGCACGGAGAAATTAACCTTATCACCGTATTTAATCCGACCTGCTTTAATGGCATCCACATAGGAGCTGAAATAGTACACGATTTGCGGTACTAAGCGTCCCCAGTTAATGGAATTAGCAGAAGAAAAGGCCATGCCATTTTTGGCAAGCTTGTCTTTTAATTCTTTATCGCCAAACAAAATCTTCACACCGGTTTGCGCATCATCGAAGTTGCCTTTCACAGCAACTACATGGACGTTCTTACCAGCCTGAGTTACCATTTGCAATTTTTGCATGGCACTTACGCCCTGGTCAGGATAGAATACCACTACCTCTGTACCATCCACATCAGCAAAACCATCTAAAGCAGCCTTACCGGTATCACCGGAGGTAGCTACCAGGATAACCAGCTTTTGCTCTTCGCCTGTTTTTGCTACTGCCTTGGTTAAAAATTGGGGCAAAATTTGCAAGGCCATATCTTTAAAAGCAGAAGTCGGTCCGTGCCATAATTCCAGCACATCCACATTGTTTTTTACTTTGTGCAAGGGAACAATTTCGTCTCCAAAACTTTCTTTGCTATAGGCTTTAGTTACGCAATCTTTCAGCTCTGCCTCGGAAAAGTCTGTTAAGAATTGCTTCAGGATCATGATGGCTCTTTGACTATAGGAAGCATCAACCATGGCCTGAATTTCCGTAGCGGAAAGATGAGGTAATTCTTTAGGCACAAACAGTCCGCCGTCGCTAGCCAGTCCGCTGGCGATAGCATGTGAAGCGCAGACCATATCTGCCTTTCCTCTGGTGCTTATATATAACATGATTTTACCAACTTTCTTTTTTCAAAATGCAAAATTATGATAGCACAAAACTGCTAGAAAAGCTATCTTTCTTCGTTGTCAAAGTAACTTCCACGGGTAGCTTTTAACAGGTCTGGTGGAGCTATGATAATTTGTAACCCCCTATGCCCGGCGCTAACGGCAATTTGAGGCCATTGCTCCGCTGTACTGTCCAAATATACCGGGTACTCTTTTTTTGCCCCCAGAGGACTAACACCGCCTCTGATATAGCCTGTTAAGGGTTGAACTTCTTTCAGGTGAACCATCTCCACCCTCTTATTGCCACTGGCTTTAGCCAAAGCTTTTAAGTTCAGTTCACCGTTGCCTTTGATGACGCCAAAAAGAATACCTGTCTTATCACCACGAGCACACAGAGTTTTAAAGACCTGATTGGCAGGCATACCCACTTCATTGGCTACAAACAATGCATCCAGGTGCTCTTCATCTACTTTATATTCTTTTAAGGTATAAGCGATGCCAAGCTCGTCCAAGATCCTGGCAGCATTTGTCTTCTTTACTTTCATAACTGTTCTCCTTTTGTTATAATGTAGTGGACAAGCAATTCTAATTAGTCATCTACGTTTAATCGCTTGTAGTAATTGATTATTAAATGACTGAGGCGAGCAAACGAGTGGTTCGCTGTCTCCATTCAGCTACGCTTTTCAAGCTTGCTTCATGGACAGCTATCACATGGCCAGTTCCATTTGCTTACTACGTCGCTTTGCTCCTTGTTCGCAAGGAAGCTGGCTCAAATTCTGACAACGTAGATGACCGATTATGGTCGTTTGCTAAAGCATATTATACCAAATTTAAGGGGTGTAGTTAAATGAAAATAAAAATAGCCTGCGGTCAGATAGAAGAAAAACCTGCTCAACCAGGTGAAAATACGAGAGCAATTTTGGCTATGATAGATAAAGCTAAGAAAGCCCAAGCAGATATTTTGCTGCTGCCGGAAATGGCCATTCCCGGCTACCTCTTAGGAGATTTGTGGGAACAGGAAGCCTTTCTTAAAGACTGCGCTTCCTATGGCGAAGAAGTAGTAGCTGCCTCTCAAGGCTTGGTTGTGATTTTTGGCAACATTGCCATCGACCCTGCTAAATATAATCAGGATGGTCACATGCGTAAATATAACGCTGCCTTTGTGGCCCAAAACGGTAAATTGCTGCAAGGCGCTCTGCCCTATCCCTTCATCAGCAAAACCAGTTTGCCTAACTACCGCGAATTTGATGATATGAGATATTTTCACAGCACCATTAAGCTGCAACCGGAAATCGCTCCTGATAAAACTGTGGAAGATTTGCTGCAACCAGTTGAGGTTACCATCTGTGGCGAAAAGATAAAACTAGGAGTCATGCTGTGCGAAGATGGTTGGACAGATAATTACAATTATAACGTGCCCCGCATTTTAGCTAAGCACGGTGCCCAGATTATTTGCAACATTTCCTGCTCGCCCTTTACTCTCAGCAAGAACAATAAACGGCACAGAGTGTTTGGTGCTCAGGCTAAGGAAATTGGCTTACCGGTAATTTATTGCAATAACGTAGGCGTACAAAATAACGGCAAGGATGTTTTTACCTTTGATGGCTGCAGTACCATTTATGGAACAGATGGGACAATTAAGGCCAATGGTACCTACTTTGCTCCCGACTTCTTCTGCGCTGACTGGGACACTGCCAGCGGTGCCATTAGTGGTGAAAATGATCCTGAGCCTATGAAGGAAGAAACTGCCGCCATTTATGCGGCGTTGGAATATGGCGCTAAGCATTTTCTGGAAGCCACTCACATAAAAAAATTAACCATCGGTTTGTCCGGTGGTATTGATTCAGCTGTGGCTGCTGCTTTCTATGTGCATTTATTAGGTCCTGAGAATGTGCTGCTTATTAATATGCCCAGCCAATATAATTCTGCTACTACTAAGGACATTGCGAAAAACATTGCCCAGGCTCTTAAAACAAATTACGCCATCATGCCTATTTCAGATAGCGTAACCTTAACGGAAAAAGAATTATGCACTACCCCTATTCATAACTATGGTACAGGTAGTGAATTTAAGCTGGAGGTTTCTCCCTTTATTCTGGAAAACATTCAGGCCAGAGACCGTGGTGCCAGAGTGCTGGCCGGTGCTGCCGCTGCCTTTGGCGGTGCCTTTACCTGTAATGGCAACAAAGCAGAAACAACCGTTGGCTATGCTACCTTCTACGGTGATATGGCAGGTTGCTTAGCTCTCTTAGGAGATTTGTGGAAGCATCAGGTGTATAACCTGGGACGTTATCTCAATGACGTGGTGTATAAGCGTCAGGTGCTGCCTGAAGAAGTCTTTACCATTAAGCCTAGCGCAGAATTATCTACAGCCCAGACCGTAGGTAACGGCGGCGACCCCATCATCTATCCTTACCACGATTATTTATTTGCTTCTTTCATTGAAAGATGGCATAAAGCCTCTCCGGAAGATATCCTTAATTGGTATGTGGCAGGCACAGTGGAAAAAGAAATTGGTTGCCAGGCCGATTTGGTAAAACAACTCTTCCCTACAGCAGAAGCTTTTATTAAGGACCTGGAACGCTGGTGGAGCTTGTTCATGGGTTTATCTGTGGCCAAACGCATTCAGACCCCACCCCTTATTGCCGTCTCCAGACGTGCCTATGGCTATGACCACCGAGAAGCACAACTACCGGTGTACTATTCCAGAAAGTATTTGGAATTAAAAGAGCAATTGTTGAAAAAATAAAAAAGCAGGCATAAAAAAATCGCTTGGCTCTCAGAGCCAAGCGATTTTTTGTTTGTTGCAATAATTATTTACCAGTAAGAGCCAAGATTCCATCAACAGTCAAGGTACCATACAGAGCACGACCATTAGTAGCATCAAGAGTATATGCAGCAGTGGACGGAGCAGTAATCGTTACAACAGTACCAGCATTATTAGTGATCTTAGCAGTTCCGGTAGGCGGTACAGGCCAAGCAGCTAATAACTTGAAGTATTGTGGAGTCTTAGAAGTATCATCACTTAACAATGCTTCTTTATCGGCAGGCAAAGAACCTGTCTTAGCATTGTAAATAACAACAGCAGAGTCGATAGTTCTCATATCAGCAACAATCCTAGCACCTCTAGCGGTAGCAGTAGCATCCAGGAATCTGGGAATTGCCAAGCCAGCCAAAATACCCAAAATAGCGATTACAACTACCAATTCAATCAGTGTGAAGCCTCGTCTTGCTCTAATTTTTAAATCTTTCATGTTTAAAACCCCCTTAGGTTTTTATTTGTAATGTTCAGCTTTTGCTAGCGGAATCATCCTTTGACTTTATAGTAAATATTTTTGTAATAATTGTCAAGCATTTTATCTTTAATTTAATTACAATATTCTAGAGATTTCCCACCTTGCTAACCATGTCAAACATTGGTAACATCAGGGATACGGCAATAAAGCCAATAATAACACCTAAAATTAAGATTAAGAATGGTTCCAAGAGTGTTTGTAAGCGTCCACTCATGTCCTCTACTTCGCTGCCGTAGAAGTCTGCTACCTTATCCATCATAAAATCCAGGGAACCGGATTCTTCGCCAATGGATACCATATTGATGACCATAGGCGGAAAGATGCCGCTTTCCTTCATGGGCTCAGCCAAGCCTCTGCCTTCCTTCACATTGCCTGTAGCCCGTTTCAGAACTTCCTCTGTCTGCACACTGCCTGTTGCTTTAGAAACTACAGCTAAAGCTTCCAAAATCGGTACACCACTCTTGGATAGTCCTGCAAAAATAGAAGCAAATCTATTGATGATTATGTAATTGTAGAGCTTACCAAAAACAGGTAATCTCAATAATAATTTATCTCGCCAAATCAAGAACTCTCTATACTGAATAAGTTTTTTATATAGTACATACAGACCAAATACAGTCCCAGCAATAAATAACCAAGACACTCCTGATTTCAAGAAATCACTAATACTCATCAGTACTCTGGTAGGCCAAGGCAGTTCCGTATTTAAGGCCTTAAACAAATCTGTAAAAATAGGCATGACGAAGGTTAAGATAACTGCCACTGCAATAGCTGCTACCGTCAAAACTACAGCAGGATAAACAAAGGCATTCTTAATCTTAGCATTTAATCTATAGTCCTTCTCATATTGAGTAGCCAGACGAGTCATGACTGTTTCCAGAATACCACCGGTCTCGCCGGCAGCAATCATGTTAATCATTAACGGTGGGAAAACCTTAGGATAATGGGACATGGCCTCGGACAAGGAAGATCCGGTATGGACATCCTGAGCCACATTACCGATATATTTCTTGAGCTGCTTATTCACCGTCTGTTCTTGCAATACATCTAAGGCGGTAATCAAGGAAACACCGGCAGCAATCAAGGTAGTAAACTGGCGACAGAAAACAGATAAATCATACAGAGTAATTTTCTGATGAAACCAGCGTTCCCAAAAATGCTGCTTGTCTTCTATCTTGGTTATCTGGGTAACAATCAGGCCCTGCTCCCGGACATAGTTACTTACCGCTGCTTCATTGGCAGCGGAAATATTGCCTAGCACTATATCGCCGGAACGGCGTCTAGCCTTAAATCTGTAACTATCCATAGTTGTTACCCCTTCTTACTGACTACATACCTAAAGCATACTTTTCAAAAATTTGTTGATCGGAGCAACGGCTTTGGGCCGCGTCCCTACTCACTATACCTAGTTGTACCAGCTTGCCTAAGGCTGCATCCATGCTTACCATGCCAAATTGTGCACCGGTTTGGATGTAGGAAGGAATCTGGTGAATCTTGCCTTCTCTGATTAGATTCTTTAAGGCAGGGGTAGCCACCAATATCTCATAGGCACCAACTCTACTCTTGCCATCACTGGTAGGCAACAGCTGCTGAGCAACAATGCCCTGCAAGGTACCGGACAACTGCACTCTGATTTGTTCCTGTTGATGCTCCGGGAACACATCGATAATTCTGTTAATAGTCTGAGCTGCATCAGCAGTGTGCAAGGTTGCTAAAACCAAGTGACCTGTTTCTGCTGCAGTAATAGCAGTAGCAATAGTTTCCACATCACGCATTTCTCCTACCAAAATAACATCCGGGTCTTCACGGAGAGCAGCTCTTAAGCCATTGCTAAAAGATAATGTATCGGAATTGATTTCTCGCTGGTTGATAATGCAATTAATATGAGAATGTCTATACTCAATAGGGTCTTCCAAGGTAATGATATGATTCTTGGTATTGTGATTAATATAACCAATCATAGCTGCCAGAGTAGTAGATTTACCACTGCCGGTAGGACCGGTTACCAGAATCAAACCCCTTGGCAACAGAGCAAATTTCTTCAGCACATTAGGTAAATGCAATTGCTCAAAGGTAGGAATCACATTAGGAATCAAGCGAATAACTGCAGCCACGCTGCCGCTTTGCTTATAAACGTTTACTCTGAAGCCACACACACCGGGAATGGTATGGGAAAAATCTACTTCACCCTTTTCCCTAAAGGTTTGCTTGCGGGAAACATCCATCAGCTCTTCGGTCAGGGCAAAGGTATCGGCATTTTGGAGCGGTTCCATATCCATCTTCACCAAGGTACCGTTAATTCTCAGCACTGGGGGAATACCTACCGTTAAATGTACATCAGAAGCTTTTCTGTCCACAGCAATTTGTAACAGTTCATTTATCTTTAACATATTTACTCGTCTTCCCCTCCTCCGTAAGAAACTCTCAGGATTTCTGACACTGTAGTTTCTCCGGCCAAGACTTTGGCAATACCGTCTTCTTTAATGGATCTTGCTCCTCTGGTTCTTGCCATATCAAAAAGCTCCTTACTGGTAGCGTTACGCATAATCAGTGCTTTCATCTCAGGGAAAATAGGCATTACTTCATGAATAGCCATTCTGCCTCTATAGCCTGAATAGTTACAGGAAGGACAACCTTCGCCTTGATACAAGGTCAAAGGTTCGTCATCCTTCACACCTAAATAAATACGTTCATCAGTGTGTGGCCCTGGCGTATAAGGCTTCTTACATTCCTTACAAATTCTCCGCACCAGTCTCTGTGCCACTACACCTCTTAAGGCTGACACAATCAAGAAGGGTTCCACACCCATATCCAATAGTCTGGTTACAGCACCTGCTGCATCATTGGTATGCAAGGTAGAAAATACTAAGTGACCTGTTAAGGCTGCGTTAATGGCAATCTCTGCCGTTTCCTTATCTCTGATTTCGCCTACCATGATGATGTTAGGATCCTGACGCAAAATAGTACGCAACACGCTGGCAAAAGTAAGTCCGGCTTTGTTATTAATACTGATTTGGTTAACACCGGGGATTCTATACTCTACCGGGTCTTCTACGGTAATGATATTTTTAGTAATAGAATTTATTTCCATCAAGGTAGAATACAAGGTGGTAGATTTACCACTGCCGGTAGGACCGGTTACCAGGATCATGCCATAGGCACTATGCATCATGTTAGCATAAAGTTCCATGTTTTTTTCGGTAAAGTTCAGATCCTGGAGCGTGATGTTCATGGCTTCTTTATCCAAAATACGCATTACGATTTTCTCACCTAAAATAGTGGGCAAGGTAGAAACACGAATATCAATTTCTCTTTTATTTTGAGTTATCTTAATACGGCCATCTTGAGGCACACGTTTTTCTGCGATATCCATATCTGCCATGATTTTAATTCTGGACAGAATGGCCGCCTGGGTAGCCTTAGGGAAAGTGATGACTTCCCGCAGTACGCCACTACTCTGAAGCGTACTCTCAGCTTATCCTCTTCTGGCTCTACGTGAATGTCGCTGGCTTTATCTTTAACAGCTTGTTCCAATAGGGAATTAACAATGTTAATGATTGGCGCATTTTCGGTAACATCGGCAACTTCTCTGATAGTAGCTGCCACCGGCGTTTCCTTGAGCTTATCTACAGCTTCCTGTACTCTGCCCTTCACGCCGTAATTTTTATTAATGCAATCTACGATATCTTGTTTTTTAGCTAGAACGGGAGAAATGTTAAAGCCACTGACCATACGCACATCATCGATGGCAAAAAAGTTAGTGGGATCGTTCATGGCCAAAATAATATTATTGCCTTCCATGCGGATAGGCAAAATAGTATAACGCTCTGCCAGGAATAAAGGTACAGCTTTCAGTGCTGCTTCCTGAATCTTCTCTTCAGGCAGATAAACGTAAGGAATGCCCATTTGTTTTTCCATGGACATCAGCATAGTTTGTTCTGTTATGTATTTCAAATCAATAAGAGTTTCACCTAAGCGCTTGCCGCTTACCTTCTGTTGGCTTAAGGCATGCTCCAGTTGTACCTGTGTAATGGCACCGGCTGCTAAAAGTATTTCTCCTAGCTTTACTCTTTTTTGCACATAATCACCTTCCCGGTTCTAACTTAAATAATTATACAACGAAAAAGATTTTTTGTCTTTTTCAGAAAAACACATTTACCTTTATGAACAATTATACTATAATGTAAGTAGGTATTTCTATGTTTTTTCCACTTGTTTGTTACTTAATTATACTATATTAAATTACTAGTAGCAATCAGACCTAGTGCTTAGATGATTTTCATTTTCCAACAAAGGGGTGTTGAATATGACAGCAGGCAAGAAGAAAAGTAAACTTGACAAGGTAAGTATTTCTATTCTCAGTGCTTTCATTCTCATGGCAGGAACCCATCTGGGTTGTCGTTATGATGTTGGCGCACAAGTAGATAAATTCTTCCAAGAAGTTTCTGCTGAAACAGTTCTTCCTCAGCCACAGCTCCAAGATCCTGTGGCCGTTAGCCCTGTGTCTGCTGAGACTCCTCTGGAAGCTGAAGCCAACGAAGTTATTGAACATCCTAATATTGCCCGCAATCCTTTCCTGGTACCGGTAGCAGCAAGACCTGTGGTAGTTGCTCCTGTTCCTGCCGCACCCAATGGTGCTGCTAATGTAGGCGAACAAGGTCAAGGTCTGAATGGTTTAAGAGGTGGTGCTCCTATTGAACCAGTAGCTCCAGCTGCACCTCTTGTCAAAGGCGTTATTACCAGCGGCGGACAAAGCGTAGCAATTATTGAATATAACGGACATAGCGGTTCTTATACCTCCGGTCAGGCTATTGGCGGCGGCTATACCGTGAATGGCATTAGTGGTAAGTCTGTATCTATTAACGGCAATACAGTAAGTGTGGGAGGTAGACGCTGATGGGCGTTCGCAAAAAGCTGGGACTATCCCTAGCCCTGGCGCTCTTACTAGGTTTTAATAGCGTGGCTTTGGCCAACAATGTTTCCCTGACTATCAACGATGGCGATATCAGGTCCGTTTTGGCTGCCTTATCTTCCCTCTCCGGTCGCAGTATTGTTACTGATGATTCCGTTAAGGGAACCATCTCCATTGATTTAAACGATGTGCCTTTTGAAACGGCTCTGGATTTAATCACCCGTTCCAAGGGCTTAGCTTATAAAACTATTAGCAACGTTATCGTAGTATCTACTGCTGATAACGTAGATAAATTCTTTGGCAATATGACTACCTACAAGCTGCAATATGCTAATGCCAAGGAGGTTGTAGAATCCCTTAAGGGTGTAATTACCAAGGGTCTCAGTTTTGACCCGGTAACTAATTCCATTCTCTTTTCCGGCAGTACTGGTGATGAAGCCAAGCTAAGAGATGCTATCAAAGTTCTGGACGTGGCAACCAAGCAGGTTACCTTGGAGGCTAAGATTATTGCTATCAGCGTAGAAGATGTGAAGAACCTGGGTATTTCCTGGGCATGGGGCGAAATTCCCCAGCAAGATTCAACTTCTTCCAGTGGCAGCTCTTCCAGCAGCGATACTAGTAAATATGGTGGCATCATTCACTGGGGTCATGGTTACACTTCCAGATTCCAGGCAACCTTAAATGCCCTTTATTCCAATGGTAAAGCAAATATTCTGGCAACACCCCGCATCATTACCATTCCCGGTAAACAAGCCAGCATCTTCATTGGTGACCACATTCCTGTAGTAACAGAAAAAACTACCAATGGTACTACTTCTACTACCACTGAATATGTAGATGCCGGTATTAAACTGAACTATACTCCTATCGTCAGCGATGACGATTACATTACAGCTGTAGTTCATACCGAAGTAAGTACTCCTACTTTGATTTCAGAATTAAAGAACTATAAAATCACCAGCCGTACTGCCGATACCAATGTGCGACTGCGTAACGGTGAAACCTTGGTTATTGGTGGTCTGATTGATGAAGAAGAACAAAAGACCATTCAACGTGTTCCCTTCCTGTCCAACATCCCTATCTTAGGCGAGTTATTCAAGAACAGAACCAATACCAAGACCAAGACCGAAGTCATGATGATCTTAACTCCTTATGTAACTGAGGCTGGTGAATCTCCTGCCATCTATGATCCCAGAGTACAGCATGCTACCCTATCTCCTGTACCGGGAACCAATGATTACGAAGATGCTCAGGCTATAAAACGTGAAGAGGCTGCTCAAAAGAAAGCTAAAGAAGCTGCCTTAGCAGCAAATCCTGAAAATACGAAAGCAGCTCAGTATATTAAGAAGTCTCCCAAAACCATGCGGGAAAGAGCAGATGAATTATTAGCTCAGGAAAAAGTCAAGAAATAATGCCATAAAAAAAGCGGTAAACAGCTAAGCTGTTTACCGCTTTTAATTTTGTCTAGAAAGCTGCGCAAGCTTCTTTAGAAAAGTCAGCTGCTTCCTTGTCTTTCTCTTCTTCCCTAACGGCTTTCTTTAACCACTTCAAATCGTAGGGCTCATAAACAGCATGCTTATAAGCTTCTACATTTAACAAGTGACTGTCCCAGTCGCCATGAATGGAACCTGTTTGCTTGATCAAGATATCATACAGGATGGCATAGGTTTGGCCGTCCTCCGGATCCTTCTCCATAACAGTGCTATAAGGCAGAGTCTTGTGATAAGTAAGCTCCATGCCTTTGTAATCAAAATGAAAACCACAACGCATCCTGCAACCGTCTAAACCGGTGAAGCTGGCGATTTTATTCAAGTCTTGAAGAATTTCATCGCTTTCTTCTTCGTACAGATTATCAGGAGTAGTAGCTGTGTAGTCAAATCTGAATTGAATGGTAGCTCCCGGAATCTTCCTAAATCTTTCCAGATAAGGAACGATACCATCTTTAGGATAGTGCTTGTACAGTACGCAGTTAATCCTAAAGGGCACTGCTATTCTGGTTAAAAGCCCATCATTGGATTCCTGTACATAGTGTTGCATATGACGGGAAACATTGATACAGGTAATCTTCTGCTTGTTTTTCTCAGTGAAGGCAACAATGTCGTCTTCCGTAACAAGAGAAGACACCGGTAACGTCGTATTAATAAATACTCTATGAGTGGTTGGTACTCTATCCAACATTTTTTGCAAGGTTTCCAAATTAGCAAAAGGTTCTCCTCCTGTGAAAACAAAATCACAGTTAGGAGTAATATTGCTCATGGTCACAATGCTGTCGCAGATCTTGTCAGCAGAAAAGCCATCCATGCAAGCATACTCTTCCTTGTTGACGCAGAAAGGACAATTATTCTTACAATCGTAAGGAACAAAAACCGTAACAGTAGCTCCGCCTTCTCTGGTCTTATAAGGATAGCTTACCGGTGGTAATTCCTTCCAGGACCCTAACTTCTTCTTTTTCTCCATTGGATTTTTCGCCCCTCATATTTCACAGAATAAAAAAACACATTTGTAACTAAATCGCCTATTTATTCTAGCACAAAATACCTCTCACGCAAAGTATTTTTTCTAGTTTTTCTGCCGACCGGTTAACGCAGCATCCAGAATCTTATTGCCTAACTCGGTCTTAGACATGATATCCAAGCTCTCTACCTTACCATCCGGATAAAGGAACTTCACAATATTGGTATCTGTGCCAAACCCTGCGCCGGCTTTGGTAACGTCATTGGCCACTATCATATCCAAATTCTTCTTCTGAATCTTAGCAACTGCATTAGCTACCAGATTATCAGTTTCGGCAGCAAAACCTACCAGGAACTGGTGAGTTTTCTTCTTACCCAGCTGAGCTAAAATGTCCGGATTTTGTACCAGAGTCAAAGCCAGCTTTTCATCTGAGTGCTTTTTAATCTTGGCAGAAGCAGTATTCTCCGGTTTAAAATCGCAAACAGCAGCAGCCTTAATCACTATATCTACTTGCTCATAATACTTTAAAACAGCCTCTAACATCTCCTGTGTGGAAACAACAGGCACGAAATCTACGCCATAAGGAGGCTTAAGGGCACTGGGTGCGGAAACGAGAATTACCTTAGCTCCTCTGGACAAAGCATCCTGAGCAATGGCATAGCCCATTTTGCCGGTAGAACGGTTACCAATGTAACGTACCGGGTCAATGGCTTCTCTTGTGCCACCTGCCGTAATGAGAACCGTAAGATTCTTCATGTCCCCATCCTGAGTAGCCAGGAAATTATCTGCAAAGGCCAGTATCTCTTCCGGTTCAGGCAAACGCCCTTTGCCGGTAGTACCGCAGGCTAAATCACCTGTACTTGCTTCCATGATATGGACACCGGTGCTTGCCAGCCAGGCCAAATTCTTTTGCACAATAGGCTGCTCTAGCATCACCGTATTCATGGCAGGACACAGAATAATAGGTTTGTTACAAGCAAGTAAGGTAGTAGAAAGCAAATCGTCAGCAATACCATGAGCCATTTTGCCAATAATATTAGCCGTGGCAGGGGCAACAATAAACAAATCTGCCCACCTCACCAAGGCTATATGTTCTACATTAAATTCAGCATTACCTGACCACATATCTACTGCTACCGGATTTCCACTGATTTCTTTGAAGGTCAGCGGCGTAATCAGCTTGGTAGCTGCGTCCGTCATAATTACCCGAACCTGAGCACCGGCATGTACCAGCTTGCTGGTTAAAGCCACCGCCTTAAACGCAGCAATGCCACCGGTAACACCTAAGGCAATCTTCTTACCTTTTAACATCTTGGCCCCCTATTTAATCCCGCCTTTAGTGGTTTCATAGCTTAAAACATCTTGGCCAATTTCTTCCATGGCAATGGAAACAGGCTTGTTGGAATTACTTTCTACCAGTTTGGGAGCATTATCAACAAGCTCTCTAGCTCTCTTGGCAGCAATAATAGCCAAAGAATACTTACTATCAACCTTTTGGGCTAAATAATCAATAGATGGATTTACCATAGACATTTTGCAACACTCCTTATTTATTTGCGCCTTTAACAATTTCATCTACGATGTAGAAAGTTCTTCCTGCCCGTAAATGTTCTGTTGAGACGATATTATTTACTTTAGTAGTGGCTTTTTCCACTTCATCATTAACTACAATATAATCATACCTTGACGCATAAGCTAATTCTGAGGTAGCTGAGCTTAAGCGTTTTTTAATTACATCAACTGCATCAGTACCTCTATTATAAATACGTTTGGACAATTCCGTTAAAGATGGCGGCACAATGAAAACAAATACGCCATTAGGATAATTTCTCTTGACCTGTAAGGCACCTTGGGGATCAATTTCCAGAATTATGTCTTTGCCCTGGGCCACCTGGTCCATTACATAAGCCTTGGGAGTACCATAATAATTGCCATACACATCAGCATGCTCCAAAAAGCCATCATTGGCAATCATCTTCTCAAATTCTTCCCGGGTTTTAAAGAAATAATTCTTGCCATCTACTTCCCCATTACGAGGTTGTCTCGTGGTGCAGGAAATAGAATAAGCCATGTCCGGTCTTTTATCCAGCAGAGCCTTGCAAATAGTACCTTTGCCGGCGCCACTAGGTCCGGAGATGACTAACAAAATACCCTCAGGTTTTGTCATTGCTGTTCTTCCTCCTCGGGCGTTACTTCCTCCAAATCGCCTTCGTCGTTATGTTCCAGTCTGTTGGCAATGGTTTCAGGCTGCAAAGCTGACAAAACAATATGACCACTATCCATGATCAAAACGGCTCTGGTTCTTCTGCCATAGGTGGCATCAATAACTACGCCCTTTTCCTTGCCTTCTTGAATAATTCTTTTGATAGGTGCTGATTCCGGTCCAATGATAGTAACGATACGTTGTGCCGAAACAATGTTGCCAAAACCAATATTGATTAATTGTAACTCCATTTTTCTACCTCGTATTATTCGATATTTTGAATCTGTTCGCGAATCTTTTCAATCTCGCCCTTAATCTCTACCGTTAATCCGGTAATGGTTAAATCATTGGACTTGGAAGCAATTGTATTAGCTTCCCTGTTAAATTCCTGAACCAAGAAATCCATCTTTCTGCCAATAGGTTTAGTGCTTTGTAGCATTTCGCCAAATTGTTTCAAATGGCTTTTCAGCCTTACTATTTCTTCGGTAATATTCACTCTGTCAGCAAAAATTGCTACTTCTTGAATGACTCTTTCCTGGTCAACAACTTGACCGGTACCCTTTAATAGTTCTTCAATGCGTTCATTAAGTCTGGCTTGATAGTCAGTAGTTACCAGCGGAGCGCGCTCTTCAATAGCAGCCAGCTTCTCAGCAATAAGCTGGGCACGCTTAGCAATGTCTCCGGAAATATTGGTACCTTCCGTTTCTCTCATAGCCAGCAGATGGTCCAAGGCTTCATTCATAGCAGTCTCTACCTGAGGCCACAGAACATCCACATCAAAGAAACCTTCTTTAGCAGAAATGACATCAGGACACTTAGCTAAATAAAGCAATCTGGCACCGTCATTAAGAGTTTCTTCCTTAACGCCGGAAGCAGCAGCAATATCCTGTAGGGCATTATTATAAGCCTTAGCTAAGTTCTTGTCTACCTTAACCTGACAATTATCGCCGGCTGTATAGGATGCTACGATGAACACATCTACCCTGCCCCGATTAATCTTGGCCAGAATAGCCTTGCGAATCTTATCCTCCAGAGGATTTAAGAATCTGGGTAATCTGATTGCTACTTCGTTATAACGGTGATTTACCGTCTTAATTTCAATGGCAAAAGAAAAGTCCTTGTCTTCATAGGCACCACGGCCATAACCTGTCATACTTTTTAACATTACACACACATCCTATTATTTCAGATTTGGTATTTCCAAAACGAATTCACGGTCGCCACCGGCTTGATCAGACACGCTAAGAACCATACGTTGGTTAGGATCAAGTTTGCTTAAATCAAAATAGGTAAAATATTGCAAATCCCATACCTGTACTTCTACAGTCGGAGTGGGAGCGTTGGATACGCCGGCTTTTTGATTAGGTACCTTGCCGGATTTTACGGCTTCCTTACTTCTTGCTTCTACATCTTTCTTCACTGCATTAAGCTTGGCTTGTTCCGCAGCAGAAATTCCGGAAAGCTTAGTCTTGCTTTCCAATTGAGCCTGAGTCATAGCCACATTACGAACCACCGCACCCTCCAAGCTGGTGTAGTACGGTTCAGCCACATTCTTACCCTGGTACAAACGTATCTTCAAATATTTAGGTTCAACTTTAAAAGAAGAGTTAAGAATCAAGCTTACAGCCAAGACGCCATCATACTCTTTAGCCAGCGCCATGTTCTCCTCAGGAGTTAACGCCTTGCCACCGGCTGCTAAAGTACTTTGATTTTTTAGTGCTACTGCCAGATAGGGAGTAAACACAATAGCTCTCTCATTGTTACCATATTTGTTAGTTTGTTTTCTATCCTTAGCTGTCCAGCCGGCCAAGAGCTGGTTAGCAGTAACCATTTTTTTGCTTACCCCATAGGCTGCTGCCGCGTTCACGGTTGCATCATCGATTGGCGCCATGGCGTAAACAGAATTACTCAAGCAAAGTAGTGCGACCATAGTCAAAAGTAGCTTCCTCATATGCAAAACCTCCACAAATAGTTTGTTGACCTCTTCTCCAAACCATATTATACTTGTATTTATGATAATATTTACCCCTAAAATCATCACAAATGTGTTCATATTATTATATACTATTAAGCCACAAGGTGCAAATCAGGAAGGCAAATTATGAATTTAGAAGGCATTACCCTAAAAATTTTAACTGAAGAACTAAAACAGTCCTTGGAGGGTGGTAAAATTTATAAAATTTTTGCTCCCAGCAAGGACTCTCTCTTACTGCTTATAAACAAAGATAATGCCACTGTCTATTTCCTGGCTGATTTCACAGGCGGATCTCCTCTGGTGTATCTTCCCGAAAATCTGCCGGAGCGACCTGATAATCCTTCTCCTTTTTGCATGCTTTTGCGTAAGCACCTGGAGGAAGGTCGCATTACCTTGGTGGACCAGCCAGGCTTAGAGCGGGTAATTACCCTGCACATTGACCTGATTGGTGCTAATAGGCAAATCATCACTAAGCATTTGATTCTGGAACTAACCGGTAAAAACAGCAATATCATTTTTACTGATGAAAATAATATTATTATGGATGCCACCAGGCATATTGGCAAAAGCCAAAACAGCGTCAGACAAATTTTGGCCGGACAGCCCTATCTGCCGCCACCTGTGCAGGAAGGACTGGACTTTTTGGCTACAACCGCTGAGCAGCTATTGGCAGCAGCTCAGAAGTTAACAGGCAGCTTCACTCAGAACCTTGTAGCTGCTACCATAGGTATTGGTAATAATACTGCTGAAGCATTAGCGCAAAGATGTAGCCTACCCTTAACAACTACCGCCTTAGATTCTGACCAGTTACAAGCTTGTGCTGTAGTCTTAGGCAAGCTGCAGGAAGAAATTAAAACTCACAATAATTTTTACGGACTCATCAATAAGCGCAATATCATGAAATTGATTTTGCCTTATCAGCCTCCTGATAATGACAGCTACCAGGTAAAAGTATTTCCTACCTTGCTAGCTGGTTTACGCTATGGTGCCAGCCTTATTCCTGTACAAATTCCTGATAAGGAATTATTGATTAAAACAGTAGAAACCGCCGAAGCAAAAGCTAAAAAGAAATTGAAATACTTAGCGGCTGATTTAGCTACTGCCGAAAATGCTGAGCAGCAAAAAATAATTGCCGATACCTTAATGGCTCATCTCTATGAATTAACCAAAGGTGCTACGCAGGTTAAGCTGCCTAACATTTATGACAATATGCCTTTACAAATTTCCCTGGCACCACAGCTGACGCCTTCTGAAAACGCCCAAGCTTATTATAAAAAATATAATAAGTATAAGAGAGCGTTAGGAGAAATCAAAGAGCAGGAAAATGAAACTACTTCCTTGTTAACCTATCTGGAGTCCTTAGCGACTTCTTTGGATACAGCGACTACCAAGAATGAAATCAACGAAATTAAAAGTGAAATTATCGACTTAGGCCTTCTGGCCAAGCCTCGCAAAAAAGGTCCCTGCCAGGAAAGCTCCAAGCCTATGACTATCGTCTTAAATCCCACCACTACCTTAATCGTAGGCAAAAATAACAAGCAAAATGATTTTGTCACCTTTAAGCTAGGCAAGGCTAATGACTTGTGGTTCCATGTAAAGAATATTCCTGGTTCTCATGTCATCTTAAAAACTACTTTGCCTGAGCCGGAAGAAAAGGACATCCTCCGGGCCGCCAGTGTAGCGGCAGCTTTCAGCAAGGCCAAGAATTCTTCTAAGGTTCCTGTAGACTACACCCGGAAGCGTTTTGTAAAAAAGCCTAACGGTGCCAAACCCGGTTTTGTAATTTATACAGACCAGCAGACTCTGTACGTTACGCCTAGCCTGCCCGAGAAAAATTGACGAAAGTTTTAATGTAAGCTAAAATAAATCAGTAACCGTATTTAACGGAGAAAAGAGGTCTTTTTATTATGAGAAGTAATACTGTAAAACTTGGTTCTACCAGAGCTGCCCATCGTTCTTTATTTTATGCTATGGGTTATACTGAAGAAGAATTAAAGAAGCCTTTGATTGGTATTTGCAATGCGCAAAACGAAATCATTCCAGGTCACATGCATTTGGATGAGATTGCTAAGGCTGTAAAATATGGTGTTTTGGAAAATGGTGGTACTCCCATCGAGTTCCCTGCCATCGGCATTTGCGATGGTATTGCCATGGGTCATGACGGCATGAAATATCCTTTGGCTAGTCGTGAGCTGGTTGCTGATAGTATTGAAGCAGTTGCTAATGGTCATGCTTTCGATGCTTTGGTTTTAATTCCCAACTGCGACAAGATTGTACCAGGCATGCTGATGGCTGCTGCCAGATTAAATATTCCTACCATCGTCATCAGCGGTGGTCCAATGCTGCCCGGTCGTTATGAAGGCAGAGATATTAGCGTTAGTACTGTATTCGAAGCTGCCGGTCGTTTTGAAGCAGGTAAGATCAACAAAGCTCAATTAAGTGAAATCGAGCATTGTGCTTGCCCTGGCTGCGGTTCCTGTGCAGGTATGTTTACTGCTAATACCATGAACTGCATGACCGAAGTACTTGGCATGGGTCTGCCCGGTAACGGCACTATTGCTGCTGCCAGACAAGGTGCCAGAATTACCTTGGCTAAACAAGCCGGCAAACGCATCATGGATTTGTTAGCTAAGGACATTCGTCCTCGCGATATCATGACTGCCAAGGCTTTCAAGAACGCCATTACAGTTGATATGGCTATGGGTGGTTCTACTAATACTGCTTTGCACTTACCTGCCATCGCTCATGAAGCAGGCGTAAATATTTCTCTGGAATACTTTGATAAGATCAGTAAGCATACTCCTTACCTGACCAAGCTAAGTCCTGCCGGTGTTTTCCACATGGTAGATGTTGATGAAGCCGGTGGCATCAGGGCCATCATGGCTGAGCTGGACAAAGCAGGTCTTATTGAAAAGAGCTGCAAGACTGTAACTGGTAAGAGCGTTGGTCAAAATATTAAGGGTGCTAAGATCTTGCGTCCTGAAGTAATTCATACTGTTAAAGAGCCGCTGAGAAAAACCGGTGGTATTGCTGTCTTAAAGGGCAATATTGCTCAAGACTGCAGCGTAGTAAAGGAAAGTGCTGTAGCTCCTGAAATGTTAAAACATACCGGCCCTGCCAGAGTTTATGATTCTGAAGATGCTGCTATCAAAGCCATCTTAGCTAAGAAAATTAAAGCCGGTGATGTTGTTGTCATTCGTTACGAAGGACCTAAAGGCGGTCCCGGCATGAGAGAAATGCTGAACCCCACCTCTGTACTGACCGGTATGGGCTTGGATAAGAGCGTAGCTCTCTTAACCGATGGTCGTTTCTCCGGTGCTACTCAGGGTGCCTGCATAGGCCATATTTCTCCGGAAGCTCGTGAAGGCGGTAACATCGCTCTCATTAAAGAAGGCGATATCATCGAAATTGATATTCCTAATCGTACCATTAATGTTAAGCTAACTGAGGAAGAATTAGATAAACGCCGTAAGGCTTGGAAGTGCCCTGCTCCTAAAGTTAAGAGCGGTTACTTGGCAAGATATGCTTATTTAGTTTCTTCTGCCGCACAGGGCGCTGTTTTAAAGTTCAACTAAAAAGAACGCAAGGAGGTAAACACTATGAAGGAAAAAAAAGGTAAAGCCTGTACAACCTTTATTGCAGGTCGTAAAGTTACAACAGATGGCAGCCGTATCTTTGGTCGTACCGATGATTCTCATGGCCTAACTGTTAAAACCATGGTTAGTGTTCCTCCCCTGGATCGTAAAGGTCCCTGGACCTACGTAGACGGTGATAACCAATTAAGAGTAGAGCTACCCGGCAAAAGCTGTGGTTTCATTTGTGCTCCTTCCGCAAAACCTGCTCCCGGTGCTCCCTCTTGGGATGAATCTATTATCAATGAACATCATGTCTGCTTAACTGCTACTGAAACAATTTATGCCAATGCTGCTGCTTTGGCAGCCGATTCCTATGTTGACAACGGCTTAGAAGAAGGCAGTATGCCTACCTTGGTAATGCCATATATTACCACTGCCCTGGAAGGTGTGGAACGTTTGGGTAAGCTAATGGCTGAGCATGGTTCTGCAGAATCCAATGCAGTAGTTTTCGCTGACGATCAGGAAATCTGGTATATGGAAATGTATACCGGTCATCAATGGGTAGCTATCCGTTTCCCGGAAGATAAGTATGCCGTCATCGCTAATGATGGCATGTTAGATACCGTGGATGTAACTGATACCGCTAACGTAAGATGCTCTCCTGATTTAGTAAAGCTGGCTAAGGAACATGGTTTTCTGAAAGAAGAAGCCGGCTTGATTCACATCGCTCACACCTATGGTGCAGCACATCGTGACTATAGCCAATTACGTGTTTGGGCCGGTCACAAGAAATTCTCTCCTTCTGTTACAGGAGACTATGATGTACATACTACTTATGACATGATGCTAGAACCGGATAAGAAAATTTCTCTAAACGATGTCATGGAATTGTTCCGGTATCGTTATGAAGATACTCCTTACAACGTAAACCTCCATGAGAAGAACCGTGCCATCGGCATTAATCGTACAGCACAGGCTCATATTTTCTGGTTAAGGGACAACAAACCGCAAATCATGTGGGTGGCTTTGGCTAATCCTGAAATGAGCATCTTTCTCCCCTTCTATGGCAATGTAACTGAATTCCCGGCAGCGTACAATCTGCTTACCAACGAATACAATCCGGACAATGCTTATTTCAAATTTAGAAGATTGTCTGCTTTGGCTGTACAAAACCGCAGCGGTTATGGCAGCAAGGTTCGTAATTTCTGGCATGAGATGGAACTGGACTTAATCAAAGACATGCCCAACATGGACAGTGAATATGAAAAAGCCGGCAAAGATAGCAAAGCCGCCAATATTCTGTGTGGTGACAAAGCCCAGAAGGCCTTGGATGCTGCTGACAAACTCTTTTCCGAGGTCTTTACCACTTTCATGCTCAGCACTTTAAACGATGGTGGCTCCGATGCTACCGGCATCAGCTAAAATATTTTGCGCATAAAAAAACTGGAATCCTCAAGGGATTCCAGTTTTTTATTTGATTATTTACTCTTAAAGACAGGTTTTCTCTTTTCCAAGAAAGCCTTCATACCTTCTTTTTGGTCGTCGGTTGCAAAGCATACGCCAAAAGCCTGAGCCTCATAGTACATACCTTGTCCCAAGGTCATTTCAAAGCCCTTGTTAATAGCATCCTTAGCGGAAGAAACAGCCAGAGGAGATTTCTTCAAAATCTTCTGCACCATAGCTTCTGCTGTGGGAATAAGCTCTTCAGGTTTAGTAACTATATTAACCAAGCCGATGCGATAAGCTTCAGCAGCGTCAAACATAGCGCCGGTGTAAATATATTGCTTAGCAATACCTTTACCTACCAGTCTAGCTAGTCTCTGTGTGCCGCCAAAACCGGGAATGATACCATAGGTAACTTCCGGTTGACCAAACTTAGCTGTTTCGGAAGCGATGCGAATATCACAAGCCATAGCCAGTTCACAACCACCACCTAAAGCATAACCATTAATTGCCGCAATAACTACCTGGGGCAAATCTTCAATGGCATCAAAAACAGTGTGTCCAAGGATGGAGAAATCTCTACCTTGTTCAGCAGTCATGGTACTCATGGCAGCTAAATCTGCGCCGGCCACAAAAGCTTTATCCCCTGCTCCGGTAATAATTACTGCTCTGATTGACTTATTGTCAGCCAATCTAGCAACTACATCACCTAACTCAGTTAAAGTAGCGCTATCCAAAGCATTCATGGCAGCTGGTCTGTTAATTGTTATGGTGGTAATACTATCCTTTGTTGCAACAAGAATATTCTTATAGTCGCTCATAAAACTGCCTGCTTTCTAATATTATTTCTTGGTGTAATCGTAGAAACCTTTGCCGCTCTTACGGCCAAGGTAACCGGCATCAACCATTTTCTTCAGTAATGGGCAAGGACGATATTTAGGATCGCCAAAGCCGGTATAAAGAACATTCATGATTGCCAGTACGGTATCGTTACCAATTAAGTCAGACAAAGCCAAGGGTCCCATAGGATGAGCAAAACCCAATTTAGCTACATTATCAATATCTTCAGCAGTAGCAACGCCTTCCATCAAGGTGTAAATAGCTTCGTTAATCATAGGAATCATAACTCTGTTGCCTACGAAACCGGGAGCATCATTTACGCTAACAGGGCTCTTGCCTAATTCTGCTGCAAAAGCTTTTACCTTGTCGAAGGATTCTTGATTGGTGCCCATGCCTTTGGTAACTTCAACCAACTTCATAACAGGAGCAGGATTGAAGAAGTGCATACCAACGAATTGAGCAGGTCTCTTGGATACAGCACCGATAAGGGTGATGGAAAGAGAAGAAGTATTGCTGCAGAATATAGTTTTCTCTGGGCAATTTTCAGCCAAAACGCTGAAAATTTCTTCCTTCTTAGCCAGGTCTTCAGTAGTAGATTCTACTACGATATCAACATCGCAAACTTCTTTGGTCAATTCAATAACACCGGTAACGTTAGCCAGAACAGCGTTCTTAGCTTCTTCAGTCATCTTACCTTTTTCTACGCTACGGGTTAAGTTTTTAGTAATAGATTTAATGCCGGCATCAACGGAACGTTGGCTGCTGCCACGTAGAGCAACCTTTACACCATTAGCTGCAAATACTTGAGCAATACCACTGCCCATTTGACCGGTACCACAAACTAGAGCTTTGCTAAATTGCATAGTTTTATTCTCCTTTTACTAAATTAGTGGGTATTTTTCTTATTTCTTTTGGTCCTTTAACAGGGAAGCAGAAACGACCATACGTTGTACTTCGTTGGTGCCTTCGTAAATTTGAGTAATCTTAGCATTACGCATTAAACGAGATACAGGGTAATCAATGGTGTAACCATAGCCACCGAATACTTGAACTGCTTCAGTAGTAACTTTCATAGCAGTATCAGAAGCGAAGCATTTAGCCTTAGCTGCTGCTACGCCATAGTTTACGCTAGGATCAGTTTCATGCTCTTGTTTCAAGCAAGCTGCATGGTATACCAAGTATTTAGCTGCATCGATTTCAATTGCCATATCAGCAATCTTAAATGCGATAGCTTGGAAAGCAGAAATAGGTCTGCCAAATTGTTCACGCTCTTTGGAATATTTAACAGCTGCGGTCAAAGCGCCTTCTGCAATGCCCAAAGCTTGTGCAGCAACGCCGATACGGCCGCCGTCCAAGGTTACCATGGCAATCTTGAAGCCGTCGCCCTCTTTGCCTAACAAGTTTTCTTTAGGAATAGCGCAATCTTCAAATACTAATTCAGCAGTAATGGAAGTGTTGCCACCCATCTTAGTTTCAATCTTACCAAACTTAAAGCCTTCAGTACCCTTTTCAACGATGAAAGCAGAAATACCATGGTTGCCTTTGCTCTTATCAGTCATAGCAAAGATTACATAGGTATCAGCTTCCTTACCATTGGTAATGAATACCTTGGAACCATTCAGGATGTACTTGTCACCCTTTAGTACAGCAGTAGTCTTTTGAGCACTGGCATCAGTACCTGCAGAAGGTTCAGTTAAACCAAAAGCACCCAATTTAGCGCCTTCGCAAATAGGTCTTAAGAATTTTTGCTTTTGATCTTCAGTACCAAACAGGTAGATAGGAGTAGCGCAAAGAGATACGCAGGCAGAAAGGGTAATACCCATACCATCATCAAGCTTAGACAACTCTTCAACTGCCAAGATGTAGCTTAATACGTCTCCGCCAAGTCCACCATATTCTTCAGGGAAGCAAATACCGTAGAAACCCAACTCAGCCATTTCATTAACCAAGGCACGATTGAATTCGTGGTCTTGATCACGTTGCTCAATGGTAGGAGCACATTTTTGCTCAACAAAATCTTGAGCCATTTGTCTAATCATCTCTTGCTCTTCACTCAGTTTAAAGTCCATAAAAATACCCTCTCTTTTTTTTTGAAATTTTTATTGAACGCCGCCTTAAAAAGGCGGCGCTATTAATTATAACATTTCAATAATGGTAGCAGTACCTTGACCGCCGCCGATGCACAAAGTAGCCAAGCCTTTCTTTAGGCCACGATGTTTCAGAGCATATAGCAAGGTTACCAGAATGCGGGCACCGCTAGCACCAATGGGGTGACCCAAAGCAGTAGCACCACCGTTAACGTTAACCTTATCCATATCAAAGCCTAATTCTCTGCCGCAATATACGAATTGAGCACAGAATGCTTCGTTAGCTTCAACCAAATCAATATCTTTAATGGTCAGGTTAGCAAGCTTCATAGCTTTACGGCTAGCAGGAACAGGGCCAGTACCCATGATAGCAGGATCAACACCTGCAGAAGCATAGGAAACAATCTTAGCCATAGGTTTCAAGCCAAGCTCTTTAGCTTTGTCAGCAGACATGATAACAAGTGCTGCTGCACCATCATTAATACCGGAAGCGTTACCTGCAGTAACAGTGCCGCCATCTTTCTTGAAGGCAGGTCTTAGTTTAGCTAAGCCTTCCATGGTAACACCATCTCTGGGGAATTCATCAGTATCAACAACTACATCGCCTTTTTTACCTTTAATGGTAACAGGAACAATTTCTTCTTTGAAAGCACCGCTCTTAATGGCTTCAATAGCTTTATGTTGAGAAGCAACGCCAACTTCGTCTTGGTCTTGACGAGTAACATTGAATCTTTCTGCTACGTTTTCAGCAGTGATGCCCATGTGGTAGTTGTTGAAAGCATCCCACAAGCCATCTTTAATCATTTCATCAATAAGCTTGTTGTCGCCCATGCGGAGACCCCATCTAGCTTTATTGGTTGTTACATAAGGAGCATTACTCATGCTCTCTGTACCACCTGCTACAATGATATCTGCTTCTTCTGCTTTAATTGCTTGAGCAGCAAGCTCAACGCATTTTAAACCGGAACCGCAAACCTTGTTAACAGTATAGGAAGGAACTTCGAAAGGAATGCCTGCTTGTACAGAAACCTGACGAGCAACGTTTTGGCCTAAACCAGCTTGTAATACATTACCAAAAATTACTTCGTCAATTTGTTCTGCCTTAATGCCTGCTCTTTTAATTGCTTCTTTTACAGCCTCTGCTCCGATTTGTTGTGCGGATAGCGGTGCAAGAGCACCACCGAACTTACCAATTGCTGTTCTTACTGCACTTACGATTACTACTTCACGCATGACTGAACCCATCCTCTCTAATCTATAATTTTTTTCAAAGCTTACTTAATAGTGAAACCTTATTTACTTGAATGCTCCCTCCTCTACCAAAAGATTTGTTTGTTACGTTAAAGAAAACTTATACCGCCATAACAAACTTTTTATAAACCCCTCTGACACTCATATTATACTACGAATTATAGGGTATAGTTTTCTGAAAATTGTCAATTAAACGCTTTCAATGAAAAAGCCAGCTATATAAGCAATAACTAATGATAGCCACTAAAACAAAGGCTGCCAAAACAGGTAAAAGAAAGAAAATCAAGCCTACAATAACCATAATGATTAATACTTGCCAAAGTAGCCCTACGCCACTAAAGGTATGTACCTTAAAACCGCCAAACTGCTGGGCTTGCTGCTCAGCTTCTTCCTGGCGATGCTGCTCTTCTTCATCCCTGTCATAAACCCGATAGTCCTTGTCCTGGCCCTGGGGAGTGGTTTCAATAGTGACGCCGCCAAAGGTATCTCTTTCTTCTTCGGTAAGCACTATAGGCTCTTCAGGCTCATTGGGAGCCTGGCAGTTTGGGCATTCCTTCAACCCGTCGGCATATTCAAAACCACATTTTTTACAAATCATACAATCCTCCTAAAAATCTCCTTCATTAAGGAGCATGGTCAAAACCCCTTCTTCGTTACAATAACGGGGATCAAAAGCTTCCAGGTGCAAGGTTTCCTTGACCTTGGCTGCTGCCCGTTCCAAATCGGTTACGGACATATGCCAGCAAATATTAGCCACGCTTTGAGCTGAATAACTATAAGCCTTATTCAATCTGATGTAATTTTCAATAATACCACTAGCCCAAACTTCAGGCACTTCAGCATTTACGGCTCCACCGGCAGCAGCAAAATCCAACCACATTCTCATGCAAAGCACTACATCCCGACAGGAAAAATGCTGCGGTGTCATCATTTTCTCCACACAGGTTACTACTCTATCCCTGCCACCACGAATAACCGGCGGTTTGTAGCCGCTTACCTGAGTTGTATAAGGAAAAGCAGTCATAGGGAAGTAATGAGCGGCAAAATAAATAGCACGTCTGATAACCATCGGGTGTCTGGCAATGAAGTTTTCCATGGTTCCCTCAGGTTCCTGAAGCTTGTACCACTTGTAAAAGCTCATTAACTGGTCCTGTAAGCGCTTCTGGCCAAGCTTGGCTATCTTAAAACATCTTACATAATTCATAACCATTGTCTTATTATAGAAAATGTGTCCCAGGATGAGCATATCCTTGGTATCCATGTCCGGACTAAGGGGTAAATTTAAAGTATAGTCTTCATCCGTAAGAAAATCACGACACTGATATATCTCACCATCGTCTGTTCCCTCCACACTAAAAAGTGCTAAACGGGAACGACAAAGTTCTAAAACCAAAGGACGATATTTGGTAATACCTTTTTGCGAAAAATGTTTCAATGGTGTTTTATCATCCAGTAACAAATGATAATCAAAAAGAAAATAATCCCAGAAGGTCTGCCAGAATTCTTCGCTTTCTGCCTCTTCCATTTTCTTTTCGCTCTTAGTAAAACCTTGATAGAAAAATACAGCTCTTTCTAAATCCAGGTTAAAAGCATCTTGTTGGAAAAAGTTGTGGAGCTCTTGCAAAAGTTCTCCCATGGCTTCTCCCACATTCAAGAAAATCTTATTAGGAGAATTAGGTGTAGCAGTATCCTTGCGCAATTCTTCTCCCGGCAAAAAATCACCGTCAGCATCAATTATGCCCAGAGTGCCATCATCCTTTAATAATTGGGATTTGGCCAAATGAGGAGCAAGGCTGCTGGTAATGGCATGTTTCTCTTTTAGGTAGACAAAGAGCTCTCCTAACATATCTAAGAATTCTTTGACAGAATCATAGTCCACGGTAAAGTCTGCCACATTACGGCCACACCAGGCTACTGCATCAATTATGTCATCAGCTGTTAAATCACCTAAGCATCTGTCACAATGACCTAAATAGATACACAGCATTAAAATATGCAGCCAGTATCGTTTCAAGTCACTGTCAACAGTACCATGCCAAGCCTTGTGCCGCAAAAAACCTTCTGCGTATTCCCGGCCCAGCACTTGGTTCCAGCCTTCGTCGTTATCATAAAAATCAGCTACTAAATCATATACATTATCCATATCATACTTCTACTTCCATCTATTTTTTATAGGAAGGACAAACCTCTCGCACCGGACATTCCTCGCAAAGAGGATTCCTTGCCTTACAAATTTTTCTACCATGCCAAATCAGCCAATGATGTGCCTCACTCCACTTGTCACGAGGTATGGCTTTCAAAAGCTCCTGTTCCACTACCAGTGGATCTTCGCCTTTAGCCAAGCCTAAGCGCTTGGAAACCCTAAACACATGAGTATCCACTGCTAAAGCCGGTTGATGAAAGGCTACGCTAAGCATCACGTTAGCAGTTTTTCTGCCTGCTCCCGGTAAGCTCATCAGGTCTTCCCTGTTGTCAGGAACAACCCCACCATACACCTCTTGCAAACGCTGACAGGTACCTAGCAAGTTTTTTGCCTTAGCATGATATAAACCACAATCTCTGATCAGCTCTTCCATTTGCTCCAAGGTCAGCTTGCCCATTTTCTTAGGCGTGTTGTATTTGGGAAATAAACGAGCGGTAATTTTATTGACTCTTTCATCTGTACATTGAGCAGAGAGAATTACTGCCACTAACAGTTCAAAAGGCGTCTTATAATTAAGGGCCGTGTTCATACCATGGTAGGTTTTATCTAAAATAGCTAAAATGGCTTGTTGTCTTTCCGCCTTTTTCATTAGTTGGTCAGACTCCTTACAGGTGCAGGGATTCTGCCGCCTCTGGCAATAAACACATCCGGCTTATAGGTATTAACCTTAATAATAGGTGCATAGCCTAAGAGCCCGCCAAACTCTACATTGTCCCCTACCTTCTTACCAGGTACGGGAATGACTCTCACTGCTGTGGTCTTGTTGTTAATCATACCAATAGCAGCTTCGTCGGCAATAATGGCAGAGATGGTTGCAGCGGTGGTGTCACCGGGAATGGCAATCATATCCAGACCTACAGAACATACGCAGGTCATGGCTTCTAATTTTTCAATAGTAAGGCAACCCTTTTCAGCAGCGTTAATCATACCTGCATCCTCGCTAACAGGAATAAACGCACCACTTAAGCCACCTACATAGCTGGAGGCCATCAGGCCACCCTTCTTCACTGCATCATTGAGCATTGCCAACGTAGCAGTAGTACCGGGGCAGCCGCAGCATTCCAAGCCAATTTCTTCCAAGATATGAGCTACGCTATCGCCAACGGCAGGTGTAGGTGCCAAGGATAAATCTACAATACCGAATTGAGTATGTAATCTGTTAGCAGCCTCTTGCGCAACCAGCTGACCAACTCTGGTAATTTTAAAAGCAGTCTTCTTGATTACTTCTGCTACCTTACCAATATCCTCACCCCGTACTGCTTCCAAAGCATGCTTTACTACACCGGGACCGGAGACACCTACATTGATGACACTTTCCGGCTCAGTAATGCCATGGAAAGCTCCGGCCATGAAAGGATTGTCTTGGACAGGATTACAGAAAACTACTAACTTAGCACAACCTAAAGCATCCTTATCAGCAGTTAGCTTAGCTGTTTCTTTCACGATTTTGCCCATCTGAGCCACTGCGTCCATATTAATACCACACTTAGTAGAACCAACAGCCACGGAAGAACAAACAAGATCCGTGGTGGATAAAGCCTCCGGAATAGAAGCAATCAAAATTCTATCTCCCTTGGTGTAGCCCTTTTCTACCAAGGCGCTGAAACCTCCAATAAAATTAACGCCTACTTCCTTGGCAGCCTTGTCCAAGGCCTTGGCCAAAGGAACATAGCTGTCAGTCTTGCAGCTTTCTCCCACCAGGGAAATAGGAGTAACGGAAATGCGTTTATGAATAATGGGCACACCTAACTCCGCCTCTAAGTCTTGGCCTGTTTTCACCAGGTGCTCTGCAGTCTTGGTGATTTTGTCATATATCTTATCTGCACAGACCTTAACATCTTCATGAGCACAGTCTCTTAGACTAATGCCCATGGTAATGGTACGCACATCCAGGTTATTTTCCGTAATCATACGGGTTGTTTCCAAAATTTCTTTTATGTTATACATGTGCTTCCTCCTAAATTGAGTGCATAGCAGAGAAAATATCCTCGCTTTGAACCCTGATCTCCACACCCAATTCCTCTCCCAATGCAGTTGCCTTGGTTCTAAGCTCCTGCAGAGAAATAGAAGCATCTGCCATATCGGCAATTAGTACCATGTTAAAAAAGCCATCCATAATATTTTGATTAATGTTGATAATATTAACTTTGTTTTCAGCCAAAAGCTGGCTTGCTTTAGCGATTATACCTACCTTATCTTTTCCTACGATAGTTAAAACTATATGCATAATTAGCTACCCCTCTCCATACAAAAGTTACTTATTTATTATACGATAGATAGGCGTTTCTTTCAATTATTTTGGTAAATATTATTCCAATATTTACACTATGAGGCATAAGAAAAATATGATTAGACCGCTTGCTAAAAATATGCTATTATATTTTCGTTACAATATTGTGTCTAAAGGGGGATTTTTTTATGAAAGAATATAAGCCTTTTAAATCTGGTAAAGTAAGAGAAGTATATGATATCGGTGACAGCATTATTATGGTTGCCACAGACAGAATTTCTGCCTTTGATCATATTTTAAAAAATAAAGTCACAAATAAAGGCGCTGTTTTAACTCAAATGTCCAAATTCTGGTTTGATTTTACCAAGGACATTGTTCCTAACCACATGATTTCCACTGACCCTGCTGATATGCCGGAATTTTTCCGTCAGTCTCAATTTATCGGCAACAGCATGAAATGCAAAAAATTAACCATGCTTCCCATGGAATGCATAGTACGTGGTTATATTACCGGTAGCGGCTGGGCTTCCTATCAGGAAAACGGTACCGTTTGCGGTATCACCCTGCCTGCCGGCTTGCAAGAATCTCAAAAGTTGCCTGAACCCATCTTCACTCCCAGCACCAAAGAAGAAGTTGGTACTCACGACGAAAATGTTTCCTTAGAAAAAGGTATTGAATTATTTGAAAAACTATTTCCCGGCAAGGGCCGCGAATATGGCGAAAAGATTAGAGACTATACCATTGCTCTTTACAAGAAATGTGCTGATTATGCTTTGACTAAGGGCATTATCATTGCTGATACTAAATTCGAATTTGGTCTGGATGAAAACGGCAATGTGGTCTTGGGAGACGAAATGCTCACTCCCGATAGCTCTCGTTTCTGGCCCTTAGACGGCTACAAACCCGGCAAAGGCCAGCCTGCTTACGACAAGCAATATGTACGTAACTGGTTGTTAGCTCATCCTGATAGTGATTACCTATTACCGGAAGATGTTATCAAACAAACCACTGCTAAATATGTAGAAGCTTACGAAAAATTAACCGGCAAAAAATTTAGTGCAAAATAAAAAATAGTGGCTACCTAAGGTAGCCACTATTTTTTTATTTTGGAAACGATTTACCATTGGGGACGGAGAAAAGTGGTAAATCCGCCTGACAAGGCGGAAAAAATTTACCACTTTTCTCCGTCCCCGGTGGTAAATTTTTATAGTTCCTGCAAAATCATTTCTACAAACTCCTGACAATTAATGGCAGTTTCGCCTTTAAAGGAAGTGCCTGTAGCATTGTTGTTGGAGATAACGCGTACTGCCAGGAAAGGAATACCACAATTAATGGCAATGGTGCCTGCCCCATTGGTTTCCATTTCTTCACACAAGGCTTCTGTAGCTTCCGTAAAGCTTCTGATTTTCTTGACATCCTTGTTCCATTGATCAAAAGAAGCAATAACACCTGTTATTACCTTGCCATCCCGATAGCGAGCAGCTGCTTTTTGGGCTGCCTTTAGAGCAGCAGGATTGGAGCTAAGATACTGGGGTGCAGTTTTAAACAATCTGGCAAAATCATTTTCTTTCTCCATGTTTTCCAAAGCCAGAAAACTGTTGACTCCATCCACTCCTGATAACACAGCGCTGCCATTAAAAAACTTCTCGCCTAGAACCATGTCGTTGTAACCAAGGTGTGGGCTGTAGGCGCCAGAGGTTCCCTGACTGATGATTAGGCGAGGCTCGTATAGATGAATGCCTAAGGCTGTGGCACCTGCCGCCATAGCTGTGCCAATCCTGGTTTTACTAATTACTACCTTACCTTCCGGTAAATCACCTTGCCAAAACACAAAATTATTAACTACTGTTTTTTCCTTATTCTTAAGCTTAGCCAAGAAATAAGCTATCTCAATATCCATAGCCCCCTGTAACAATATGGGCTTATCTTCTGTGGTCATGGACATTTCCCCCGTTTCTGAAAATCTACGGGTTTATTATAACACATAGCTATTGCTCTACTCTAGTCTAGAATTTTTCCTTCGGTGCTGATGGTAACAATCTGCCAAGGAATGAACTTGCCACTTTGTTGCAAGGCTTTCTTAGCAGCCATTTCCAAGCCACCACAGCAAGGTACTTCCATTCTTACTACTGTTACGCTTTGGATGTCATTGTTCTTAATGATTTCCGTTAATTTTTCACTGTAATCAACACTATCTAATTTAGGACAACCAATTAAAGTAATATGGCCTTTGATGAAGTCCTGATGGAAACGTGCATAAGCATAGGCTGTGCAATCTGCTGCAATTAAGAGCTTAGCCTTATCAAAATAAGGTGCTTGCAAGGGAGCCAATTTAATTTGTACCGGCCATTGTTGTAAGCAACTTTCTGCCGGTGCGGTAGAAGCAGCTGCGCTCTGTGCTTCTCTCTTAATGGCCATAGCTCTTTGACCTGGGCAACCTGCAAAAGCTGCCGGTTTGCCTTGCTTCTTAGCTGCTACGGCTGCTGCATCATAAGCCTGGGCTTCTCTTTCTTCAAAGGTAATGGCGTTAGTTGGGCAATGTGGTAAGCAATCTCCCAAGCCATCGCAATAATCATCTCTTAATAATTGCGCCTTACCATCCACTAAGCCAATAGCTCCTTCGTGACAAGCCTTAACGCACAAACCACAGCCGTTGCATTTTTCTCTATCGATAGTAATAATTTTTCTTTTCATGTTCTTAACCACCTTTTCTCGTTTTATTAATCTGTCTTGCTTTCTTGGTCTTTATTCTAGCTAAAAAGGTTCAATATGTATGTTGTTTTTACAACATTATAAAAATACCTTCTCAAGGTTTTTCCCTGAGAAGGTATTAGTCTTTATTTTATTTGTCGGACGGCTGTGCCACGCCATTAAGACGGACATGCTTATCCAGATAATCAATGAATTCCTCTTCCGGCATCGGCTTAGCAAAATAATAGCCTTGTACAAAATCACAGCCCATGGTAGCTACCAAGCGTAATTCTGCTTTAGTTTCTACGCCTTCTACAATGGTAGGAACTCCCAGCCATTTGGACAAATTCAAGATGAAGCTGAGTATGCCTTTGTTACTGTCATAGCTCTTATTCTCTCTTACGAAGTTCATGCCTACCTTCAAAGCATCAATAGGCAAATCACTTAACAAGTTCAAGGAAGAATAACCTGTACCAAAGTCATCCATTTCAATCTTAAAACCGTTTTGCCTTAAGATGACCACGGTTTTAACCATTTCTTCAGGATCATCCATATAGGCTGTTTCTGTTACTTCCAAATGGTATAACTCTGTAGAAAGATTATATTTTTTCATCAGCTTAGGGAAGTATTCCTCCAGAGGCATAGCACCAAAGTCCATACGAGAAATGTTTACGGAAATCGGGATCATCTGATGCCCTTCATCCAACCATTGTCTTATGAGACTGGGTGTTTCTTCCCATACATAGGAATCAAGCTTGGTAATAAAACCATTACGTTCAAAAATAGGAATGAAGACGCCGGGAGGAATAAGTCCTCTAACAGGATGACGCCAACGCACCAAAGCCTCGGCACCAATCATGGCGTTATCTTTCACATCGTGCTTAGGCTGGAAGAAAACCTTAAATTGCTTTTCCTTCAAAGCAACTTCCATTTCCTGCACAATTTTTTCTTCTTCCAGCATCTGCAGCCTGATTCTGTCATCATACTGCCAGAAGGTTGCACCATATTTATGCTTAATTTGCCTGAGCGCTAAAACCGCTCTATCGCACATATCGGTAACAGCTACATTCTTATCGGTAATGGCATAAATACCATACTTGATGGTGATATTCTTAACAGGAAAGCCTTCCAGGATTTCTGCTACATCTTCACGATAGTATGCTTCGTTATGGTCACCACTATGTTCCTTTAAAACGATAAAGGTATTGGACTCAATACGGCCCGCGGCTTCTGTAACAGTACCTATATGCGCTTTCAGGTGATCAGCAATGGTGCAAAGCAACTTGTCGCCCAGCTCTCTGCCCCACCGTTCATTAATCATCTTGAAATTAACAACGTCGCAGCAAATCAAGTCATATTGCTTATCAGGGTTAGCCTGCAAAATTTCTTTAACACTTTCGGTAAAGAACTCCCTGGTATATAAGCCTGTGAGAAAATCGTTCTTAATCTGATTAATCAAGATAGCATTTTCACGCAGTCTGATCATACTATCTACACGATTGCGAACAACCTCGCTATTAAAAGGCTTCTTGATAAAATCGGAGGCGCCACTTTGCAAGCATTTAGTTTCACTGCCATCATCCTGATTGCCGGTAATGACAATGATGGGAATAACAGATAAGGTTTCGTTCTCCTTAACCTTAGCCATAACACCATAACCATCTAAGACAGGCATCATCAAATCAAGCAACACTAAAGAAATGTCCAAGGTTTCCTTGTTCAAAATATCCAAGGCTTCCTGGCCATTAGCAGCTTCTATTACATCATACTTATCCAAAAGTATCTTTTTCAGTACTATTCTGTTAATAGGTGCATCATCCACCACGAGAATTTTACGTTTATTGTCCATGGCAAATCCTTTTTAGTATAAACAAGTTGTAATTAATGGTCCTGTATTATGAACTCCCCAGTCTTACAAATCACACATATTTCTAGTTTCATTTTACCACATTAGTTAAGTAAAATAAACCCAAAAGTAAGGTTGAACTTGATATGTTAACCATTATTTCCAACCGTTATTTAGCAAAAAATGCACAAAGTAAAGCGGTTAAAGCTTCCTGATCTTTTTCGCCCATGGTCTCCCTGGCAGAATGCATAGCCAGCATGGGCACACCAATATCCATAGTTCTCATAGGTACTAATGAAGAGGCAATGGAACCTAAAGTAGAACCACCCGCCAAATCACTTCTATTCACATAGGTTTGATAAGGAATTTTTTTTGCTTCGCACAGTCCTGCTACCACAGCAACTGCTTCCGCATCTCCGGCATAGGACTGAGTAGCAGCTTGCTTTAAGACTAAACCGCTATTCATTATAGGTTTATTGGTTGGATCACATTTTTCGGTGTAATTAGGATGCAGAGCATGTGCCACATCCACAGAGAGCATAAAACCGCCGGCTATTTCTCTTAGCACTTCTTCCCTACTCTTGCCTAAAAGATCATATATTCTCTCTATTAATTGGCTCAAGACATTAGAGCCTGCTCCTTGCTTAGTTTTGCTGCCAACTTCCTCATTATCAAAAATGGCCGCAATTTGTAAACCGCTTTTAGCTTTGGACCCAGCGATACCGTCTAAGCAAGCTTTCACAGATGTAATATTGTCCAAGCGGGGGGAAGAGATAAACTCATTACTTAGTCCAAAGCTGCAGCCCATTTCTACCGGATAAGTAGATAATTCATAAGAGAGAATTTCTTCTTTCTTGCAGTTCAGTTCCTTAGCCAGAAATTCCACGAAGAATTCCTTATCCTTGCTCTTTCTGTCAAACATGGCTGCCAAAGGCAACACGTCTTTTTGCTTGTTCCATTTATAACCGTCATTCACTTCTCTGTTCATGTGAATGGCCAGGTTAGGCATACTAAATAAAGGACGCTTAAAATCCACAAGGCGTACTTTAGGTACAAAAGGATCCTTGCCCTTTAGCACAATCTTGCCTGCCATGGACAAGGGTCTGTCCAGCCAGGTGCTGACAATCATGCCACCATATCCCTCTACATTCAAGGTACCATAGCCTTCGGTAAGAATGCCGGCCTGAGGCTTAATCCTAAAGCAGGGAAAATCCGTATGTGCAGCAGCAATCTTAAGGCCCTCGGAGTCCTTAGCTCCTACTCTAAAAGCCAACAAGGTGGAATCGTAAACCTTGGTAAAATATTTTCCACCGGGTGCCAAGTGCCAAGTATCGGTTTGCTTTAGTTCCACAAAGCCGTTGTCTTCCAAATATTTTTGACTGGTTGCTACTGTATGATAGGGAGAGGTACAAGTGGCAATGAAATCCAATAAATCTTGTGCTGTTTTTTTCATGTTCATTCACTCCTCTATTTCAATATTCTAGTTTTAGTGTACTGTATAAAAAGAACAAAAACAAGCTATGTATAATGTTCATTATTACAATAATGTAAAAGATAATACAAAAAACATGTTTAGCAATAAGTTCTGTTAAACTTAACACAGTTATGCTATAATTATTGTTGGGTTGGAGATATTGTTAACTATAAAAAACAAAAGAGGAGGAATGTTTATGGGTTTAACTATGCGTATTTTCGTAGGTTTGATTTTGGGCGTAGTTGCTGGTATGGGTTTAGGTACTGGTGGACTCCCCTTCGCCAAAGCTTGGATTGCGCCGTTTGGTACTATTTTCATGAACATGATCAAAATGGTCATTGTTCCCTTGGTGCTATCTTCTTTGGTTATTGGCGTTTGCGGTCTTGGTGATGTTAAAAAGATTGGTCGTATTGGTGGTTTAACGGTATTTTATTATTTAATTACTACTGCAGTTGCAATTGTTATTGGTTTAATTTTAGGTACTGTTGTTGTTCCGGGTGCCGGCTTAAGCATTCCTTCCGGCGTAAAGACAGCTGCCAAAGCAGCTCCACCTATCATGGATGTAATAGCGGGTATCTTCCCAACCAACCCGGTGCAAGCTATGGCTAAGGCTGATATGCTGCAAATCATCGTTTTTGCTTTATTCTTAGGTGTAGGCATCATTGCAGTTGGCGATAGAGCTAAACCCCTCTATGGTTTCTTTGATGGCTTAGCTGAAGTTTCCTACAAGATCGTTGGTTACATCATGTTCTTTGCTCCTATCGGCGTATTTGGTTTGATTTGCCCAGTTGTAGCAGCTAACGGTCCCTCTGTACTGTTACCTTTGCTGAAAGTTATCCTTTGTGTTTATATTGGTTGCTTCCTACATGCACTTATCGTTTATGGCGGTTTACTTTCCATCATCGGTAAGTTTAATCCCATGACCTTCTTCAAAGGCGTGTTCCCTGCTCAGATGATTGCTTTCACCAGCTGTTCATCTTCCGGTACTTTGCCTGTTACTATGGAATGCACTCAAAAGAACCTAGGCGTTTCCAAAGAAATCGCCAGCTTCGTTCTTCCTTTAGGTGCTACCATTAACATGGATGGTACTGCTTTGTATCAAGGCGTTTGCGCTTTGTTCATTGCTCAGGTGTATGGCGTTGATTTAAGTGCTGCTCAATACGCTACTATCATTGTTACCGGTACCTTGGCTTCCATTGGTACTGCCGGCGTTCCCGGTGCAGGTTTCATCATGTTAACCATGATCTTGACTGCTATCGGTCTTCCTTTGGAAGGCAGTGCTCTTATTGCCGGCATTGACCGTGTACTTGATATGCCTCGTACTTGCGTTAATATCACCGGCGACTGCTGCGTTGCTTACTTGGTAGAAAAGTCTGAACGTGACAGAGCTAAAAAGCTAGAAGAAAAAGCTTAATTAAAAACACAAGAAAAACGGTTCCGCTTAGCGGAACCGTTTTTTTATGTGCAAAGTGGGACAAAGGGACGCGTCCGCCGTCCCATTTTTTGGGACGGCGGAGCCAATTGGCTTACAGTCAGTGCCGCCTTATCAGCGGCCGCTTTTACTAAATAACACTGCCACCACATAAGCCAGCATATCCATAAGTACAATGGTAGCACCTACCGGAGTACCACCTACTACGGAAACCAGCATACCTAAGAAAGCACAGACTACAGACAAAACCACCGAGCAAATGGTTACGCCTTTAAAGCTGTCAAACAAACGCATAGCAGAAAGAGCCGGGAAAATTACCAGGGCAGAAATCAAAAGTGCACCTACCAGGCTCATGGCCAGAACGATGATTACAGCAATAAGAACTGCCAGCATAAGATTGTAGCGCTCTACATTAATACCTGTAGCTTTAGCAAAATCTTCGTCAAAGGTAAGAGCAAAAAGCTTGTGATAAAAAAGCAAAAAGAAGATTAAGACCAGGATGGATAAGATAATAGAAATCCAGACATCAAAAGATGTTAAAGTTAAAATAGACGTAGAGCCAAATAAGGTAGTGCACACATCACCGGAAATATTTGGTGCTGTAGAAAAAACATTCATCAGCAAATAACCTAAGGCCATGGCACTAACGGATAACATGGCAATGGCCGCATCTCCCTTAACTCTGGTATTCTGTCCCAGATTCAAAAGAAAAATGGCACACAAAATGGTCAACGGTAAGCTAAAGAGCATGTAGTTAGTTATCTTCAGCACAAAGGCTATAGCCATGGCACCAAAGGCTACATGGGACAAGCCATCACTGACATAGGAAAAGCGTCTTAGTACCAAAGTCACTCCCAAAAGTGAGGTACAAAGAGCAATCAATGTTCCTACGATAATCGCATAGAGAACAAAGGGATATTGTAGATAGGTATAGATATTTTCCAAAACAGCTGCCAACTTTATTCCTCCGATCCCAGCAAGGCAAAACGTTTGCCAATGTCACTGGTTAAATAAGCTTCCTTGGTTCCGAAGAAAATTTTCGGGCCAATATGTAAAATATGAGTAGCATGCTGCAAGGTTGCTTTAAGATCATGAGATACCATAATAATGGTTATCCCGTCTTTGGCATTAAGCTCCTTGATCAGCTTATATAATTCTGTGGTAACTTCAGGATCCAGACCAGTAGCCGGTTCATCCAAAATAAGCATTTGTCTGGTAGCGCATAAGGCCCGGGCCAAAAGTACTCTTTGCTGCTGACCGCCGGATAACTGTCTGTAGCTTTGCTCAGCCAAAGGTGTAATCAGCATTCTTTCCATAGCGTCAGCTGCTAATTTTTTCTCTGCCTTGTTATAAAAAGGACGCAGACCACAACGATTCTGGCAACCGGAAATAACGATTTCTCTTACGGTAGCAGGAAAATCCTGCTGACTTACTTTTTGCTGGGGCAAGTAACCTACTTCCTTAGGTCCCAGCCCATCCCCTGTCAAAAGCTCACCCTGCAAGGGCTTAGTAAGATGAAGCAAGGTTTTCAAAAGCGTAGATTTACCTGAACCGTTCTCTCCAACGATGCACAGATAATCGCCTTTTTCCACTGTAAAATTTAAATTGCTTACTACTATTTGTCCGCCATAACCTAAGGTCAGATTACGGCCTATCAACTGACTCATGTGTCCTCCTAATTCAAGCCTTCCTTTAAAACTGCCAAGTCCTTTTGCATAATACCCAGATAAGTTGCACCTGCTGCCACGTCTTGGGCGGTGGTTGCCTGCATGGAATCCAAGGTTAATATCTTTTGATTTTTCTGAGTGGTAGTTTGTAGCACTGTCTTAGCAATCTTTTGATCAGATTTTTCCACCGTAAAAATATTCTTTAAACCCAGCGCATCTATTTGGCCGGCTAAAAATCTAATGGTTTTAAAGCTGGCCTCTGTTTCAGCTGAGCAACCGGCAAAAGCCGCATAATGTTTAAGGCCGTAATCATCAAACAAATATAGGAAAGGAAAACGATCGCCAAAGACAACGGTTTTCTTCTGACTACCTGTTAGTGTTTTGGCATATTCCTGATCTAAGGCGGCTAGCTGTGCCAGATATTTTTTACTGTTAGCGTTATAAACACCGGCATTAGATGGATCAACTTCACACAAAGCTTTGGTAATGGCCGTGCAAAAGATTTGGGCGTTCTTTAAGGACAGCCACACATGTTCATCCTTGTCTGGTTCCTTCGCTTCTTTGTGGGCAGGCTGTGACGCTCTAGGCGCAATTGTTTTACTCTCTCCTGCGCTCTCTCCTTCTACCTTGTGTTCGTCACCTTCATCATTTTCATTCTTCACTTTGCTGCCTAAGACCTCCAGCAAATTAACAGTCTGCATATTTTTATTCTTAGTTTCTTTTAAGGCTTTGCTAACCCATTGGTCAGATTCGCCGCCAACATAAATGAACAAATCACAATCGGACACCTTCATCATGTCCTGAATAGTCGGCTGATAGCTATGAATATCTGTACCATTGCTGAGCAACATGGTTACCTCAGCCTGAGCAAATTTATCGCCCATGATATTTTTTACCCAGTCGTATTCTGGGAAAATGGTAGTAACAATTTTAAGTTTTTTGGTTGGCTTATTGGTTGTTTCCGAAGCCTGTTTGCCTGCACCGCAGCCGGTAAGGCAGGCTATGGCCAAACAAGCAACCAGTAGCATGCTTAAATATTTCTTCATTTTTTCCCCTTACTCTTTTTTCGGCATTCTTCACAAACACCATAGAAAACCGTACGCATGGGATTAACGGAAAAACCATGGTGTTCAAATAAATGCTCTTCCAGATGCGCTTCCTCATGACACTTTACGTGAATCAGCTTGCCGCACTTCTCGCATTTGCAATGCACAGCCTCTTCACAATGGTGATGCTCATCTAAATATTCAAAGCAGGCTCCGTTGATTTCGTCTACCACACATTTGGCCACCAAGCCCTGTTCTACTAATTGTTCTAAGTGTCTATAAATAGTAGTTTTGCCTACATCAATATTTTTCTGTTGAAAATAGGCATAAATATCATTAACAGTAACATGTTGACCTGCTACATTTTTTAGATAAGCTAATATTTCTTGTTTTTGTTTAGTCTGGTAAGCAGCCTTCACCCTGCATTCCTCCAATTTGAAAATCGTTTTCATTTTACCTTGCTGCCCAGCATTTGTCAAGGCAAAGAAAAATCCTGCCAACCAAATTGGTTAGCAGGATTTATTTTAACGATGTTGTTCCAATACTCTGATGAAATAAAAATAACCAAGTGTTAAGAAGCTGCAAGCCCCCATCCAACTAAATGGACTGGCGTAACACATACCAAGATAACCAAAATAATGTCCCATCAGAATGGCTCCCAAACTGCGAGCCACTAATTCCACTACGCCACTGCCAAAAGGCAGGAAGGAAAGTCCTAAGCCCTGGGTAGCATTACGGAAAATAAAAATCTGACTAAGAAAAACATAGAAAGGAACAGTGGTATGCAAATAGGTAACACCTGCTTCAATAGAACTGGTATCCGTATCGGCAATAAAAAGCTCTATGATGTTATGTCCATAAAAATAACTGGTTAGAGCAGCACACACAGAAAAAATTATTAAAATCAAGGAACCTGTTTTAACGCCCTTACGCACTCGGTCCAAACGTTTGGCTCCAAAGTTCTGAGCAGTATAAACTGCCATGGCAATACCCACTGAAATCATGGGCTGAATGGCCAGCTGCTCCACCCGTCCTGCTGCCGTATAGCCGGCAATGACTTCTGGGCCAAAGGAATTGCAGACTGCCTGCAGCACCAAGATGCCAATACCTAAAATACCAAACTGAAAAGACATGGGGCAACCCATTTTTAAATGGAACCAGATACCGGCTCGTGTTAAGCGAAAATGTTTTTTTTGCAAATGCAAAGCCGGCACTCTTGTGTAGATATACCAGAGACACAACGCTCCGGAAATACCTTGGGCAATAACCAGGGCAATGGCAGAACCGGCCACTCCCCAGCCCAGATATATAATAAAAGCTAGCGCCAGAACAATGTTAAGCAGAGATGATAGAATCAAAAAATATAAAGGCGTCTTACTATCTCCCAAGGCTCTCATTAAAGCCGAGGCCAAATTATATAGTGCCGTAGTACCAATACCATAAAGCAAAATACCAATATAGCTATAAGCATCAGCAAAAATTCGCGCCGGTACATCAATAAGCTTAAGCAAGGGAGTTAAAAAAATATGAGTGACGATAATTGCCAAAATCATATAAATGACGGAAATGACCAAGCAGGTTGCCGCCGAAGTCTTTACGCCCTCCATGTTCTTGGCACCAAAGTTCTGACCTACGATAACAGACATACCGCTGGTTAAGCCAATGGTAGCACCTACCGCTATCATAAAAACCGGAATGGTGGTACCGACGGCCGCAATAGCATCAACGCCCAGTGTTCGTCCCACAATAATAACATCGGTAATGTTGTAGGCTTGTTGAAAAACATTACCGATGAGTAAGGGTATGGTAAATTTTAAGATTAAGCTGAGAGGATTTCCCTCTGTCATTTTTTGAATCATTAAACAGCCAACTTTCTTGTAGAGTTATTTGATTATAGCACAAAACCCTTGAGGAGAAAACAAAGGCCTAACTTTACAAAGCCCCAAGCCTATGTTATAAATAACTTAGTCTATTGGAAAGGAATACCTATGGAACTAGTTATTCTTATGCTTTTCTGTCTTGCCATCATTTTATGCGTAATACTTAATATTTCCTTGGTCTATGGGTTACTGATAGGCCTGTTTATTTTCTGCGCGTATGGCAGACATAAAGGTTTTGCTTGGCGAGAGATAGGCACCATGCTATGGTCAGGTTTTCTGACTGCTAAAAATATCGTCATCATTTTTTTCTTTATCGGCGTACTTACTGCTCTCTGGCGCGCCTCAGGAACCATCAGTGTAATCATCTGTTACAGCCTGGGCTTGATTAAGCCACAATTAATCGTTCTCATGGCCTTTCTCCTGAACTGTCTTATTTCCATGTTGCTAGGATCTTCTTTTGCTACTTCTGCAACCATGGGCGTAATTTCCATGACCTTAGGAAACGCCATGGGTGCTAATCCTGCTTTGCTGGGCGGAGCAATTTTATCCGGAATATATGTAGGCGATAGAACTTCTCCCATTTCTACCAGCGCTCTTTTAACCTCTGTTTTAACAGAGACCAACATCTACGATAATATTAAGAAAATGGTAAGGACAGCCCTGTGGCCCTTCTTGCTTTCTTGCTGTTTATACGGTGTGGTCAGTTTCTTTCTGGCCGGCAGCGGCAAGGTTCTGGACCTAGCTGCTGTGTTTAGCAGAGAAATGGTGCTACACTGGTCAGCCATCTTACCTGCCCTAATTATCATAATTCTAGCCTGCTTCAGAGTTCAGGTTAAACTAACCATGGGCATTAGTATCATAGCTGCAGGAATTTTATGCAATGTTTTGCAGCATATGGATATCCTACACATTTTGCAAATCTGTCTTACCGGTTATCATGCTCATGACAAAGAAGTGGCTGCTCTCTTAAATGGTGGTGGCATTGTTTCCATGCTAAACGTTGCAGCTATCATTGCCATCTCCTCTTCCTATGCCGGTATTTTTGAAGGCACTGGTTTGCTAAATAATGTGCAAACTTTTCTGGAGAACTTAAGCAAACGAATTACACCTTTTGGTGGCATCATCGTTGCTTCCTTCTTTACTGCCATGGTTACTTGTAATCAAACCTTATCCACCATGCTGACCCATCAACTCTGTCATAAATTGGAGCCTGATCAGGCTACTTTCGCTATATCCTTGGAAGACTCTGTTATCGTCATTGCACCTTTGATTCCCTGGAACATTGCCTGTGCCGTTCCTCTTACCAATATCAGTGCGCCTAACAGTAGCATCGCCTTTGCTTTCTTTTTATATCTCTTGCCCTTATTTACCTTTATACGGAAACTTCATAAGCAATAATAAACTATGTTTTGCAAAGGGACTCCTTAGGAGTCCCTTTTTTATATTAATTCTACACTTATAAATTATTTTCGTGGGTATTTTGTAACCGACTTATTTTATATAATGAAATTGGGTAAAAATAAAATAAGGAGGAACTACTATGACGCAAACTAAACAACAAGACATTTCTTTGCTCAACAGTTTTCTCAATACCGTAGAACGCGTTGGCAACAAGCTCCCCCATCCCATTGCTCTCTTTTTCATCATGGCCATCTTAACAGTACTTTTATCTGGTCTGCTTTCTACTCTGGGCATCAGCGCAGTAGGAGATTTGATTAACAAGACCACCGGTAAAATTGAAACTCAGACTATTACCGTCATCAGTCTCTTAAATGCCAAAGGTATCATCTATATGTTAACTGCCGCTGAAAAAAACTTCATCTCCTTTGCTCCTTTAGGCACAGTTCTAGTAGCTATGTTAGGAGTCGGCGTGGCCGAAAGCAGCGGTTATATCCCCGCCCTCTTAAAACAAACCGTAGCTATAACACCTGTAAAGCTTATTACTCCGGTAGTAGTTTTTTTAGGTGTTCTGTCCAATGTAGCTTCTGATGCAGGCTATGTTATTCTTATTCCCATTGGCGCCTTAATGTTCATGGCTTATGGACGCCATCCCATGGCCGGTCTGGCTGCTGCCTTTGCCGGCGTATCAGGAGGGTTCTCTGCCAATTTATTAATCGGCACCTTAGATCCACTGCTTTCCGGTATTTCCACAGAGGCAGTTCATATTTTAGATCTTAATCGCAATGTGGAACCAACCTCTAATTGGTACTTCATGATTGCTTCTACTTTTGTTATTACTATCGTAGGAACCTTAATCACCGACTACCTAGTAGAACCACGCTTAGGCAAGTATACCGGAGATATTTCGGAAGAAGGCTTATCTTCCAACACCCTTACGGAAAATCAGAAAGAGGCTTTAGAGTGTGCCAATGTAGTTGTTCTGCTGCTTTTGATTTTTCTAATTCTAATGTGTTTTCCTGCTCATTCCATTCTGCGTAACCCGTCTACCGGCAGCTTAATTGCTGGTGCTCCTTTGATGCAAGGTATTATTATTTTCATCATGCTGGCTTTCTTCATTCCTGCCGTAGTGTATGGCTACAAGGCCAACACCTTTAAAGACCATCGCCAGGTTTGTGCCGCTTTAGGCAAAGCCATGAGCTCCTTAGGCCCTTACATGGCTTTATGTTTTATTTCTGCCCAATTCATTAATTATTTTAACTACACACACTTAGGTACCATCATCGCCTTAAAAGGTGCTCAATTTTTAGAAGCAACAGGTATTGGTGGCATTCCTCTCATGGTCCTGTTCATTATTTTTAGTGCCTTCATCAATTTGTTCATGGGCTCTGCTTCTGCCAAGTGGACTATCCTGTCCCCTATCTTTATTCCCATGTTCATGCTTTTAGGATATTCTCCAGAGCTAACACAGGTAGCCTACAGAATCGGTGACTCCTGTACCAATATCATTACACCACTGATGTCCTATTTTGCCATGATCATTACCTTTGCCAAGCGCTATGATAAACAGTCCGGCATTGGTACTTTAATTTCCACCATGCTACCCTATTCTGTTTGCTTTTTAATAGCCTGGTCACTTCTTCTGGTAGTTTGGATGAGTTTCAGACTGCCCTTAGGCCCGGGCGCAGGTTTATTTCTGAGATAAAAATTAATTAAAAATGAAATTTTATTTTTACCCAAAAAAAGACTGGCTTGTACTTCATAGTACAAGCCAGTCTTTTAATTTGCTTTATAAGGTACGATTAAGCATCAAGGCTTTTTCTACGGCGCCTTCCTTAGTTCCTTCTTGTAAGGTATAGCTGGCATTAATCCAAACTAGCAATTGGTCTCCCAATCTAATGTCATTACAATTAGCCAGAATATTCTCGGTGACTCTTACAGCGGCGTCATCATAATAGAGAAGCACGCTTTTATTATCCGCAGGCACGGCCCGTGAAACTCTTACATAGGCCATTCTATCATCGCCTGGGCCAAGTACCATTAGAGAAGCGACGCCTAGGGGCGGAATACTTTTGGTTAGCTTGGGAGCATAAAAAGCAGTCACTTGCTGACCAGCTTTAACATCTTCCATGCCCAGCCTTTTGCCACTTTGCTTATCTATGAAATAAGGAGCTCTGCCAATGTATAAAGCTACATCCTTACCAGGCTCATTAGCCTTAATAGTAGCCTTATCATCCTCAACCTTCACGATAGTACCGGTAGTTTGTACCATAGGAACTCCCGCGGCAAAAGCTGTCCCTGCAATACACAGCAGCAATAAAACCACAATTCCTATTATTTTTTTCATACAAACACTCCCTTTACTAGTGCAGATTTTATTTTATATCTTGTACATTTTTTTGTAATTCCGCAGGAATAGCAATACCTAAATTTTGAGCTGCAGCTTTGTTAATAATATCCTTGTATTCTTTTTGAGAAGCAATCGGCATATCTTGTGGCTTAGATTTGCCTAACAAAATATCGCCAGCCATCTCTCCGCTCACCACGCCTAGTTCATAGAACTCAATACCAACGCTGCACAAGCCGCCGGCCTTAAGCATACTAGACTCGCCTACAATAACAGGCAGCTTAGCAGGAGTAGTTACAGAGAGCAAGGTGGAAACAGAAGAAGCAATAACATTATCGGTTGGTACGTAAATCATATCAACCTTACCAATCATGCTGCTGGCAGCCTGTTGAATATCATTAATATTACTAATGGTAACTTCTGTTACGGTAAGGCCCTTAGAGGTAGCATATTTCTTAGCAATATCTGCCTGCACCTGAGAATTCACTTCACTGGAAGTATATAAGATACCAAATCTTTTAGCCTTAGGCAACAGCTTCATGGCCAAATCAATCTGGGCTGCAATAGGAGTCATATCATTAGCACCGGTAACATTGGTACCGGGCTTCTCATCTGACTGAACCAATTTAGCATTCTTAAAACTGGTAATGGCATTACCTACAATAGGAATGGTTTTAGTGGCATTAGCCATAGCCTGTGCCGTTGGTGTAGCAATAGCACAAATCAAATCAACCTTATTGGCTACGAAACGATTAGCTATGGTTTGTAGATTGGACTGATCACCCTGGGCATTCTGGATGTCCAGCTTCAGATTCTTACCTTCTACAAAGCCCTTTTTCTTCAGGCCATCAATAAAACCTTTGCGGGAATCATCCAAGGCTTTATGTTCCACCAGCTGAGCAATACCAACCTGGTAAACCTTGCCTTCTTTACTAGCGGCTTGCTTAGGTTTTTCCTGACCACCACAGCCTGCCAAAAGTCCTATTCCCAACACTACCGCCAAACCCAAACTGACAATCTTAACACTACTTAACTTTTTCATTCTACCTTCCTACCCTTCTACGCTTATTTTTAATTTTTCTTCCTACCTTGCTACAACTCAGAAAAACTATACAACTATCATACCATAAATCAAAAATCTGTCAAATTTTGTAACTTACCAAGTTTTTTTCTCCGGATGTCTGGCAAAATATGCTACAGCATAGCTGCAGGTTAATTTAGCCTTGCGATTAGTCTCTTTCATGTCCTTAGCTACTTCGTCCATTAGCTTACCTGCCACACCCTGTCCTTTTAAGGAATCATCTACTACAGTGTGATCCACTTCTACTTCGTTGCCACCGATGGAAGGAAACGTTACCTTAGCAACTTCCTTTTGATTAGCATCATACACCACGATCTCATTAGGTTTGTGAATAAATTCCATTTTACTTGCCTCCTTTGTTTTAATCAAATGTTGTTAAGAAATCTTTCATGGCATTTTCAGTAGCTCGTTTTACTGCTTTAGCTTTACTTGGCTCGCCTATTTTCCAGAAATTGATGGAGGTAGAAGACCCTACCTCTTCCACTGTCTGGTTAAAAAGATATTTCCCGGCATTAACATCTACGCATTTTAACTTCATGGCTACCGTAGCACTATAGGTTTGAGTACCGGCAATGACCATGACGCCTGTTTCTTTTTCCCTGACTGGCAGCATATTAATATAAATAACTCTGTCTACGCCCATAGCCTTGCCTAAGGCTATAAATTCGTTTAATACCGGTGCATCACTGTTTTCAAAGGGATAAGCTTTGACCGCCTGTTGTACCTGTTTGGCAGTAGCAATGACATACGGTGCACCCTTCTTATCAGGATATTTGTCTTTTAAAGCTCCCTTAATGGCATTCGCTGCCATTTCCCTGCTACGACCATCCAAGCCGGAGGTATCCACATAGGGCAACACCGCAATTTTATAATATCCCTGGGATGGTTTAATATCTTCGGTAGCTTTACCAAAATTTGTTTCTCCGGTAGCAGCTGTACCGCCTGTCACCACATCAATGGAGCTTTCTTCTTTGGCTAAGGCAGTGCAGCTTAAAGCCAAAGTACAACACAAGACAGCCAAAATTTTCTTCATGTTTTTCATGTGAACATCCCTTTATTATTGTAATATAGTTATTCTGTCTTGAGGCTTAGCGTACTGTTGTCCAATTACGCCATGTAAGCCCTCTTTGATATAATTTATTAATACTTGTTCTTCTGTATAGCCCAGTAATGTTTTATTATGAGATTGCTGGTTGAGCACGCCATAAGCATCGCCGCCATTAGCAATGAACTCACTGGTTGCCAGGGTATATTTTTTGTCCAAAGCAAAAGGTTTATTGCCAACAGACTTAATGGTTACTCTCTCTCCATGTTTTAAAGGAGCATAATACTGAGAATTACTGTATTGACGCCCTTTGGTAAAAGGCACCTTGGTATTAATCGTATATACTATGCCGGCTACCTGAGGAAAGCCGCCCAAGGGTTCAGGGGTAATACTGGTCGCTGCTTCCAGCATCTCCAAAAGTTCAGCACCGGTAAGAGTAACAAAACAACCCTGATTTTTAAAATGGGTTATCGTCAATATATCGCCTCTGGTTATCTTCCCTGGGGCAAGGCTGGCTCTAATGCCGCCGCCATTAACCAAGGCACAATCTATCGGTGCTTTGCTAACATGGGCATTTCTAGCTTGCCACAAATAAGCATCTGTAAAAAAATCTCCTAAATTAGTTTCTTCAGTTCTGACGCCTGGGGCACGCTGACCATCAAGGACAACTTCAGAACGACCAATTTTTTTGTTAAGATATTGTGCCACTTCCTTAAATCGTTTAGCAACCAAGGCTTGAACCTTGGTATCTTCTTTATCATAAGAACCAGCTGGCACAAATTTCTCTTGCCATTTATTTTCTTTAAAAGTAAGCATGCCAATATTAGCAAGATGGCAGCCTGTTTCGACCAGCAGGCAGGACTTAACATAACGGTTCTTCACAACATGGTCATGACCATCAATGCATATATCCAGACCTTGTACATTATTTAAGAGGTCTTCGGCACGATTGCCCACTACAACGTTGCTGCTACCTAAATGTGCCAATGCAATAATTACCTGACAGCCCTCCTTGCGCAGCTTATCAATTTCTGCCTGTGCACAGGCATAAAGCTGAGGTCCTGTCAGAAAAGTAAGACCCTGCACATACTTAGGGTTAATGCTAGTAGTTGTTTCCGGCGTAGTCAGTCCAAAGATGCCCAGCTTATAACCATTTCTGGTAATGACAACAGCGTCCCGGACAAAGTTTTGTCCGGTAGCCTTAACTCTGATATTAGCGCTAAGTACGGGAAAATTAGCTTCCTTTATTCTCTTTAAAAGAACATCTTGTCCATAACCAAATTCATGGTTGCCCAGTGTCATGGCATCATAACCGCAGGCATTCATGAACTCCATAGCTGCTTTGCCCTCGCTATAATTTACCAGCGTATTACCTTCAATGGCATCACCGGCATCCAAAAGTACCACGGTAAAGCCTTGGGTTTCATAGTCTTGCTTTAACGCAGACACGGCTGCCATGCCCAAAATTTCCTTGGCTTTTTCATCATAGCCATGGGTATCGTTGGTATGGAGAATAACCAGCTTACTTAAATCTGCTGCTAAGGCTGTATTAAACAATAAGGAAACCAGAGTCAAACAGATTAATATTATTCGTCTCATGATTTATCCACCTAATTACTTACATTACTTACATTGTTTTTCCATATTCAAATCAATGATACCGGCTGCATAAGGAGCAATTTCATACTGGCCAAAAATAAAGTGAATATAACCTTTGGTGTCCAAATAATAGGTCTTAGGCAATTTTTTCAAGCCTTGAAAATCTCTAAATAACCAGCCACGCCACTTTTCCTTGCTATTAAAAATTTTATCGTTAATGGCTGCCAAGGTAAAAGCTTCCTTATCTCCATCCTTAATCAGATCCTGCCACTTCACGTCAGCGCCAGTTTTAAGGTCAAAAGTAACGCCGCCCCGCCAGCTAAGAGGATGAGCTGCTCCCTTATAAAACATATAGCCATCATAAAGGAAGCATAAATAGTGCTTGCCATAATAGCTCTGAGTATATTTCTGCTCAAAGGTCTTGCGAATGCCTTTAGCTCTTTCTTCCTGGTAGCGCTGCACTGTCATCTGAGAATCTCTGGCAAAGTAGGTGTTGATTTTATCTCCTATTACCTGTTTACCGTCCAGTGTCACTTTAGGATAAACCAATAAAAAATTATCGTTCTGTTTTATTTCTTCATCCTTTACTGTCAGCTTAGGATTAGCTAAAGCAGTTAGATTAAGACACACACAACAAACAGTCAATAAAGCGATTAACAATTTTTTCATGGTATGCTCTCCCTTTACAGCTATTGCACACAGTTTAATATTTCTTCCGGTTTGTCCACTAAATACGTTGGACCTAATTTTTCTAATTCCTCTTTATCCCTAAACCCCCAGGTAACTAAAATAACATCCATGCCTGTGTTATCTGCAGTGGCTTTGTCCACTTCAGAATCTCCCACATAAACAGCTTCCTCTTTGCTTACCCCTAATTCTTTAAGAGCTGCCAGCACTGTATCAGGCGCAGGCTTCTTCTTGATGCCTGCTTTTTGCCCTATGGATACTGCCACATCCTGCACGAAATAAGTTTTGTTCAGCTGGGCCACTGCTTCGGCGTTTTTGTTAGAAACAATAGCCAGCTTATAGCCCTGTTTCTTCAATTCCTGCAACAGCTGCATAATACCGGGATAAGCTTGAGTCTTAACTTGGCAATGGTTAGTGTAATATTCTTTAAAAGCTAAATAAACCTGACGAAACTGTGCCTCTCTAACATCCTCCGGCAAAATTCGTTTGGCCAGTCGTTCAATACCATTGCCCAAAAAACGTCGTACCTCTGCCTTACTGCGCAAGGGATAATGAAACTGTTGCAGCGTATGATTAACTGCATCTGCCAAATCATCCAAAGTATTTAAGAGTGTTCCATCCAAATCAAAGACAACTGCTTTATATTTTTTCATGTTTCACCTATTTAGCATCTCTTTCTGCTAAGCTTAATTTTTTTAAGTTTTGGCCAATAGCATCCATCACATTTTCTTCCCAATGATTTCCACAATGGTACCATACATCGTCGTCGGATTAATAGGCTTAGCAATATGGCCATTCATCCCAGCAGCCAGAGCTTGTTGGATATCCTCCACAAAGGCATCTGCTGTCATGGCAATGATAGGAACTGTTGTAGCATCATGATGGTGGGAAGCTCTAATGTTTTCTGTAGCAACATAGCCATTCATGACCGGCATCTTAATGTCCATGAGAATTACATCATAGAAGCCAGGCGCAGACTTGGTAAATTTATCTACACTTTCTATACCGTTAAAGGCCATATCCACCACCATACCCTTCTTTTGCAGAAGAGCCTTGGCGATTTCCCTATTCAAAGCCTGATCCTCGCACAAAAGGACACGTTTACCCTGCAATAAATCAAAGTTTTGTCTTTGTTTAATGCTAATTTCCTTTTTCTCTTGCTCTGCAGAATTCTGGCAGAAGAACTCCACGTGAATACTAAAAATAGAACCTTTTCCCTCTTCACTTTGTACTGAAATAGTTCCGCCCATTAAATCCAGCAAGCGTTTTACAATGGAAAGACCTAAGCCCGTGCCTTGTTTACTACTCCGGCCACTGTCTCTTTCCTCCTGAGTAAAGGGATTAAAAAGAACTTTTTGGAATTCCTTGCTCATGCCAATCCCATTATCCCGTACCTGCACGTCTACCTGCAGTTTCCCCTCTTTATTAAGAATCTGACGCATCCATAAGGTAATCGTACCTCCCTCCGGAGTATACTTAACTGCATTGGACAAGAGATTAAAGAAAATCTGATTAATTCTCAGCTTATCCAGCAAAGGAACTACTGTTTTAACATTTTGGACATCTACAATAAATTTCTGTCCCTTGCTATCACATAAAGGTTTAATGATAGATCTGAGATAATCATAAAATTCCTCTATTTTATAAGGCTCCAAATGCAAGACAACCTTGCCACTTTCTGCCTTTGCCATATCCAGCACATCATTAATCAGGCTTAGCAAGAATTTAGAAGAAGTATCGATTTTATCCAAATTTTCTTTAGCCTGAGTTGGCAAACTCATTTCTTTCGTCAAATAAGTCATGCCAATAATGCCATTTAAAGGAGTTCTGATATCATGGCTCATGTTGGAAAGAAAATCAGTTTTAGCCTTATTGGCTTGCTGGGCTGCCTTCAGAGCTACCTTCAGCTTAGCTTCCTGCTCTATCTGGCGCCTTTGGGCCTCCGTATAGTCAGTACGCACCAGGGCAACTAGACCGCTGGCTTTATCAATATAGAAAAATTCCATCTGCTTTGTTCTGATTTCGCCCTTTTCCAGTACGGTAAGAGAACGAATGCAGCGTTCCCCGTTGTCCAGTTTCTTAACCGCATTAGCTAAAGTCATAAATTCAGTAATGCTATCGTAATCTGCAGCAGCTACAGTCTTCTTGTTATAGGCACGCATAGCCGGTTCATATTTATCACCAGGCTTTATTTCTTCGCTAGTTAAAACAGGATCATTAGAAATCAGCATGACTACTACGTCTTGCTGCACGTCAAGACAGGCCAGATAATCGTATTGCTGACCAATCAACATATTCATAATAGAGGCAGAGAGTTTTTCCTTGGTAATATCATTAATGGCATTAAAAAGAATCATGTCCCCATTACTAGGACGCCGACTTACCGTATTAGTAGATCTTACCCACTTAACTGTACCATCAAAATCCCGCACCTGATAATCCAGAGTGGTAGTTGTAATGCCCTTTTTGTAATTATCCAGTAGTGTCTGTTTTGCATAATAATGAGCACACTGCTCATAGAGGTCTTTTTGAGGCATATGTTTAATAATGGTAGCAATTAAGCTATCATAATCAACCAGCTTCTTAACCTCCCGGATGGGCGCGGTACCCTGTGTGTATTCAATGGTATTGGTAGTTAGGTTAATACGTCTGGTTACATAGTATTTACCGGAAACGGTATCTAAGAAGCCCTGAGCAGCCTTGTATTTTTCCTCCAGCTGCTGTTCCTGTTGTTTTAAATCATTAATATCTGTATAAACTACATAAACATATTTTTGCTGACCAATAAAAAAAGTAACAAAGTTGGCACTTACCCAGATATAACCTCTATGCTTTGTTGTGATTCGGTAAATCGCATTATGATAACTTCTATCCTTATTATCAAAGACAAACGCCTTTCTTATTTCTTCCCTGTCGTCAGGATGAACAGGCGCAAAACCATCCAGGGAATTAAATTCCCTAATATTTTCCTGAGTACAACCCTTAAGCTTGCAAAACCCGTCCGAATATCTTTCCGGGATTAGCATGCCATCCTCAGCTACTTTATACAAAGAGGAAACAGATGGCAGTCTGCCAATGGTATCCAAGACAGATATTTCCATTTGTTTTTTATCCTGTTCAATAATCTTTTGTTGTTGCAAATAGGTTTTGGTAACATCGGACTGGATAATTAAGATTGTATCCTTGCTACTATCTAAATAATAGTGCTGAATCTTGCGGCACATCATTTCCTCAGGATGACCGGTATAATGCCCCCTAATGCTTAGTTCATAGTGTCCATTCTTATCTAACTCCCGGCACACAACATCAATGCAGCTGTTTTGCAAATAATATGCCTTATCTTCGTCGGCTATCCAGCTATCAGAAGCAAAATGCTGCATAGCGGTAAAATCAAAAAGTTTGCCTTTTTCTCCTAAGGCAATATGATACTTGGGAAGTAATTTATAACTTATATTGAGAAATTCCATCTTGGCAATCTTCCGATGTAGCAAAGCTACATAGTCGAACTCCTCGCTGGTAAATATCTTAAAAATTTCGTCCCGCTGCTTTTCCTCGGAAACATCTAAAGAGCTAAACACGCTGATAATATCCTGAGTTTCAGGATCCTTCAACATTTTAGCAAAGGTTCTCACCCAAATAATATTTTTGTTTTCGTCAAGGCGTTGATAATCAATTTGTAGATTGCTTCTACCCTTATTAAAAGTATCCAGCAAGAATTCTCTATTAAAAAAGCTTGCTACCTCCTGACGTTGTTGAAGATCAGGAATAATGGTCAGCATCTTTTTGAACATACCATCTGCGGTATCAGATTTAAGTACATTCATAATATAACGAGAGGCACCATGTTCGCTCACGCAAATATTGTGTGTTAAATTAAGCTGGAAAGAACAAAGAGTATTGGGATTGGCTGACAAAAGAGCCTGAATAGCCTGCTGGAAAGCCATTTCCTCCTGTTTGTGGGCAGTAATATCCTCAGCCACAGCATAAGCCTTAACAGGCTTGCCGGCTTGATCAAAAACAGTAGTAAAGGTATAGCGCAAATAAGGCCCATTTTCCCCATTGGTCTTCATCAAAAATTCGTCCCTGACATGTTTTTCACCACTAGCTACTCTGGCAAAGAAATAACGAACCCGTTCATAATCTTCAACCTGAAACTGGGGAAGAATGGATTCCGGCACGTTTTCTATATCTCGGCTAGGTACATTAAATAATTTCCTAACATGTTCCGGGAGATGAATACTATGCCGCAAAATATCATATTCATAAACACGCAGATTGGCACCTTCTGTGGCCGCCTGATATTTTTCCTTTTCTTCTGCCAGGGCCTGTTCCAAATCCCTATGCTGAGTCAAATCATCAATGAAGAAAGCATAGGCTTTCTTGCCAAAGAAGGTCATAGGTACGCCCTTTACTTCGTAGTATTTATTGCGATAGGCATCGTACCATTCAGTTTCCAGCGGTTCTTCACCCTTCATCTGATTAACAATGCAATTAGCACAAGGTGCCTTATTGCCACGCACATAGGCATAGCAAGTCTGACCCATTTGAGGCGAACATGTCTTGTTGCGCTGTGCTACTGCATTCGCAAAAAGCAAATCATAACTATCACGTTCAATGACGTAAATCATTTGATTGGAATTATCCAATAACAAATTAGACGCAGAAAGAATATTGGTTACATCCGAGAAAGCGCCCAGAATAACCGGCTTACCCTGATAAGTTCCCAATAATTTCATGATCATATGAATCCAGGCAAAGCCCTTGGTCTTATGGTAAATACGGAAGATGACACGTTGCTCCCCTTGACCTGCCAAAGTTTCAGTAATTTTCTCCTGCAAAAGCGGTAGATCACGAGGTGCCACCATGGTCACAGCATCCTTACCATACAAATGCTTATATTCCTCAGCTGTTAAGCCGGAAAAGGCAGGCGCACTGGGTGTAAAAAGCAGTGGCATAACGTTTGTACCATCTATGCCATATATTACAATAGTGCCCAAAGAATTCTTTAGAATTTTGTTTAATTGGTCTAATGTATATTCCATCCTTCTCACCTCATGAAACCAGCTATCTGGTAATCCTTAGTTGCCAAAAAGCCACTGCACTCGCTGCCGCCACATTAAGAGAATCAACATGATGTGACATGGGAATTTTCACTATATAATCACAGGCTGCTATGGTTTCAGAATGAAGGCCGTAGCCCTCTGAGCCAAATACTAAAGCAAGTTTTGGTTCCGCTGCCAAGGCCTTATCATCTATACTGATGGCTTTAGCACTTAAAGCCATGGCTGCTGTTTTAAAGTCCCAGCTCTTTAGCTGGGTAATATCGTTGGTCATGATAGTCCAGGGCACTTGAAAGATCGTACCCATGCTAACTCTGACTGACCTTCTGCACAAAGGGTCACAGCAGGAAGCCATCACTAAAACAGCATCTATATCAAGAGCCGCTGCACTACGAAAAATTGCTCCTACATTGGTAGAATCTGTAATATTTTCTAAAACAGCTAACCGCTTCGCGCTTTGGCAAAGCTCTGCCACTGACCGCAACACAGGTCGCTTAAAGGCACACAGCACTCCACGAGTCAGCGTATAGCCGGTAAGACGGGCCAGCACCTGCCGCTCCCCTGTATAGAGAGGAATATCGCCACACTGGGCAATGATTTTCTGAGCCTTGCCTTCCAGTCGTTTGCGCTCCATCAAAAGAGCCACCGGTTCATATTTAGCCTTAAGGGCAAGTTCAATAACAGAATCCCCCTCCGCGATAAAGATACCCTTATCCGGTTCCAGCTTATTGCGCAGCTGTGCTTCTGTTAAATTAGCAAACAACTCCAGCCCCGGTTCTGTTAAATTTTCAATTTCTTTTATCCAAACCAAACCAACCACTCCAAATTTTATGATGACAATTTACCACTGGGGACGGAGAAAAGTGGTAAATTATTCCGCCTTACCAGGCGGATTTACCACTTTTCTCCGTCCCCAGTGGTAAATCACGCTATTGCCTACTCAACTGTATAGCAATACAAAACAATATCTTCATAAACACCCTGCTTATTACGGAAGCCTTTGGGAACAATACCAATTTCCTTAAAGCCTAGCCTGGTATATAAATGTCTGGCATGAACATTGGAAATTACCACCGCATTAAATTGCAGTATCTTAAAACCAAAATCAGTTAAATGTTTTTGAGAATCTTTTACCAACAATTCTCCTATATGCAAACCTCTGGCAGCTTTGGTTACTGCGTAGCTGGCATTGGCAATATGACCTACCCGGCCTACATTATTCGGATGCAAAATGTAAAGTCCGTAAATTTTTTTATTCTCTTGTCCCTGAGCTACTGCCACCCTGGACTGTGCCGCAAAGAACTTGTTGCCTGATTCCAAAGTCAAGCCTTCTTCTTGAGGAAAAGCCAAGCCATCCTCTACCACTTCATTCCAAATAGCCACCATGGCAGCTACATCTTGCTGCTCATAGGGACGTATAATTATTTTCATATTTTCACCTGTTTGTTATGAAATTTACTTGTTTTCCAACTTACTTACCAAACTACCTGTTAAAGGATAGGTATACAACTCGCCGTTTAAGGCATGCCAAGCTCCCAAGAGGGAACAAACAAACCACAGCAGTCCTAAAATACCCAGGAAGGGTAAAAACACCACACCAATTAAAACAGAGCAGAGAATTGTGACTCCTGCTGAAACAATAGCAAAGACAACCTGCATGCACAGCGCCTGTTTAGCATGATATTCTACGAATTCATCGTCTTTACAAAATAACATTATAGCTAAGGGAATAAGGATAAAACCAATGCCTAAAAAATAACCTATGTGAGCACATATTGCCAATAATTTTTGTCTAGTTGTGATCATTACTTATACCTCCCAATTATATATATAAGTATACCAAAATTTAGCATAAATGAGTACTTATTTACATTCTTTCCTCTTGTTTAATTTCTCAAAAACAGTTAAACTAGAAAAGGATAGATTTTAAGAATTCAGGCCGGAAAAACCGGCGGAAAGGAAGGAATTATGGATACAGTTGGCCGAAGTACGGACTCCTCAGCATACCACCCGTGTAGCTATTTGGCGCGGAAGAATAGGTCCACAGCCAATCCTGTGTCTCTTCCTTCCCATAAATAAACACGCAGTGATTTTGCTTCCGTATTTCCTGCTGACATCATCTACGGCTTAGCCGCAAGAAATTCAGGAGGAAATTTTATTATGCAAACTTTTGACTTTGACAGCCTGGAGCTGTTAGTTCAGCGCCACCAATTTAGGGAATTAAAGGCAGCCTTCAACACCATGCAAGAGGTTGATATTGCCGCCTTCCTTAATGAGCTGAACCATGAAGGCCGTGTGTATGCCTTCTTAGCCTTGGATAAAGATACAGCCAGTGACGTATTTGCCGAACTGCCTGTAGATCTGCAGCAGGAAATCATCACCTCCATCACCGATCAGGAGCTATCTATCATCATTGAAGATCTGGCTGTTGATGATGCTGTTGATATGTTAGGAGAAATGCCTTCTAACGTAGTAACCAGAGTATTAAAAAACGCCCGTCCGGAAACCAGGGCAGAAATCAACCAATTTCTTAAATATCCGGATAATTCTGCCGGTTCCGTCATGACAGCAGAGTTTACCAGCCTTCATACCACCATGACGGTTAAGGATGCCATTGCCCACATTCGTGCCAATGGCGAAGATCGGGAAACGATTTACAGCTGTTATGTAATTGATAAGTCCCACAAGCTGTTAGGCGTAGTAAGCGTGAAGGACCTTCTCTTGGCTAAAGACGATGCCATTGTCGGCGATTTAATGGATACCTCCGTTATTTCTGTTACTACAGTAGAAGATCAGGAAGAAGCTGCCAGATTATTAGCTAAATATGATTTGTTAGCTTTACCAGTTGTAGATAAAGAAAATCGTCTGGTAGGCATCATCACCATTGACGATGCTATTGATGTCTTAAATCAAGAAACTACCGAAGATATGCAAATCATGGCTGCTACCAAGCCTTCCGAGGAACCTTATTTAAAGACTTCCGTTATGGAATTAGCCAAGAACAGGATTGTGTGGTTAATGGTTTTAATGATTTCCGATATGGTGTCAGGTGGTATCTTAGGTACCTTTGAAGATGCTCTCACTGCTCTACCGGTACTCATTACTTTCATTCCCATGTTAACAGATACCGGCGGTAATGCCGGTAGTCAGTCCAGTACCTTGGTCATTCGCGGGCTGGCTTTGAAGGAAATTAGTATTAAGGATTTTTTCCCGGTGCTCAGCAAAGAAATTGGTGTTGCCATGCTGTGCGGATTTGTACTTTCTCTTTTTAACTTCATTCGTATCGTCATTGTTTATCCCGGCAATTATTTATTAGCTGCTACTGTAGGTGGGGCTATGTTCTGTACCGTACTGATGGCTAAATCCATCGGTGGCGTACTTCCCATCATAGCAACCAGATTCAACATGGATCCTGCCCTCATGGCTTCTCCTCTTATTACCACCATCGTAGATGCCGGTTCCCTGCTTATCTATTTAAATATTGCTAAGATGTGCTTAACCCTATAAACGCAGAAAAAGGTCAATGTTTCACACGAAACATTGACCTTTCTTTTTTTTATTTTATTTCACATAAAATACCCTGTTAGGTTTGCGAGGATGTGCCTGAGGATACCCTTCGGCGGGATAGCCCACGGATAAATGACCAATACCGGCATAATCACCCTTAATACCTATGGATTTTAACCATTCCTGCCATTCAGGCATTTCAAATTCTTCCCTAGCTCTGTTAATCCAGCAGCTGCCCAGACCCAAGCTATGAGCTGCCAGCATCATGTTGCCCAAAATCAGGCTGCCATCAAAGTCATGATTTAGAGAAGCTTTATCGCCCAGCACTAACAAAATAACCGGTGCACCATAAAAGGGATCAACTTCCGGACCCCATTTGCCTATCTCTCTGTTGCTGTCAGTAAACTTCTTAATTGTATCCTTATTGGTAATTTCTACAACAATGGCAGTCTGTCTGTTTGCACCACTAGCTGCAAATATTCCTGCTTCTATAACTTGATCAAGCAGTTCTTGAGGAACAGCGTCTGCTTTATATTTTCTTACACTCCTGCGTTCTTGAATATTTTTTAATACTTCATTCATGATGATAACCTCTTTTCCCTGTTGTAATAACTTGCCTTATTTATATTATATACCTAACTTCTAAATTTTTTCCAGAGGTCTGCTCTGCTACGACTAATAAGATCAGGCAAATCTTTCACAAATTGCTTAGAATAAATACTGGCGCCAATACCGCTCCGCTGACCAAACATAACAGGCAGCTGCACAAGGCTGGCATTTTCATAATAACTTAGAGCTTTGCACAACTCCTCATAGGAACATTCCAATCTGCCTTTTTCTGTTTCAAAAGCCTTCCCCAACGCCAAATAAAGGGCATTCCACATTTCCTTGGTAATATCTTTGCCAGCTTCTTTATAAGCTTGCCTTGCCAAATGGGCCTTGAGATAAACATATTCTTTTTCTACCAGTTCCCTTTCTTTGGGAAAAAGCTTAAACCACTCATAAAGCCTATAACCGCCGTTATCACCAATAGTAAAAACAGCTTCTACGAATTTTTTGCTTTCTTTGTTTAAATCCACTTCGCTCACCACGTCCTTATAAATAGTCTTCTATTTTGCCAAAAGTAAAACCCTTGGCCCGTAAATCCTTCACTACTAGTTTTATGCCTGCACAGGTACCACTTTGCGGCTGATTCATATGGTAAATAATGATTGAACCACTCTTAGCTTTTTGTGCTACTCTTTCAATTTGGGCAGCCGAATAGGTTGCTCCCGCATCTCCTAAAATATCAAAACCAATAATCGTGTACCCTAAGTCCTTGGCAATTTGCACTGCCACATCATCATAATAAGCTGTCCCACTTCTAAAAAGACGAGACTGTTTACCTGTCAGAGCAGTCAGCTTGGCATCCTCTCCCATGATTTCTTCATAAACACCTTGCACTCCTACGGTGCCTTTAATCTTATAAACAGCACGGCCGGTAATAGTTAAGGGACAATGCTTAGTTCCATGGTTTTGGATGGAAAATAATTCGTTGTGGGCAAGCTTAGTTAACATATTTTTATTTTTTCCCAGCCAACGGCTATTAATAAATAAAGTAGCCGGTACTTTTTCTTGCTCTAAGAAAGTCAGCAGCTTGGTGTCACACTGGTTCCCTCTGCCCTCGCCACAAGCATCAAAGGTTAAAAAAACCATATTAGGAGCATTAGGTACGACTTTTACTACGCCGGGAACATCTTCTGCCCAAGCTTTGGCTTTAACATTTTTATATTTTTCCTGCAGCTGAGCCAACGTTGGCCTGGTTATTGTTTTTGTGTCAGCGGCAGCTTGAACAACCGGAACCTCTGCTACTTTGTTTGGTTCAGCAGGTTTATTGCCACAACCATCGGTTAGCATTAAACAGGTCAAGATGATAATGGCGAAAGTCAAGGATACTTTCATTCCACAAAACCTCTTTTAGCAACACGTAACTATTTTCATTATAACAGATTCCCCTTTTGTATCAAACATAATAACTTTCACAATTGTCCTTGACAAGAATAACTGTAAATATTATAATTACAGTATAGTAAGTTCGTTAATAATTGTCAAGTAAAAGGAGAGTTCAATCATGAAGACAAAATTTTTAGCAGCTTTGCTCGTTGTTTTAGGTTTAAGCGTTCTTCTATCCGGCTGTGGTTCTGCAGATAGTAACACCATGCAAGCTCCTGCTGCCAAGGCACAAGAAAGTAAGGTAACTGCTGAATATCATAAAATAACCCAAGAGCAGGCAAAAGAAAGAATGACTAAGAATCCAAAAGTCATTATCTTGGATGTGCGTACACCACAAGAATATAAGGATGGTCATATTGACAAAGCCATCAATGTTCCTAACGAAGACATCAATACCACTCCTCCTAAAGAATTACCTGATAAGAATGCAGAAATTCTTGTCTACTGCCGGAGCGGTCATCGTAGCAAACAAGCTTCTGATAAATTAGTAAAAATGGGTTACACCAATATTTACGACTTTGGTGGCATTAACACCTGGACTTATGGCACAGTAAAATGATGACAAAATAAAAATACGGTAAAGGACTTATGTCCTTTACCGTATTTTTTATTTCAGTAATTTTTCCAATGGTTCTGCCTGTCTGTTATAGGTCACTTGCTTGCCATTACATTCCGACACCAGATACAAGGGACGATGCTTGCTCTCATTAAATACCCTGCCTAAATACTCCCCTATGATTCCCAAAGAGAGCATCTGGACACCGCCTAAGAACAATATTACCGTCAATAACGTAGGATAACCTGCTACCGGATCGCCAAAGACTAAAGCTTTGAAAACAACAAACAGCATATAAATAATTGCTACCAGTGACACTAAGAAACCAAAAACCGTGGTTAGCTTCAATGGTACGGTAGAAAACGAGGTTAACCCATCCATAGCAAAATTATACAAAGAAATATAATTCCAGCTTGTTGCTCCCCCTGCCCTAGGTTGTACCTGATAAGGAATTTCTTTCTTCTTGTAGCCCACCCAGGTAAAAAGGCCTTTAGTGTAGCGTTGCTCTTCCCGGAGCAGTCTTAAGGCTTCCACACATCTTTTATCCAGCAGCCTGAAATCGCCAACATTGCGTTGCATTTTCAGTTTGCTGAATTTATCCATACAAATATAAAAAAGGTTAGTCAAATGTCTTTTGATGAAGCCTTCTGCTTTACGATCAGCACGTTTGGCGCAAACATCATCATAGCCTTCCTGCCAATATTTAATCAGCTCAGGAATAAGCTCAGGGGGATGCTGCAAATCAGCATCCATTGTAATAACAGCATCTCCATCCGCAAAATCCAAGCCGGCAATAAGCGCCGCTTCCTTACCGAAATTACGGGAGAAGCTAATGTAGTTAACATCGATATCCTTTTCTGCCAAGGCCCGCAAAATATTCAGGGAATCATCACTGCTGCCATCGTTAACGAAAAAATAGGTAAAGTGATGCTCAGGCAGGCTCTGAAAAACCTCTTGGGTTGCTGTATAAAATTGTTGCAAGCTCTGCTGCTCATTGTAGCAAGGCACAACAACGGTTATCTTAGCCATGTTCTTGTTATCCCCTAACTTGAAAATTTGTAAAGCTGACTATTTCTTTATTATTATATCTTTAAGGCCATAATAAGGCAAAGCACAACCCTTGGAAAAGCCGTTGTCCAAATCGGAAAAATAAACATGCTTTAAAACTGCACCTTCTGAAGAAAGCTTCGGTAAGGTAACAGTGGTTGCTCCTGCCGCCACTTGCTGGTGAATATAAATTTCCCTGGCGGTATTTTCCACATACAAATCATGACTGATGCTCAAGGTTTCCACTGCCATAGGCACAAAGGCCAGCAGAAGGATAACAGCCCACGCCTTATGCCAAGCATAAACAAGATTAGCGTAAATTCTATTCCTCATAAGGAGCATAGCCATCATAATAAGTAAAAACACGGCAGAGCCATAACCTGATCTGGCAGGAAATTGAGGACTAAACAGCATGGCACCATTATTGATACAAGCCAGCGCCGCCACAATCAGAAAGCGTTGCCAAAAAAGCTTATGTTCAACATAATCAGCACTTTTGGTAAGTGTCCTTAACTTTTTCCAGCAAGACACACCTCGTAGTCCAAAAGCCTGCTTGCCTAAATTATATAGCATGGTGCAAACGATGATGTAAACCAATACCGCCTCAGTACTGCTAAGGGTATTGGCCAATCTCTCGTGAACTGCTTCGTTAGCCAAACCAAGTGGTGTCAAAACATAATTCATGATACCGGTAGTAAGCGCATGAGATAAGAAATTATTCTTCAGTACGCTAAACACCAAAAGAACTATACAAACTACTTTGAGATAAAAGCCTTTTGTAAGAGCTATCTTTTCTCTTACCTGAGACTGGGTTTCGTCCTTAAATAAATACTTAAGCACAAGAGCCATCAAGAGTAATACCGGCAGCATGCCTAATAAAATCTGCACATGTGCTCCCAAGAAATTACCAATCTTTTTTATGAAATTAGCGTGAGTAGTAGCAGCCCTGGCAAAGTTTCCCGGTGCTCCCATCAAAAGAGCTGTGCCAATCATGCTGCCTAAGGTACCTAGCACCATCCAGCTTTGCAGCTTCTGTTGTTTATAGGCATAGCCTGTTAAACAGATAAGTGCCAAGCACATGGTAAGTACGGTGTTTTCCATGGTAACGCTGGCAACAAGAGCCAGCAGAAAAAGCAAGCTGCCTTTCCAAAGACAGGCCTTATGATTACCATCCGGATGAGCAAAATAAATATGATACGGCAAAAGCGTGGAAAGAATCATGACCAAAGGCCAGAGATAATTAGCTGTACCGCAAGCCCAAATACTGGTAAACCCGTAATCAGGCAAAACGAACCAGCTACCCACGATGATGATACTTAAAACCCAGGCATTAAAATGCCTGGTCCATTTGCCTAAAGCATGCCAATAGATTAAGACTACCAAGGCACCATACATCAGCCCATTAACAAGGGCAAAAGCTGCCTTGCCCAGCAGCTGAAAGTATTGCATGATGAAAACAGGTACCAGACGCCCACCCCAAATCATATAGTGAATATACAAGGATTTCAGAATATCCTGCAAAGAATGAATTCTGTCAGGAGTATGCCAGATAAAAGCATACAAAAAATCATCGCGCTGATACGGCAAAAGAAAACTTAAGGCTGCCATGAAAATAATCAGAATCAGCAGAATTAAATATGATGCCCCACTATGTGTCTCTTGGTCTATGTCAAACTGTTTCATGAATAAGCTCCTTACCTCAAAGCATTCTTAATTATACTATTATACTCTACCTTAAAGAATTATGCGATAAGAAGCTTAGACGCCTTATGGCTCCAGCTGATAAATCCTATATGGTTCCTGTACCTTGTCCCGGTAATTAATCTGGGATGTAGTAAAATAAAGTCTGCCCTCTCTGTCCTGGGCAAAGCTGTCCGCCCAGCGTATAGCTTGCTTTAACTCCAGGTCTACTCCCTGCTTAGTCTTAAGATTAAATACATAAATACTCTCTTTGGCTAAATCTCCCATATACAAGCTATCACCTTTAAGCCACAGTCCGTCTGTAGGAACATTGTTGGCATTAGTAATTTTTATAGAGCTGGCTACATTAGTTTTATCAATCAGAGCCTCGCGCAGTTTAGCTGTAGCAATTTGATAAAGTGTTTTGCCAGTCAGGGCAGAGAAATAAAGTGTCTTGCCATCTTTCGACAGTTCAATACCATCACTATGAGTTTGGTGATTATCTAACCCGGTAGAACCAAAAATAATGCCTGGCAAATCTGCCTTTACCTGAGGAATATTATCTAGCGCCCTATAAGCAATAGTATTTTTAGCCTTCATATTCAGGACAATAATGCCGCCTTGGGTTGAATCAGTAAGATAAGCATAATCTCGTTTGGTATCCACACGGACATCATTTAAATATGATGTAGCTAAATCTACCTTGGCCGGAAAAGCATATTGCCATACCAGCTTATTTTGTTGTAAATCGACCTTATAAAGCTTGGCACTACCGGCCACAGCCTGCTTGCCCCTAGGCTTACCCGTATCTAAGATCCACAGATTATCGCGGTCATCCACATAGACACTTTGTACACAGCCAAAAGAAGCTGCCAGCTCTTTATTGGGATAAGGAAGAACTCTGTCATTTTTTATTTCTGCCACTTTATATTCCGGATAATTGCGCCAGGTAGGATAACAAACAAACATTCTGTCCTCCTGGGAAATAGCCAAACCTGTCCATTGATAGGCAGATTCTGCCACTACCTTAACCTTGGCTGCTTCAGCCTCCGTTACCAGGCAAAACAAGAGCATTAGTAAACATATTGTTTTTTTCATTGTATGATACTCCTTTGCCAAGCTTTGGTGTAGTAATAAATAGCTCCCACCCACAATGGTGTAAAACCAGCGCAGGCATCGCCATACCAAAAGCCTTTATAACCCATGCCCATGTACACACCAAAGAGCAGGGCTAAACCTATTCTCAAGATAATGCCATCTAGCATGGCTACAGCAAAATTAACCTTATAATTACCACTGCCATTAATTAGGGCGTTCATGGGAGCCCGGCAGGCGCTGCCTAAAAAAATCAAATATGCCACCGGTACAAACTCCATGGCCACACCTAAAATAGCTCTATCATCCGTAAAGAGCAGAAAAATCTGCTCCGGATAGAAATACATGGTAACACTTAAAAGCAGGGACATGGAAAAGGTTACGGCAAAAACCCATAGGATGATTTTGGGAACACGCTTGTATTTACCGGCACCAATGTTTTGTCCCACCATGGAGGCCCCTGCGGTATTTAAAGAATTGGAAATCAAATTGCTGATGGTGTTAAGCTTATTGCCAATACCTGCCACAGCAGAAACAGTAACCCCGAAGGAATTGATCCAGGAATTAATAAACAGCTTGGAGAACTGAACAGAGCTTTGTTTAATAGCCATAGGCAAACCTAATTTCAAAAGCTGAATTAGCATAGTCTTCTCAATAACAAAACAGCTTCTATCTATTTCAAAGCCTAATTGGTGCCTGTTGCAATACAGGAAATGAGCAGCAAACAAAAAACTAAAGCCTTGGCTGATAATAGTAGCGAAAGCGGCACCAAAAGCACCCCAGTTAAATTTAAAAACAAACAGCATGTCCAGAAAAATATTCATTAAGGCAGCAATACTGATAAAGTAAAAGGGATGTTTAGAATCACCTATACCACGTAAAATAGCACCCACAATATTGTAGCCATAAATAAACACCAGTCCGAAAATACAAGTAACTGCATAGGCCAACGCTTGTTCGTAGCATTCTGCAGGAGTATGCATCATGGCCAGCAACTGATTACGAAAAGTAATACCTAAAACAGTTAAGGTAAGAGCAATAAGCAACAAAAAACTGGTCATAGTACCAATAAATTGTCCTACCTGACGAGTTTTCTTAGCGCCAATGTATTGGGAAATTATGACTTGTCCGGCATTAGAAAAACCCATGGACCAAAAAGTAAGCAAATTAGTTATATCTCCGCCTACAGATACAGCAGACAGACCAACCTGCCCCATGGCCTTGCCTACAATAATCATATCCACCAAATTGTAGACTACCTGCAAAAGGTTGGAAAGAAATAAAGGCGTAGCAAACTCAAATAGTTGCTTACCAACATTACCTTCTGTGAAGTTTTGACTTAAGACTTTCTCAGCCTGTGACATATGTTTAATCTACCCCGCAATATTCCTCTATATATAATTTTAGCATAAAAAAGGCGTAAATCCTGTTCGGACTTACGCCATAGGCTACTCAACATTTAAAATTTAGCATGTTTTTTCTGGAAAGTCCAGTGTTTCCCTCTTGAAATTTTTTTCATAAAGAGCTATATTAAAAAAGTAATAATTGCATACGAATGGAAGAGGAGCGTCTTACATTCGAAATCCAAAACAATAAAATTGCGAGGGAACCCGTGTTTCGGGGTGAGAGGAGACTAGAAGTCTCGACCGTTTTATAGGCTGTGCCTGTAAACACTACGCGATTTTGTTGCTTTTTTATTTTGCCCAAAACCGCCTGTTTACGTGCCAGTCGGAAAGGGGTCAAAAGAATGAAAAGAAATGAAACTGTTTTAAGAATGATCGTTTTGGCTTTTTTAATTGCGTTAGGTGTAGTTATTTCACCTATCCTCAGAGTGGAGGGCATGTGCCCCATGGCTCATTTCATTAACATTACCTGTGCTGTGTTAATGGGTCCAATGGATGCTTTTTTATGTGCACTTTTAATTGGTGTCATCAGAATGATGTTTTTAGGTATTCCTCCCCTGGCTTTAACGGGAGCTGTCTTTGGCGCCGCCTTGTCAGGAATCCTTTTTAAAGTATCCAAGGGCAAGATTTGGGCAGCAGTAATTGGCGAAATCATTGGTACCGGTATCATCGGCGCCATTATTTCTTATCCCATCATGGCTCTCTTCTGGGGTCGTACCGGTCTTACCTGGCTCTTCTATGTACCTTCCTTTATTGCCGGCACCCTTATCGGTGGCAGCATTGCCTTTGGTTTCTTGGTTGCTATCCGTAAAAGTGGTGTATTGGCCAATATGCAAAGAAAATTAGGCAGCGAAATAATTACAGAACCTACTACCACAATCTATGCAGGAAAAGTAGTACATCAATAAAAGGCAGGAGAAAATTATGAAGGTTACCATGTATCAGGTAGACGCTTTTACCAATCAGCTCTTTGCCGGCAATCCCACAGCTGTATGCGTGACAGACGGTCCCTTAAGCGAGGCTTTGATGCACAAGCTGGCAGTAGAAAACAATTTATCAGAGACTGCCTTTTGCTACAAGGAAGGTCCCTATTACAAAATTCGCTGGTTTACCCCTAAGGTGGAAGTAGACCTGTGTGGCCATGCTACGTTAGGTACTGCCTATGCGCTCTTTAACGATATAGAAAAGACCGCTGCAAAAATTATTTTTAAGATAAACAGTGGCGACACTATAGAAGTTACCAGAGACGGTAAATATCTTACCCTGCTTTTCCCGGTACGGGAAGGCAAACCTCTTGCTTATCGTGAAGACATTGCTCAGGCCCTGGGTGGCAAGCCCTTGGCCTTTTATGAAGCTAGGGATATTCTGGTAGTCTACGGCAGTGCCCAAGAAGTTGCTGACTTAAAACCAGCCGCCTCTGCCTTAAATAGTCTGGGCGTGTTTGGTATTATTGCTACAGCACCAGGTGAAGATGTCGATTTCGTTTCCCGTTATTTTGCCCCTGGCTGTGGCGTCTATGAAGATCCTGCTACAGGATCCTCCCACTGCACGCTGATTCCTTACTGGGCAAAAAAGTTAAAGAAGACCACTTTTGTAGACAAGCAATTGTCTAAGCGTACCGGTCTTTTCCATTGTGAATTGCAAGGCAATAATATTTACATCAAGGGTGAAGCAGTACAGTTATTCAAAACAACTTTTCAGATATAAGAAAAATGGACGGTACCTTAAAGGTATGCATCTGTCAAGAGAAAGTAGACACCAATAAAAACGAAACTCAAAACCCTGATTCAGTTTTAAACTGAATCGGGGTTTTGTAGTTTAAAGCCGAAGCATGCCTTTCGTAATTGAAATAATGTACATATTCATCTAATGTTTTGCTTATGTCTTCTGCCTTGGATACATTAAAGTCCAATGCTAGCTCAGCTTTCATCCAGCCGTTAAGAGATTCAATAATTGGATTGTCTGTTGGAGTTCCCGCTCGTGACATTGAACGAATTATGTTATAATGCTTATGAGCTAATGCAAAGGCTCTGGAGGAGTAGACCGAACCCTGATCTGTGTGTAAAACTGTCTGGGGCGCCTGCTCCTTCTTCTTGTCTATCATGCTGCACAGCCTTTCCAGACAAGCAAAATATGGTTTCGAATCCCCTCTCCGTCCTGAAAGGGAGTGAGCAATAATCTCGTTGTTAAAAGTATCAACAAAAAGCGTCCATTCGTACAGCTTTCCTTTGTTTCTGATGCAGGTCATATCTGAAACCACAACACGTAGCGGTGCATTAGCTGTCCAGCTGCCACGGACAATGTTGGGATAAAACACACTTTCATTTCCAGGTTTTCTGTATCTGTAATGCTTGGCCTTAGACTTTATCCCTGCTATCTTGCAACATTTATGTGCAAGATTATCAGAAAATACCCAGCCTGTTTCCTCCCTGATGCATTTGGCAAGAGCATGGTAGCCAAAGGCTTTGTGTTCGGCATGAGTCTCTTCCAGCAGAGCTGTAAGGTCTATCCTGTCTTGTGTATATCTGTTAGGCTTGCCCAGCCTTTGGCGCCATTTGTAATATCCAGACCTGTTAAGGCTTAACGCCTTACACAAGGCTTTTATGGGATACTTAGTTCTTAGCTCTTCGACAATTTGAAAATCTTGCCGCTGCCAGTAACGTATTCCTTCCGGGAACCACTTCCTTTCACAAGGTATCCTTTTTTTAGGCGGGCCAGGTCTGCTTCCAGCTTGAGCATTCTGAGCTCAAGCTTTCCCATTTCATCAAGGGAATTGCTGATGTGCAAGGCTGCATACCTGTTGCCGCATTTGTCTCTATGTGAGGCTAATCCTTCTTCTCCCAATTCACCGTATTTTCTTATCCAATTCTGTAAAACGCTACTATGCAGATCATGTTCAATTGCAAACTTATTAACGGTTTCGTGTGTTTTAAGATAATCTTTAACGATTCTTAGCTTTTCTTCTTTAGAAAACACCCTGTGCTTTTTGCCTTTTGGCGAACCCATTTGTATCATCTCCTTGATTTCAGTATAGCAAAAAGTAGACACTATCAAAAACTTTCGTTTTTAATAGTGTCTACTTTTATTTTACCAATGCAGTACCTTAAAGGTACCGTCCATTTTCATTTACCATTGGGGACGGAGAAAAGTGGTAAATCCGCCTGACAAGGCGGAAATAATTTACCACTTTTCTCCGTCCCCAATGGTAAATTTTATCTTATGCGGTGTACCAAATTAACAGTTGCCTGTTCTTGTAAAACTCTCTTTAAAATCTTGCCTGTACTGTTTTTCGGCAATTGTTCGCAATAGAAGAACTCCCTGGGAACCTTATAGGGAGCAATCCGTCCTAATAGATATTTTCTAATAGTACGATTGTCTAATTGTGCGCCATCCTTTAAAACAATATATGCGCAAATAGCCTGGCCTCTTAGTTTATCCGGGATACCTACTACAGCAACCTCTGCCACAGCAGGATATTGGTAAATAGCTTCTTCTACTTCTCTGGGATAAACATTTTCGCCACTGGAAATAATCATATCCTTCAGCCTGTCAACGATGAAAATATAACCCTCATTATCTTTATAGGCCAAATCTTCCGTATGCAACCAACCACCACGCAAAGTATGTGCCGTTGCAGTTGGGTTATTAAGATAACCTAACATTACATTATCGCCTTTGGCACATAGCTCTCCTACTTCATCCGGTGGTAATTCCTTACCTTCTTCAGAAAGAATCTTTACTTCCACGTTAGGTAATTGCAGACCAATGGAGCCCAGCTTTATTCTGTCATCAGGGTTTACCGTAACCACCGGTGAGGCTTCCGAAAGGCCATAGCCTTCCTGTACAGGCAGGCCAAATTTCTTTTGGAATTCTTCGCCCAGGATTTTAGGCAGTGGTGCGCCACCTGAAACGAAATATTTAATATTAGCTAATTCTTCTTTGCTAGCCCCTTTTACGAAAAGCTGCATCATAGTTGGGACACCTACAAAGTTATTAATCTTATAATTAGCAATTAGCTTCATGGTATCTTTGAAGATATAGGTTTCCTGAATTACTATGGTGGAACCAAACATCAAATTACCGGTAATGGACACTGTCCAGGCAAAGCAATGATACATAGGCAACACGCACAAGGCTATATCATTCACATTGGTATGAAGCTGTTGAGTATAACCAATAGAATTAGTGATAAGGTTCTTATGGCTTAGCATGGCGCCTTTCGGCTTACCGGTTGTACCGGAGGTATAGATAATAGTGCAATTATCATTTTCCTCTATGGGATATTCTTTAAACTCATGAGTGACCGGTTGATCTATATCCTCGTAAGTATACTGAGTCAGCTTACCTGCTAACCCTTCCTCAGCCAAAGCCTCCGTCAAGTCCAAAGGCGTCCTGTTGATAAGGACCCGCATACTTGTATCCTTCACAATATAAACTACTTCTCGAGCTGCCAGTTGGAAATTAAATGGTACTACCACGCCACCTGCCTTGATAATGGCAAAATACGCTACTACAAAATCCAAACAGTTCTTGCTGAACAGGCCAACCTTATCGCCTTTTTGCACACCTTTGGCCTGTAAAGAATTAGCCCAGTCCTGTATTTTAGTACGCAGCTGTCCGTAGGTAAGCTGCCTATCCCTAAAAATCAAGGCAACTTTTTCAGACGGATGTTTAGCAATAATATCAAAATATAACATGCAAACACTACCCTTCTTGCTTCCTAACTATATTGTAGCAAGGAAATCAGAAAACAAAAGAATTTATCGTATTTTGAAACTATTCTCCTAGTATTGGAAAACACCCTCTTTATAAGATGTTCTCAATTCTCTTATCCGGAACAAACCAAAAAGCAGTAGCTCCCGCATAAAGGAATAAAGAAAAGCCCACTAAAGGTGGGAAAAGAAAACTAAGTACTGTTCCCACCGCATAGCAGGATAAAGTTATTTTCTCTTTCCACCGTGTGCCTAAGGCCACTGCCAGAATAGAGCAACTGTCGCCACAATCATTCATCTTTTTCTGTTCTTTAATAATCGTAGACTGAATAAAGAAGAAAAAAAGATTGCAGCAAACCAGAATAAAGCCATAAAAAGCTACCGGTCCGGCAGCAAACCCGCTACTGCCCATCCAATCAGAAGCAAAGGTCACCTGGGATAAAACAAATATCCACAGCAAATTAGTCCAAATGATAGCACCATTGATATTTTTCACGGTAGCAAACATATGATGATGATTTCCCCAAGATATGGCAATAACCATAAAACTTAAAATATAAGTAATGAAGGTTGGTATTAATTCCTGTAAATCCCATAAGCTATTGCCCTCAGGTGTAGCAAAGTTCAAAACCATGATGGTGAGGAAAATAGTTACGCAACCATCTGTAAAAGAAAGTAAGCGATCTTTAGACATAGTAAATATACCCCTATCGAGAAACATAAATAGTATTTTTTGCTATCATACTTCCGAGTGTACACTTCTAAACGCAGCGTATCTGGCTTGTAGCTTTGCTTCTTCCTGACTTAACTTACCCAGTTCTACACCATGTGGTGCAGAATGTCCGGTAGCTTCATCAATATGTACAAAGGTTACAAAGCCTTCTGCAGTCTTAATACGCTCCGGTGCCAAATAGATAGCCATATAAACTCCCACGCTGCTCTTGCCTACCTGCACAACAGTGCTGGTAATTAGAATAGTGTCGCCTTTTTTTACTGGTCTTAAAAAACGAAAGCCATCCAAACCCTGACACACAATATGCTTGGTTTGCAGGAAATCCATGGCCTCCATGAAACCACATTCAATAATCATTTCACTGGCTCTGCCGGCAAATAAGGTATCGTGAGGATTTAAGTCCCGTCCTAATACCATGTGGGCTGAACCAATGTTATTGTCTATGCCGATTCTCTTCTCCATACTTTTTCTCCTTTGGTAATTCAACTTTCTCCTCAGGCAACACTAAGGTTTCAGCCTTTTTCTGTTCCAGCGCTATAGCCTTCCTGCGAATGGTAGGAAGCAGCTGATTCAGATAATAGCCTGGGCAAGCAGTGTCGGAATTAAAATGTCTGTGTCCGGCCACAGTCTGGTCATTAATGGTAATATGATAATCCCTGGCCAAATCTGCAACTAATCTTTCTAAGCTGTCCAGTTGCTTCATGGTAGGTTTAACTTGTTCAAAATTGCCAGCTACATGAATGCCAATGGTATTGTAATTATGCTCATAAGCGTGAGCTCCCACTGTTTCCAGCGGTGTGCCCAGCTCCACCGTGCCATTTTTACGAATGTTAAAATGATAGCCCATACCCCACCAGCCATTATTTAAATGCATGCGGTGCAGTTCAGGAGAAGATAGGTCATCGTCCTCCGGGCTGCCGGTATGATGAATGGCAATAGCCTCGGTCAGCAGGCGAACATCTCTGGGCTGGCTGAGCTTTAGGTGATAATCCTTTACTTTAAAATCCTTCTCTATATCTGTCAAAGCGACTTTAGCTTCATTAATATACCAATCAGCTATCTGCTTGCCATAAGGCGAGGTCTTCATAAAGGCCGCAGTTCTTTCATAAACATTGTCCTGCAAGTTTCTATAAAAGAATTGATAATCATAGACATGATAAACACCTGATTGAACATCTATGATAGGAGGATAATCTTTCTCATTGATATCCGTTACCTTTAAGGTATGGCGGCGTGCTGATAAATAAGCGCCGGTTAAATAAGGAATTTCCTTTTTGATGTTACCGCTGTAATCAGTAAAGACAGCTCCCTTGTTATTCCATTTATCTGCATCTTGGGTATCCGTACGCCAGTTTAGAGGATTAATGGATAAGGTGACCATTTTAGCCGGAACAATCATAGACTTGTAAATGCTTGGAGCTTCGGAATTAAAAGACACAACTACATTGATATCCTTTTCTCCTTTGGCAGCTTTGATATTAGGATTTTTAACATCATCCTTAGTCAGGCGCCAACCAATGGCATAAGTAGCAATGACTCGTTTAGCAACTTTAGGATCCATGTCACCTAATAATTTAAGCGCCATTTCGCTACCTTGGCTAAATCCTGCCAAAATTATAGGTCTATCTTTATTCTCGGTAGCCAAATATTGTTTAAAGGCATCCCGTACATCCTTATAAGCCTTTTTACCATACTTCTGCCTTCTCTCCTCCGGCAGCTGATAGGCTGCTAAAGACATTTGCTGATAATAAGGGGCATAAATATCTCCCATCTTCTCATAAATGCCCTTTTCCATATTAATGGCACCTACAAATTTTTTCTTTAGCGCTGCATCCTCTAAAGACATGTTGTATGAGCCTTTTTTACCCCTGTAAACCGACGGGCAGAGGAAAAACACATCTACCGGTTTGGTCAGCTTAGTCGGCTTAAAAGCCCAGTTTTCTGCTTTCCTATAATTAATGTTTGCCTCAGCAGTCAGCACACTGGTAAAAAACAACGTGCTCAAAACCAAAGCAGTGGTAATTCTTTGTTTGTAATCTGACATAACATAGCCTCCTAAATGATTTCGTCTGCGGAGACTAAGTTTATTTCCCCGGGCGGATAATTACTTCATATTTTATTTTTTCTTATTTCCAGATACGCAACATAGGCAACCAGCAGATAAGCAATGGTACAGATTAAGGATGGCTCTATGCCAAAGGCGCCGCCACTGATAAAAATATTATTGCTGGCTACATGATAAGAATAAAGATTGAACAAATCAGGCTTTGCCGTAAAATTAAAAATACCAATAATAAAGAAATCCCATAAGCCGTGCACAACGGCGCTGTTCCAAATGGAATTTTTGATCAGGGTAATCAAGGAGAACATAATACCTACAGCAGTGCCTCCTATGAATAACATTAGCATACTGGCAGCATCAAGCGCACCATTTACTAAATGCAACGCCGCAAAAAGCACGGAAGGAACAACTACAGCTACTGTCATGCCAAAGCGCTTAGCTATAAGATGCATCAACAAACCGCGGAAAATCATTTCTTCCAGAATGCCCGGTAAAAACCCTTCCACAAAAATACAGCCTAGCAGAGAAATAAATCTGGCCTGATTATTATTGGCTATACTTAATTGGCCCGGCAACAGCAAATAGATTACTAAGATAGTCAAGGGCAGTAGCAAGCCAATAATAAACCATTTTCTGTCTACCTTGGCTGTAGGAATACCAATCTCTTCCATAGAAAGATGCAGGACCTTTTGGTTGGTTAGATAAATGAGACGATACACTACTGCAATGGTGACCAGTGGCACTATGATAATTGCTCCGGTAGTTGATAGGACCTGCGATGCATAAAAAAATGCTGAAAAAGGAAAAGCTGTATAGAAGAGTAAAATAGCCAAGGTAATGATCAGACCAATAATAAATGTAGAAAGCTTCATTTTCTCTTCCATGTGATAGCCTCCGCTGCAACTATTTGTATGGCTTAAGATGCATAATAACCTCTCTGCGACGTTTAATAAACTCCTTGTTTACATTAAGCAAAACCTGCCCATGCTGCGCTAAACCTTCCGGTGAATAACGCAGCGACTCTTCGGAAGTAACGGTCAAATGCAGCTTGCCATCACTTTCCAGAATAAGGCCCTGAGAATCACACATAACACAGTGCCAGCTTTTATCTTGCCGTACTTGAAGAAGGCTGCTATGGCAAATAGGACAAAGCAGTTCAGCAGAACTACTCCATTTGGTTTCTTTATTCTGCTGCAGCGCTGTAGCCAAAGTATGCAGGATATTCAGTCCTTCTGCATCCACTACATCCCCCGGCAGCATTTTATTCATCACCCGGCAAGCCAAGACCTTTAGTCCCAGAAAGGCTGCAAAGTTTAACATAGCCTCTCTGGCATAGCCCTCCCAGCCCTTAATGGCATGGGGTATGACAATAACACAGGGTTTATTGAGAAAATATCTTTCACCCTCATTAAGAATGGAAATCAATCTATCCGTTAGCAGCTTAACAGCAGTCTGCTCTCCCAAAAAATAGACAGGAGCAGCAATTACTACCCGATCTGCTCCCCGCAGTTTAGCTAAAAATAATGCTAAGCCATCGTCTATGACGCAGTCTTTCCCCTTAGGCAAGCAGGCATAGCAAGCCCTACAAGGCTCTAAATGAAGCTGGCTTATATTTATAATTTCCTTCTCCCATTCCTTCGGAAGACTCCGTAAGATTTCCTTAACACAGATTTCGGAGTTACCTAGTTTTCTTGGAGAAGCAATAATGCCAAGAACATGCATGATGGACACCTCTTATTTGTATATTATACATTATACACCATCTTGTTTTAAATATTTTCATATAAAAAAACAAGTACTTTGTAAAAGCAATTTTCTACAAAGTACTTGTCACCTTCCTGCTTTTTTGCTTTAACAAATATCAGCCAAGCTATCCTCCTGAAAATGTTCTCTGTGAGCAAAGATTATTTTTACTATAGTAGCATCAACCTTACCTGCTTTAACCAGTTTATTCATAGTAGCTTGTAGTTTTGCCAAGGGAGCCATAACGTGTGTCTTTTTATTTTCGCCAAGATTGACCATAATATTTGCAATAGCAACAATTTTCGCTTCTTCTATTAGTTTGTCTGCCGTCAAGCCAAAGGGGTAACCTGTTCCATCAAGGAATTCGTGATGATAGCCGGCTATTTTCGCTAAACTCTCCAAGCCATTAACCTGATTAAGCAACCAATAGGTATAATAAGCGTGCTGCGTAAATATTTTGTATTCCGCAGCAGTAAACTCGCCTGTTTTGGCAAGCAGATTCTTAGGCACAGCCACTTTACCCAAGTCGTGTAATAGCCCGGCAATATAAAAGCACTCGACATGTTCTTCATCATAATTGCTTAATTGTGCAATTGTAGCAGCAACATTTGCCACCATTCTGAAATGTCTGGCAGCAGACATATCCCAATGAACCAATAAAGCAAAAAGTATTTCAGCAAAGCTCTTAAAATTTTCCAGAGAAAGCTTTTTTAAATAACCATCCTCAGTGTATTTTTTAAAATACACCTTCAGCTCTGACCAGGTATACTCTTGCCAGAATTTGTCTAAAAAAGACACTGTTTCAAAAGCTCTAAGTAAATCCGGATCTAGCTTGTGAAGGCTCATAGTCCTTAAATAATCATGTAATTCCGTTAAGGGTCTTTTACCGCTGCCATCCTCCAAATAAAGAGTTGCCTCTTCTGCCAGGCAGATGATTCTGCTTTCAATAGGCGTCATGCGCATTTCATAACTGTCAATTTTGGGATGGGAACCGTCCCACCAATCGTGGTGATGCAAAATAATTTCCCCTATTTCCCGAAAAAATGCTGCATCTTTTAAAAGTTCATAGCCTGCCTTGGCATGAAGATACGCATTTGCGTTTGCATCAGTAGAAGGTTTTTGTTCATCTATCTCCAACACCATCCCCAGATCATGGATTAAAGATGCATAGAGTAGTATTTCCCTGCGTTGCTCTGATAGATTAATCTTCTCCGCAATCTTATCCGCTAACATGGCAACTCTCAATTGATGGAGATACAAGCCTGGGTGCATAAAGTTCATAATATTCATTAAGCATTCATACATGGATAGCTCATTTATTTGAATATCCATCATAACCAACACCTTTCGCCCTAGGTACAATTAGTTTTTAATTCTATTACATAGTGTTTTTGTGGCAGTCTAAAACTGCTTTATTTTCCTAAAAGTGCCTTAACTGTTAAGTTTTGTAATTTACTATCAAACTCCTTTTGCAGCTGGGCGTAAAAATTACGCACCGGACAATTATCTGTAGCAAAACGACTACAATACTTGTCTTCTTCCAAGCATCTGTTAAGCCGTGTGGTAGGTTCCAAAGCATTGATGATATCATAAATTGTTATGTCTTGAGTTTGTTTTTTTAATTTAAAGCCTCCGTTGACGCCTTGTCGGCATTCTATAATACCCATAGCCGTTAGCTTGTTAGTTATCTTATATAAATAATATAGGGGGATACCCATTACCTTAGCTATTTCTTTAGAGGTTACGGTACTGCCGGCAATTGCTAAATAAAGTACTATCCTTATTGCATAATCAGTCGTTACATTTAATTGCATATAACTCGCCTCTTTTTTACGCTCGTTTGTTGTGCATAAAAGTAGAAGGAGGTTCTCCTATCACCTGCTTGAAAGCTTTACTAAAATGAAAGCTGGAAGAATATCCTAGTCTGCTGGCTATTTCTTTGACAGAAAGTCCTTCTCTTAGCATTACTACGCTTTGACTAAGCTTATATCTGGTAATAAATTGTCCCGGTGTTGTTTTTACATATTTCTTAAAGACTCGGTTCAAGCTGCTAAAGCTCACTCCTATATCAAGCGAAAGCTTATTGACATTAATAGGTTCTGAAAGATGAGAATCAGTATACTTAAACACTGTATCCATAATTTTTGTTTCTAATGAAGAAAATTGTGTCGTCTTTAAGCGACGATCACTTTGCCTAAACATAATATAAGCAATAATGCCACGAATAAAATGCTGTAACATGAAATGGCGAAGGCCCGTATTTTTACTATTAGCATTAGCTTCAGCCAACAATTCTATGGTCTTGTCCATAGAATTAACAAGCGTATGTTGTACTACGCTGTTCTCTGTAGAAAAGGCGTTCCGCTTAAAAATACTGGAGGAAGAAAGTGGCATAATACTAAAATAAACATAATAATAATCACTGGCAGCTGTTGCCGGTTTAGAAACATGAATGGTGGTAAAAGGTTCAAATAGCGTCATCATTCCTGCTTTGGTTATTATTTTATTATTATCGCTATCAATACAGGTCGTTGTACCTTTTAAGCAATAGATTAATAAATATGATGGTAATAAATACTTATTCATTCTTTGTTTTAACGTTGTGGTTCCATAACTTAATATTTGTATTTCCATATTATTTATTAGAGTTTCTAAAGTTTTGTTTAGCATATTTGCACCTGTGTCCATTTCTATATTTTGTTCTGGTTAAAATGCTATATAATCCCTCTGTATCTAAGGTTATGATAACATATAAAGAACCCCTAACATTTGCAAACTCATATATAAAACAGCCAGTAATTGTCAGGTAAAATATACTATTGAATTTACAAAACTGTCTACTATTATTTAATTTGTTTAATGCTAAAAGTGTTGTTTTGTATTATTACCAAGCTTTACAACTACCTGCTTGCTGTACCATTAATAATTACATTTTTAAAGAATAACGTTTCCAATGCTAAAACATTAGAAACGTTATTCTTTTTAAGTATTAGATATTTTGATCATTAATTGTTGCTTTGCCGGTAACCACAAGATTTTCTCCTAATTGGTATTTGGTCCAGCTGTTGAAGCCATTGCCTTTAACATCCAGATACATGATATCCAGCAGAGGTCTGCGCACACTGCGCCAAGCACCTTCCAGGTTGTTATTTTCTTTATTGTGTTCATCCCAAGGCACAGGTTTTACTTCCAGAGCGGTTTCATTGCCCAGAGCTTGTACTGCATAATAATTTCCTGTCTGGTCATTAGCTCCCACACCCCAAATCGGGAATAGTCCAACAACTTTGCCGGTAGCGGTGGTAGGCCAATGTAAATATCCTACCAAGTCGCTAACATCCTCGCCATAGCTATTGGTAACCTTACCTGTTTGAGGAGGAATGGGTTGATACTGCCAGTAACTGGTATGGTCAGCTGTGTAAGTAAAGGTGTCAGGTATTACATTGAGAGTTGTTGTAGCAGTAATGTTGTAGTCATTGGCAATTACCGGCTGAGCCGCAAAGTCTACAGTCAACAGGCTATTGGTATATTTTCCTACCACCGTTGTACGGTCAGAGGTATTGGTAAGATGTGCACCATTAGTCATGGCATCCTTATCCCAAACGGTAATGTTAGTCAATGTAATGGGATCATACGTGGTATGCTCTGCTCCTGTACCATAAGTCTTGGTACCGGTTTGGGTAACTGCCAAGTCTCTCTTGTTAATGGTAAACAAATCTTCATACGTAATATTGTAGTCGCCATTAAGCTGAGCACTGGTAGCATCCTTCTGAGTATTTGTATAGGTTAATACTGGACTTGCTGTAGTGCCGTTAGTACCATAGGTACCTGCGTGACTGCGTTCAGTAATAGCACTGTCAAGCCCAATAGCACTCTTTAAATTGCTTTGATAGCTATTAAGCAATGCACTGTCCGCTGTAGTCAAAGCACCATTCTTATCAGCAATATCGTTATAGACAATAGTACTGTTGGCATCACCATAGGTACGTTGTCCGGAGGTTAGAAGAACTAAGTCCTTAGGATTGATAGTCAACTTATCCGTAAAGGTTACCTGGTAGTTGCTCAAAACATTTTCAATATCTGTCTTTTGAGCAGCAGTTAAGGTTACTGCGCCGGTAGCATAAGCATTGCCTGCCGGTCCCTGGGTACCATATACACCATGATGAGTAGCAGCATACGTACTATCAGCATATTGATTTTGCCAAGTAGCTTTATTGCCAGTCCACAAAGCACCATCATGACTAAGATCAATACCATCTTCAGTGAAGGCTGTATTGGTTACGTTACCGTTAGTACCATAAACACGATTACCTTCGAAGTAAATAGTTACAGGTGCACCATTGATGATGAAGCTATCTGCAAAGGTTACATCATAGTTAGCACCAATGTCTGTCTTAACATTAGCTTCGTAGCTTCCTGCTGCATCGCCATATCTAAGATATGCTACTGTACCATTGACAGTACCGTACTTACCTCTGGAGGTATATTTCTCCGCAGGATTGTAGATATTGCCTTTCCAGGTATCTACATGGGCAGTGTACTTATCTGCCTGATCCCAGGTCTCAATCTGGCTGCCATCTACGGTGTAGTCAGCTGCAGCGGGATTATCAGTACCATAGGTCTTAGATCCGGAAGTCGTAATCGTAATCCTCTTAGGAACAATCTTCAAGGTGTTGGTACCGTTTTCAGTTACGTAGTAATCATTATTAGCAGCCGTGGTAAGAATACTGTTGGTAGTAGTTTCTTTAGGAGCTGTATTAATATTATCCACGGTGAATTTCACAGCGGTATCTTTAGTATAAGTACCAATGTTAGTATGACTGCCTACTGTATCAGTATTGTTACCTGCACCATTATCTACTGTAGCTAACTTGGTCTTCACACCGGCAGCATCAAGAACATTGCTGGCAGTATCGCCATTAACATTCTTTACGCCTGCTACGTCAAGGTTATAGATCTTGTTTGTTAAGGTATCAGGACTAGGAACTGCTCCTGCGGTAACGGTGTAAGCACCATTAGCATCCATGTTGGAACCATATTGACGCTCACCGGTTACGGTTACAGTCAACGGAGCCTTCTTAATAGCATAGGTGTCTTGGTAATCAATTACATAGTTTTTACCAAAAGCAGTAGAAACCTCATTCTTTTGAGTGTCTAAATAGTACAAGGCGCCTTTGTTAGGATCTGTAGTATATTTATTATTTGTGTAATCCTTAGTACCATAAACGCCGGCATGATCATCAATAACCGTACGATTTTGCACATTAGTCTTTAGACCATCAGCGATCACTGTTGTCCATTTAGCTGCATCCCAGGTCTCCATACCTGTTGCTGTAGGAGTATTAATGGTAGATGTAGAATTAGCATCACCGTATACCCGTTCACCGGTAGTGGTTATAGTAACAGTTTCAGCAGTAATGGTTTCAGTATGAGCACCATTCTTAAGGATGTAGTTGTAGTTATTATCGTTCAAGATATTAAAATGCATTGTTGTTGCATCTTTAGCAGCAACATCAATGTTACTAGCAGTTTGAACTGTATTACCAATCAAATTATATGTACCCACATCAGTTGCTTCGTTAATTTGGTTGGTGGGATGGCTACCAGCCAAAGCTTCAATGCCATCAATGACAGTATACATATTAGCAGCATTCACGATACTAGCAATAGTATCCCCAGCTTTAAGGCCAGAGCTTGCTGCAGTAGTAGCTGCCCCCGTAACATTAAATACGTTGGTAGCACCGGTATTGTAGGCATCCTTAGCCATCAAATCACCGTACTGACGCGTACCGGCTACTGTTACCTGCAATTCAGCTGGGGTAATCAGTTCGCTGCTTGCCTGAGCAGTAGGAGCAGTTCCTGCGGCATTATAGCCGGTGCCATCGCCACTGTTGATAACTGTTGCTGCACCTGCTACACCGGTAGAAGTAATGGTAGTTCTAGCTTTAGCAGCAGCTTCCGTAGTATCAGATTTCCATACCATGTTGTAGTTCTTGTTAATATAGGCTGCTGCCTCAGCCGAAGTATTAGCTGCGCTAATGCTCATGGTACCATTATCAAACTTGGTTACCTTGTAGGTCTTTAAGGTACCGGTAGTAGGATCAACCATAACCTGGTAATAGCTATTTCCACTAGATCCCTGAGTAATAGATTGCTCACCATTATCAGTAATATTGGTACCTGTTGCAGGAAGAACAGTACCGCTCATGGTGAAAGCTCCGGAACCGGTTAAGCCGTTTGTAGTAACACCGGCACCGGCAGTAATAACTTTATTAGTATCTACAGTCAGCTTGGCGCTATCAAAGCTCTTTAAATAGCCATTCACACTGCTAATTGTGCTGTCTGCATCCTTACCTACTAAAGTGTACTTATTAGAACCGCTACCATTAGCATCGCCATAAACCTTTTCACCGTCATAGGTGTAGAACAGGTCCGCCTTATTAACAGTTAAGCCACCGGAATAAGTAACATTGTAGTTGTTAGTATTGTTTTCAATGCCTCCAATATTAGCTGTATCCATATTGGTAATCATACCGGTATTAACATCATAGGTAACGCCCGCAACATTATAGGTGCCTACTTCCAAGCTCTGGTCACCCAAAGGATACTTGGTTGTTCCGGCATACTTAGCATTGGTTTCTATTTGTTTCAAACCGTTGCCGGCCGAAGTATAGGTAATAGCTCCTGTTGCTTTAGGATCTATATTGTTAACCTGTAAAGCCTTAATAACAGTCTGTACAGCAGTGTTCAATTGAGTTGCTTCCAAACCTGCAACACCATTATAGGTGGCCATATAGGTAGCCTTGGCATTGCATAAAGCCAGTAGGTCCTCTGGTCTAGGAGTCGTAGCACTGCTTCTATAGTCCTTGCCGCCATAGGTCCAATCAGCAGCAGTCATCAAGGTATAAGGTGTGCTTCCACTGCCATCATTGACAGTGTAATAAGCCCATTGTTGGTCGCCATATAAGATATTACCTTCAGCATCTTTTTTCTCAAAGCCATTTGCATCATATTGCGGAAGCTTATAGGGAACTACTACATAGTAGCCTGTAGTATTACCTGCATCACCGTAAACACGAGTTCCTTGAACATTAATGTCCAGACTAACTGCTTTAATGGTTACTGAAACGTTGGCATTAATCTTATAACCATGCTGAGGAGACCAAATAGCCGCACTATTATAGAAGTACTCGCTTTCGCCCTGATAGTCAGGATCAGCACTTTGTGCCTGGTTGGCTATATTCACGTTCTTGCCGGAAACGCCATCCGTAAAGTCTGCACGACCATACACATTGTTTACGTCATCAGTCTTGAAGTTATGAGTCTTGGCATCATAAGTAAGATGACGAGCAATATTATTGGCAAACATGAAGTGTTGCAAGAGCGGCGTGGTTTCATCCGGATATTCAATCCAGGTATTATCTGTAGTTTCGTTGCTGGCGTGAGTTACATAGCTCATAGTTAAGCTAGTACCACCACCAACAGGATCAAACTTAACATTTGTATAAATATAGGTAGCAGAACCGGCTTGAGAATCCGCATTTTCTTTGATAGCCTTGGTTACCGTTTCATCAAGAGTATAGTGCTTACCATCAATGCCATCATACTTACCGGTTGTTTTGTTATAGGTCATTACTACTGTCTTACCGGTTTTTGCAGCTTCATCTGTGTAGTAATAAACATCACCCTTGGTGGTCCAATAATATGTCTTAGGAATACTGCCAGTAGTAGTGCCAGTAAATTTTTGATAGCCTGTTGCACTATCTACAGCAGCTGCATCACCTAAGAAGGAACCATCATTGCTCAAAGCTTTGATATTATCGCTATTGCGCCAGTAAGCCAACGTATTGCCTGCTACATTAGCATCAGCAGTACCGGTACCTACAGCATTAGCCTGTCCGGAATAAGGTTTTGTAATAACAGTAGTCTTATCTGTATCATTAACAAAGAAGCTGGTAGATAATGTGCCACCACTCTTAGTCCCGGCCAAAGCACCTGCGGTAGAACTAGCTACGCCCTTATTAACTGTACCGGTATCATAAGTAGTAGTTACTACACCACTATTCATTTCACCAAAAAGGCCACCGGTATTAGTAGTACCGTTAATATTGGCATCTTTATAGCCTACTCTGTTGGTATAAACACGAGCATTGGCAGCCGGTAAATCAGCAGTTTTTACAAAGGTAACAGAATCAGTACCTGAGTTGTATGTAACGAAGACACCACCGGCACCGGCTTCCGTCTTACCACCGGCAGGAATAAAGTAGTAATATGTCTTATTTCCACTGCCATCCAAGGTATAGAAGCTATAGTAGTTAGCATCGCCTGGGTTAAAGCTATAGTTGTTGGGAGTGGTTGAACCACTTTGCACTGGGTCAAATGCTACATTTGCTATTGCCTTTACTTTACTGGGAATAGTGCCTAAGTCTTCACGAATAACTGTATTGTTATCACCGTTGTAAGCATTCTTAATGTTGGTAGTATAAGTAGCATCAGTGGTTGTGTTCAGTTTTCCTACCAGACCGCCCGTATCAGTCTTGCCGGTAATATTGCCAGCATTGTAGGCCGTATCAATAGTACTGGTGTTTTCCAATTCGCCAACCAAGCCGCCGGTATTGGTATCACCGGTAACAGCTCCATAACCGCTTAAAGCAGCATCAGAATAGATTCCATTGCCTGCCAGAGATGTACTGTACCCTGTCAGATGGCCATCAGCATCATATTGATTACCCTTTCTCATAACGAAGGTAGGATTACGTCCAATAATATTACCGGTAGGATCAATAATATATTGGCTGTTGCCACTGAGGGCAGAATCTTCGTTGGTGTTATAAACACCATACATATGGATATTGCTGCCATAACCTGCAATACCGCCTGTATCCTTAGTGCCGGTAATACGGCCATTGTTATATACAGTTTCAGTGGGATCATTGAGAGAAACTGAACCTATGCTTGTATTAAGAGCATTACCTACAATACCACCGGTCTTCTCTTCACCAAAGACATTACCTTGGTTCACAGAGCGGGTAATAGTAGAGCCACTAGCTGTACCTGCTAAACCACCAACGTTTTTCACGTTCAAATTAGTAACAGGATCTACCTGACCAATAATGGTAGCAGCGTTAGCACTTTCTACTATGCTACTTCCTTCCAAGTAGCCAACTAATCCACCAATGTTAGAAACCTGGTCAGTACTGGTAGTACGTACGTAACCGCTGTCTGCTGTAATATCCAGTACACCCTTAATACCATTGCCAATATTAGCACTGTCACTAATAGTAGAACCATTAAGTGCTTTACCCATCATGCCACCTACGTTGCTGTGGCCGGTAATAGATGTATTAGCTTCCTGAACATAATCAATAGTAGCACCACTGCCCACGCCAACTAAACCTACGTTATCGGTAGTAGGTAGATTAATAGGCAGATCATAAATGGTATGTACTTCAGACAAACCATCACCAATGTGAATTACATCGCCGCCAATACCAAAGATGGTACCGGTAAACGGAGTAGCATCATTACCAATTGGGTCAAAGCCCTTATTGTCATTCCAGGTGCTGATATTCATATGAGCAAATTCTTTAGCTACTGTAGCAGCATCTTTGCCCAAATAAGTAGTCAAATCTGTCTGGTCCTGGAATTCATTACGAGCAATGGTCAACCCGGCAATAGTTGCTATAGTGTTTATATCAGTAATGGCTACGCCATTTTTACTTGCAGTATAACCATTTTCATCAGTACTTACAGTATAAGTATTACCGGAACCATCAGTAATCTTCGTGCCATTGTAGGTATATGTTACGCCACCATAAGTAGATACAACATTTCCAGATGTATAATTCAGCACTGCCCCATTACGCAAAGTTTTGCTGGTAGCAGAGGAAAAGATACCACTATCCTTACCAGAAACTGCAGTTACCTTAGTTCCGTCTGTAGTAGTAAAAATAATGGGGTTTTCATTAGTTCCATTATGCTTTAAAACATAGGAATAATCATTACCTAAGGTATCCTTTTGAGCATACAGATCCTTGCCCAAGGCATATTGACCATCCAGCTTGCCATCTGCATTAGTTTTACCATTAATGGTAGTATCAATATCTTGCAGCTGAGCCATGTTGTGAACCAAAGCATAACCTTTAACAGTACCGGCTGCAGTAGCAGTCTCGTCTTTGGTTACGTAAGTAACAGTACCGGCATCAGGATTTAGTGTAGCGTTTGTTTTGGTTATGGTGGTAGTATTATCGTTCATGTCAAGCCATTGCTTACCAGCATCGTTAGCAAAATCCTTCTTGTTATAGGAAACGCCATCATCTGTAGTTGCTGTCCCTTTAACATTAGCATTGTAATAAACATCTACTGAATTAGCCTTAAACAATTTACTGCCATTCAAATAAACCTGGCCATAATCATTGTCGTTAGCATCAGGACGAATGTATACAGTACCTGTTACAGAGCTGGATACCCCGCCCATGTTAAAGCCTTCTGCGCCTTGGGTAGAAGAACCTGTAGTAGTTGTGGTATCTACAGCCGTTAATTTAGCATCTGCATTAACGGTAACATCACCATTAGCCACTAAGGCAATCTTGTTGGCATTACCAAAACCACTGGCTGCACCTAAGCCTACTGCAAAATTAGTAACACCGAACTTATCAGCCAAAGCCTTGGCAGTTCCAACACCCACATTAATGGTACCATCAGCAACGATATTACCTTCGCTGATACGGTTAGCCGGATCTGTCAGTTTTGTGCCCTCAGAAGCATAGGCTGCAAAGCCACCTGCATTAATTTCTGAACCCTTAGCTAAAATAATGCCGTTAGGGTTAACTAGCACTACGTTACCACTGGCATTCATTTTGCCATAAATTTCAGACAAGGAATTGGTAACAACTTTATTAACCAGTGTCTGGTTAGAGCTGTTTTGTACCACATTAACAGTAGCTGCACTGCCAATGCTAAAGGTATTCCAGTTAATCTGAGCATTAACAGTTGTTGTGTCCTGAGTAATTCTCATAACAGGGTTGGCTGCAGTATGGGCCGGGTCATTAGCTACAGTGTTACTACCGCTTACGTTCACGTTGCCTGTAGGTAAGGTAGTTGCCGCCGGAGCCGCCCAGGCCGTAGTGTATAAACTAGTACTAAGAATTAACCCCAGAACAATATTACTAACTAATTTTCGTTGTTCTTTTTTCATATTATCCTCCCTTTGCTATCACATTTGTCAAGGACCTTGGAATTGAAACCAGCCTACTTTATTGTTGCTCTTACTTCCAGGTCAAATCATCAGAACTGCTTAACTAATCTAAACCAAAAAGTATTATGAACCTTCTCACCTTGCAACTTAGAATAATGATTACCCAAAGGTGTTGCCCAATCAAACTTGGCATACCAATCACGATATTTGTTATAGATAAAGCCTAAGCCAACACCAGCCAAATTGCGCGTGTTAGCACCTGCAATTAGATCGCTGTCGCTATTGTAAAAAACTCGTCCGCCATCAATAAAACCAGTTAGTTGCAAGCCGGGAATACCTGTTGCGTATCTTACTTCCAAGGTGCCCAGCATACCACTATCTCCACCGGTCTCGCCTTGCGGGAAGGCACGAACGCCCTCAGCTCCGCCAATGTAAAAGTCTTCAGAAGAGTCCAAATTTCTCCAGCCAACTTGTCCATTCAAGGAAGCATGTAATTGCCACCGATTGTCAAATTGATGAATATAGTACAGCATGGCATTAGACTTGTTATACCAGCCTGAACTATTTAAATCAGTATCCTGTTCTTCAGCAAAAATATTATCCAAGGATAGTCTTCCAATAGTATGGCTTACGCTATATACCAAAGAATCTCTTTTGCCTCTTTCATAGCCATGTGTTTCCAGTTGTAAACTATCTGAGCTTTTCTTCGCAGAAAGCATTCCGTCAAATAAGCCATCACTTAAAGCACGATGCCTATAAGCAAAATCACCAAAGACAGAATGGTTCTGTGATCTGTAGAAAGGTGTACTAACTCCTAACTCTATCGTATTAGCTAGACCATCACCATTTAAAAAGTCATATTTATAACCCAGTTGATAGTTCATATGAGAAAATACAGTCCTAGCTATCGCTCCCCCATTGCCGACCGGCATAGAATAGCGCAGCAAGTAATTATTTAAATTTTTGCCACTGGTCAAATAGGAGGCATCAATTTGATCTCCCCGCTTGGATACATTATTAATATGATAATCCACGCCATAGCGGAACCGACCGGTAGACCTATTACCATAGTCGTCTATGTAAACATAGCCACCTTGTTTTTCCAAGTCATGAACATTAATGGTCAAATTAGATGATCCTGGTTTATTACCAGGTTCTATAGCTGCTTTTGCCTCAACACCAGGAAGGTCGTTTAAGATAAGTAAGGACTTCTCCAGCTTGTTGGTATTAACCATTTTGCCGGGGCGTAAATCTTTGGTGTAGGCTAAAATCCGCTGATCTTTTAAGGAAGACTTGTTATTAAGCTTAATATCAGCGTATTTGCCGATAATCACATTAAGCTGTAAAACATTGTTGCTAATTTCTTGAGCAGGCGGATAAACGAAATTCACAGCATAGCCACGTTCCATCAAAGTTTGCATAGAAAAATTGCTCAGGCTTGTAATGTCGTCAAAAGACATTCTCTTATGCAGCCTGTCTTCAATAAGTGGTTGCAATAATGCACTCGCATCAAGTTCTGAGCAGTTATATACAACTTTATCAATTTTAACTTTTTTATAGTTCTGCAATGCTTCCTGCTTAGCCTTAGACGTAGTAACATGAAGGCTTGGCTTTTGTGGAAGAGGAGTTATCTGACGCTTGGGTTCCAATTGCCCCAGCATAGCACCTGCATCAGGTGGTGCACTAACGCCTTGCGGTGTTTCAACTGCGAAAACAGTTACCGGTACTGCGGATAATAACAAGCAGAGAACTATGATTTTTTGCGTAATGCTTTGTTTTCTTTGTTTGTTGCCAAATTTTTTCCCCATTTTGGACTCCTTTTTTAATTATTTTCATTATTTTTCATTATTGTGTATCTAGGTTTAAATATGACCTTGCTGGTCTACTTTTATAAGTATCTTAGCATTGCAAAAAGCACTGTCAAGGTGGCTGAAGCCCAGTAAAAATCACCATAATTTAGTTATTTAACTTATATAAATTTGCTTAGGCTTGCAATATTTTTTTTATTATTTCCGCTTCACAGTGTACAAAAAATTCGAACAACAAAAAAGCATAGATAGATAGCTTTGTTGACTTATTCTGCCAGCTTGACTTTCCCCTCACCCCACTTTTTTTATTTATTTTATTCTCCTATATTTTCCATAAACGCTCTCCACTATTAGTATCAGCACCAGTTTTTTTCGTAATTATAAAAACTATTTTTCGGCCACAAAAACTGCCTTTTTTTAGAATTTTTACTTTCTGGTTATGGCACTGTGAAACACAACTTGGGGACATTTTATAACAAAACAATTTGACAAAAAAATACGACCAATAAAAAAAGCAGGTACTTTGTGAAAACAATTTTTCACAAAGTACCTGTCGTCTTTCAAGTAAACCCTACTATTTGTATTTTTTTACCAAGTCCATCTGCAACCTAGCTGCCCTATCCATTTGGAAGTTACTGCTCCATGGAAGTTCTTTTCAAGATCAAAATAGATATGAGTATTTTTGTTGAAGTTTACGGTTGCTCCGATGCCTGCGTTAAGCCAAGTCCCTCCGTAACCTACCGTAGGTTCGTAGCTGTCTCCGTAGCTGTCCAGCAAGCTGGTGGTAACGTCTCCCCTGAATTCATGAAGGATATTTACCTTGGCGTACACGTTACTGTGCTTGTCAGGATTGTCCCGGTTGTATTCTCTGCCTACAGTTACGCCTGCTCTGCCTAGCACGCTGTTAATACTTCCCATCTTCACCCTGGTGCCCAGACTAGTGGTATATTCGCTGCTATTAATCCTTCCAAGCGTCAGTTGAGCCTGAGGCTCATAGTACCAGCCGTTGGCATTGTTAATGTTCTTCCGCCCGTACTCACCACTGAGGCTGTAGAACCAATTGGAAAATTCTTCATTCTCCGGGAACAAGATATCGTAATAGGAACTGTCACCCTTCATCCTGCCTACCTTGCCTACGATGTCAAAGTAATGGTTCTTATCTCCCAGCCAAGTATTGTAGACAGTCAAGGCATCCATGGAACTTCCACCGGTACCTGCTCCTAGCGTAAAGTCATTGCTGGTATGACTGAAGGCTGCACCTGTATATCTTTTCTGAGAAGTCTTCTTGTCATAGCCTGCCTGCAGTGTGGTGAAGCTGCCGTCAAACTTCTTGCCTTCCATCACACCATGCCTATACTTTACCCAGACTCCATCGTTTTCAGGCTGTGCTTTCATCATTCTCAGCTCACCCAGCCTCTTCAGCAAGGTGTCGTTGTCTGTGAAGTAGCTGCCATATCTTGTTTCGTTAAGGCCCAAGGTAACGTTGGTGTTATCAGATACCTCTACCGTCCGTTCAAAACCTGTCAGGTACCAGTTCTTGGCACTGGCATTAAAGCCTGTATAGTCAGTAGGATTTAGTGTGGTAATAACCGGTCTGTACTTGAAAATGCCACCATGAGCCAAGTCTTTGCCGGTGAAGGTTGCGCTGCCATTGGACTGATCTTCCACCAGCAACAGGTAGCCTTGGGAAGCCAGCTTCTCGTCCAGGCTGATATCGCGCAAATCCAGTACGTTGCTGCCACTGGAGGAAGCAGTAATGATCAGCTTATCTCCATTGGTCTGTACAGTCTTATTATCATAAGAAGCCTGCAAATCTGTATTAATTATGTAAATACCATTACCGGATAGATTGGCAGTAGTAATGGTTTCATTAGTATTTTTGCCCATGTACCTCATATTGATGGTACTGTTATTAACCAGATTGGTTAGTGAGCTGTCTGCCGTAACATTCCACGGTGCACCATTACTGAAATCCAAGTTAATCGTTCCTGTGTTAGAAGCCGTAGTTGCACCGGTAAAGAAAGAATCAGCCGTTGCAAAACTAGTCTCTACCAGCGAGCCTGCTCCATCGGCAATAATATTGCCGGTAATTTTCTTAACCGCTGTCACATTATCATCCGTAACTGTACCACCATTACTTGCAGAAATAGCGGTTGTTGCTCCGGAGAGTGTTAAGGCATCAGCAAAGGTAACCTTACCATTATCTGCTGCCACATTAGTATCGCCGGAGGTAATAACTGCATTACCTGCTACACTAACTTCACTGGCATTTTCTGCTACGATGCCCTTTTGCGCTCCTGCCAGACTTACGTCTTTTGCAAAGGTAACCTTACTATTATTTGCTGCCACATTAGTACCTGTGGAGGTAATAGCTGCATTACCTGCTATGCTAACCTCACTGGCATTTTCTGCCACGATGCCCTTTTGCGCTCCTGCCAGATTTGCCTCTTTGGCAAAAGTAACCTTACTATTATTTGCTGCCACATTAGTATCTGTTGAAGTAATAACTGCATTACCGCCTACACTAACTTCTCCTGTGCTCTCGGCCACTATACCCTTTTGCGCTTCAGTAATGGTTACATTCTTGGCGAAATTAACCGTACCGTTATTAGCATGAACGCCTCTAACTACAGCAGAAATCTCTGTATCGCTGTTTAAATTAGCGGTGCCTCTTTGTGTATTAGTGCCGGCATAAACACCGGCATTAATTGGCTCTGACCCACTCTTCAAGGTTGTATTAGTAGCAGAGACCTTGATCTTTCCGGTCGTTGAGGTAATGTCTACCGTACCTCCGTTAGCACGTATACCACGATTAGTATTGCCGCCAATAGTAATATCCTTATTAGCTAGCAAGGTTCCTGTTACTCCTGAATCGACGATAAGGGAGGCGGTATTACCACCTGTACTTAGAACATCTATTTTGCCGTTTTGCGCTGTCATGTTCAGGATAGTGCCCTTATTACCTGTCCAAACACCACCGGATGTTCCGCTGGATAAAATATTAATATCTTGTCCTGCTGTAATATCCAGCTCTCCACCTGACAAATTAATAGGATTGCTGAAAGTAATGATATTAAAGTTATTACCGGCAATCATAGTTTCTACCATGTTTCCGCCAATAACTAAAGGAGGGTTGGTTGTTACATTGGTACCCATATCAAAAGTTATGTCATGATTAGCTTGCATGTACACTACATCTTTGTCATAAGCAATATTAATGGTATTACCATCCGGTCTAAACATATAAATATCTTTGGCATTTTTAACATAAACACCTATGTTGCTTTTTCTCTCATAAGCACCATAAATATTAGTACTGCTAAGAGTGTTATTATTCATATTAAAGACAATATTCTTATCTGCAGAGTCAAAACCAAACAAGCGGCCCTGATTTACCGTGTTTGTTAAAATAAGATCTGATGTCACGTTTAAAGTCAGGTTATCAGTAGCATATGTGTAATAATTAGCTCCTAAAACTATAGTACCACCCACATTATCAATAGTTCCGCTGTAATAAGTAGCCTCTACAGAACTAATACCAATGCTACTTATTAACATACTTGCTGTAATAAGCTGCGCCAGTCTTTTGGATTTTATCACGATTACTCCCCCCTGTCATTTTTCCTTCATAATTACTTTCCTATCAGATCATCAAATCTGTTTCAATAATTCACACCTAAAAATATTCTGAGCATTCTCACCTTTTTCCACCGCTTTTAAGCTCTTTTTTAAGTATTGTTAATTATTTTCTTTTTTATTCTTTTCACATATAAGCTTAAAACATGACCATTCCAGTCTACTTTTATTAGTATCTTAACATCGCAAAAAGCACTGTCAAGATAGCTGAAACCCAATAAAAATCACGCCAATTTAGTTATTTAACTTATATAAATTGGCTTATAATTACAGTATTTTTTTTATTATTTTCACTTCACGGTGTACAAAAATTTCTAGCAACAAAAAAGCATAGATAGATAGCTTTGTTGACTTATTCTGCCAGCTTGACTTTCCCCTCACCCCACTTTTTTTATTTATTTTATTCTCCTATATTTTCCATACACGCTCTCCGCTCTTAGTATTTGCACCTGTTTTTTTTCGTAATTATAAAAACTATTTTTCGGCCACAAAAAAAAAGACCACCATAAATTCCCTCGGTGTGTAAAGCAATCTCGTGCAATTTCTTTAGCTCAGGAGAACCTGATTCATAATTATCAATGCTGCTGTCACCGCTTTCAAAAACCAGCTGCCAAATCTATGCAAATCGCCGCTTTCCCAAGCTTCCACACCTTTTTTCACTCTGGCTACTTCACCATAGAAATGTTCTGCTCGTTTTTGCCAGTTCTCCGGTAATTGTTCCTTATACTTTTTATAAATCTTGTGGTCTATGTCGCCTAGAACAGTATCTGCAATCTTATTGTAAGGCATACCTGCAAAGGCCCTCAAAGCATACGCTGTCGCCTTGCATTCGTCCACGCGGGAATTGTAGGCAGAATTAATCAAGGCATGCTCCACTCCCCTGTCTTCATGGTAGTTTTATGAACAGTAGTGCGGGCACGTCCTGGAAAATTTTTACTAATCAAAAAAATTTGGCCACTTGGTACCGGTTCATAAGTCAGAGTCATGCCATAATCTAAAGCAAAACCTGTTACCAAACCTAGTTGATGGTCCACATGGGCACCCAAGGGACAAATTCTGTAGGGCGTAAATATTTTTTCCATAATAACGCCTCCAAGGTATCTTGCTACAAATATGAAGCTTATAATTTGTTATATCATTATTTTTTACTATAACCTAATTAAAAACATCCAAAACAAAAAGTAATTAGGGGCGGTTCCCGTTTAAAAGGTAACCACCCCTAATTGCTTTAAAACACAAAATATTTTTTACACTTCCGAAGCCTTAGCTTTCTTTCTCTTCACATAAAGCTCAGCTGTCACAATACCAAGAACAACTAAACCTGCGATGTCTGAAGGTATATTCGGAACAAACATTAAAACACCACCAATCATCAAAAGCAATCTTTCGATGATATTAAGTTTAACCAACAACCAACCTTGGAAGCCAACAGAAATATAAAAGGTTCCCAGCAGAGATGCCAGTGCTACAATAACAATCGTCGTTACCGGACCTTGCATCATAAAGGCAGGCTCATAGCAAAAGATAAACGGCACAATAAATCCTGCAAAGCCAATTTTGCACGCTTCCACTGCCGTTAACATCGGGCTACACTTAGCAATGCCGGCACCGGCATAAGCCGCCAAGGCAACAGGCGGAGTAATGGCAGATAAGCAAGCATAGTAGAACACAAACAAATGGGCTGTCAACAAGGGTAAGTGCAATTTGGTCAACGCCGGAGCCAAAATGGAAGCTGCGATTACATAAGCAGAGGTAGTCGGCAGTCCCATGCCTAAAATTACGCAGGCCATAGCCGTAAATACTAATGAAGGGAACAATAGGTTATGAGCAAGCCCAATCATCATATCGCCAAATACAACACCAATACCGGTTAAAGAAACCATGGCAACTACAATACCTGCGCAAGCACAGCCTATAACAATGGTCATGGAAGCAAAACCGGCTTTTTCCAAAGAGGGTACAATACTCTTAATAGTAAAGCGTTTACGTTTATCCATAAGCATTACTAAAGGGACGCTGACTGCAGCATACAACGCACTACGCAAGGGAGATATCTGAACTATCATTAAGAAATAAATCAAAACAGCAATGATAAGGATATAAAACCAACCGGATTTTAAAACTTCTTTGGATTTAGGTATCTCATTTTCAGGTGTTTTTATGATATCCGGATTAATTTCTGACTGAGAAATTACCGCAAAGGCACAACCAAAGAAATACATTACCGCCGGCAAAACTGCCGCAACTACAATCTTAAAATATGATACGCCGGTAAAAGCTACCATGAGGAAAGCACCTGCTCCCATAACAGGAGGCAGGATTTGTCCACCGGTAGAGGCTACTGCCTCAACACCACCGGCAAATTGCGGTTTATACCCTCTTGATTTCATTAAAGGAATAGTAAAGGTTCCGGTGCCAACCACATTGGCAACAGCACTACCGTTAACAGTTCCCATCAGAGCAGATGCAACTACTGCAGAAAGTGCAGGACCTGCTTTAACACGACCGGTTACAGAAAGAGCTAGCTTGTTAATAAATTCACTGCATCCGGAGCTTTCCAAAAAAGCGCCAAACAACACGAACATGAAAATTACTGTAGAAGAAACGCTTAAGGTTGTACCAAACATACCATCAAGGTCTGTGGCCAAAAACTTAAAAATTCTGGTAAAGGTATAACCACGATGGGCAATGGACATGGGTAAATATGGACCGGCTAAGGCATACGCCACGAAAATAAGCGCCAACACCGGCATAATATAACCTAAAGCGCGACGAGATGCTTCTAACACGGCAAAGAATAAAATACAACCTGCTATGATAGCAAGAATAGTAGTTCCCCCTGCTCTTTCCGCTAGTTGACCTACTTCGTCTCTAGCCATGAAAACAGCTATCCAAACAGCAATGATCATAATAACATCAAAAATACGACAACCAACACGAAAGCCTTTGTTTTGTGCAAACTTATCGCCAAAAACATGCTCATAAAGTGGCATCGTCAAAATTATAATGGTTAAACCAAAAGCCAGATGGATACCACGTTGGGTAACATATTCAAATAGTCCAAAAAAACCTGTGTAAACATGGAACAGAGACATACATAGAGCAACTATTGCTGCCATTTTGATAAAGCGCGAATTTTTGCCCTCTTCTACCTTCTTGGCTGCCGCCAACTCACTATCTAAGGCGGCAACATCTATTTCTTTCACTTCTGTTTGTTTTTTATCGTCACTCATGATGTACTCCTCAAAAAACAAATTTTTAAAAAAGACAAGCCATCAAAATTGTATTACCAATAATTGAAAGCCTGTCTTTTTATGAACTGAAAAACTTTATGACTTAACCTCTTAAAATTTATAGGCCTTTTGTCTTGTAGAAAGCAGCTGCGCCAGGATGTAGTTCAATAGGCAACTGTTGGCAAATAAATTTATTATCCTTCATGGAAGCCATGGAAACATGTGTAGCTACCAAATCATCAACGTGAGTAAACAGAGCTTCAGCAATTTTGCCGGCCATCTCATCGCTCATGTTCTTATTTACAACGATTAAAGTTTTCACACCAAAGGTAGGAGCATCCTTGTCCTGATTTTTATAGGTTCCTTTAGGAATAACAGTCTTGTAATAAGAAGGATTAGCTGCCAAAACCTTAGCCAATACTTCTTCGCTCATACCCAAAACATTTACTTGTTTCGTTGTAGAAAGAGTAAGCTGTCCTGAAATAGGAATCCCGGCAAAACCGGAAACTACTGTAGCCAGACCATCGCCTACAGCATCGGCACCATCGGATAATCCCAAGTTTTGAATTTTAGCGGTTTTAGCATCAACACCACTTATGCCAAGAGCCAACAAAGATGTGGTTTCTGTAGCAGAAGCTGCGGGACCAACAACTATGGTCTTTCCCTTTAGAGAACCATCCACCATGGTCAAACCACTGGAAGAAAGAGCCATCCAGCTGGACAAGGAAGAATAAACGGCGCCAATAGCGCGAAGATCAGGAAGTGCTTTTCCTTTAAACTTACCGCCACCTTTTATAGCATCATAAGCTGTATCACCGGCAATAGTAGCCAAATCAATATTGCCTTCTTGAATGTTACGGGCATTTTCATAAGAGCCTGTAGATGTTGCAACATTAATTTTGATTCCCTTTATGTTAGCATTGCAAACTTTTGCAACTCCTGCACCAACAGGATACATCGTTCCACCAGAATCAGCTGTACCTATGGTCATAATCTTACCACCACCGCCGCCGGCAGGCGCAGACCCGCCCTTAGGAGCAGTATCCGAACCACCACAACCAACTAGAGAAAGGACCATGCATGCTGAAAGAAGTGAAACTAATATTTTTTTAGCTTTCATTTCAATTACCCCCTAACATATTTTATTTAAATTCATCGATATAATTCTATCATTGTTTTTTGTTAAGTACAACGAAAATACGTTATTTTATAGCTATTATTGTAAGTTAATAACAATTATGTATATTCAATAAATACACGTATGGTATTATTCGACTTATTTTCACAATTATTTTACTTTTTTCAACTTGACAACAAAAAAAGGCCAGTGAAAAAATTCACTGGCCTTTCTCTTTCTTAAGCAAAATTATTTTTTATCAGTTGTATTTGTTTCAGTCTCACTGGCAGCTGCCGCCACACGTTTGGCAACCTTGCGCTGGCTTACATAAGCCATAAGCAAAGAAATAACTGCTAAGCCCATGAGGAACAAAGCTATAGGCTGTTGCAAGAAAATAGCTGGACTGCCTTGGCTAATAACTAATTCACGACGCAAGTTGCTTTCCGCCATAGGACCTAAAATCAAAGCCAGCAAAATCGGTGGCAACGGGAAACCATAGCGCTGGAATAAATAACCAATTACACCAAAAGCTAAGGTTAAGAATACATCGAAGAAACTATTACGCATGGAATAGGATCCGATAAGTGACAGTACCAGAATAATGGGTAACAGCATCCGCTTATCCATACCAATAATCTTGGCAAAGAATTTTACGCCGCAAGCACCGATAATAAACATGGCAATGTTGGAAATAAGCAAGGAAGCAAATACCATATACACCACATCAATATGATCCTTGTAAAGCAAAGGCCCGGGTTGCAAGCCATGAATAATGAAAGCACCTAGCAAAATTGCTGTTACGGAGTCGCCGGGAACACCTAAGCTTAGCAAAGGAATCATAGCGCCACCGGAGCAGCCATTGTTAGCTGATTCAGCAGCAGCAACACCCTCAATCATACCTGTGCCAAACTTTTCAGGAGTCTTAGAAGAACGTTTTGCTTCGCCATAAGAAACAAAGGCCGCAATATCGCCACCGGCTCCGGGAATAGCCCCAATGAAGGTACCAATGAGACCACCTTTGCAGATAGTCACCATACAACGTTTCATATCAGCAGGGGTAGGAAGAATCTGAGTAACTTTTTCCGTAATCTTAGTAGAACCTATGGAGAACTTTTCTACACCTGATAAGATTTCAGAAACAGCAAACAAGCCAATCAAGGTAGGAATGAAGGGAGGTCCTTCATAAAGTTCCATTTGTCCAAAAATATAACGTGGGAAACCGGAAATAGGATCTGAACCTACTGTACAAAGAATCAAACCAAAGAAACCGCTCATCAGACCTTTGATAACGTTGTTTCCTGAAATAGAAACAATGATAGAAAGCCCGAACACAGCTAGAGCAAAATATTCTGCCGGACTAAATTTCAAAGCAAAAACAGAAACTTGCGGAGATAAGAAAGTCATAATGCCGCAACCAATAAGCCCGCCTATAAAGGAAGCCCACAGACTCATGCTAAGAGCTCTGCTGGCCTCTCCCTTTTGCCCCATCGGATAGCCATCCAAAAGTGTAGCCGCAGCTGCCGGTGTACCCGGTGTACGAATCAAAATTGAGGCGATGGAACCACCATACATAGCACCACAATAAAGTCCCAACAGCATGCCAATGGACACATCCATAGACATTCCAAAGCTAAAGGGAACTAGTAAAGCAACACCCATAGTAGCCGTTAGTCCAGGCAGAGCACCTACGAGAATTCCTCCTATGGCACCCAGGCAAATTACCAACAATGTATGGGGCTGCAAGACATTAATTAAACAAGTAAGATATAGTCCAAAATCCATTTATGTAATTCACCGCTTTCTTTAGAAGAAGTTTTCTAAAAAACCCATGGGAAGCTGAATATCCAAAAAGCCCTGGAAGGCACCTACAACAGCAAGGGCAGTTAAGAGCGATACAATAAACATCCGTCCATAACTTTTCAGCTGTAATTTATACATCATGAACATCATGAAAATAATTGTCGAAGGAATAAAGCCAAGATAAGTCATTGCAAATGCATAAACAAGAGCACCTATAAAGATAATGATAGCTCTGCGAATACCAGGATCACGAAACGAAATTGTTTCAGCAGCAGCCGTAGAATTGTGAAGATGGGTATTAATCAAGAGAGCTAAGGAAGATATAATCATACCCACCGCCATAAGACGCGGGAAAAAATCAGGGCCAATCTTCATGACTTTATCTACCGGAAAGGCAGCGCTGGAAATCCAAATGTAGGCTGAAAACAAAAGCCCCAGCACTCCGCAGAAATAATTAACCTTTTTCATATAGTCACTACCTCATTTTAAAAGTAAGAGGGACAAACCATAGTACCAAGCCTAATGTGTTTGTCCCCCTTTAAGTCACTAAATTATTTCTTCTTTAAACCAATGGAGTCCATGGTCTTATCAACCAAGTCAGCATTTTCAGCAAGGTACTTACCAAATTCATCAGGACCTAGATAAGAAAGGGTCAAACCCATCTTCTTAGCATAATCAATGAAAGCAGGATCCTTCATAGCTTTGGTAAAGTCATCAACGATAATCTTCTTAATAGCGGGATCAACGCCTTTAGGAAGACCAATACCTCTCCAAGTACCAAATACTACATCAACGCCTTGCTCTTTGAAAGTAGGTACATCAGGGAACAGAGGATCACGTTTGTCGTCCATAACGCCCAAAATCTTCAGTTGTCCGGATTGAACTTGAGCACGAACTTCTGCAACAGAAACTGCTACAGCTTGAATGTGACCGCCAACCAAAGCGGTAACGCCAGGTGCTGCGCCTTCAAAAGGAACGTGTTTAACTTGGATACCGGTCTTTTGAGCCATCAGACCAGCAGCAATGTGCCATACAGAACCGGGAGCAGAGTTACCAATGCTGATCTCATTGGGATGAGCTTTAGCATAAGCAACGAATTCCTTCAGGGTGTTGTAAGGAGCATCTTTTCTAACGGTTAGAGCTGCTGCATCAGTGTTTACACGAATAACCGGATCAAAATCCTTGTAGGAGAATGGTACTAATTTTTGAGGTACCATGGAGTTAAGTTCGAAAGTAATCATACCGATGGTATAGCCATCTGGTTTAGCTTTCATGATAGCTGCGTGACCTGTAGCTCCGCCGCCACCGGTAACGTTAGAAACAGTAATAGTCTTTCCCAAATCTTTCTCTGCGGATTTGCACAAAGCACGGAGAATAGAGTCTGTACCACCGCCTGCGCCCCAAGGACAAATCATGGTAATGTTCTTGGTAGGATAGTTAACCTTTTTAGCAGCAGGAGCTGCGCCGCCACTGCTCTTTTGTCCACCACCACCGCAACCGGTTAAAGCAAAGCAAGAAAGTAATGCTAATACTAATGCCGTACGTTTTTTCATCAAACTTCCTCCTTTATATTAAATATAATTATTGCTTTAATAAAATCATACATTGTTCAAAATACTTTTGTCAAATAACATTATTTGGAAAAATTTCCCTTGGCTAACTGTCTATTGTCATGCACCAAATCACGTACCAGATAACACAAGATAATTACACAATTGACCGGTATGCTTGCATACGGAAAACGCTCACTTACCTTGAGAATAGGTGAAAACTGCGTTGCATTAATTACCAGCTCAATGGAGTAATACAGCAAAGCAACAAAGAAAACAATACCAAGCAGTGTGATAAATATATCCAGCACAACAACGCTCCTTGTTCCCTTTAGCTTTGTCTGAAGCAGATCTACGCAAAAATGTGCTTTGTCATGGAAGATGACGGAAGAAGCGGTAAAAATCATCCAAGCCATACACCACTCCACAATCTCATCGGTCCAGGAAATGGACAGATGAAGTGGCGTAAACCTAATAAGAACACGTAGGAACAGAACAAGCGCAATGACAATGCACAAGCCTGTTACTATAACTTTTAAAAGTTTGGTAAAGCTTTTGTCAAATTTTTCAAGACTACTCATCACTTGTTCCTCCTTATCCAATCATTGCCGGAACCCATAGGGACAGCGGAGGCCAGAATGCACAGAGCAGCAATACCACAAATATGCCGATTACATAAGGAATTACTTCCTTAGACAGATCAATCAGGGACACATTGGTAATACTGGATACAGCATAAAGGCTCATGCCTACCGGCGGTGTCAAGAGACCAATCATAGAAGCAAGAATCATGATTACGCCAAATTGTACAGGGCTCATACCAATAGCCTTAACAATAGGCATAAAGATTGGGGTGGCAATCAGAATGACTGAAGTGCCTTCCAGGAACATACCGAGGATGAACAGTATGAAAATGATGATTAAAATAAGAGCAGTAGGATCTTCCGTAATACTAGCCAAGCCTATAATAACTTGATTAGGAATCCTCTGGTGAATCATAAAGTAAGCCAGGAAATTAGCAATAGCTATGATAAACAAGGTCTTGCAGCTGGTAATCAAGCTGTCATAAATAATTTGGAACACACCGTGCAAATCTATAGCCTTGTAAATTACACTACTTAAAAACAGGGCATAAAAGCTTGCTACAATAGCTGCTTCTGTTGCCGTGAAAAGGCCACCCCAAATTCCGCCGATGATAATAACTACGGTCATAAGACTGGGTATTGCCTCAACAAAATATTTCCATCTCAGCTTCCAGGGCATATTTTCGGAAACAGGGAATTTATCCCGCTTAGAAATGATATAAACCACGACAGCCATAGAAATAGCCATCAAAAAACCCGGAAGGAAACCGGCTGCAAAGAGCTGTGCTACGGAAACTCCGGTGCAGGAAGAATAAACAACGAACGGAATGGAAGGTGGAATTACAGGTCCGATAGTAGAAGAAGCGGCTGTAATACCGGCACTGAATCTATGATTATAACCGGCATCATCCATTGCCTTCATTTCAATTACGCCCAGGCCTGCAGCATCAGCTACAGCTGCTCCTGACATACCCGAGAAAATAACGCTGGAAAAAATATTTACCTGACCAAGTCCGCCTGGCCAGTGTCCAACCATTGCTTTAGCAAAATTAAAAATACGGTCCGTGATACCGCCTGTATTCATTAAGTTACCAGCCAAAATAAAGAACGGAATGGCTAGCAGTGTAAAACCAGTGGTGCCATTATAGATTCTCTGAGCCATAACTGCCAGAATATCAAGGTGGCCCAGCGCGGCGAAAACTCCCGCGCTGGTAATACCCATGGCCACACATACCGGAACACCCAGTAGCATCAGTCCAACCAAAAGCACGCAAACAATCAATGCTATCATGGTAATAACTCCTCACTATTTGTCTTCCGGCTTTTATTTAGTCTCGTCAACCATCTTTAAGAACTTGCTCATATCATCTTTACTGCCTTCGTAAGCAGCTACTTTATCCCAAGCAGGTTGCATTGCCTTCTTGAATTCAGAAAGGTCAACTTCGGTAACGGTAACGCCTTTATCCTTTAACTTCTTAACATAATCAGCTTCGCCGTCTTGAACTGCTTTACGCATTTGATCTCTTGCTACGTTACTAGCTTCAGTAATAATCTTCTGTTGGTCAGGAGTCAAACCCTTCCAATAATTGTTGCTGAAGGTTAGGTTAACTGCTTCATAAGTATGGCGGGTTAAGCTCAAGAACTTTTGTCCTGCTTCCCACATGCTGTTATTGAAAATAGTGGACAGCGGGTTCTCTTGTCCATCAACAGTACCTTGTTTTAAAGCGGTAATCAATTCGCTGAAAGCGATTTGTTGAACATCTGCGCCTAGAGCTTCGAAACAAGCAACCTTTTGAACTTCGCTGGGTGTACGAATCTTTAAGCCCTTTACATCAGCAGGATGCTTTACTTCACGTTTGGAGTTGGTCAAGCAACGGAAGCCATAGTCCCATGCTCCAACATTGTGCAAGCCTTTTTTCTCCAAGGTGCCATCACTAACCCATTTTGCAAACGGACCATCCATAACTGCATAAGCTTGTTTGTAACCGCTATATACATAAGGAGCGGTAACCAATGCATAACGAATATCATACTTATCCAAGGTTCCTTGGGAAACCAAGCAGGCTTGAATAGCACCTAATGATGTTTGCTCAGCCATTTCCTTAGCATTACCAAGTTCACTGTTACCATGAATTTCTACTTTTAAAGCACCCTTAGATTTGGATTCAACTTCTTTCTTAAATGTTTCAGCTGCAATGGTGCAAGGTTCATTAGGTGCACCAAAGTGTGCCAAAATAATGGTGTTCTTGTCAGTAGCTGCCTTTTGAGCTGCTGCCTTCACACCACCTGCCGGTGCCTTAGCTGCTGGTTTTTGAGTACCACCGCAACCAGTTAAGGCAAAACAAGCAAGAATTGCTAATACTAATGCCGTACGTTTCTTCATTGAACTTCCCCCTTAGTATTAAATCTTATAGTGCTATATTAGATTGAGGGTTTTTGTGTAAGTGCTTACACCTCCTCGCAAAAGACTACCCCCTAATTAAATATTTGAATTTGTATAATTTTTCCGATAATTTATATTGTTAATTTTAGCACACCAAAATAAGGGTGTCAATTTTACAAAGTAATAAAAAGCAAGGCCCAGCCTTGTTAGTTCGTCCCTACCTTGTTCAAGTTCGCTTATACGAACCAAAATCGCAAAAAAAGAGGACCAACGGGGGCGGTACTAAATGGTACAACAAGTTGTATCATTTAGTACCACCCCCATTGGTCACGTTTCCATTAGTCATCCCTATATTTTATCTTCAACTTCTTGCAATATTTTTTCTACATCGGCACCTATTATATCTAGTCCTTCAGCTTTAAAATAGGCAAATTTGGAGATACCCCAAAAACTTTGAGCCATCTGCTTAACTATTTCATAACCAAGGTTAGGTTCCATAATTGGACCTCCGGCAGTAGTAACATAAATTAATTGCTTGGCGTGACACAAGCTTTGGATACTGCCATCCTCCCTATACCTAAAGACAAGACTCTGTACATTTATCCTTTCCAAATAACTTTTGAGCAAAGCCGGAAAAGACAAATCCCAATACGGAGCACCTACTACAAGCACGTCAGCTTCAGCAAGATGTTTAGCATATTTGAAGGAGGGATGAGTAAAATTATTCTGAGCAATAAGCTCATTTCTTTCTTGTAGCAAAGCATCATCTAAGGGCATAATTTGCTCATCCCCCAAGCGTACCTCGCTTACCTCCCCTGCCAGTTTTTCTAAAACAAACTGAGCCAGGCGATTAGTTCTGGACTCTTTTCTTACGCAAGCATTCACATATAATATTTTTGTCATATTCTTTCCTCCGGTGCGATACAGTTTACTACTTCTGGTCAGAACTTAAACTTTCCAATACAGAAAAGAAAGGTATCTTCTTATGAAAAATATTGACCAATTTTCCCACCAACAGAGCAGAAATAATGGTACCCAGTCCCAAGCCTTTTATCTCTCCCCAAAATACCATGGTCATAACTAAAGAAAGCAGCAAAAGAGCAACATCAAAGCAAATTTTAACACTGCCAAATTTAAAGTGAAACGTTCTGGAAATAGCCTTGACCACGCCTTCACCTGGCACTAACAATACTGCCGGGATTACCTCCATGCAAATACCAAAAGCCATAATGGTACAGCCCATGACTACTGTTAGAATTTGCAGAAACAAATTTTGAGGAGCAAGCCAAGCCAAGACCGCCATACTAATATCAATAAAAGTACTAAATATGACATTTACTGCCAACTGAAGAAAATCAACAGGCCTAAACTTATTGCGCAGTAAAACAATTTCTGTAATAACAAACAAGGCATTAACAAGAAAAGTAAAAAAGCCAAAGGAAAAAGGAAAGCGCAGGCTTAAAACATAGGGAACACTGGAAATCGGCGATGTTCCTAACGCTCCCTTAGTGATACAAGCTATGCCAAAGGAATTTATAATTATGCCCAACACAAAACAACTACATCGTATTTTCTTGTTTTTCATGTTTACTCCAATTACTTGTTCTTTTGCAAAAATTCCACCATGGCTTTAGCGGTAGGCGGACAGCCTGCCAAACTATGGGCAAAGCAATGTGTACAGCTGCCAATACCTAGCCCTGGTTCGCTTTTGCCTTTAAAGCCCTGTCCAATAAAGAGTTTTTTATTTACCTTGATGCCATTTTCATCTAAGCGGTGCAAGGCGTGAATCAAGCTGCCATAACAAGCTGAGCAAGCCTTGTCCGCAACCACATTCTTACCCAGACGTTGGGAAAGTCTGCTGGAAACAAACTGGCTTTGAGTTTTAGCTTCCGTATTGTATTCATGCAGTTCTGCTTTGGTCAGGTCTGTACTGCCTACCCCTTTACGCTCCGCAATGCCCAGATATTCTATATCCTCTACAGCAAAGCCCAAGAGCTGGCAGCCATAGGCATCTATCAGAACTGAATCAACGCCTGCAATCAGACGGTCCATATGTACAGGATTGCCGCCTTCTTCAAAGGTTAAATCTCCACAAATGGCATCAACGATAGTCAACTGTGGTTTTAAAATCGTATTCAGATAAGCAATTGGTTTCATCAGTCCTAATTGATGAAAGTGCCTCTTTTCGACATCAGTAAGACAGCCCTTCATGTTTTTCAGAGCACAGGTCATGCCGGTCTGGCAATGGGCCTTCAGCACAGGCAGGTTAATAAGAAAATCTGTTTCCAATAGAGGCTTTTGGCAAATTTGCATCTTAATATCCTCTACCTGACGTTCCACATACTTATCTTCCTTTAAGTCATACAAAGGTACATTATATTTAGTGGCAAGCTTGTCGTAGCCACATACTTTAAAAGCCCGCTTGGTCTGATCTCCTACCCAGGAGCCTTCCATGATGGCAAGATGCTCCATCCCATTATCCTTAAGATAACGAATAACACCTTCGGCTATTTCCGGATGAGTTGTGGCACCGGAGGAAGCCTCTTTAGCAACTACAAAATTAGGCTTTAGTGCAATACGCATATTAGGTTTTAGATCTTTGGCCAAATTTATTTTAGTCAGTAGATCATAAGTCATCTGCGCAATATTGGTACCATATATTACATGCAATTCATTTCTTTTCATGCTGCACTGTCCTCTCGTTCTTACGTCGCCAACTATTGCGATATAATTTTGTAATAACGCCTATCATTCTTACCGGAATGCCATTTCTTAAGATGGGCTGCACATCAATACGACACCAGACGAATTGAGTGTTACCTGCTTTCATCCGTGCTTTATAGGAAACGCTACGTCCTGCCAGTACTTCCTTAAAGGCCTGAGCTATGACTTCATTATCTGCCGGATGTGAAAAATAGGCACTTACTGCTTTACGATATTTATCCGGTGTAAGCTTAGCATAAGCAGCCACATCAGACAAAATCACATCATCACTGACACCAAAAATAGCTTCCGCATTTTCAAAAAAAGTATAGCGCTGTTTTTGCAACTCTACCTCAAATATACAGGTATGAGATGTCTTAAGGGCCAGCTGCAATCTTTCCTTGTAATGGATTAGACTAGCAATCGTGTCATTATTATAGATAACATGGCTAAGGGTATAATTCTTGTACTGCCGCAACAGACGGCCACGCTTGTGCTTAGCAAGAGGCAGCTCAGTGCCATCAAAAAGCAGGATGTCCGCCTCTCTAAAGTCTTTAACATAATCCATGTTCACAATATAGCTCCGAAAGACATGTAGGAAGCGATTATCGGTAAGTTGTTTGGCAATATTTTGCAAAGAGCAATTAATTGGAAATGGTTCGTGTTTATCATGCAGATAAAGGTTGCATCGCTTGCGCTGTACGCGGACATACACCAAGCTATCTAAGGCAATGTTAGCAGTAGATCTATGCACCTGCACCCTTATGTCAACTGGATTAGAGGCATGCAAAGTCCTACACCTTTCCTGGCAACGTTCCAGCTCCTTCCAGGAAAATGGTGGCAGGATAAAGTAAGCTGCCCCCAATCGGTAAGCCAGATAGGCTTCACTATCCTCATGTCCAACTAGAACAAAAAGCGTCTTCGCTGAAGCTAAATGCAATTTTTGCACCAAGGACAAAAAGCTCTTCTCTGTTTTCTTCAGGTTCAAAAAAACTGTATCAGGATGGTTCTGTTTAATTGCTTGCAAAAAAGCAGGCTCACTGACAAAACAAGAAATAGACCAGTTGTCTTCCTGGATACTATCGCTATATGCCCAAAGAGCCTGCTTCAAATCTTCTGTTATTTGTTGGTTAGATGAAAGTATATCTATTTTCATGGTGGCACCTTACAAATAAAACTTACAGAGAAAAATTACAATTAATTGCTTCGCTTTATTATAACATTAATTTTATCTTTAACAAATTACTTAGTTCACTTTGACCCGTTCTTAACATTCTTACCTGTAACAATGGCTTCAATTGCATATTCTAAGGACTTAGCAATATCACCTCTGGACATAAAAGCAGTTCCATCCGGCTTGCCTATGACCTGTCCAGCTTCCAAGGGAACATGAATAAAGCCTGCCCGTATATTGGGATAACTTTGGGCTATCATATAGAGGACTGTGTACATCAGATAATTGCATACGAAAGAACCGGCAGTATAAGAAACCGCACAGGGCAAACCATGTTTTATAACATTTTCCACCATGGCATTAATAGGTATAGTAGCAAAATACGCTGTTTCACCTTTGTCTTGCACAGAAACTCCAGAAGGTTTTTTCCCATCATTATCTGGAATTTTGGCATCTACAAAATTAATAGCTACTTTTTCTACTGTCACCTGAGACCGTCTGCCCGCTTGCCCCACATTCAGTACTACATCGGGCTGATACTGCTGTATGGTTTGTTCTACTACAGAACCACATTTAGAAAAAATTGTAGGAACCTCCAGCTTAATTATTTCTGCGCCGGCAATAGTCGGTGGAAGCAGCTTAACAGCTTCATAAGATGGGTTCACCTTTTCACCACCAAAGGGATCAAAACCTGTAACTAAAATTTTCATAAAAATTCCTCCTTAATACATTAATGGAAGGCAAGCATATAGCAAATCTGAATGATGAGCATGATGCCTGCTACTACTAACTGATTCTTAATAACACCGAACTTGTTTTTCATATCAAGGATGGCCACCGGGACAATATTAAAATTTGCTGCCATGGGAGTACACAGAGTTCCACAAAATCCACAAGTTAAGCCTATCATTCCGATAAGCGCCGGATTGGCACCATGCTGCAAGATAAACGGTGCGCCGATACCAACTGTCATAACTGTAATAGCAGCATAGGCACTGCCCATAAGTATGGTAAACAAAACCATGCCAAGAGCAAAGAAAACTATACCTAAATTGGTGTTACCAGGAGGTATAACAGCTTCCAATGTTTTAGCTATCACACTACCAACACCAGCCTCGGTAAAAATACTGCCTAAGCAGGCCAAAAACTGTGGCAACATGCACAACGGTCCCATCGTAGACAAAAAGCGCTCAGAATCAGTGACAAACACCTTAGGTGTATTATTCTTGGAATAAACCATCAAAAGCAATATAGCTACTAATACGCCAACGCTGACACCAACCAGAGAACTAATATTGGTACACAAGGCAAAAAGCAAAGCAAAAAAGCCTATGCACAAAGCCGGAAGAAAAATTTTCATACCAATTTTTTTAAACTGCTGAACTGTATATTCTTTGGCAGGTGTATTAACGGTACCTTTGGCTACCTGCTTAAAAACAGCCGGCAAAATCATGATAATAACAAAAACTCCGGCCATAGTCGGTGGCAAGAATCTGCCAAATATACAAACAAAACCGAAAGAACACCAAAAGATGGCAGTACCTAGTGGTGCAGGATTGTTTTTATCAAAAAGATTTGTAATGCCTGCATAAACAGTAATCAAGCCAATCAATATGTATACCAGCTCCAAAAACTTGTTGCCAATAAGCACCTCCGGATCTAAGAAAAATGCCATAATGTTTTTTCTCCTTTCTATACCTGTGCCGACATCGCAGTAGTACCGTAAAACTGCTTGCGCAATTTATGGTCCCGCAAGGCAAAATAAATACAGCTAACGAGCAAAGACAAAATAGCAATAGGAATTTCAGTTTTAACCAAATCAATTAGCTCAACCTTATACCCCAAGGGAGCCAGAGTATTTTGTACCAATAGACCATTTGGTCCGCCCAAAAAAAGCACCTGGAAAAAGAACCAGCAAATATTTTCCATAGCAGCAGACATTCCTTTTAATTCTTCCAAATATTCTTCTTTCATTTCCAGTCCGCTAGCATCGACAGTTCCTTCGGCCATAGGCAAAAGAACCGGCCTCACAAAACCTGCCACCCCTCCAAAACCAACATTAAACATTCCAAAAAAGGAACGTAGAATACCATATACACAGATTAACCCACCAGGACTAATACCGTGAACCTTTTTGATTAAAGCCGCTGCTGCTTCTCGCAAGCCATTACGTTCTAATGTTCCTGTTATCAAAAAAATTACGACAAAAATTGCCATGCTTCTATTAGCTACAAAAGCTCTACCTAAAATGTTTAAAAAACCTACTACCCCCATATTGCTTACCAAAGCAGTCACTACCGCCGAGGAAAAAATGATGAGAATGGCATCCAATTTGAAAATGAAACCTAAGATAATAATCACGATTCCCAAAAGTTTTACATACTCCATATAAACTCTCCTTTCTTTTTGTGAAGCAAGAGAGCTTCGGCAAAGCAGCAACCCGCCAATGGCACAAAAATAGGGCAGCAAGGAACTATTTCCTTGCTGCCCCCTAATGTACACAGTTGTCTAATCATATCTTTGTTACCTCTCTTGCTACGATTTATGCTGCGACTAGTGTTAGGATATGTTTATATTATAATGTAACAGAAAAAATTTTTCCACGAAATATTTTAAAATCGTTCTTAAAGCCTAAGCAAATCACCCGGTTCACATCACTACATTTTAATAAGTCTTATTTGTAGCAATTCTATATTTGGCTAGTTCTACTTGCGTAAAATGGCGAAAAGCTATATTGCGTCTTTGCCAAGTATACGATATGTAAACGTCGCCATCTCGCTCTATAATAGCAGGATAGGAATACTCACCTTTGCCTGTTTCTAAATCCACCATCTTGGTCCAGGTATTACCATTATCACGAGAGAAAAACAAGGTAAGTGGTGAACGACTTTTGCCAAAAGCAGACTGAGTCACAGGATTACATACTAAATAAAGAATACCCTTAGGACTGCGTACCAAATCCAGTCCACTATTATTATTTGGAATGTCCAGTGGATAAGCTGCGCACCAAGTTGAGCCATTATCTTTGGAATCACTTTTATATATATGACCTTCCGTGCTACGAAGCAGCATATGGACCGCTCCCAGACCATCTTGCCAAAGAGAAGGCTGGATAACACCTATGGCGTAATTGTTACGTCCCAGCAAATCAGCTGCGTGAATAATGTTGCTTTTATGCCAAGTAACACCATTATCATCAGATATATCTACAAAGGCTTCCCACTCATTTAGCTCCGTGGAAGCAGGTGCCAAAATTCGGCCATTAGTAAGCCTGATAGGCTTATTTTTTACCGGTCCTCTTCCCTGCCTGGTATCATTGGCAACCAAGGGTCTTTCCGGCAACCAGGTCTTACCATCATCCAAGGATTCTCTTACCATGGTTACCCAATGTACCGGAGCTCGTCCAACTTTGTACATAAGCAAAGAATCACCGGGCTTTACTTCAAATAAAACAGGATTCCAGTGAGCTTTGCCGGCCTGAGTAACCGTTTCTGGCGTAGACCAGCCATCCTCGGTACGCCTGCTAACAATTATTTCTACATCCGGATGTCCTTCCTTGGAGCCATAATAAGCGGCACAAAGAATGGTACCATTTTCGGTAGCTTCTAAGGTAGAAGCATGAACCTGTCCCTGACCCTTTAGTAAGTTCTCCGCAAGGATAAACTCTCTGGGCGGTAGCTCAGGAAGCTTTGGCGTAGTCTTAACTTTTGCTGCACTGCCTACTGCAGAAAAGCTCAGCATAAACAGGCAAACAAGAATTTTTAATAGTAGTTTATGAAAATAAGGCATCAATATTTTCCTTTCTAAAATAAAATACGGTTATCATTATAGCATTATCTTAATGAAAGAAATATTTTTTGTCTAAATTTCAGTGTATTTGTCACAGAATTTTAACATTTCCGCCCTTTTTTTGTCATAGCTACCCGCTATACTTAAAACCGTAATAAGGATTACCCCTCCTTATTATTCTTCCCCATCAAATCATCATAAACAACTTCCTTTGAAAAACGCTCCGGTTCCCCACCGGGGCGTTTTTCGTTATTTACAAATTGAAACATAGCAAGTTATACTACAGTTAGTAAACGGTTTAAACAAGGAGGATATAAAATGAATACTGAAAAAATAATGCCTGTAGTTTTTACAGGTCATGGTTCCCCTATGAACGCTATAGGAGACAATAGAGCAAGAGCTGGTTGGAAAAAGCTGGGCCTATATTTGGGCAAACCTCAAGTAATAATTGCCATATCAGCCCATTGGGCCACCAAGGGACTGAAGGTAAGACGCAGTGATACTAACACCCAAATTAATGATATGTATGGTTTTCCTAAAGAGCTTTACCAGGTACACTATGAACCACAAGGTTCTAAAGAATATGCTGACCAGGCGCTAAACCTGCTTGGTTCCGGTGCCCAGGTTAATAATGATTGGGGTATTGATCATGGTGTATGGTCTGTTTTATCCAATATGTATCCTCAGGCTGATGTTCCTGTTGTCATGATAAGCACAGATATGTCAGCAGATGCACAAGCTCAGTTTGAAGTGGGCAAAAAATTGGCCCCTCTTAGAAAAAAAGGGGCCCTTATCGTTGCCAGTGGCAACATAGTTCATAATCTCAGTATGGTAAACTGGGATATGGATGATGGCTATGCTTGGGCCAACGCTTTCGATAATGCTATACGCAACGCCATTATAGCCGGTGATTTTCAAGTGCCTGTCAACTTCACTGCTTTGCCAGAAGCACAAAAAGCAGTTCCAACCAATGAGCACTATTATCCCCTGCTGGCAGCCCTAGGCGCTGCTAATACTGATGACAAGGTTACTGTCTGGAATCAATACCGGGAACTAGGTTCCATGTCCATGACTTCTTATCTGTTTGAAACCAAATAGTTGCAAGTGAGCCATTTTGAAACCGTCCCCCAAGTGGAAGCACATTATGTGCTTCCACTTTTATTTTTCCAAATTTTCTTTCGTGCTAATAAGCTACCAATCGTTTAGAATGTCCAACGTAAACCTGCATTAAAGTTCACATTATTGGTAAGATCGCCTAAGTACTTGGTTACTTCACCATAGAAACGCATCCTCTTACTAATCAGGATATCGCCACCTACAGTAAGCTCTACCCAGTCACGAAGAGCAACATTGGAATAGCCATAGCCGTCAAAGCTCAGGCTGCCTGCTCCTCCAAAATCGTGGAAGTAGCTGGCTCTAGCATAATAATTGCCACGGGAATTAGCTTTGCCAAGAGCCACTCCTAATCTGGTAATAAAGTGTTTCTGACTATTGATGTGCACAGGCCAGTTGGAACTGGTAATATAATCTGAGCTTGATAAATGACCAAGGATTATCTCTGCCTGTGGTTCTAAGTACATACCATTTTTAATATTCTTGCGATAACCATATTCACCGGATAAGGTAGTAGCATTGGTGCCATAATCACCGGTGCTGTAATTATTGGACAAATCAGTTACATTGTAATCATTGGAGAAGTGTCCCTGCCGCAAGATAATATCATAATAATGACCGGTATTACCAATCCAGGTATTATACAAAGCCACGGAAGTACCCTTAGCCGTACCGGTACCTCTATCGTATACTGTACTGCCATTTAAATGGTCCACTGCAATACCTACATAGCTGGTACCATTCTTCACTGCAAAAGCTTTATCATAACCAACTTGCAAAAGGTTGCTGTTTAGTTCGGATTTGGCTCCTCTGCCAGCCCGGTCCGTACTACGCATATAGCGGGCCCATACACCATTGGTACTATCATCCTTGCCTAAGCGCAAATCGCCCATTCTCTTGCTAAGGCTGTTGGCAAAGTTGTACCAGATTTGATTAACTACCTCATGAGTAGCTCCCGTAGTACTGGTATTTGTGGAAGCGCGCTTACTGAAGCCGGTGAGTTGCCATTGCATCCCATTCTGTCTCAGCCAAGGTATATACCTCACGGCACCTGTCTCAGTAGTCAGAGGCTTAAAGGTGATGCTGTAAGGCCCGGTAGCCACTATGATAGGTTTATCCGGAAAGTAATTTCCGTAGGTCTTGGGATCAAACACCGGATCATAGTTCACACCGATGCGGCTCTCAGAACTCTCTGTCACCATTTTGACATTAATCCGGTCGCTAAGTTCTTTATTCACATCCGTATTCACTATGAAATCATAGTTGCCGTTGACGATAACAATATTCAGAACATTACCGGGAGCGCTGTAGCTGCGTCCCCAGCCGCCATTGCCCAGGACGATGGTGCCGCTGCCGGCATAAGCATTGTTGCCTACGAATATGTCTGTATCATAAGTTTTGGTAGTAGTAGCACCATCCTTACCATATTGTATGCTACCACCATTCATATCTACATAGCCACCTGAAGCATTATCAAGTTGTATACGTGAACCACTGACCAGACTAAGGGTACCTTCAGAGCTCAGAGTTCCACCCAGAGCCGTACCACCACTGTCTACGGACTGATAAGCACCGCTTCTGACTTCTGTACCCAAAGCCAAGCCACCGGATTTTACCCTCTGAATACCACCTATGCTGCTTTCCTTTAACAGGATAAAGCCACTGGCGGTACCGCCATTAGATACAATCTGGGTTCCACCGAAAATTACCGGTGCCTGAGTTGTCAGCTGGGAAGCAGAAGGATCGTCAGCAATCAAGGTCCCGCCACTGGAAATAATCTGGACTCCACCCATCAAAGTATTGCTGGACAAGGTGCCACCATAGTAGAGAATCTGAGTGCCGCCTTTGGCTATAGTAGTATTAAGTGCCGTACCAGATACCAACTGCCTACCACCGCTTTGTATAGATTCAGCTGTACCCACAGCAGTACCATAAATAAGCTGGGTACCACCAAATAAGTCGCGGACTGTCCCTGTACCACCGTTCTTTACAATCATGCTGTCACCGGTACTCATGTAGTCAACACTGGATGTGCTGCCATCTACGATATAACTTGCTGCTTCTGCCTTTGCAAAGACAGCATTATCCACTGTACTCATAGCCTCATAAGCAAGGCTCTGCAACTGGGCACAGGAATAAGGTTTACGATCCTCACTGGCAGATACCTTAGCTGCCACCGGCTGCTCTCCCAGCATAACTTGATTGCCGCCTGCAGTTAGATTAGGTTGAACATAGAGCAATGCCATAGGCGCAAGAGTATTAGCCCCGTTAATTACTGCTGTTAAAGTTGCAAGTTTTTTACTAACATTTTTTCTACCAGCTGGTTCTCTTTTCATGATTTTTCTCCTTTCACCCCTAAGGCAACTGTTTCATTTTGGTACAACAAAGGACCACTTTTTTTACAAAGCAGCTATTTTTCTCATTTTTTCCTATTTTTTATTATACCATTGAAGCTTTTACTTATCTCATATTTAGGTACGAGAGGACAATTTATTGGTACGAAGCGACAGAAAAAGTGCTTATTTTATACAAGTAATACTGGCACAAAAATAGGACAGCAGAAAGTTGTCTCCCTGCTGTCCTCACGCCAGAATTCTATTTAAGCTTTTTAAAAAGCTAACATCATCTGCTTTGTTTCGCTTAAGATTATAGCATGTCTTGAGCCTGGCATAAAGTGTACTAGCTAAGTCTGTTATAAAAGCATAACTTCACGCACACGTATTATATTCGTTTATTCTCAATATAATAATCAAATATTTGTAATTTTCCTTTTTTATTTTCAAAAAATAAACTATAATTATATTATATATTTTGCCAAACATTGGGGAGTGAATTTTAGTGGACAATCAAAATATTGCAAAACTAACTATCGAAGAACAAATTCTCCATGAACTGCCAACAGGTGTGGTTATTTATGATGTTACAGGCAACCTGGTAGAAACACCTTATATGAGTAATGGCTTCTATCAAATGCTGGAAACAACTCGGGAAGAACGGGTGAAAGCTCGTGGCGGTAATGCCATGAATACAGTACATCCTAATGATGCCTTGGGGCTTTTAGCAGAAGCGCATGCAGCTATTCGGGAAAAACGCATGCTGGACTACCGCTACCGTATTCTCAACGGCAAAGGCGAATACATTTGGATAGGCATCAGAGCCAATCATTTTCCTCTTAATGATAAGACCGAACGTTTCTTTACTGTTTTTTATGATATTGATATGCTTGTCAAAGCTCAGGACCATGGCGATGTACTTAATGCCATTCTAGGCAATGTGCCTGGTGGCATCGTGGTTTTTTCTGATCAAAACGGTGAAATACAAATCGAATATGCCAATGAAGGTTTTTATGAAATACATCATGGCAGCAAAGAATATTGGTCTCAGCAAGATCACAACCCCATTAACTGGCTTAACAAGGAAGATGCCAACAGATTTAAGGCTGAGTTTCTTGCTGTAACCAGAAGGCTAAAGCAACGTGGTAATGCCAATTATCGCATTACTGGCGAAGACGGACAGGTTCACTGGGTAAGAAATACTTTTTGCCGTGCCTATACATTGAATAAGATTCAATATTACTATGCCTCCATCGTTGATATGGATGACGAAATGGAAGCAATTGCAGCCATGAACACTGCTACGGCAGCAAATAAAGCCAAAAATGAATTTCTGTCAAGAATGAGTCATGATATTCGCACGCCGCTTAATGGCATCATCGGTATGACCTCCTTAGCCAAGGAAGAAACGGCTTTGCCTAAGATTGCTGGGTATCTCCATAACATCGATATATCCTCCAAGTTTTTATTAGGTCTTATCAATGAAATTCTAGATTTAACCAGACTGGAAAGTAACCGCATAGACCTACACCCCGAACCATATACAGCCGAAGAATTTTCCTCCTATATGAATGCGGTAATACGTCCTTTGTGTGTTGAAAAAGAACAGCATCTTACCATAGAAATTAATGTTCCGGCAGATTATTATGTCTTACAAGACAAAATTTGTATGAACCGCATCGTGTTTAACCTACTTAACAATGCCGTTAAATATACTCCGGAAGGTGGAAACATAAAATATTCTGTTTCCGCCCAAGTCTCTCCTGATAAGAAAAAAATGGCCACACATATTGAAGTTTCTGATAACGGCATCGGCATTAGCGAAGAATTTCAGAAAATCATGTTTGATCCATTTACTCAGGAGAAAAGAAATGATAATTCCAAGACCAATGGCAATGGGCTAGGTTTACCGATAGTGAAGAAACTGGTAACTGCCATGAATGGTACTATTAAAGTGCATAGCCAGTTAGCCCTTGGTACTACCTTCATAATAGACTTACTTAATGATTGTGTGCCTGCTAAGCCTGTGAAAAATATACAACCTAAACATCAAGAATCTTTTAGTGTTTTAAACGGCAAGCATATCTTAATTTGTGACGACCATCCCTTGAATCGTAAAATTATTGAACTGCTGCTCAATAAGAAGGGCATGATTGTCGATTCGGCTGAAGATGGACAAATGGCCTTAACCACTTTCAATTCTACACCACCCAACTATTATGACGCCATTCTCATGGATGTGCGTATGCCTGTAATGGATGGCCTAACTGCCACCAGAAAAATAAGAAGCCTATCCCGTGTTGATGCTACTACAACACCAATCATAGCCATGACCGCTAATGTTTTTGCTGAAGATATAGCAGACTGCCTTAATGCCGGCATGAATGACCATCTAGGTAAGCCTGTTGATTCTAATCTTCTCTATGAAACATTAACTAAATATGTAAAATAAAAAAATGTGCAAGCACGAATACAGTGCTTGCACATTTTTTATGATAAGCCAATTGGCTCTTGTTTATTTTATAACACTGAGCTTTTGTGTCCAGGTGTAAAGCTCTCCCGGCTCCAATATTTTAACGCAGGGTTGTTTTTCAAGATCATGGGCAGTTTCTCCATGGTTTATACCAGGTTGAGTATCCCAAGGCTCAATGCAAACAAAGCCAGGGAAATTAGGTTTGGTCCAAAGCACTACTCTGCCAAATTGCCCAATTTCATGACGCAGAGCTTTACCGGTAGCCTTCTCCTCCAGTTGTACCCACTTAGATTTTAAACCCTTTAGGCAAATGCTATCATCATCAAACATGCCTGCTACCAAAGGCACTACATCCTGATTTGTGAAAATAGGCACTTCTTCACCTGTGGTTAATCCTTCTTTGCAAAGCACCCGCACAGCACTTTCTTTCTTTTCAAAACGGAACTGATAATCCGTGAATTTCTTGCCCTCTGTAAAGGGACACAATAAAGCTGTATGGAAACCAAAGCGTACCGGCATTTTTGTTTTGTCAGTATTGGTAACCGTGCAAGCAGTTACCAGTGTATTGCCTTCAATGGTATGTACTGTATCCAGCACAAAGGACCAGGGAAAACGTGCCTTGGTATACTCATTGTCTTTCAATTGAAAATGCAAACGATCAGGTTGCTGCTCTACCAATTTATGCTCCAAATCTCTGGCAAAGCCGTGCTGATCAGCAATATAGTGCTTACCATTAACCTCATGCCAACCATCTAGGAGCTTACCGCCCCACGGGAAGCACAAAGGTGCATACCTGGGCCAAATTTCACCAGCGTTCCACAGCCAGCCATTAGGTCCTGAACCCAAGCCACTTAAGTATTGAATCTCGGCGCCCTTGCTTTCCGCCTCCATAGTTAAAATACCATTTGTGATTTTATGACGCATCGTTTACCACCCCTTCTTTCATACTCCTATTATGACATCTTTCCCCAAAAACTTCCATAAAAAAGCAAGCTATTGCATTAATTTATCGTTCTAATTGCCTAGAACACCACTTACTTCTTGCTTAATATTTTAGGCGGTAAATTTCAAACCAACTATGCCCATAATTATGCATAGCAAAAATATAATTCTTGGCAATGCTGTCGATTCCCCAAATAACAGCATACCAACTAGAACAGAACCAACAGCGCCTATTCCAGTCCAGATAGCATAAGAAGTACCAAGTGGCAATGTTTTTGTAGCTTGTGCCAGAAAGTAAAAACTTACTAACATCCCTGCAAAAGTAATAATTGATGGTACAAGTCGTGTGAACCCGTGTGAATATTTTAAACTTGTTGCCCAAACAACCTCAAATAATCCGGCAATAATTAGTTGTAGCCACGCCATATTCATTCTCTCCTTTGTAAATAAAAAAAGCATCCACAAAACACATCTTCAAAGACCTAACGATGTGCTTATGAATGCTTTACTACCCGGTGGCAGTTCAATATCTATTTTATTATTTTATACTATTTTCATTCTTACGGCAAATATGACACTAACTACACCGTCATTCATCAACATCTATTCTTTCAATCCTGAAAATGACCGGTCTGGTTCCATCATTACAGCAAGTAATCATAACCTTGTCATCCTTCATCCAGCCATGCATGATAGCTCCACCCTGCAGAGCGGCATAAATATATCTGCTGATAGCATCCCAAGCCTCTGAGCAAAAAGGTACCCCTTTCGTTCCGCAGTGCATAGTGGCAGGATAAAGCAATACTTCGCGATCAGGTTTTCCACTCTTTATTAGAGTTCCTGTGCCCATATGCCAGTAGTCGTCTCGTTCCTCATTACGATAAAACATAAACTCATCACCTACGTTAAAGCATGGGCACTTGCCAATATCAGGCACAGCACAATATTGAGTCTGTAACTCAGGAAATAACTTTTTAGCTAAAACGGTAACCTTTACTCTATGTTCCATACTATCTAACTCCTTTTTAACGAAGCCAATTGGGGCGGTTCCAAATTGGCTTCATTTATTTACGCCAAAATAAATTTGGTACCAGGAAACAATGTCGAATAACATATTAAGGCAAAAGAAGACACTCTTAGGAGAACAGGCATCAGCATGCACTGCTTTATTGGTAAAACGTCGTAGTTCCTGCATCTGGTTACAGGTAGGCTTATCAATTTTGCCGGTAGCCGTTAACGTATTAATATCTTGAAACAAATTACGCTGACTCTGGCTGTGGCAGGCCTTAAGGCAGCGTCCAACTACTTGTTCCAGAGCTAGACGTGCCTTGGTCATGGAAATAATGCCATCTATATCTTGATATTTATCTGCATCCCGACATAAAGCATACAGTTCATAGTCTTTTGTACGCAAAAATTCGTATCTGTCTTCCATTTCTTCTCCTCTTAAAACTTACAGTATCTTCTTCATATAAATAACATCTTTCATAGGATTGTTATAATATGGTTTACACTCTTTAAATCCCATTTTTTGGTACAAATGAATTGCTGCTTGTAATGGTGTAATTGTATCTAAAACCATTTCTTTGAAGCCGGTATTTTTTGCATGTTGAATAATCTCCGTAACAAGTTTGTCGCCCAACTTCATACCTCTACACTTAGGTGAAACATACAATCTTTTCATTTCACATCTTTCATCAGTATGTTTATGATAAGCAACCATTCCAAGCACATTGTCAGCTTCGTCTACTGCAACAAGCAGTTCTCCCTCCGGTGCCGTATATTTCTTGGCAGGGTTGCTCAATTCTGTCTCAATATTTTGGAAAGTTAAGTCTCTGCCCAGTCGCTGTGTATATTCAATAAGCATATTTTTTACTTGCCCTATATAATTGGTGCCATCAACAATTTTCATTTTATTTAGTAGTCTCCTTCACAAATCACCATTTTTTATCTACTATCATTTAGATATTTCCCTACTTAGCTTAAGCTGTTGATCTTTGGCCACGCTGCCAAATTATGCGACTAGGAATTTGAGCTGCAAAGATGCCACAAGCCATGATTATGCAGCCCAGTAATTCACGTATAGTCATAACCTCGCCTAAAAGTATATACCCGGCTAGCGCCCCAAAAACCATTTCCATGCTCAGCAATAAGGAAGCTTCCGTAGGTGGTACGTGCTGCTGTCCAACAATTTGCAAAGTATAAGCTACGCCACTGCTCAGGATACCACTATATAAAATAGGAATTGCCGTCTGCTCAAGTATGGACCAGCTTAAGGTTTCGCCGACCATAAACATGCAGGCAAAATTACACAGAGCACAAACAAACAGCTGACAGAAGGAGAGTAACAGTCCTGGATAATATTTAACAAACAAACCCACTCCCTGGATAGATAAGCACCAGAAAAAAACCCCGCACAATTCCAGGAAATCACCAAAATTCACATTACCTTCCGGTTTAAAAGCCAGAAGATATAAACCAAGCATAGCCAAAACTAAACCAACCACATGCAAAAGTCGCAGTGGCTGCCTTATTAGCAAACCTGCTATCGGCACTGCCACAATGTAAAGCGACGTAATGCAGCTGGCCTTACCAGCCGTGGTATAGAGTAGTCCAAGCTGTTGACAAGTTGTTCCACCAAAGAGCATAAGTCCCATAAAAAGACATGCCCTAGGTAAAGTCAACCACCCAGGAGGATTGGAACATATGGGGTTTTCCCTCCGCCAAAGCACGATTGGCAAAATTGATACCGCACCCAAAATATTACGCAAGGCATTAAAAGTAAAAGGGCCCATGGTGTCATTGCTGACACGCTGGGCCACAAATGCCGCACCCCATATTAAAGCTGTTAGAAGTAAGATCAGACGATATTTCATGCTGTGCTACCGACTCCTTATTACTTATCTCTTGCAAAACCATTATACCACATTATAAAAACTTTCCGAGCAGGTTCTTCGGCAAAGTTATTTATACATGTTCTCAAAGCTTTGAGTAAGCTCGCTAATCAAATTAGTGGTGTGTTCCTTCGATAACCTGTGCAATTTATCATCTAATATTTGTTCTGTTATCTGTACCATCATCTTATCAGTTAATGCCTCTGCTTCAGTTGCTGTCAGCCCTTCCATTTTATGGGTTTCAGTAAACTTGGTCATTGCAGCAACACTAAGAGTTTCGTATTCTTTAGTGTCCACATAGGACTCCAGTGGATTAAAAATCACCTCTTCAAAACGTTTGGAAGCGATATCTATTAGCTTACCGGCGCCATTTTCATCGGCTAGCATTTTGTTAAAAGCATCATCTGACATACCGCTAAAAGCTGCTATAATCACTTTTTTATTTAAATCCATGGCGTGCTGGGCTAATTTATTTTGACTGTCATAAGATTTAGCTTCATCAAAAGCTTGCACCATAACTTTACGGAATTCTTCTCGCAAATTTACAGTCTTGTAGGTTGGCTCGTCCATAGATTTCTTATCTTCAGTTTCGGCATAACTAGGATCGTAATCTGTAGGACTAATGTTATAGGCAGCCTGCACATCAGAAGTAAACCACCGTTTATTTGGTTGATGGTCCTTGTAGAGCTTGTCGCTTCCTACCAGAAAATAATCGTAGCGCAAAACTGGCTTGCCACCGGTAATAGGATCGTCCCATGTGGCATCCAGGAAATACCATTTGCCATTTAGCTTAACAATATTCCAAGCATGAGCCTCACCGGCATAGCCTTCCATAAAGCGTACCGGTATACCGGCATCAGTTAACATTTTATACATTAGCAGAGCATACCCCTGACAGACAGTACTATTTTCCAGCAGCCCTTCATAGGCCGTGAACCGTTGGATGGTTTGGTCGTAATTAATTTGGTTAACGACATAATCGTGCACATTTTTAACAGTCTCAAAATCATTAGAGCCAATCAGTCCTGGCAATACCTGCTTAACCGTTTGGTTAACAGCTGCCAGACGGTCTGCAGGTTCACGGTAAATAATGTTAAATTTAAAATCTACGCCGCCTTGTCCATTGCTATAGGTATTAAAGTTCCAGTTTTTCCAATTCCAACGCAAATAATCATAGTCATCGCTATTTTTGGTTGCCCGCATGTTAAAAACTTGTTCCATGATCCCTTCAATGTTATCGGCTATTTCAGAGGTATTCCCAGTGTAGGGAATCGTAAACTCTTCTTTGCGTTCAACCATATTATTGTACATTTCTTGGCAAAACTCATTCCTATTACTAGCAGCTTCTACCGCGGGCATCTGCCATACCAAAGCATTGGTTTTAGGCAGAATATTTGTCGTAAAACTGTTCCCTGGCTGTAAGCCTAGTGCAAGTAGAAAAATCAAACTACCCCTCGCAACCTTAGATAACCTTTTCATCTTCTCATCTCCCCATCTGTAGAAACAATGTCTTTATTTTTTATAGCCTGTATTAAAATCTACTTCATTCTTTAATGGTTTACCAGTAAGAAAGAATTCTAGATTTTTTGCGGCAATATCGATAATTCTATCGTGAGTATAATCCAAATGAAAATCTCCTGATATATGAGGAGTGATATACACATTAGGTGTTTTCCAGAGTGGATGCTCCTTAGGCAATGGTTCAGGCTCTGTTACATCAAGAGCTGCACCTGCCAAATGACCTGCCTTCATTGTTTTTACAAGAGCATCAGTATCAACGGCTCCGCCCCTACCAATATTTAGAAAATAACTTCCCTTCTTCATAGCGTTAAAGCGTTCTTCATTAAACAAATGATAAGTAGCTTTAGTTCCTGGTAAGGAAGAAGCTACAATATCAGCTTCTGCCAAATAAGAATCTAAGTTTGCCATTTCACCCATGGCATCCACATAATCAGGAATCTCATGGACTCTACGGCGAATACCGGTAACCTGTGCGCCCAGTGCTTTCATTCTTTTAGCAAATTCTCCGCCGATGTCTCCCATACCTACCACCAGAACCTTAGAACCATAAATAGACTTGACCTTTCCCTCGTCCTGCCACTTGCCTTCTTTTTGATTATCATAATAAATATAGAGCTTCTTCATCATAGCAAGTAATTGGGCTGTCATATGTTCAGACAAAGCAAGTCCATAAGCACCTGTTGCATTAGTCAATTTAACACCGGCCGGCATTACGCCAGGTTTTATGTAAGCATCTGTTCCTGCGCTATTTAATTGCAGCCATTGCAGCTTATGTGCACCAGCAAGTAAGTTAGCAGGTACATTACCTATGATAATATCTGCATCAGCAATTTGCTCTGCCTGCACTTCGTTTATCGGCACATACAAGAAGTCTGCCTTAGGTGCTACCCTTTTCAATTCTTCTCTATGTTTTTCTAGTGCTTTCATAACCACTACAATTTTCATTAGTACATTTCACCTCCCGTTTCTCTAAAAGAAATTTACATAAAAATTATACCACAAAGCCGGCAAAATCCTAAAATTGTTGTTTTTGACGGAATTCTAATTCTACCACTGATAAAAAGAGCCTTGCTTAAGTAGAATTTCTACCTAAACAAAGCTCTTGGCTGTTATTCAAATGTCGAAGCAGGTTTAAATCCGGTAGCTGTTACCACCCCGTATCACCACAGTGCGAGTATCAATAGTACTGCCTAACACCGATGAGAGCATCGCTGTAATTGTGATCTGAGAAACCGTTAGTATTATTGTTGGTATTACCATTGCTAGTAATCTTACCAATACCGCTTAAGCTGTCTGCCATGCTAAGCAAGTAATTAACATCGTTAATGCTAAAGCCGGAGAAGGATACGGTACGGTCGCCAACTGCGCTGCTGTCGTAGAAGCCTTTGACTGCTGTCAGAGGCACCTTGTCTCCCGCTACCACGCCGTTTAGAGTATAGCCATTGCCCAAAGTGGCCGTAGTAGTACCGTCGTAGACCTTATCAAAGCTGTAGCCGCTGGCCAGGGAACCGGTAATGGTCTTACGGGTAATCTGGCCTGCGTTGCCACTTAGAGTATTAGCAATCGTGTAGTTATCTGCGCCTGTACCGGTCAAGGTAAGACCGCTAAAGGTAAGGGTCTTGTTGTCCCCGACGTTCTTATCGTTGTACACGCCGCTGCCAACCAAGCTCACCTTGTCGCTGTCTGCCACGATACCATCCAGAGTATAGTTGGTACCCAGTGTCAACGCTTGGCTGACTGCTGTTGCCAAAGGATTTGCTCCGCTATCTGCAAAACCATCTGCATCCACGTTCGTGATTGCTCTGGTAGAAGCTACCAGGTTACCTACATTTACTTGCGCTGTAGAGCCAAACAAAATACCGTTGGGATTGATCAGATAAATATTACCCCCGCCCGTTAAGGCACCATTAATTTCCTACTTGGATGCACCCCGCACTAGATTCAGATAATTTTTGGCATCAAAAGCCACTGTCTCACCGCTGGCAATAGAAAAGCTCTGCCAGTTGATAACATTATTGGCCTTGCTCCCGGCAATATCCATTTGGGTAGCGGAAGTATTGGTAATAGTGGCAGATGTGCTAGTACCACCGGTTGGCAAAGCATACGCCACTGTTGTCAGGCTGAACATGCCCACGGTAAGTGCCACTAATACATATTGTGATAATCGGTTCCTCTTATAGTTTTTCATTTGTTTCACACCTCCGAGTCGAATACGCTTCAACCCTGCAAACAACCTAAGCCACTAGTTTCACTTTACGTTAGTCTACAGTATTTCTATTGTAATTAAATGGTATCCCATGCTTGCCGTTTTGCCCATTATCCAAAAGGTGAACTTCATCAATAAATCGGAGAAGAAGAAGTTTACCACCCATTTGCCTACAAAATTATTGTACGCCAAAACAGTTTTTGAAAAACTGTTTTGGCGTACATTGTCATAAATTTGGCGTAAATTGCAAATGGGACAGCTTCTTCCTGTATTACGAAGATGGTAAATTTAGATTTGGTAACCGTTGGTACCTTTTAAAGCTTCACTGCATCAATTTTTTGAATTAGTGATAAATCTACATTGCCACCAGACAGGAAAAAGACAACCTTATCCGTGGCTTTAAACTGTAGTAGGCCTTGTAAAACGGCAGCCATACCAATACTAGAAGTTGGTTCGGCCAAGACTTTACCATAGGCTAGTAGCAATTTCATGCCTTTATAAATATATTCCTCATCTACAGCAACGATTTTATCTACTCGATCCCGAACAATGGGGAAATTCTTAACACCTGGTTTCATGGTCATAATACCATCTGCAATAGAGTCACCCATAGGAATGAGGGTTGGTTCTCCCTGAGCAATGCTCACGGTATACCGATTAAATTGTTCTGGTTCGCAGCCATAGACTTTTACTTCTGGATTGATACCTTTAGCAGCGGTAACTAACCCACTAATTAATCCACCGCCACCTACGGGAGAAACAATAGCAGTTGTTTCCGGCAATTGTTCCATAATCTCTATAGCGGTTGTACCTTGTCCTGCCATTACATCATAATCATCAAAGGGATGAATATAGCAGCAATTACGTTCCTTACTAATATTCATAGCTATATCAAAACGTTTTGACTTCTCACAGCGCACTACTTCTGCCCCTAACTCCTTTACTGCATCAAGTTTTACCTGTGGTGCATGCTCAGGAATAACAACTGTAACTGGCACACCTAGCATTTTACCTGCATAGGCTACTCCTTTACCGTGATTGCCACTGGAGGCCGTTACAATACCATTTTTCAACTGCTCTGGGCTTAATTGTAGGGCTTTATTCAAGGCACCTCTTATTTTAAATGAGTTGGTTAACTGCATGCATTCCGCTTTTACATAAACTTCACCGCCTAAATAGGCATCCAGGTTCCGCAAACGGATTAATGGGGTTTGATACACATAAGGAGCCAATCTGTCTTTTGCTTGCTTTACATCCTCTAAAGTTAACATAGTCTTCCCTCCATTGATTTGCATACTTATATTTTAGCAAAATTAATAGTCCTCCTATATCAAAAAAGATATAGGCTGGTGTTATCACAATGCCGCTACTGGCCTGCTTGTTTACGAGTTAGTATTTTTATTTACTATAAAAAACCTGAGAAAAGAATTAACCTGTATAAGTTTAGTCTTTAATTTTTACAATTAATTCCACTTCGCAAGCTGCATCCCCAGGCAAAACGCTTGTTCCCACTGCACTACGAGCATGTGATCCGATATCTTCGCCAAACACCTGACACAATAGCTCAGAAGCTCCATCAATCACCTTAGACTGCAAAAGAAAATCAGGCTGAGAGTTGACAAAACCCGTTACTTTTACAATTTTCTCAACTTTATCCAAGCTCCCAACAGTTGCTTTAATAATAGCCAAAGCACTTAAGCAGCATAATTTTGCCGCTTGGTAGCCCTCTTCTACGGTCAAATTCTTACCCAATTTTCCCTTATATTTAAGTTTGCCATCAACCTTGGGTGTTTGTCCTGCCGTAAAAAGAAATCCCCCTGCCAGAACTCCCGGTTTATACATGGCTGCAGGTTGGTTAGGCGGTGGTAAAACAATATTTAGCTGTTGCAATCTCTCATCAATAGTCATTGTTTTGCTCCTTTTCGTTATTTTATGCTTGCACTCTTATGCCTATTATAACTAAAAAAAGGCTTTATTCAATCTGTTACAGAAAATTTGTTTAAAGAAATTATGGTTCTCTTGATTATTTTGTAAAAGTTTTCCCATTTATCGTACCACTGGCATCTCCCTGAGGATAAGCCCTAATGGCATTGGCACCGCCTAAGTAAATATCTTCGGAACTGTCCAGATTGCGGCTGGCAACCTGTGCCTGTCCCTTTACTAAGAGGTCCCAACGATTATCAAAGCCTTGTACGTATTTAAAGTTTAACACTCCCTTGGTATAGGAGCCTTCTACATCAGCAATGGTATCTATCAGTCTGGCATAGTCAGAATCCAGTCCCAGCTTGCCTTGATAGCCGGTCAGGTCATACTGCACCAGGGCCTTGCCATTCCTGTTATGACCGCTTACTCCCACAAAGATGGAGTGAGAATGCTTCTTAGAACTTTGACTAAAGAAATCTAGGTCATCCTTCAGCTTACGGTAGTTATAACCATAGTTGGCATACAGGCTCTTCTCTGTAGTCACGTAGAAAGGGGTCTTTCCGTACAGACTATAAGTATCAAGCTTGCCCTTGGCTCCCAGGTTGCTGAAGATACCGCCCAGCTCATAGTTCATGTGGCTGTAGCCGATGCCTACCATGGTGCCGCTAGGTCCGATTGGAGTCTCATAATTTATGGCATAGTTGCGCAGGTCGTGATTGGAGATAAGGGCACCTAAGCTCAGCTTATCCCCTCTGCCGGTTAAGTTGTTAAGAGTATCCTGGACACCATAACGATAACGTCCGGAAGATTTGCTGCCGTAGTTCTCGGCATAGACAATGGCCACGTTCTTCTTGCCCTTGGCTAGTTTTACAGTCACATCACTGGTGCCGATCTGAGCACCGGGGCTTAATAGTCCTGTTGCCTGCACACCACCTAAGTCACTAAGCTTATACAATGCTGTTTCCAGCTTGGTGCCGGCTTACGCTAATTTTAAATCTCATAACCATTGCCGCCTTTTAGCACAACTGTCCTGGTATCACGAGTACTGCCTAGGAGAATATCCTTGGGCAGGAGTATGCCGCCGTTAATGATAGTTATGCTGGCTGGTCCGTTGTACCAGATCTGAGTTACCTGGGATACGCCCACCTGATAGCTCTGGCCGTTATTTTGGCTCACAGCCCTGGGAACGTAGTCCTCGGGTGAACCACTGAAGATGGTATAGCCATCTGACGGGTTGGCGCCAAATGAACTGCTGACACCGGTAAGGGCATCGCTGTAATTGCGGTCCTGGCTGCCTGAGGTGATTTTGCCGGTACCGCTTAAGCTGTCTGCCATGCTTAGTAAGTAGTTGCCATCGTTGATGCTGAAGCCGGAGAAAGTCACCGTACGGTCACCAATGGCGCTGCTGTCATAGAAACCTTTGGCTGCAGTCAGAGGCACCTTGTCTCCTGCTGCTACACCGCTTAAAGTATAGCCATTACCCAGAGAAGCGGTGGTTGTACCGTCGTACACCTTGTCAAAGCTGTAACCGCTAGCCAAGGTACCGGTAATGGTTTTGCGGGTAATCTGACCTGCGTTGCTGCTTAAAGAAGTGGTGGTCAGATTATAGTTATTTGCACCGGTACCGCTCAAGGTCAGACTGCTAAAGGTAATGGCCTTGTTGTCCCCGGCGTTCTTATCTGCATAGGTGCCGCTGGCCCCAGCACTATCGATATCCACCTTTTCCGTACCTACAATGCCGCTGATAGTATAGTTGCCAGCCAGGGCCTGGTTCACTGCCGTGGTACCATCGTACTCTTTGGTAAAGGCATTATTTCCTGCCAAAGTAATGGTCAATTCCTTTGCCGTAATCTGGCCCACGTTGCCGGTAAGGCTCTCAGTGGTCAGGTTATAGTTGCCTGCCGCAGCGTCGCCCAAGACTAAGTTGCCAAAGGTGATTTCCTTAGTATCGCCCACATTCTTGTCCGTATAGGCACTAGTACCAGCCGTCAAGCTGACTGTATCTCCTTTTTCTATATCTCCGGTGGCAAAGGAATAATTAGTTCCCAGTGCCTGTTTTACATCCGTACCACCATCATAGGTCTTGGTAAAGACATAAACATCGCTCAAAGCATTAAGGCTGGCCGTGATATTTTTCTTGGTAATCTGACCCACGTTGCCAGTAAGGCTCGTAGTCGTCAGGTTATAGTTGCCCTTATCCTCGCCATCCAGAGCTAAACCGCCAAAGGTGATTTCCTTAGTATCACCCACATTCTTGTCAGTATAGGCACTAGTACCAGCCCTCAGGCTGACTGTATCTTCACTTTCTATAGCTCCGGCAGCAAAGGAATAGTTATTATCCAAAGCCTGGGTTACATTTTTTTGGCCGTTATATTCCCTGGTAAATACATAAGTGCCGCCGCTCACAGCATTAAGGCTGGCCGTAATATTTTTCTTAGTAATCTGACCTACATCGCCGGTCAGAGTACCAGTAATAGTATAGTTGCCAGCATCAGCACCGGTCAGGGTGACACCGGTAAATTTAATGGCTTTATCATCGCCTGCGTTCTTACCATCGCCCACATTCTTATCAACGTAGATGCCACTGCTATTAGCAGCGATGCTCACCGTATCACCGCTGATTACATCACCTGCAACAAAAGTATAAGTAGTGTCTAAAGCCAATCCCTGTGCCACTGACTGTGTTCCATCATAGGTCTTGGTAAAAGCATATGTATCCCCTGTTTTGCCCGTCAAAGTCGCTGTCAAGTTCTTGGGAGAAATGGTCATGGTATTGGTGTTCACCAGGTCATAACCCTGCTGGTCAGAATAGATAGCGCTATAGGCGCCGACATTACGGACGCCTGTCAGGATGTGACCGGTATCAATATCGGCCGGACTATAGGTAACGCCGCTTAAATCTGCTTTTTGGGTAGTACCGTTGTAAGTAACAGTTTGGTTGCTCAACCCCGTAACCGTAACCACGCCCTTAAAGAAGCTGGTCAAGAGGGGCGTGGTACGTCCCTCATAAATGCGCCAAGCTGTGCCCTTATTGCCATCTGAAGCAACGATTTTATTTTTTTCAGCATCCTTCCAACTATCATAAGTGGCAGCCTGTTTCATCTTGGCAAGGGTCGCGCCCTTATCCGAATCGTACACGTTGCCAACAGCCTTAGTCGGTTTACTTTTACCGGTTTCAGTCTCATAGCTCAAATCTTTGGCCCACAAGGCGTTGGAGATAATACCTCCATTCGCCCCCGCCACACCGCCTACATTGGCAGTACCGCTCACCGCTCCCGTGTTGTACGCATTCGTTATTGTGCCGCTGTCGTCGTTATCCCCCGCCACGCCGCCTACATTGGCAGTACCGCTCACCGCTCCCGTGTTGTACGCATTCGTTATGATACCTTTATAGTTATCCCCCAACACGCCGCCTACAACATTTGTGCCGCTCACCACGCCCGTGTTGTACGCATTCGTTATGATACCTTTATAGTTATCCCCCGCCACGCCGCCTACAGAGTTGTCGGTACCGCTCACCGCGCCCGTGTTGTACACATTCGTGATAGTGCCGTAATTTTCCCCCGCCACGCCGCCTACATCAGAATTACCGCTCACTGCGCCCGTGTTGTACACATTCGTGATAGTACCACTACTAGCGTTATACCCCGCCACGCCGCCTACATAGTTCTGGCCAGTAATGCTGCCGCCCACCAGGCCTACGTTTTGGATAATACTGTTAGTACTAACAAGTCCAATTAGTCCTACTTTGTTCGTTGTAGGCCTATTTATATACAAGCCATTAATCGTGTGATTAGCACCATCGAAAGTACCGGTAAATTCATTATCATCATTACCTACAGGGCTAAACCCGGCTCCGTTCGTAGTCCCGGCATCGCTCCAGCTGCTGGTCTCGCTAGCAACTATATCACCAGAGAGCATATAGCTGCCATCCAGCTTAGCATCCATGTTCTGCAAATCGTAGACATTCTCCACCAGCATGGACTCTTTAATCACATTGTCAGTAGTACCGTCCAGCTTTTTGCCTGTATACTCGCTACTTGCCACCGTAGCGTTTTTATAGTCGTGGACGGTCCTGTCCGTAGCTGTGCCGTTAATGGTAAAGCTGCGGGTAGTGGTCTCCGTTACCTTGTGCCCCACCGTAATGTTCCCGGCTGCTTTAGCAGTAACTGCACTAGTCAAAGGTGTGCTGCCGTTGCTGGTAATGTCTGCCGCGTTCTGAATGGTGATGTTGTTGCCTTCCAGCACTAAACTGGTTGTCTGCAATTTACCCAGGTTAATAATGTCACCTGCTGCTGCCGTGGCGGCAGTATCTAAAGGATTCGCGCCGACAACTGCAAAACCTTCTGCGTCCACATCATCTATTGCCCGCGTCGAAGCTACCAAATTACCCACGTTCACCTGGGCCGTAGAACCAAACAGAATGCCGTTGGGATTAATCAGATAAATAGTACCCCCACCCGTCAAGGCACCGTTAATTTCCGACTTGGAAGTACCTCGCACCAGGTTTAGATAGTTGTTGGTATCATTAAAGGCCACCGTTTCACCATTGGCAATGGAGAAACTCTGCCAATTAATAACGTTATTGGACTTGCTACCGGTAATATTCATTTGTGTTGCAGAAGCATTCGTAATGGTAGCCGTCGTGCTTGTGCCTCCCGTCGGCAAAGCATAAGCCACCGGCACCATGCTAAACATGCCCACCGTCAAAGCAGCAAATACATATCTGGACAACTTACTTTTCTTATACCCTTTCATCTGCTTCATCTCCTAATTCGCACGCTGTCTTATAACAGAATCCCTTATATAAAAGCTTACACTTACTCAGTGTTAATTATAGCACTTCCAATAAAAGTGGTTTAATTTTTTACAAAAGTGGTCGTTTTTTGACAAAAGTGGTCATAAAAGGCCTTGTTTAAAAGCGGTTTTAGTTATACTTAACAAAAAAAGCTCCTCCTTAGCAGACTTTTACTTCTGCCAAAGAGGAGCTCTACTTTACCCTATTTATTTATATTTTTCCCCATCATACAGCAAGTATTCCAGGCTTCCGTCTTCCTGTACATAGACCTTATCCACCAGGGCCGCCCAGATTTCTTCGTCAAACTCAATGGCGATGGGTGGAATTTTACCCATGCTGTCTAAATACGCCTGCAGCCGTATAACCCTGTCTTTCTTGCTTGCTTTATCAGCTTCTAGCCTTTTTTGTTCCTCGATAAGCTGCTCATATTCCTTTTGACGTGTTTTAAGTTCTGCTTCGTATTCTTCCCCTGCTATCTTTACCTTAGCAGCATGATCTATAAGCAGCTCCAGCCCTTCTTCGCAACGCTTGAGCCTTTCTTTCTGCTCTGCTATGGCCTTATCTAGTTTTTCGGTATTGCGCATTACCTCTAATGCTAACTGTCCAGCTTCTATAATTTCTTTCCTGTTGACAAAAAGCTTATTCAGCAAAGCAATAAAGCTCTTCTTGACATCCTCTTCCGTAATATGTGGCGTATGACACTTTTCTGCTTTCTTACCGTATTTCTCATTGCATCTCCAGATTATACGCCTATACTTATCGTTGGAATGCCATACTTTTATACCAAAAGCACTGCCGCACTCCGCACAATAGAGCTTTCCGGACAGAAAGTTCACATAGCTGATATTGCCTTTGGTATGAGCTATCTTTTCCTGTACTAAGTCAAAAATCTCTTTGCTGACAATAGCAGGATGGCTCTTTTCTACGTAATATTGCTGAAGCTCTCCTCTGTTTTTCATTTTCTTTTTTGTAAGAAAATCTGCCACATAGGTCTTCTGGCTTAGGCAAGCGCCATAGTACTTTTCATTGCTTAAAATGCTCTTAATGACAGCATCCCCCCACTTGTCCTTGCCGGTAGCAGTTTTGTACCCAGCTTGTGTTAAATATTTAGCAATATACCCTGTCGTGCACCCTTTTAGGTACATATCATAAATCAGCCTAATAATCTTGGCTTCTTTCTCTACTATCTGTGGCCTGCCATTAGGACCTTTTTCATATCCCAAAAAATTCTTATAATGCAAGTACACTTTTCCTTCGCTGAACCTCTGCCTATGTCCCCATTTAACATTCTCAGAAATGTTACGGCTCTCGTCCTGGGCAAGGCTGCTCATGATTGTTAAGAGCAATTCACCCTTGGAATCCGTAGAATGGATATTTTCCTTTTCAAAATATACATCCACACCTTTGTCCTTCAGCTCTCTGATAGTACTAAGCGTTGTAACGGTATTCCTGGCAAACCTGGAGCATGACTTGGTTATGATCATGTCAATCTTACCGACTAAGGCATCGGCTATCATACGCTTAAAGCCTTCCCTGTTCTTGGTGCTTGTCCCAGAAATACCCTCATCCGTGTAGATATCTACAAGTACCCATTCCGGCTTTTCAGTAATGTACTTTGTATAGTAGCTAATCTGTGCTTCGTAACTTCCCTCTTGTTCTTCGGTACTTGTTGATACCCTGGCATAGGCTGCCACTCTTTTTTTTAAGCCGGTTCCTGTAGCGGCCGAGAAGAACTCCACTTTCTTTGCCGGTATAACAACTACTTCCTGTCCTTGGTACATAAGCGTTTCCTCCTTGCTTTTTCTTTCATTTCGTCAGTCCAGCTTTTACTTCTGGACCTATCTAGCCATCCTATATTAATAACGGTGTCATTTTTAAGATGAAACTCCAGTTTATTAGCCTCCGGCACCATGATCTTTTCTACTTTTTCTACAAATACCTCTGCATCAAATTCCTTAAGGCCCAATACTTTAGCAGATTCTGCTAAAAGTACCTGTTCCGGTACGCGCTTTGATTCCTGGCAATAGCGCTTTCCCTTCTTATTGTACGTAGCGCATATCCACACATGATTTTCTGGTGGCCCTACTGTTTTCCTCATATAGTTTTTTCCACAGCATCCGCACTTAATCTTTCCTGTAAAAGATGAAAAAGTTCCTCTTTTAGGTGTCAGCTTTCCTTTTCTTCTTTCTATCTCATCTTGAACTCGAGCAAAAGTATCAGATGAAATAATAGGCTCATGATGGTTTGCTACCACGTATTTTGGCAGCGCTCCTCCATTGACACTTTTCTTTTTGCTTAAGTGATCTATTCTGTAGGTCTTCTGAAGCACAATACTTCCCATAACCTTTTCATTGGATAAGATACTCTTTATTGTGCTTGGATTCCATGGCCTGCCACATCTTGATGGCACCTGGTTTCCTTGTAGATATTTAGCTATGCTAGGCATGCCTTTACCTTTTAAATACAAATCAAAAATACATTTTATAGTCTCTGCTTCCGTTGGCACTATAGCAAAACTACCATCTGCATTTCGTCTATATCCCAGCATGGTCAAGGCATTAATTTTACCTTCTTTAAAGCCGTTTCTAATTCTCCACTTACAGTTGTCGCTTACCGACTTACTCTCTTCTTGTGCAAAAGAAGCGAGGATGGTGAGCATTACCTCGCCTTCCCCGCTTAGCGTATGAATATTTTCTTTTTGAAAGAACATGTCTATATTTAGCTCTTTTAAACTACGTACCGTATCCAGAAAGTCAACCGTGTTTCTGGCAAACCGTGATACGGACTTTGTTATAATCTTATCAATCTTTCCCGCCTTGGCATCGGCCAGTAATCTTTGAAACTCCGGCCTGGCAGCCTTGGTTCCGGTAATGCCTTTATCCGTATACACACCTGCAAAGGACCAGCCAGGTGTGCTTTTGATATATGTAGTGTAATAGGCCACCTGTGCAGCTAAAGAATTAAGCATGGCATCCTTGGCATCTGATACCCTAGCGTAAGCAGCTACATTCAGCAGCCTGATTTTCCTATATTTTTTTGGCGCAATAATCTCTACTTCCCGCATGGCATGGTCCCCTTTCAGTGTTGTATATTAGCTCTAAAGCCAGATTGTATCAAGCTATATCAGCCAATTTATATTGAAAAATTGGTCTATATTTTTGCTTTAATTTTATCTGCACTCTTCTAAATTCTTCTTTGGTTAAAAGATCATTTTGCAATAGGCTGCTAATAAATGTTAAAGATAAAGCATAGTTCATTTCCTTTTCATACAATTCTTTTTTCATTATCGAACCTGTCCTTTATGTAGCAACTATGGCAACAATACTTTCTATCCTTATTACCATAGGTAATAAATATCTTTCCACAACGCTTACATTTAAATACCCTTACGGCCTTGCTCGGTGAATACAGCATATTTTCCTTCCACCACTTATATCGACACGCTCTTGAACAAAAATGCCGTTCGATTCGTGTCTTTTCTAATGGTTTACCACAGCTCAGGCAACATTCTATACTAATCTTTTGCGCCGGAACCTCTATTGCCTTTTCTACATATCTTCTAACAGTAACAATACTTATACCAAGGCGTTCTGCTATAAGGCTATTCCCTAGTCCAGCTTCTTTCATTTTTACCGCCATTAATTTATTATCCATGCACTCCCTCCAAACAAGCATAAAAAATGCCCATCAAGAAAATCAATTCTTGATAGGCAAAAATATTATTTATTTGTTAAACCAACTAAAAGCTTTTATTCTTCTCTTCGTTCTGCTAAATACATACCCCACTCTTTAAATTGCTCAGAAATGGAAAAAACATCTTTTCCCCTAAAAGTATAACTGGTCGATTCTCCCGGATGTTCCAAATAGAACGTATCATAAGCGGTTAGGAGGTTATCTACCTTAGGAATATTTTTGGATCTATATTAATAAAGTGGACACAAATACATATTACTTGTTACAATAAATTACACACCGAAACGGAGGTAATATTATGGCTGACAAAGCAGCTAGGTATGACGAAGAATTCAAGAAATCTCTTGTAGCTTTACACAACAACGGTAAAAGTCAGTCTGCTTTATGCAAGGAATACGGTATTTCTCAATCCACCCTTGCTAAATGGATAAAACAATACTCTACCGTAAAAACGGAAGATGGTGAAATCCTTACCGCTAAGCAAATCAAGGTCCTGCAGAAACGCAATGCCCTGCTGGAAGAAGAAAACGTCATCCTAAAAAAAGCGATTGCCATCTTCACGCCACACTCTCAGAAAGATTAGCTGCTGTTTACAAGCTCAGACTGCAACACAACATCAGGATCTTGTGTCGTGTCCTACAGGTAAACAGAAGTACCTACTATAAGCACTTCTTTTCCAGCCCTGCCCCTCGTAATAAGGAAAATCAGGTCATCAAGTCCTATATATTGCACATTTACGCTGACTACAACAAAAGACTTGGCGCCTATAAGATTGCTTACGTATTGCAACGTGATTATGGCATTCACATCAGTGTCGGCAGAGTGTACCGCCTGATGAAAAACATGCAGCTGCCTGCTATGTCTACCTCTAAGCCAAAGTATATTTATGCTACTGACACCGGTGACTTCCATAACCGTTTAAAACAGTTATTTACGCAAAAAGCCCCTAATCTCGTCTGGGTAAGCGATTTTACTTATCTCAAGGCCGCTAACAGATGGTATTACCTCTGTGTAATAATCGACCTATTCTCAAGAAAAGTAGTAGCTTGGCATATAACCCCAAACCCAACAGTAGATCTCGTTTTAAAAACTTTTAAGAAAGCCTATTCTGCCAGGAAAGAACCCTTCGGGCTCATGTTTCACTCTGACCGTGGTTCCCTGTATACAGCATTTGCCTTCAGGCAACTACTGGACTCTTTAAACGTAGTACAGTCTTTTTCTAAAAAAGGCTATCCCTTTGACAACGCTGTTTGTGAAGCTTTCTTCAAATATCTCAAGAAAGAAGAAACCAACAGAAAGACTTTCCACAATTATGAAGAACTAAGACAGTCTGTTTTCGAATATATAAAAGGTTATTACAACTCTAGGCGCCCTCATAGCTCTCTAGGCTATCTGACGCCCAATGAAGCTGAAGCTTCTTATTGGTCTCAACAATCTTTTGCTCCTAATATCTAACAATTTACATAAATTCGTGTCCATTTTCTTGACTATAGTGCAAAGATTACCTCATTTTATTACAGCCCCTTTTTTATTTAGAATTCATACTTTAATTCATCACCGTGGTACAAAATTCCTTCGCCGAAATTCTTAGCAGGAGCAATACGCTCGGACCAGCGGTCAATACCTTCTGTGCCTTCTACATGGAGATAACGAATATCCAGCAGTGGAACACGTACAGGACCCCAAGCACCAACCAGCATATCAGTTACATTGCCTTCGATAACAGGATCGTTAGGACGAGGTTTAACTACCAAAGCAGTCCAGTTATCAGGAGCAGTAGATTGGATAGCTTTGTAGTTGCCGGAGCCATTATTAGCACCATGCCCAAAGATATGGAATGTACCGGAATCTCTGCCCGTAGCAGGAGTCTCCCAAGTAGTGAAACCAACCAAGTCGCCCACGTTCTCACCATATCTGTTCGTAACCTTACCAGTTTGGTTAGGAATATGTTCACCTTGCCAATAAGTGGTATGGTCAGCAGTATAAGTGAAATCTGCAGGAATGACATGGAGCGTAGCATTCTCGGTAATGGTATAGTTCTTGGTCCAAGCACCACTATGGCTGACAGTTAAGAGACTGTTAGCATAATCGCCTACGTTGGTAGTGCGATCAGAGGTATTAACAAGATTCTTAACAGTACTACCGTTAACAGTAGCTTGAGCAAAATCAGGAACATTAGTGAAACTTCCCACACCGTATTCGGTATGCTCACTGCCGGTGCCATACTCCTTAGTACCTTCAACGTTAAAGGTAATAGGTCTTGCCGTAATGGTGAAGTTATCTGCATAGTTAACAGTATAGTTGGCTCCAGCTTTAGCTTGCAGGTCTGTATTGTAGCTCAACACAGCTGCGCCACCGTTTTCCGTACCATACTTACCAGCATCTGTTTGTTCCGTGGTGTTATTAACAATGTGTGCCTGCAGCTCAGTTATAGGAAGCTTAGTGCTATCCCAGCTTGTCAAACCGCTAACACCGGTAACAATATAAGAACTTGTACTAGGATCAGCATCACCATATACCTTGGTTCCGGTAGTAGTAATAGTAATGTTACGCGGCACAACAACGTAAGTAGTCTTGTAGGTTACATCATAGTTAGCAGAATCAAAACCACTAAGACCGGTTAAAGCTGTAATACCATGAGTAGTATCTGCTCCGTTACCCTTACTATACGTTCCTGCATCGTCCTTTAATGCCACAGAATTGAGAAGACCGGTATAATTCAAGGTATCCGTACCCTCCAATCCGGTGGACGAAACAGTATATTTACCTACATCCAAATCTGTAAGATCGCCATAGGTCTTGCTGCCACTAATGATAATAACCAGTGGAGTTGCACCAATGATAAATTCATCAGCGTAGATTACATTGTAATTGGTTGCCAGAGCTGTAGCCAGCTTGCTACCGGAAGCATAGGTTAAAACAGCTGTCTTAGGCACAACGCTACCTGAAGTACCATAGTCACCCTTTGGCGTTGTCGTAGTTGTAGAGTTAGCGATGCCACTCTTCCAACCGCTGCCATCTGTACCATAGAGAGCCATCTTATCCCAATCAGTCATGCCGGATTCTTCAATGGTATAGGTACTAGTGCTATTCTCATGGCCATATTTTCTAGAACCTGTAGTAGTAATGGTCACGCCAATCTTATCAATCTTAGCCTGATGAGCACCATTAGTAACAGTGTAATCATACTTGCCGTTGGCATTCTGTGCTAGGATATTTGCTTGAGTCAGTACAACATTTGTACCTGTAAGAGCTGTACCGTTCAGTGCGTATGTCCCGGCATTGGTATGGCTACCCATTTGAGTTGTAACGGTGCCATCTCCGCTGTCGATAGCATTCAGCACGGTCTTTACATTGGCATCGTTAAGAGCAGTAGCTGCTGTATCTCCACCTGCCAAACCTTCCAGCTTTACGTTCCAGGTACCCTTGGTAGCAGTATCAGCTGTTGTATAGCTGTTCTGCGGCAGATTGGTGCCATAGTCACGTTCGCCGGTTACGGTGGCAGTCAGTGTTGCAGGAGTAATATCAAACTTGTCGGTGTAAGTAATGGTGTAATTATCTCCAAGCAAAGTACTAATATTACCTTGCTCGGTGGTATCATAGGTCAACACTGCCGTGGTACTATCAGTACCTTGAGTACCATAGCTACCTACATGGTTACCATTAGCTGCTGCTTTACTGTTGTCCACATAGCCTTTAAGAGTTGCTTGGTTAGTAGCCTGTGCAAGAGTTGCTACGTCACTATTCTTAAAGCCTGTGCCTGTAATCTCGTTCAGGTTAGCCGCCGTTGCAGTATCACCATAAACCTTCTGGCCACTAGTATATAGGGTCAAGGCTGCCTTATCAATTGTGAAGGTATCAGCATAGGTAACATTGTAATTAGTTGCCAGATCAGTTACCAATTTGGTTGTTGCACCATAGCTCAGCACGCTATGATATGTGCCGGCATGGCTAGTTTCATCTGTGCTGTTGGCAATACCGCTCTTCCAAGAGTTGCCATCAGTATCATAAAGATTCGTCTTATCCCAAGAAGTCAAACCATCTTGGGTAATGGTGTACTTACTAGTATCTGGATCCGCATCACCATAAGTCTTGGAACCTGTGGTAGTAATGGTCACGCCAATCTTATCAATCTTAGCCTGATGAGCACCATTAGTAACAGTGTAATCATACTTGCCGTTGGCATTCTGTGCTAGGATATTTGCTTGAGTCAGTACAACATTTGTACCTG